>WNFW01007911.1_pt1 | contig 13499 bp, 15 predicted proteins | sample 5400131 | NCBI WGS metagenome assembly WNFW01 (sample SAMN13153362, study PRJNA577476) | soil metagenome | isolation source: 20 cm soil or saprolite under grassland replicate 1 | place: USA:California | collected 2016-06-15 | reverse complement strand
CGATGGGGTCGATACCCCGCCGTCCGGCGCGACCCATCAGCTGGGTGAGCTCGCCCGAGGTGAGTGGCATGAAGTCGCGGCCGTCGAACTTCGTAAAGGACGAGACAACACAGGCGCGCGCCGGCATATGGATGCCGAGCGAGAGGGTTTCAGTGGCGAAGACGACCTTGATCAGCCCGCGCTGAAACAGGTCCTCCACCAGCTCCTTCAGGTAGGGCAGCAGCCCGGCGTGATGCATCGCGAGGCCGCGGCGCAGCGTATCGGGGTCCAGGAGGTCGACGTACAGTTCGGCCTCGTCCCGGTCCTCGATCTGCTGCAGGCGCTCCTTCATCAGCTGATCGATCGTGGCCTTCTCGGCTGGCGTCGTCAGGTCGAACCCGTGGGCAGCACAGCGCGCCAGGGCCTCGCGACAGCCCCGTCGGGAAAAGATGAAATAGATCGCCGGCAGGAATTCCCGCCGCGAGAGGCGGTCGACCACCGGTAGAAGATCGTTCTCGGGCGGCCGGCGCAACTGCGAGAGGCGGAAATCGGTCGCGTCGTCGGCCTGGGCTCGCTGGCGGGTCTCCCGTGGGATGCCGCCCTGAAAATCAAGCAAAGGATAGAAGTCGTTGCGCATCGCCAGCCAGAGGCGGAGCTCGACCGGGCGCCTGGTGACGCTGACGGTGGCGATGTCACCGCGTTGCTGCGTCATCCAATGCGCAGAATTTCCGTGGTCATGACCACGACCGGCGCCAACGGATTGATCGTGTTTTCACCGGTCACGAGACCCACGTACCCCTCCCCATGCCGGCGGCGGTAGTCGCGGAACTTCTGATTGGAAAGCGCCTTCAAGGGGGTGGTGTAGATGGCCCGCGTGTCCGTCTCGAGGGCGCGCAAGACGGCGTAGTCGGCGATCACCGTTTTGCCTGAGCTAGTCGGTGCGGAGACCAGCACACCCTGATGAGCCTCGAGCTTTTCAATGGCCTCGACCTGGAACGGATCCAGCGGCCACGGCAGGCTCGCCTGAAATGCATCGATCAACGATCGGGGTGACTGAGTAACTGACTGGCTCAGCGCTTCTTCAGGGGACCCACGAGTTCGGCTGTGGCGGCACGCTCACCGTCCTTGCGCCAGCGCAGCCTGGTCTCTTCGACTTCGTCCGTATAGCGCTGCCGGCACCGCCGCATTGCCTTGGCCACCGCATTTCGGACCAGTGGCTCCGGCCCCTTGGCGAGCCGTTCCAGGATCGATTTGGCTGCCGGCCAGTGGAAGGAGCCGATCGCGCTGGAGAAAGCCATCGCTACATTCCAGCGGACCGTCTGATCGCGGTCGCGCGACCACTCTTTCAGAGCCTTCAGGGTCTCTTTCGGGTCGACCCGTAAGAGGGCGTCGCCGATGGTGTAAGGGCCGAGGTTGCGACGGACGTACGGCTCCGGATCGCGAAGCAATGGTTCGAGCAGCCGCAGCAGGTCAGCGACCCGCTCCGGCTTGTCGCGCCGGGCTGCGTATTTGACCGCCAGCACCACCGCACGACGCAGGTTCTCAGATTTCGCGCTGCGCAAGACTTCCAGCCGCCCGCGGATCCGGTCGAAGTCGCGGTCGAGCAGGGAGCCGAGCAGGCCACCGGCCGCCTCGCGCACCTCCCAGTGCGGATCGTCGGCGAGGAGCTCGGCCGTGCCAAGCACGCCGATCGGATCCTCAGGATAACGGCTGACCAGCAGCAGGCAGGCGACCTGGCGCGCGGTTGGCGACGAGGAGGTGGACAGCGCATCGATCCAGCGCGTCACCCGTCCCGACTGTTCGGCCAGGGCCATGGCCAGCCGTTCGCCGACCTGCTGGCGCAAGGCCGCCGGGCTTCCGGGACGCCCGTGGTGCAGTTGCCCGTCGAGGGCGGCCACGACACCCGAGGGGTCGTCGCGGGCGAGCGCCGCCAGGACGGCAGAGAGGGGTCCCTCCTCGACTGTGCCAATTTCTTCGGTCCGGGTTGTCGCAGTCATGTTCTGAGGATCTCGATGTGATGGTCGTGGAGAACGGCGCCCCCGTTGTGATCCTCGACGTAGTCGACAATCTTGCTCATCACTTCGTTGGCGTACCGGCTGTCATTGCTGGCGCAGGTGACGCCGATCGCCAGCGTCTGCCAGCGATCCTGGTCGGCTACCTCGGCGACCGAAACATTGAAACGGCCGCGGATACGCTGCACCAAGGAGCGGCTCACCTGGCGTTTTCCCTTCAGGCTGTGGTTTTCGGGCAGGTGGAAGATGAGCTCGCATGTGCCCACAACCATGTCTTGTCATAAGGATACGTAACGACTCGCAAAAGGCCTATTCGAAGCCGGGAAGTTCTCTTATAGTGGCGGCATGAACTCGGCAGTTCGCGCGCCCGAGCCGGTCGTCGAGTCGACCGCCCTGCCCGAAACGGTACCCGCGCTCTTCCAGCACACGGCGGGCCAGCGCCCGGATGCGGCCGCGCTGTACTTCAAGGCGGGCGCGCGCTGGGTGCCGATCAACTGGAAGGAGTACGCCCGGGCGGTGAACCGGCTCGGCAATGCCCTGGTCGCCGAAGGCCTCCAGCCGGGGGACCGGGTGGCGCTCTGGTCGGCCAACCGGCCGGAGTGGCAGATCACCGACCTGGCGATCCTGCACGCCGGACTGGTCACGGTGGCCATCTACCAGACACTGGCGCCCGACCAGGTCAAATACCTGCTGAGCCATTCCGAATCGAAGGTGTTGATCGTTGACGAGCGCAAGTTCCTCGACCAGGTGCTCCAGATGCGCCAGGAGCTACCGGCGTTACGGCGGGTCATCTTGATCGAGGGCGACGACCCGGGTGTGGAGGAGTGGGTGATCAGTTGGGAGCAAGCCCTGCGACGTGGCGATGAATTCGGCCGCGCGCGCCCCGGGCTGCTGGCGAGCCGCTGGCAGACCCTGCAGCCGGATGACACCGCCAGCTTGATCTATACCTCGGGCACCACCGGCGTGCCCAAGGCCGCGATCCTGACGCATCGCAACCTGACCTGGACGGCAACCGCGACGCTCCAGTGCTTTCGGGGCGACGCCAACGACCGGGTGGTGTCGTACCTCCCACTCGCGCACATCCTCGAGCGGGTCGTCAGTCATCTGCGCCAGCTCTGCACCGGCTGTCAAGTCTATTTCTGTCCGAGCGTCGACAAGGTGATGGAGGTCGTTCACGACGTCCATCCCACCTATTTCACCTCGGTGCCGCGCCTGTGGGAAAAAATCTACGCCGGGATCCGAGACAAGATGGACCGGGTCAAGGGCCCGCGCCGGGTCGTCCGCGACTGGGCGCTGCTGATGGGAGCCCTGCGGACCGCCGCTTACGAGCGGGGGAAAGCCCCGTCCCCTTTGGTGCGGTGGCAATGGTCGCTCGCCGACCGGCTGGTGTTCCGAAAAATCCGCGAGACGCTCGGCTTCGACAAGATCCAGGTCTGCGTGAGTGGCTCGGCAGCCGTGTCGCCTGACATGCTCCGCTTCTTCTACGGTCTTGGCATCGAGATTCTCGAGGGCTATGGTTTGACCGAGACGACGGCGCCGGCCACCTTCAACCGGCCGGGGGAAGCGCGCTTTGGCACGGTGGGGCTGCCGCTGCCGGGCGTCGAGATCCGGATCGCGCCGGACGGCGAGATCCTGGTCAAGGGCGGCAATGTCTTCGCCGGTTACTTCAAGGATCCGAAAGTCACCCAGGAAACACTGTCAGACGGCTGGCTCAAAACCGGCGACATCGGCGAGCTGGACAAGGACGGCTACCTCAAGATCACCGACCGAAAGAAGGACCTGTTCAAGACGTCAGGCGGTAAGTACGTCGCCCCGGGGGTGATGGAGACGCAACTGCGCAGCCGGCGTGGCATCGGCCAGGCGGTCGTCCTCGGCGATGGGCGGCCGTTTGTCGCCGCGCTGCTTACGCTCGACCGCGATTCGCGGGAGGTTCGGGGTGGGCCGGACGACCCAGCGGTCAAACGGCTGGTTGATGAGGCGGTCGCCGCCGTCAACCGCGGACTCTCGCACCCGGAACAGATCAAGAAATGGAAGATCCTCGATGCCGACTTCGTGGTCGGCGACGAGCTCACCCCTAGCATGAAGGTGAAGCGCAAGCGGATCGCCGAAAAGTACGGCTCCGAGATCGAAGCCCTCTACGCAGGTCCGAAGAATGCCTGACTCTCAACGTATCGAACGGAACTACCATGCGTCGGCCAACGAGGTGTGGGATCTGTGGACCACCAGCAAAGGCATCGAGTCGTGGTGGGCACCCGACGGCTTCAAGGTAGAGGTCAGGAAGCTGGACCTCCGGCCTGGTGGGGAGCTGATCTACGCGATGACGGCCACTGGGCCTGAGCAGATCGAGTTCATGAAGGGAGCCGGGATGCCGTTGACCACGGAGTCGCGAAAGACTTTCACGGAATTGGTTCCACCGAAGCGAATTGCTTACCGGTCGCTTGCCGACTTTATTCCCGGCGTTAAGCCCTACGAATTCCTGACGGTCGTCGACCTGCAGTCGAGCGCGGACGGTGTGCGGGCGGTCATGACCGTCGACGCGATGCACGATGATGAGTGGACTCAACGGCTTGTCATGGGCCGCGAGAATGAGCTCGACAATCTCGCGAAGGTCATCGATCGCAAACGATCGTCCTGAGGAAGGTGATCGGATGAGCACGGCGAGAACGAATGCGACGACGCGCACGACCGGCAACTGCGCCGCCGCCACGGAGATGTCCGAATCAATCAATCAGGAGGGCACCTAACGCCCTTTCGGGCGGTCCTTCGCCGAGCCCTGGCAGCTGGGCTTCTGCTCGGATTGACAACCAGCGGCCCAATGGCCGTTCAGGCGAAAGGTCCACAAACAGGCGCATGGTCGAAGACGCCCGATTTGCCGGAGGGACACGTCGCGCATACCGCGACCCTGCTTCTTGACGGCCGGGTCCTGATCGCGGGCGGCTCTGACGTGCGTGGAGTCGCCACGTCGACCTGCGAGCTCTTTGATCCGAAAGCTAATCGGTGGATTCACACCACCAGTCTCAATGAGGCACGGGCCGGTCAGGCGGCAACCTTACTTGCGAACGGCGACGTTCTGATTAGCGGCGGCGAGACGGGGTTGGGCATTTACCCGATTGGGCCCCTGGCGAGCGCCGAGATCTATCACCCAGCCAGCAATCGGTGGACTCCCGCGGCACCGATGCACGTGCCCCGCCGGATGCATACCGCAGTCGCACTCCGTGATGGGCGGGTGCTGGTGGTTGGCGGAACCCTGGCGCCGGGCTCTCCGCTTGCGGCGACGCAGCTCGCCGAGGCTGAGGTCTACGACCCTGGTCGTGATGCTTGGTCAATGGTGGGCACGGGTCTGCCACCGGTGATCCAGCAAGCGGCAACACTGATGACGAACGGCACGGTGGTCGCGACGGGCGGTTCCACCGATATGGGGTTCGCGACGGCGAGCGCCGAAGTATTTGACCCAGCCACGAACCGCTGGCAACCGACTACCTGGCCGATGGCTAACGCGCGATATGGTCACACGGCCACCTTGATGCCCGACGGCAAGGTGCTTCTTGTGGGCGGCTACTCAACGGAGCCCCAGACCGTCGGGGGCTTCGTCTACTCAAACCCTCAGCTGCTGAGGACGTCCGAGACCTTTGACCTGAGAGGCAACACCGGGGTGAGGGTCGGTTACTCGATGATCCCCCGTTTGGAACATACCGCGACACTTCTGCGGAATGGTCTGGTGCTGGTTGTCGGCAGTGCGTATGCCAGCGACGCCGACTCCCAGCTCTTTGACCCCGGAACCGCGGATTGGGTCTCCTCGGGTCTGCGGATGGACCGTTATCTTCACTCAGCCACCCTGCTGGCTGATGGTCGCGTGCTGATTGCCGGCGGCTATGGCGTGGGTTCGCCGACGACGGCCTGGATCTATTCGCCTGTCTCAGTCACGACGGCATCCTCGACCAATCCGTTGCTGCCCATCGCCGTCGTGTTGCTCTTGCTTGTCCTGACCACCGCGGGGCTTGCCGCAGCCTCCGGACGCCTCCGTCGGCGTCGGCCCGGAGCCGTCCGCGAACCCGAGTCCGAGTGGATTGATTCTTAGCGGATCCTGAGATAGGGATTTCCGACGCGCTCGGCGCCGATAGTCGTATTCGGGCCGTGGCCCGGATAGACCACGGTATTGTCGGGCAGGGTCAAAAGTTGCCCGTGCAGGCTGAGGAGCATCTGCTGTGGGCTCGCGCCCGGAAGATCGAGCCGGCCGATCTTGCCGGGCAGCAGGGTGTCGCCGGTGAAGACGTGGTTGCCCACCTTGAAGCAGAGGCCACCCGGGGTGTGCCCCGGTGTTGCAAGCACCTGAAGCTCGAAGCCGCCGAAGGGCAGCGTGTCGCCGGCGGTCAGGTAGCGGTCGGCGGACTTCAGCTGCGCGGTCGCGTCCGCCAGATGCATGGCAGTTGGGGCCTCGGTTGCGGTCTTCACCGTCTCCTTTGCGCCCGTGTGGCCCGGATGCGCGTGGGTGCACGCGATCCAGCGGACGGTCAGCCCCCGCAGCTGGTTGAGGATTTTCGGTGCATCGTCGCCCGGGTCGATGACCACCGCTTCCTTTGTGTCGGAGCAGGCCACCACGTAGCAATTGGTGTCCTTTTCGCCGACATGGACTTTCTGGATGGATAGCCGGGCCACATTGACAGATTAGCTACCCTTTTAGCGATGGCTGACGCTCGCCAGGTTGTCAAGTACACCTTCGTCAAAATCGATCCCCAGGCGCTGGCCTGGCCGGCTGACGCACGCCAGGCCGCGGCTCGGGAACTTACCGAGCTGCTGGATGCCCGAGCCGACTCGGGAACCCTGCTCACCTACAGCACGGTCGGCCTGCGCGGCGATTGCGACCTGCTGATCTGGCAGGCTGCCGATCGGGTCGACGAGATTCAACGGGCCGAGTCGCAATGGCGCGGCACCCAACTCGGGCCACACCTGACGGTTGCGCACTCGTTCCTCGCCATGATGCGGCCATCGCCGTATCTCGGCCGGCACAAGCATCCCGACCAGGAGGGGCGGCGCACCCGCCTGAAGCCGGTCGGCGGCCGGTATCTCTTCGTCTATCCAATGTGGAAAAAGCGCGTCTGGTACCGCCTCCCCTACGAGCGACGCAAGGCGATGATGGTCGAGCACTTCGCGATCGGTCATCGCTATCCCCAGGTCAAGATCAACACCGCTTACTCTTTCGGCCTCGATGACCAGGAATTCGTTGTGGCGTTTGAATGCGACGAGCCTGCCGCATTCCTCGACCTGGTGATGGAGTTGCGCGAGTCGCAGGCCAGCCGCTACACCGAGCGCGAGACGCCGATTTTCACCTGCGTGCGCATGGCGGCGGACGATGCGCTCAAGCTCGCGCTCGGGCTCGGCACCCCGGCATCGGTCGAGGAACGGGAGCTCGCGCGACCGGTCAGCCTGCTCGCCGGCGGATGAGAGCCGTTCAGCGGGACGAGCTGGGCCGGCGGGCGGCCGAGCCGGTGCTGCCTTCTCTCGTTCGGGCGGCGAGGCGCCAGGTCGTCGATCGTCGCCCGGTATGGTTCATGCGCCAGGCAGGGAGATCCTTGCCCGAGTACCGGAAGGTCCGTGAGCAATACGACCTCTTCACGATCTGCCAGAAGCCGGAATTGTGCGCGGAGGTCACCATGCAACCGGTGCGGCGGCTTGGTGTCGATGGGGCGGTCCTCTTCGCCGACATCATGCTGCCGGTTGCCTTCGGCCTTGGGGTCGACCTGCAGCTGGTGGACGGGGTCGGTCCGGTCATCCAGCAGCCGATCCGGACCAGGCAGGATATAGATAGGTTGCGGCGACAGACGCCTGCCGAGTCGGTACCCTTCGTACTGGAGACGATCCGGATCCTTCGCCGGGAGCTCGACCCTTCGGTCGCGGTGATCGGCTTTGCGGGAGCGCCCTTCACGCTCGCCGGCTACCTGATCGAGGGCAAGCCGTCGCGCGAGTTCCTCGCGACCAAACGTTTGATGTACTCGGAGCCCACCCTATGGGATGCGCTGATGGCGCGCCTCTGCGCCCTCGTGGTCGACTATCTCGCGGCGCAGGTGGAGGCCGGCGCCCAGGTCGTGCAGGTCTTCGACAGCTGGGTCGGCTGCCTTTCCCCGATGGACTATCGCCGCTATGGCGACGTGATCGGCCTCGATTGGCGGGTCGACCTTGGGGATGCCTGGCGGGTAGTCGGTTACGACCGCGCCGTCCAGGGAAACCTGGATCCCGCGCTGCTGCTGGGGCCCTGGCCCGTGATCGAGGACGGCGCTCGCCGGGTGATTGAGGGCGCCGGCGGTCGGCCGGGGCACATTTTCAACCTCGGCCACGGCGTCCTGCCGGACACCCCCGTCGAGCACCTGCAGCGTCTTACGGAGTTCGTCCATGGCGCCTAGCCACGTCGCGGTTCTGCTGATGGCGTATGGCAGTCCACACCGCCTCGAGGAGGTCGAAGCCTACTACACCGACATTCGCGGAGGCCGGGTGCCCTCGCCGGAGGCTGTCGAAGAACTCACCGGCCGCTATCGCCAGGTGGGGGTGCCAACACCGCTGCTCGCCGTCTCGACCGACCTGGCACGTCAGCTGGAGCGCTCGCTCAACGCCGATTCGCCCGACGGCAGCATCTACACCGTGCACCTTGGCATGAAGCACTGGACGCCGCGGATTGCGTCGGCGGTCGACGAGGCGGTGGAGGCGGGGGCGGATCGGCTGATCGCCATCGTCCTGGCGCCGCATTACTCGCGGATCGGCAGCGGCGGCTACCGGCGCCAGGTGGAGGCGGCGCTGGCCTTGGTGGCGGCAAGGCCCCATCGGAATGGATCTGCGGCACCCATCCACCTCGACTTCGTCGACAGCTGGCACGACCTGGATGGCTATCTGGCGTCGGTGGCCGACGATGTGCGCACGGTCCGAGCCCGGTTCTCTGAGCCCAAGCGCGTGGTGGTCGTGTTCACGGCGCACAGTCTGCCGGCACGCATCCTCGACGAGGGCGACCCCTACCAGGACCAGCTATTACGGACCTCGGAGCTGGTGGCCGCGCGCGCCGGCGTCGACCGATGGCGCTTCTCGTACCAGAGCCAGAGTCACACCGGCGAGCCATGGCTTGGTCCTGACCTGACAGACACGCTGGAGACGCTGGCCCACGAGGGCCATCGCTCGGTGCTGGTGGCCTCGATCGGGTTCATCGCCGACCACCTCGAGATCTTCTACGACATCGACATCGAGGCGAAAGCGAAGGCCGATATGCTCGGCATCGAGTTGAAGCGCACACCGATGCTCAATGCTGACCCTCGGTTGGCGCAGGCACTCCACGCCTTGGTCGCCGAGCGCATATCCCCCACCCCGACCCTCCCCCACAAGGGGGGAGGGAGACTGACCAGAATGGCGGGCTCATGACGTTTCTCTCCCGCATGCTGGCGATCACGCGCTGCCACCGCGGCCTGCTCTCGATCGCGGTCGCCGGGTCCGTCCTTTACACCGCCCTGAGTGTGCTGCCGGCACTGATCATCCGGCAGATGCTGACCGTGCTGGCGCACCCGTCGCCGGCCGGCACGCTCGTGTGGTTGGGCGTCGCCATGGTGGGCGCCACGGCGCTGATGGCGGTCAGCCGCTAGCTCGAGGGTGGGTTCGGTCATATCGCCGCCTTCAAGGTGTTGCACGATCTGCGGATGCGAATCTACGAGCAGCTGCAGCGGCTGTCGATGGGTTTTCACACGAGACAACAGTCGGGCACGATCGCGGCCAAGTTGATCGGCGACGTTGAGACTATCGAGTTCTTCACCGCGCACGCGGGCATCCAGTTGATCAGCGCCGCCACCGTTCCGTTCCTGCTCGGCATCCTCATGCTGGCGGTCAACTGGCGGCTGGGCCTGGTGGCACTCGCCCCACTTGTTCTGATCCTGCTCATCCTGGTGGCGTTTCGGCGATCCGCGTACCAGGCCTTCATGCGTTACCGCGACGAGCTGGGCCGGTTGAACGGCATCATCATCGATCACATCCAGGGCGTCGGCGTGCTCAAGGCGTTCGCGGCGCTCGGCCATGCGCGGCGCGCGATCGACGAGCGTAGCGAGCAGCTGAAGCAGGCCGCGACGCAGGCCAACCTCATCCACACCTGGTACTTCGCTGGGGTCGAGTGGATGGCCGCGATTCCCGTGGCACTGGTATTGCTCGTCGGGGGATTGATGGCGCATGCCCGACAGCTCAGCATCCCCGACCTGGTGCTCTTCGTCTTCTTGACGACGCTGCTCTATCGGCCGGTCACCGAGCTCAACCGGCAGCTCGAGGGATTGCGCAATGCGGAAGCGGCGACGGATCGTATCTTCGAGATTCTGAACGCGCCGATCGAGGTGAAGGAGTCGCTCACGGCGCGCGTTCCGAAGGACCGGCGGTACGATATCGCGCTCGATCACGTGACCTTCGCCTATGAGGCCGGGCGGTCCGTGCTCCATGACGTGTCGATCGACCTGAAGGAAGGTTCGGTGCTCGCCCTCGTGGGACCCAGCGGCGCCGGCAAGACCACCATTGCCAACCTGATCACCCGCTTCTGGGACCCCCAGCAGGGCGCGGTCCGGCTCGGTGGTGTCGACCTCCGCGAGCTGCCGCTCGATTACGTTCATCGTTCGATTGGGCTGGTCCTGCAGGACGTCTTTCTGTTCAACGACACGGTCAAGGCCAACATCAAGATTGGGAACCCGGAAGCGACCGACGCGCAGGTTGAGGCGGCAGCCCACGCGGCGTACGCGCACGAGTTCGTGGAAGATCTGCCGAAGGGCTACGACACGATCATCGGCGAGCGCGGGGTCCGGCTATCCGGCGGTCAGAAACAGCGAATTTCGATCGCCCGAGCCCTGTTGCGCGATGCGCCCATCTTGATCCTGGACGAGGCTACCTCGTCGGTGGACCCGGAAGCCGAGCACCTGATCCAGGCGGCCCTTGCCCGACTCGTGGCGGAGCGCACCGTGCTGGTCATCGCACACCGACTGTCGACCATCCGGCAGGCAAACGAGATCGTGGTGCTTGACAAGGGCCGAGTCGTACAGCGTGGCCGCCATGACGACCTGGTCGACGCCCCCGGCCTCTACGCCGCCCTCTATCGCGCTCAGCAGGTGGCGCGTCGGTGGGACGTGGCAACCTCGCAGCGCGTGGAGGAGGAGCTACCGCAAGCCGTCGAGTAGCAGCTGGCGAAGCGCCTCGAGGCGCTCGAACTCTTCCATGCTTAATTTCGCCGTGCTCTTGAGGGTGTGGGGATACTTGATCTTTTGCACCGCATCGATCAGCGCACGCGCCTGCGGTTCCGTCAGCTGGTACTCGTAGTAGGCGACGATGGTCTCGCGCTCGATCTCGCGGCGGATCGGCAGGTGATGGATCGGCGCCGCGACCGGCTCGGGATCCGTCTCGGCCAGGATTTCAGGCGCACTGGAGGTTTCGCGAAAGAGTTCCGCTGAGCCGCTCAGCGAAACCCGCTTAAACACGACCGGCAACGGGCTGCTTGGCCTCCACCGGCGCGGCGGGCGCCCGCTTGATGACCGCCTTGGCCAGAGCCCGGTAGGCGCTGGCCCCTTCGGAGCTGCCGGCATACTGCAGGATCGACATGCCGGCCAGCGGCGTCTCGGCAAACCGGATGCTGTCCTTGATCACAACGTCAAAGACGATGTCGCCGTAGCGCTCCCGCACCAGTTCGAGCACTTCCTGTGAGTGCAGCGTCCGCGACTTGTGGATGGTTGCCAGGATGCCGCTGATCCGCAACTTCGGATTGAGCTTGGCGCGCACCCGCTCGATCGTGTTCTGCAACAGCTGCATGCCCTTCATGCCGAAATACTCGCATTGCAGTGGGATCAGAACCTCGTCGGAGGCGACCAGCGCGTTGACGCAGAGGAGGCCGAGCGATGGCGGGCAATCGATCACCATGAAGTCGTATTCGTCCTGGCCCGGCGCGAGCTTCTCCTTGAGGAAGGTCTCACGCCCCATCTCGGACACGAGCTGGATCTCTGCGCCGGAGAGCTCGATGTTCGAGGGGATGAAGTCGACCCCGAGGTTGCTGTGCTTCACCACATGGCCGAGGGTGACCTGCGGATCGAGGAGCAGATGGTAGAGGGTGAGCTCGATCTGATCGGGCTGCTTGAAGCCCATGTTGATGGTCAGATGGCCCTGGGGATCGAGGTCGATGAGGAGGACTCGCTTGCCGAGCTCAGCGAGCGCGCATCCCAGGTTCACCGCGGTGGTCGTTTTGCCAACGCCGCCTTTCTGGTTGGCAACTGCGATGACTCTGCTCAAACGGTGGCTAGACCTCTATGCTGGAACGTGGCTGCGGCTATTTAACGGCAATACGGCCGCCCCGTCAAGTTCGGTCTTGTGGCGGGTGTCTACAGCCGGAACGGCGCCACCCGCCCGTGGCCCACGTTGCGCCGCCGGTGGACCCGGGTCGGGGTCGGCATTCCCTTGGTATCGAAGGGCAACGTCGCCAGGAATTTCGGCGGCCTGCGGGCCTGGGTGACCGCTTCGAAGCCCGATGCCAGTTTGATCAAGGTCGGCTCGCTGAATGCCGTTCCCATGAACGAGATCCCGACCGGGGTGCCGAAGGAGAATCCCATCGCGACATTAATGATGGGGTAGCCGACGATCGCCGCCGGCGATGAGCTGCCAAAGACGAAATGGTCGCCGTTGATGAGGTCGGTCGGCCAGGCCGGGGTGTCCGTCGAGGCCACGATCGCTTGCAAGCTGTTCTGGCGGAGCAGCAAGTCGATCCCCTCGCTGGCGCCGAAGACCTGGTCCTGTGCCAGGGCCTGGTTGTAGGAGAGGCCCAGCGGCTGAATCGCGTCCGGGTTGGTGACGTCGAACGACTGGGCCAGCTCGAAAATCTCCTGGCCGAAGAACGGCATTTCGCGGTCGGCGTGCGCATTGTTGAAGTCGATCGCATCCTGGAGAGTTCGGATTGGCACCCCCACGCGCTGCGACAGGTAGTTGTTGAGGTCCACCTTGAAGTCGTAGAGCAGCACGGTGAACTCGGCGGTCCCGGAGTTGATGTCGGAGATGTGGGGGAAGAACACGTCGACGAGCGTGGCGCCCGCATTCCGCATGGCGGTCAGGGCATCTTCGAAAACCGAGTCCGTGTGCGGACTCGAACCCTCGAAGTCGCGGGCCACCCCGATGCGGGCGCCCCGCAGGCCGTCGGCGTTGAGGAACTGTGTGTAATCCCTTGGGATTCGGTTTCGATTACCGCTGGTGGCGGGATCGCGCGGGTCGGCGGTCCGCTGGGCGATCGCAGTCAGCACCGCGGCGCCGTCGGCCATGGTGCGCGTATGCGGTCCCGCGGTGTCCTGGGTGTGGGAGATGGGGACGATTCCGGCGCGGCTGACCAGGCCGACCGTTGGTTTGATGCCGACCACGGCGTGATGGTTGGCGGGGCAGACGATGCTGCCATCCGTCTCGGTGCCGATCGAGACGGCGGTAAAGTTCGCCGCCGCCGCGGCGCCCGATCCGGAGCTCGACCCGCAGGGATTTCGGTCG
>WNFW01002128.1_pt1 | contig 13503 bp, 15 predicted proteins | sample 5400131 | NCBI WGS metagenome assembly WNFW01 (sample SAMN13153362, study PRJNA577476) | soil metagenome | isolation source: 20 cm soil or saprolite under grassland replicate 1 | place: USA:California | collected 2016-06-15 | reverse complement strand
CCCATCGAGGGCTCGTCCATCAAGAGCAGGCGCGGGCGGGCCATGAGGGCACGTCCGATCGCCAGCATCTGCTGCTCGCCGCCCGAGAGCGTGCCGCCGAGCTGGGTCCGACGCTCCCCCAGCCGTGGGAAGAGCGTGTAGACGCGCTCAACGTCGTCGGCCAAGTCGCCGGCCGGCGCCTTCTGCCGGGTGAAGGCCCCCATGGCGAGGTTCTCCCAGACGGTCATCCGGGCGAAGATCCGGCGGGCTTCCGGGACGAGCGAGATTCCCCGGCGGACGATGGACTCGGTGGGTAGCCCGTCGATCCGCTCGCCGTCGAGCTCGACCCGCCCGGCCGTGGGCCGCACGACGCCGAGGATCGTCTTCATCGTGGTCGATTTCCCCGAGGCGTTCCCGCCCAGCAGGCAGACGATCTCCCCAGTCCGCACCTCGAGAGTGACGGACTTCAGGACCCGGATTGGGCCGTAGTGGGTGACGACGTCGGTGAGCTTAAGCACGGCCGGCGCGCCGGCCGAGGTACGCTTCCAGGACGGCGGGGCTCTGCCGTACCTCCTCGAAGGGCCCCTCGGCGATCTTGGTGCCGTGGTCGAGGGCCACGACTCGCTGGCAGATTCCGCGGACGACGCCCATGTCGTGCTCGATGAGGAGGATCGTCACGCCGCCGTCGCGGATTCTCTGGATGTCGCGCATCAGCTCCCGCGTCTCGGTGGGGTTCATCCCGGCCGCCGGCTCGTCCAGGAGCAGGAGCCGCGGCTCGGTGGCCAGGGCGCGAGCGATCTCCAGCCGCCGCCGATTGGCGTACGAGAGCGTCCACGCCGGCCGGGCGGCCCGCGGGAGCAGCCGATCCCCGAAGAACCCGAGCAGCTCGGACGCCCGCGCCTCGGCGCGCTGCCGCTCCGCGCGGGATCCCGGCGTGCTCAAGAGGACCGTCGCGATGCCGGCCCGCGTCCGGCAGTGCGTGCCGACCAGCACGTTCTCCGCCACGGTCATCTGATTGAAGAGGCGCTGGTTCTGGAACGTGCGAGCGATGCCGAGGCCGGTGATCCGATGGGCGGCGAGGCCGACGAGCTCCCGGCGGCCGTGGTCGAACGAGATCCGGCCGGCCGTCGCCGGGTAGATGCCGGTGATCAGGTTGAAGACGGTCGTCTTTCCGGAGCCGTTGGGCCCGATGAGGCCGACGATCTCGCCCTCCTGCACCTGGAAGCCGAGATCGTCCACGGCCCGGAGGCCGCCGAAGTCTTTCGTCAGGCGCTCGGCTTCGAGAAGCGCCATCCTCCGGGGTCGTCCCGCCCGGCCGCGGTCACTTGACGGTGATCGCCTTCACCTGCTCGAAGCCGGACCCCTTCACCTGGTAGAAGTAGATCACGCCGCCGGCCACGTCGCCCTTGTCGTCGAACGAGATCGGCAGACCGAGGATGCCATGGTAGTTCCGCGTGGTGCGGACGGCGTCGCGGACCATAGCCCGGTCGGCCTTGCCGACCTTCTTGACGGCCTCCAAGATGATGTTGGCGGCCTCGTAGGCGAGGGGACCGTAGGAGCTGACCGGCCCGTACTTGGCTTCGAAGGCCTTGACGAAGGCGGTGGCCGCGGGAATCTTCTTGAGGTCGGGGACCAGGAAGCTCACGTAGTTGCCCTCGGCAGCGCCGCCCGACGCCTGGATGTAATCCACCGGCTCGAACTGCCCGTCGGGCCCGATGAGCCGCACGTTCAGGCCGACGTCGGGAAGCTGTTTGGCGATGAGCGCGGCGTCCGGCGCCCACAGGCTGGCGTAGATCAGGCTGACGTCCTTGGGCACGGTGGCCAGAACGGCGCGGAAGTCCTTGTCGCCGGCGCGGATGACGTAGCGGAGCGCCTGGGCAGAGAGCAGCTTGGCCTTCTTCTCCACCTCGTCGGCCACACCTTTCGGGCCCGTCGTCCCATCGTCGAAGATGGCGATCTTCTTCGCCTTGAGGTCCTGAACGGCGAAGATGGCACCCGCCGGGCCCTGAGCGTCGTCCCGAGCGCAGACGCGGTTCGTGTTTTTGAGGCCCCGATCGGTCACCTTCGGATTGGTGCAGCCGGGACTGATCAGCACCAGATTGACCCGGTCGAGCACCTCCGAGACGGGGATGCACGTCACGCTGGTGATCCCCCACACCGCGCCGAGCACCGCCGGATCGGCCGCGACCTTCTCGGCGGCGGCGACGCCGACCTGCGGGTTGCCCTGGTCGTCGGCTTCGAGGACCTCGATCTTCTTGCCGAGGATCCCACCCTTCTTGTTCCACTCCTCGGCGGCGAGCTTGACCGCGTTGGCCACCTCCTGCCCCTGCTTGGCCAGCGGACCCGTGAGGGGCACACCTGCCGCGATCTTCACGACCTGCTGAGCGTCGACGGCAGGCGCGTGGGCGATCAGCCCGAGCGCCACCGCGACCGCCCACACACTCCTCTCGATCGATGTCCGGCGAGCCATACCATCCTCCTTCGGACGCTGGGGGTGACCCAACTGAAGCGGCCCAACTATGGTAGAGCGCGCCGCCTCCGTCAAGGGGCTCCGGTTCTCATCCGCTTTCAGCGGATCAGCGCTCCACAATGAGGAGTCGACGCCATCACCTGTGTGCTCCCGACGGGCGCCGGCCAGTTATTGATCCAGTGGCAGCACGCGGCAGTCGACTCGCCCTGGAACTGCGCGGTCGCGGCGTTATCGAGACGATAGCGGAGAACGAAGGCTTGACCGCGCACCGCGGGCTGTGTACTCATTGTATATCCTGCGGGAGGCCCTCATGCAGACGAAGATTCAGAAGTGGGGTAACAGCCTTGGTTTGCGGATTCCGCGGTCGTTCGCCGCTGAGGCCCAGGTAGAAGAAGGGGCCGCCGTAGACCTGTCGGTGGAGAACGGTCGGCTCTTGGTCCGCCCGCTTCGAGTTCGCAAGTATTCGTTGAACGTCCTCCTCCGCAAAGTGAACAGGCGGAACCTGCACGGCGGAGTCTCGACAGGGAGAGGGGTCGGCCGCGAGGCGTGGTAGTGGCGGCCTATGTGCCCGTGCGTGGGGACCTGATCTGGCTTCAGTTCACCCCACACGCGGGCCACGAGCAGGCGGGCCATCGCCCGGCCGTGGTCATCTCTCCGAGTTCATACAACCGCCGCGTGGGGTTGGCCCTCTGCTGCCCCGTCACTTCTCAGGTGAAGGGATACCCCTTCGAAGTGCTGCTCCCCCAGGGGCTTGGCGTCGAGGGCGCGATACTCTCAGATCAGATCAAGAGCCTCGACTGGCGCGTGCGAAAGGCGAGGCGCATTGGAAGTCTGCCCGCTGATGTGCTGCAGGAGACGGTCGGCAAGATCCTCGCCCTCGTCGACCCAGATGGGGCTCGCTAACACTACGAGGCGCACATGGTCGACCGGATTCACATCGTGGGCGCGTCCGGGTCGGGAGCGACCACGCTAGGGATGGCGCTCTCGGTCCGTCTCGCACCCGCGCTGGGTGCTCTCCGGATCGCGCTGTGGCTGGGGAGACATCTTCATCCCTCGCGTCGACCTCGTGATCTTCCTGTCGGTTCCGACAGAGATCCGCCTCGCGCGGCTCGAGCAACGTGAGCAGCGGCGATACGGGAGCGAGGCCCTGGCTCCTGGGGGCGCGATGCACGAGGCCAACATCGCATTCATGAACTGGGCGGCCGCCTACGATGATGGGGGTGACGACATGCGGAGCCGGCGGCGCCACGAGAAATGGCTTGCCGCGCTTCCGTGCCCATGCCTCCGGCTCGACGGGCCGCTCGCGGTCGAGGAGTGGAGGAGGCTTGGCGAATGACACCCGAGCGTCTCGCGATCCTCGAGCGGATGCGGTCGTCGGCCGGCGTCGTGCGGCGGGCCGTGGAGGCGGCGCCGCCAGCACGGTTCGCCGTGCCGCCCCGGGACGGCGAGTGGTCGGCGCAGGAGACGCTGACCCACTTGCGCGACGTCGTCGTCCACGTCCACGGCCTCCGGATCCGGCGACTCCTGTACGAGGAGAGTCCCCTCTTCGCCGACTTCGACGAGGAGGGCTATCGCCGCGCCCGCCTCGACCGCGGCGAGGCGACGGGAGACCTCTTGGCCACGATCGTGGCCGAGCACGATCAGCTCGCGCGGCTGCTCCAGACGCTGCCCGACGCCGAGTGGTTACGCCAGGGTCGCCATCCCTCGCTCGGCGCCATGTCCATCGAGTTCCTCGCCCGGCGTGTCGGCGAGCACGCCGAGGAGCACGCGGCGCAGATCACGGCGGCGGCGCGCATCGATTGAGGGCGACGAATCCGGCTAGCACCGAACGGAACGAGCGACGCCAACGGAGCTTCCCATGGAACGGAACCCGATCAAACTGGCCCAGAAGTTCTCCAAGTTCTCGGAGCACTGGTCGCCGAAGATCATCGCCCAGATGAATGACTACCACTTCAAGCTCGTGAAGTTCCAGGGCGAATTTGTCTGGCACGACCACTCGGACACGGACGAGGTGTTCATCGTTCTCGCCGGGTCGATGACGATTCATTTCCGCGATGGGACTGTCTCGGTGGGAGCGGGCGAAATGTTCGTCATCCCGAGGGGTGTGGAGCACAAGACGTCGGCGCGCGCCGAGTGCAGGGCCATGCTTGTCGAAAAGGCCGGCACGGTGAACACCGGCGGAGTCGTGAGCGAGCAGACCGCGGCGACCGATGCCTGGATCTAGGAGCCGGCGTACTGAAAGACGAGAAGGGTGAAGCTCAGCGCCGCGTCAGGATCCGTCTCTTCGACGCGCGTGACCGTCGGAGGGGGAGGCGGCGACGCGTTGGACACGGCGACCGTGACCGGATCCGAGGTGAACTGGAGACCAAGCGCATCTCGCGCGACAGCCGTCAAGGTGTGGAACCCATTGCCCGTCGTGGTGTCCCAGGAGACCGAATACGGAGGTCTGAAGTCTTCCGCGCCAAGGTTGACGCCGTCGAGCTTGAACTGGACGCCCGCGACCAGGATACCCGCGGGGCTCAGGCTCGCGCGGACGGTGATCGGTCCGGAGACCGTCGAGTCGGAGGTTGGGGACGTAATGGCCACGACCAGGCTGCCCGGCAGAGGCGGCAGCAGAGACGGTAGCTGTGCACAAGCCTGAGGCGGCGAAATCCAGGCCCAGCTCAAGATCACGATCAGCGCTGCCGCAGAGACAAGTCTCACACGGGGTGCTCGAGTCCCATTCATCGTGTTCTCCCTCACACCAGCTCTCCCTCTACACCATGAGGATGCGGCTGAGAAGAGAGAACGAGGAACTACGATCACATTGGGTGAGCCCCTGTATCGACGAAGAGAAAATCTTTCGGATGGAGACCGTGATTCCCGGACTGGGATGCGGAGCGGGCCGGATTCAGTGGAGCAGCCCGGCCTCGCGCAGATAGCGCAGCACGCCCGCGTGGATGAGGTTCCGGCGCGGCGCGGCGGCGACCGTGTTCACGGCTGTCGTCTCGCGGGCCTGTGGCAGGCGGCGGGCCAGCGTTTCCTCGCCCCGATGGAGGGCGCGCGCTAGCCGGTACGCCACGTCATCCGGGAGATCCGCGCGTGTCAGGATGAAGCTCCACGAGCCGACCGATGGGAGCGGCGCGTCGAGGCCCGGGTACGCGCCCGCGGCGACCGTCATCCGCCTGAGGAACGTGTGCTTCGCGAGGATGCGCGCGATCTCGTCGGCGCCGGGCGCGATGAAGCGCGCTCCCGCCCGGTCCTTGGCCACCGCGGTGAAGCCCGGCCAGCCCATGCCGCCGCCCCAGAGCGCCGCGACGCGCCCGTCGAGCACCATCGCGGGCCCGTCGCCCGCGCGGTCGAGGTACACGGCTTGGAAGTCGCGGTCCTGGTCGAGGCCGAGGCCGTCGAGGACGTAGCGCGCGAGGATCACGAGGCCCGAGCCCCGCGCGCCGAAGGCGACGGGCTTGCCCCTGAGGTCGGCGATCGCGCGGTACGGGCTGTCGGCCCTGACGACGAACATGCCTGGCGTGGAGTACATCGCCGCCAGGATCTTCAGGTTGGCCGGTGGGCGGCCGACGCCGGTGAGCGCCTCGTGGACGACCTCGCCCTGGACGAGGGCGAGGTCGAGTTGCCCCGCCGCGAGGAGCGGCACGTTCTCGGTGCTGCCCTTCGTGTTGCGCGGCTGGATCGCGAGCGACGGGTCGATCGCGTTGATCGTCTCGGCGACGGCGGCGCCGTAGACGGGGAACCCGCCGCCCGGCGTCGCGGTCCCCAGGACGACGATGAGGGGCGCCAGCGTCTCCAGCACGCCCGCTACGCTACCACGGCCTCGCGCTATACTCCCGCCGGAGGAACGCCGATGACGCGCTCGCTGTGCCTGGCTGCCCTCTTGCTGACCGTGCAAGCACCGGCGGCTCACGGAGAGCCGGTGCAGATCACGATCGCCCCGCCGGCCGAGGCCACGACGATGGATCCCGGCCGCAGCACGCAGGTGCTGACGGTCAACTACTTCGTCAACCTCTACGACACGCTCACCCGGTGGGACGGCTCGCTCCGGCTAGAGCCCGGGCTCGCGGTCGCCTGGAAGAACGTGAACGACACCACGTGGGAGTTCACGCTCCGCCAGGGGGTGAAGTTCCACGACGGCGTGCCGTTGGCGGCGGAGGACGTCAGGGCGACGCTGGAGCGCAACCTGGTTCCGGGCAGGACCGTCGTGCAGGCCGGCTTCGCGACGATCGAGTCGGTCCAGGTCGCGAACCCGACGACCATTCGTATCGTGACGAAGAAGCCCGATCCGCTGCTGCTCGTGCGTCTGGCGCAGATGGGAGCGCAGATCCTCCCGGCGCGCCTCACGACCGAGGAGGGCGTGAAGGAGCTGGCGCGGCGGCCCGTGGGCACGGGCGCGTACCGCTTCGTGGAGTGGGTGAAGGACGAGCGGCTCGTGATGGAGGCCAACCGCGACTGGTGGGGCTGGGAGGGCAGGCCGCCGGCGATCGACCGGGTCGTCTGGAAGCCGATCCCCGACGACTTCCCCCGCATCGTCGCGCTCGAGAAGGGGGAGGCCGACATCATCACCAACGTCCCGCCCGACCGGATGAAGGCGCTCGCCGAGGGGACCAGCACGAAGATCCTGTCGACGCCCGCGACGCGCACCGTGACCTTCTGGATCAACACGACCCAGCCGCCGCTCTCCGACAAGCGCGCGCGCCAGGCGCTCCACCTGGCGCTCGACGTCGGTAGCCTCATCAAGAATCTGTACGCGGGGATGGGGAGGCCCATGAGCGGCGGGCTCGCCGACACCGACTTCGGCTACAACCCCGCCCTCAAGCCGTATCCCTACGACCCGGCCAGGGCCAAGCGGCTCCTGGCCGACGCCGGGCGCGCCGGTGGCGTCGACGTCACCCTCTACGCGGGCAGCGGCACCATGGTGAACGACAAGTTCCTGCTCGAGGCGATCGCCGACATGTGGGCGAAGGTGGGCATCCGCGCGAAGGTCGAGATGATGGAGATGGGCGCCCGCCAGCGGATGAACAACGAGCGCACGCTGCCGCCGAACAGCCTGCTGCTCATCAACCCGCAGTCCACGCTCCTCGACGCCGACGGCTCGCTCTGGCGTTTGTTCCACCCGAACGGCTTCGGCGGCAAGTACTGGCCGGGGAACCAGCCGGGCCAGCGCTTCCACGAGCTCATGGAGCAGGCGCGCTACACGCTCGATCCGGCCAAGCGAAAGCACCTCTACGCCGAGGCGACCGCGATCCTCCAGGAGGAGAAGCCCTGGCTCGAGCTGTTCCAGGAGGTCGTGGTCTACGGCGTGGCGAGGCGCCTCCAGTTCAAGCCGCGCGCCGACTACCGCCTGATCGTGTCGGAGATGACCGTCGGCCGGTAGCGGGCGCGCTCAGAATCCCTTCGGCGGTGCGAAGCCGCCGATCACCTCCGCGAGCCGGCCCGCCACGTCGATCGGCGTCGCGTCCTCGAGGTGCGGCCCCACGATCTGAATGCCCACCGGCAGCCCGTCACGCGTGAGGCCGATGGGCGCGGTTGTCGCCGGGAGACCCGTGAGGGTGGCGAAGGAGATCCAGAAGAGCAGGTCGAGGTACTGGCGCGAGCCCTCCGGGGTTGTCAACCGGCGGTCGAAGATCCTCGGGCTGTGGTCGTGTGGAAAGGCGGCCACGAAGGCCGTCGGCAAGAGGAAGGCGTCGTGGGTGCGGAAGTACTCCTGCCAGACGGCACGGGCCGCGTTGCGCCGGCTGACGGCGGCCGAGAAGTGCTTGAACGGCGCCGTCCACGCCAGGGCCTGCTTGGCCGCGTACGAGCCGTCCTGGTTCTCGGCGCGCCGGCGCGTCGCGTCGACCTGATCGTCGCGCAGGTTGAACGCGAACACGGAGTTGAGGAGGTAGAGATAGGTGTCGTACTGCTGGGCCGGCGACACGCCCTTGGGCCAGCCCTCCTCGAGCTTCGCACCGGCCCGCCGCAGCGCCTCGATCGTCCGCGCCAGCACCTCGCCCACGTCCGAAGACACGCGGCAGGCGGGGTCGTCGAGGACGAAGCCGATGCGATAGTCGGCCAGACGCGTGCCTCGGGCCGGCGGGAGCGACCAGCGGAACGCGCGCGCGTCCTCCTCGTCGGGACCGCCGAGCACCTCGAGCGCCGCGCGCAAATCGGCGGCGGACCGCGCCAGCGGTCCCGCGACGGCTAAGAGCGAGGGCGGGCTCGGCGGCGTCCCGGGCGGTGGCGGGATGTGCCCGCGCAAGGGCACGACGCCCTGCGTGGGCTTGTGGCCGTAGACGCCGCAGAAGTGCGCGGGGACCCGGATCGAGCCCCCGATGTCGCTCCCCGGCTCCAGGTAGGTGAGGCCGGCGGCCAGCGCCGCCGCGCCGCCGCCCGTGGAGCCGCCCGGCGTGCGAGCGAGGTTCCAGGGGTTGTTGCTGGCGCCGAAGACCTCGTTGTAGCTCTGCCAGTCGGAGGCCCAGAGCGGCACGTTCGTCTTGCCGAGGACGACCGCGCCCGCGCGCCTGAGGCGGAGGACGACGACGGCGTCGCGTTCGGGGATGTGGTTCTTGAGCGTCGCCGAGCCCGCCGTCGTCGCGACGCCGGTGACCTCGAACGTGTCCTTCACGGTGCACGGCACGCCGTGGAACGGCCCCCACCACTCGCCGCGGGCGCGCGCCTCGTCGGCCGCACGGGCGCGCGCGAGCGCTCCGTCGGCGGCGAGCGTGGCGATCGCGTTGAGGTGCTTGTTGTGGAGCGCGATCCGGTCGAGCATGCGCGTCGTCAGCTCGACGGAGGAGACGTCGCCACGGCGGATCGCTCGGGCCGCCTCGAGCGCGGAGGCGAAGTCGAGATCGGCGACGGCGGCGCGGGCGGCGCCCGCGGGCAAGAGCGTCGCCCCCGCGAGCGCAAGGCCGCCGCCGAGGAACGAGCGCCGGGTGAGGCGGTGAGCGTCCATCATGGTCAGCTCCTTGTCAGCCGCCCTTCAGGCGGGGATCGAGCAGGTCGCGGAGCGCGTCGCCGAGCATGTTGAAGCCGAAGACCGCGAGCGAGAGCGCGACCGCGGGCCAGATCGCGAGCCACGGCGCCTGGTACATGTGGTCGAGCCCGGCCAGCGAGAGCATCCCGCCCCAGGTCGGGTAGGGCGGCGGCACGCCGAGGCCGAGAAACGAGAGGCTCGCTTCCGTGAGGATCACCGTCGAAAGGCCGGTGGTCGCGACCACGATGATGGTCGGCAGCACGTTCGGCAGGATATGGCCGAGCGCGGTGCGGACGTGACCCGCGCCGAGCGCGCGGGCGCTCTCGACGAAGGTGTGCTCCTTGATCGAGAGCGCCACACCCCGGATGACGCGCGAGTTCTGGATGCCGAAGGCGACGCCGAGGACGGTGGTGATGTTGAAGACGCTCGGGCCGAGCAGCGACAGGATCGTCATCAGGAGCAGCAGCGGAGGGAACGCCATCCACGCGTCCACCCCGCGCTGGAGCAGGAGGTCGAGCCGGCCGCCGAAGTAGGCGGACAGCACGCCGGTCGCCGTCGCGAGCACGCTGCCGAGCGCCACCGCGCCGAAGCCCACATAAAGCGAGATTCGTGCGCCGAAGACGAGACGGGTCAGGAGGTCGCGGCCGAGCTGGTCGGTGCCGAGCCAGTGCGCCGGGCTCACCGCGATGAACCGCTCGCGCAGGCTCGTCTCGGAGAATCCGTACGGCGTGATCCAGTCCGCGAGCACGGCCGCCGCGAGCATGACGAGCACGATCGCGCCGCCCAGCGTGCCGAGCGGCTTCTTCCGGAGCATCTGGACCCAGACGTCCACATACCACGCTCGCGATGTCGGGCGAGGTTCGAGCGCGGGCTTTGCCCGCGCAATCGATTCCTGGGGGGAGGTATCGGAAGGGGGGCGAAGCCCCCCTCCGAGTCTAGTAGCGGATGCGCGGGTCGAGATACGCATAGGAGAGGTCGATCAGGAGGTTGAGGCCCACGACCATCGCCGCGATGATGAGGTTCACCGACTGGACGACCGGGTAATCGAGCCGCGTGAGCGCCTCAAAGAAGAAGAGGCCGACCCCGGGCAGGCGGAAGATGGCTTCGATGATCACCGAGCCGCCGATGTAGAGCGGCGTCTGGAGGCCGACCAGGCTGACGACGGGAATCAGCGCGTTCTTGAGCGCGTGGCGGAGAACGATCGTCCGCTCGCTGAGACCCTTCGACCACGCGGTGCGAATGTACTCCTGACGGAGGACGTCGAGGAGCGCCGAGCGCATGATCCGCATGATGGGTCCCGCGCGCGTCACGCCGAACACCAGCGCCGGGACGATCATGATCTTGAGGTTGGCGAGCGGGTCGGCCGTGAACGCGACGTAGGTCCACACGGGCGTCCACTTGAAGTAGATGGACGGGAGCACCACGACGAGCACGGCGAGGCCGAAGTAGGGGACCGAGAGGGCCAGGATCGCCAGCACCCGGCCCGCGTAGTCGGCCGCGGTGTCCTGGCGGACCGCCGAGACGATCCCGATAGCGATGCCCATCACGACGGAGATGAGGATCGTGAGCGCCGCGAGCTCCAGCGTGATGGGGAATCGATGGATGAACTCGTCGAGGATCGGCTGCCGGGTCCAGTAGGACCGGCCGAAGTCGCCGCGCAGCACGACGGAGCCGATCCAGTCCAGGTACTGGACGTGGACGGGCCGGTCGAGGCCGAGGTCGCGCCGGAGTGCGTCGAGCGTCGGGGCATAGGCGTGGCCCTCCACCATGCGGGTGGCAACGTCGCCGGGCATGAGCCGCATCATGGCGAAGACGATGACGCTGACCAGGAACAGCGTCGGCACCGCCAGTGCCGCCCGGCGGAGGAGGTACGGTCTCACGCGGCCCCTTCTGGCGGGTGTCCTACTTGTCGAGCCAGGTGTGCAGGAGGCGCGGCCCGAGGCCGAAGCCGTCGTGGTACTTGAGGCCCTTCACGTACGGCGGATGCGTGACGTACCACGCGAGGCTCGGCAGATAGACGTAGTACGCCTTGTCCGCGAGGTAGCGCTGGATGTCGTCGACGATCTGCTTGCGCTTCTTTGGATCCAGCTCGCGTCGCTGGGCGACGAGCATCGTGTTCAATTCGCCATCGGCCACGTTGCTCCGGTTGTTCGGCTGCTCGGGGAAGAAGGCGCCGTAGAGCCAGTCGTCCACCTCGGTGAACGGTGTCACCGGGCCCATCGCCATCTTCTCGAACTTCCCGAGGTACGTCGTGGAGATGTACTTGCCGTACTCCTCGGGCCGGAGCTCGACCGTGATGCCGATCTTGCCCAGATTGTCGGCGGCCAGATCGTAGAAACTCCGCCACGGCGGCTGATAGCCCGGCCAGTGGAACATCGGCGTCGTGAACCCGCCGGCGTGACCGGCCTGAGCCAGGAGCCGCTTGGCCTCGGCGGGGTCGTAGCCGACGAGATACTTCGCCTTGACCGGGTCGATCTTCGACGCCTCGAGCTTCCACTCCTTCAACGCACACGGCACCGGCCCGGACTCGAGGCACCCCTCGCCGAAGAGCAGCGCATCGTTCCATCCCTTGCGGTCGATGGCCAGCGACACAGCGCGCCGCACGCGCACGTCGTTGAAGGGCGGCTGGTCGGTGCGGAAGTAGATGATGCTTTGGCCCATGACGTCGGCCGGGGTCATGACCATCTCTGGGTTGGTTCGCTTCAGCGAGCGCGCCTCCTCCGGGTTCACCCAGCCCCAGAGCTGGCTCAACTCCACCTTGCCCGACCTCAGGAGCGCCAGTCTCGCCGAGGCGTCGGGGGCGATCTCGACGACCACGCCGTCGAGGTACGGCAGCCCCTTCATGAAGTAGTCGGAGTTTCGCTCGAAGGTCAGCTTCACACCTTTCTCGTAGGACTTGAGCACAAAGGGGCCGGTGCCGATGACGGCCTCGGGATGATTGAAGTCCTTGAACTTCTCCTCCGCCTCACGCGGCAGGATCGCGCAGTACGTGGGGTTTGCGAGGTGGTTCAGGAACGGCGCGAACGGCTCCTTGAGGGTGACCTTCACGGCGTACCTGTCCACCACGTCGATGGACTGCACCCGATCGAAGCGCGACCGGAACCCCGACTTTGTCATGAAGCGCTCGAGCGAGTACTTGACGTCGTCGGCGGTGATCTCGCGGCCGTTGACGGGCTGTTTCGAGTGGAAGCGCACGCCCTTGCGCAGGTAGAAGGTGTACGCGGTGCCGTCCTTCGACGCCGTCCACCGCTCCGCGAGGTCGGGCACGATCGAGAAGTCGGCCGGGTGCTGTTGCTCGGGGCCGTAGGGGAAGCGCACGAGCTGGCTATAGACCAGGCTGGTGTACGAGTGGGTGAGGAAGCTCACGGACAGGTGCGGGTCGAGACTCGGCGCTTCCCGCTCGGCCATGCGGACAACGCCGCCCCTCTTCGGCTGCTGGGCGGAGGTGGCCGGGGCAGCGGAGAGGACCGCGAGGAGCGCAAGGGAAACGGCGAACGCGAAGCGACGAGCCGTGGCCGATCCTCCGCCTACTGCTTTACGGCGGCGCCGCGGATGATTCTCCCGGGATCCGTCGCGACGACTGGAACCTCTCGCGACTTATCAGTGAGGACGAAGTCGAATGTCTCCTTGCCGCTACCACCGCTGAGGATCGTACACTCTGCGGATCCTGTCCCGTTCGGATTCACGGTATACGTGCATGTGAAGGTTTGGCGGAGCACCGCGCCGTTTACGCTGATGGTTCGCGTCCCGTCCGCGAGAGCTCCGTTTCCGTCGGCGACGAAGAAGCCGATCGCCGCCACGGGCCCTACCGTGTTGATGGTTCCCTCGAGAAAGAACCCGTAGGGGCCTCGAACGTCGGCATTCGTGAAGGCACGTTCCGCCTCGCGTTCCGCCCCGGCACACGGGAGCCCCGCGACCAGGATCAGGCCGAGGACCAGGAGTGAGAGCCGCCGCGTTTTCATTGATGACCTCCTTTCAAGGCTACGGGATCGTAGGTCGGGGCGGTATCGCTGTCAATAGGTGACCCACGCCTCGAAGCCGCGCGCGAACCGCTCGAGCGTGAGCAGGACGATGCGGCCGTCGCGTCGCGCCGCCTCCCGGTCGT
>WNFW01002126.1_pt1 | contig 13510 bp, 15 predicted proteins | sample 5400131 | NCBI WGS metagenome assembly WNFW01 (sample SAMN13153362, study PRJNA577476) | soil metagenome | isolation source: 20 cm soil or saprolite under grassland replicate 1 | place: USA:California | collected 2016-06-15 | reverse complement strand
TAATTCGTTTATATGCTTCGGTAGTAATACAGAAGCCCTCCGGTACTATTATCCCATCAATTCTGGACAGTTCTCCCAGGTTCGCGCCTTTACCCCCAACAACCATGAGTTTTGTTTTGTCAATATCCTGAAAACCAAGAACAAAGGAACTCATACGTTTCCCTCCTTTAATAGAACAGATTTCTCGCTTACCGCCATAACATCTCTTCACCTTTCATCTCTAGATGACTCCTTTCGCGCACGACGAGGGTCTGGCACACGCCTGCTGAAGCAAGGGCTTTTTGAGCACACACACGAGAGGTCTCTTTGCTCAAAGGAGAGCTTTCACCGTGGGTGCGCCAGAGTGGCGTCGCTTCCACCTGAGTATAGGGGAAAGGACGCCAAAAAAAATCGTCCAAAAGGGCAGTGTGCTAGTAGACAGGAGGTGATACAATAAGAGTGGAAAGAACGGGCTCGTTTTTGAGCTCAGAGAACACCCACTTCCCCCTTTGTGCTCTATTTGAGCAGACGCCGACGCGTCGCGCACCTTTCCCTTAAATAGAGGAGAAAAACAGATGAGAATGCCCTCTTGCGCCAGGGAAAGCCGCAGCCATGATGGGAAGCGCATTTATGCCATTGTGCAGTTTCTCCTCCAGACCGGATGGCCCCTGGTAGTGCAGTTCCAAGTGGTAAGGCTGATCAAACACTGCTCTTTCTCATGCGGCCATTCCCGCATGGAGTGCTGGACACCTCTGCTGAGAGCATACCCAACTTTGAGACCAAAAACGACTCTTACGCACCCTCGCTGATCAAAAGAGTGGTATGCTATAAGTTTCCCCTTTTTTATCGCAAGGGGTACTTTCACTATGTGTCACCCATCATGTAAGTCGGTGTCAGACGGGGCAGGAAGGCCGTGCATACCGAGGGAATAGGCGATCTCGCCGCCGTGATGGAGGTCGTGTTGCAGGACATGCCAGAGAACCCAGCCGCGGCTGATGGAGTAGATCTTGCCGTCCCACTCATCCTGGACAGTGGACTGCAAATCGGCGAGCGTATAGCGTCCCAGCACCTCCTGTATGACCTGCCAGGTGTGTTCCAATCCGCTCACCAGTTCATCGGCTGAACGTGGCGGACTCTCAGGCTCACCCCACGGCGTAAAAGCCCGCAAATCCTCACCTCCCTCTTCTAACTGAAAGTGAAACCACCCGGCCCGCACCGCAATGATATGACGCGCCAGCTCTTCGATGGAACGCAGATGCGGCGCGGCACGGAGCGCAAGCTGCTCCGGTGTGAGTCGAGCGAGGGCTCTGCTCAAGTGCTTCTGGTAGTTGTGCCAGCCCTCGGTAAAGAAGGCCAGCGTCTCGCTTGTTTCGCTCATATTCGTCACTCCCTGTAGCTGTAGTACTGTACAATATCCTCTGCTATTGTACAGGATTGAGGGAGTGTTTGTACATATGTACTAGGTACGAGTGCCAGCAATGACCTTCCCGAAGGTAAGCAGGAAGGTTCGTTCATTCCGGCTGGCTCGTTTAATGCTCAATCACCCGCCTACTCCAGAGCAGAGTCAAACCGGCACCGATGGCGGCTTGGTCCTGTCGCACCCCAGCAGCAAACGCCTCGAGCTCTGGTAAATGACTGGCTTCCGCAGCTTGTAGCCATGTCTCCAGGTGCTGACCGCCACGCTCACGCATCATCTGGAGAAACGTCTGCACCAACTGATATGCTGCCTCAATCTCGGGACTGGCTTGCCTGATCTGCCGTAATGCTGCTTGCTCCTCTTGATTGATATCTGCGAATCTGCGCAGAAACAGTGCGGTGGAACGTCTTGTTGACAATCGCTACAATGGTCCAGCAGTGGTGTGGGGCTGGTTCGTCGTGAGCGGCCTGTGACGAGGCGAGCGCAAGCGGGCGAGATAGCGGTAGAGGGCTTTTTGCGAGCCGCGATAGCCTTGAGTCCGCAAATGCCGATACAGGGGGAGGCCCCATTGTGATCTCCCTGCTCCCAGCGTTTGAGCACCTCACGTTCATAGCGATCCACCAGACTGGGGCGGTGCCGACGGTGCTTGGGCTCAGGATATGTGCCATGCGCGAGCCAATCTCGAACGGTTCGTTCGCCCATGGCAACTTGTATGGCAATATCACTTGTCCTCAGTCCTTGACGATGAAGAGACAGGACCTGTTCGTACCGCTGCTCCCGCTCGACTTTTCGAGCCACTCGGGCTTGCTCCTCTTTCCTGGAGCGACAGGCCGCGCGCTCTGGGAGAGGTGCAGGCAGCGGATCCTACCGTTGCCTCTTCGCTTGGTTTGCTCGTATGTGCTCGGCTCGACACCGGGCTAAGACCGCCGAGAGGGTCTCGGCTAAATTCTTCCCAAGATGCCACCGATCAGCGACTTGGACCGCCTGAGGAGCCCCTTGAAGCGCTGCTGCAGCAAACTCGGGGGAGCGGTCGCGGCTAATCACCTCAATGCTGGGGTATTTTTTGAACCAGGCGGCAACCGTTTCCACGGCTCGGTCAGGAAGCACGTCGAGAGGAATTCTCCGTTCAAGATCACACAGCAAGGTCCCGTAGAGTAGCCTGCGCTTCCACGCCCACTCGTCTACGCCAACCACCCGTGGGGCGTCTGGGGCTGGCAGAGGACTTTGACGCACAAGACGTAAGATGGTATCACGGCTGGCAGATAGATGGAGTTGTTTGCCCACGCGTGCTCCGGCCTGGCCGTCAGAGCAAATCCGAGTACGCGCAGCGACTGTTGCAGTCGCTGCGTGCGCTGGGCATGGGGAAGGGCGAGCAAAGGGAACCTCTCGGCGAAGATTTTGCGTCGGCAAGTCGCTTTGGGACAAAAGAAGCGGCGGACTTCCACACGCAGATGAAGCGCTCGTTCGCCACTGAGAAGGTCGTGTAAATGACGCGTGTAACGACTGTGTACCCGTTTGGCTACTGTCCCACAACAGGAACAGGGGGCGGTTGGGGCAGTGGCCCGCAGCGTCACCGTGATCTCGTCGGTAATCTGGACCTGCTCGACCATTCCATCAGAAAATTCGGGAAAAATGACCATAGAAGACACTCGAAGGGAAAAATGGGTTCGTAAGGAAGTCCTTCTATAATACCACTTTTTTGATCAGCGAGGGTGCGTAAGAGTCAATTTATGGTCTTTCCGATACCTACATTTCCAGGGGTAACATATACTTTGACAAAGTATTGCTCTCCTCGGACAACCCGTGGTAGGCTACTAAAGATGGTAGAATGGTCAAAGTAAGAAAGACGAAGAGAAGGTTGGAACGAAACGTTCCCGCAGCGGGTGATAGAAATAGGAGGGATGCTTTTTGTCGATACTTGACTACGTTGATCCATTTATCGGGACTGATGGAAGAGGAAACTGTTTGTGCGGTCCCTATCTCCCGTACAGCCTGGTTCGCCTGGGACCTGACACGCTTGCTCCTCAACCTACGAATGGCTATAGCAGAACAAGCCCGATCATCTACTTCAGCCATACACATGTGAGTGGCACGGGTGGGGGAAGTCGTTACGGCAACATTGGAGTGATGCCTTTCACAGGGCAGCCGCGGTTGACAGTCGAGGCCAGTGAGCGCAGGCAGGAGATGGCCAGTCCGGGCTACTATACGACTATGTTGATGTCGTCGGGTGTGCGAGTGGAACTCACCAGTACGCCAAGAGTGGGTGTGCATCGTTACCATTTTCCCAATGATACCCAGACCAATGTGCTCATCAATGTTGGCGCGATTATTCGTCCTGCAACCATTGAACGGGAGTTGGGAGCAGTGATTGGTGGATTCGTCGAGTGGATTTCTGATCACGAGGTCGTGGGACGAGCTGATTGCCAGGGTGGATGGGGCCATCGTTTTCCGTACTCGGTCTACTTTTATGCTCAATTTTCGGTGCCTGCTGCGCAGAGGATGGTGGCTAATGGGAGCGGCTTCGTTGAAGGGCCGGTCGCGACGACAACCCAATGCCAGGCGGTGGCGAGCTTTGGTCAACAGCAGAGAATCGAGGTGCGGGTGGGTATTTCGTATGTGAGTATTGCAAAGGCTCGTGACAGTGTCGTGCGTGAAGCGCAGGAGAAAACGTTTGAGGCGATTCACGAGGAAGCCAGGACGACGTGGGCGCGTGCGCTAGGCCGCATTGCGGTGGAGGGAGGCACGCGCGAGCAAATGACGCTCTTCTATACGCTGTTCACTCGTCTGCTGTGTATGCCAAGTGATCTGGGGATCGACGATGAATTTGCCTACTGGCACTCTGGTGTGAGACAGTTCACGGATATTTATTGCCTGTGGGATAGCGTGCGCAATGCCAATGCGTTGCTGAGCCTCTTTGATCCAGAGATGGAGGTGGCATTGCTCAATAGCCTGCTTGACATCGCCGATCATGTCGGATGGCTCCCAGATGCCTGGATTGCGGGACATGCTGCTCAGATACAAGGTGGAAGTTCAGCTGATATTCTGTTTTGCGAAGCCGCTCTCAAAGGCCTTTCCGGCATTGACTACGAGAAGGCGCTGGGCTATATGCGCAAAAATAACGAGGTTGACTCTCCTGATCCCTGGCGCTATGGCAGATACCTGGCGGACTATCGCGATCTGGGTTATGTCTCAACGAACGTGAAAACAGCCTGTGTGTCGCGCCACCTTGAGTATAGTTACCAGGATTGGTGCACAGGCAGGCTGGCTGAACACCTCGGTCATCACACTCTGGCTCAAGCCTATAACAAACACGCCCAAAGGCTCTGGAATCTCTGGCGTGACGATTTACGCACCTTTGGGCCACGTAGCCCTGCTGGTGCATGGATTAGCCCCTTTGATGCGAATGAAGTCGGAGGCCCGTTTGATCCCTTCTTCTATGAAGCCGCCAGTTGTCACTGGTCGTTTCAAACATTCCATGATTTCGCGGGATTGATTGAACGGCATGGAGGAGGTGAAGCCTTTCTGCGGCATCTTGATAACTTCTTCGATGAAGGACGCTACCGGTCGAAAGAGATGATGTTGCATGTGCCATATCTCTATCATTATAGTGGGAGGCCGAATAATTCATCCGCGCGGGTACACGCTATGAGAAAGCGCTATTTTCATGCCAGGCGTGATGGGCTTAGTGACAATGAGGATATGGGATGCCAAAGCGCCTGGTACATGTGCTCGACCCTGGGGCTCTATCCAATCATGGGGCAGGACCTGTATATGCTTATTGCTCCCGCTTTCACGCGTTCAGAAATGGCTCTAGGCTCAAGTGGCAAATCACTGGTGATCGAGGCGTCTGGAGCAGGGGAGGAGCACGTCTACGTGAAAGCCGTGACGTTGAATGGCAAGCCGCTGCGACATGCATGGCTGCGCCATCATGAAATTGCCCAGGGAGCTGTGCTTCGCTTTAGCTTAGACACAGTTCCTGGAGACTGGGGAACTGATGAGTTGCCACCGTCACCTATGCAGGCAACTGATCGCTAACAGCAGAACGCAGAATATACACGTATGCCAACAAACCCGCGAGCGAGGGCACCCGCAAGGGGATGCCCAAGAGGCATCAAGCGAAATCCCAATCGAGGATTTTGTAGGGGCGAGGGCGGTTGGGTGGACGAGTGGTGGGCTTTGATGGTCGCCCGTTGTGGGACGCCTGAGGACATCAGCTCATCAATGAACAGGCCAGCATTCCCCCCCCTGGCGACCATCAAGGCCCACCCAACCACACCGCACCACCCTCGCCCCTACGGAAATCGATAGGCTTTTCTTAGGTTGATGCCTATCGGGGACCCGCAAGGGGATGCCCCTACATTTCACCGATCACTTGTCGTTTGACTGATCATTTTGATATTTCAGATTCCGATTGTGGAGGGAACCTTTTTTGCGAGGGACAGTTGTGTTGCCCATTTCGTTGCTCGCTCAAGTTCTCCTTGTTTCAATGGACCTTCTTTTTCCTCAACGATGAAACCTTCAGGCTTTGCCACGAGCGTTCCGCCTTTTTTCACCAGAGCTTTTGCGATACGTTCTGCTGCGTAGCGGATTACGTTCATCAAGAGACGAAGTCCGACACCTTTATCCTCTGATGCAAATCTCGTATCAAATGCAGCGACGCTTATCCCTTCAAGGGAGTTTGCAGGTAATTGTTTTATAAACGCGTCAAGCTCAGGTGTGGCTCTTCCACCATGCACGGGCGAACCAACAATGAGCAGGTCATATGTTTTGAGTTCAGAAGGATTCACTTCGCCGAAACGCACGACTTTTACTTCACCTGTCAGACCATCACCGATGGCTTGAGCAATTTTTTCTGTATTTCCATACCAGGAATCGTAGATTATTAAAGCTTTCATAGCTATGCTCCTTTCCATGAAAAGGATACAAGAGGGATATCACACCTGTCTCACATTGGAGGGTTGTGGTGTCTCAATGTGGTCACAAAGTTTTGAGGAGAACGAGATCCTTCGCTGGCGCTCAGGATGACAAACAGAGATTTCAGGGGAACACAAGGGAGAGTCGGTCGACGAGGGAGAAGATCCTTCGCTGGCGCTCAGGATGACAAGTGGGGAGGCTCAGGATGACAAACAGAGGATTCAGAGTGACGACCTGCATAGGGGATCAGTGGGACGGGATCGGCGGTGATCGCACTGTACAAGCGGATGAGCGTCACTTCGGCGGGTGCTATTCAGGGGTGGACATAGAGGCGAGGCGCTGGAAAGCCAATGGTGGGGGACCATTTTCGAGACGCTGGCGGATCGCTTCAGCACACTCCTGTGAGCTGCGTACGGAGGTGTCGACTTCAAGGTCATAGATGCCTGGCGTGTGGACAGCTTGCTGCCACAAGCTCACTGGCTTTGGTACCGAGTCGCCTTCGGCGTTGTCGACTGGCCAGGTAGCACGGCGTCTTTCCATGATAACTTCGAGTGGGCAACGCACTCCTACAAACAACACCGGGAGGCCTGTCAGTTGCTGAGCACAGTTTGGGAGTATCCCTCGGGGGACAGAATAGGCATCATGGTGCCCAACATCTACCACGACATTCAGCCCCATGCGGCTGTGTAGTGCAATGGATCCATACATGGCGCGATAGAGGATTACGATGAGCGGTTCGAGGTCGGGGCGTTCACCTCCAGGGCGTAGACCGATGCCTGGCTGGTAGCGTTCGGGGGTCATATGTTTGAAGTGATCAACCCCCAGATTCATCCACACTCCCTCAAAGGTGTTCTGGATCGCGGTGGCAATGCTGGATTTTCCGGAGCGGGGAGTGCCGTTCAAAATTACGATCTGGCCGGGTGTAGTTCCTGTTAACATGGGTTTCCTCGCTTCTAGCATGTACGGAAGGCCGATAATGCACATGAACAAAATAGAAGGGATAGCGTGAAAGCCACCGAGGGCCGATGAATCGGCGGTGGGCGCGATGAATCGGCCCCTACGGAATTCCCAGGTATTTTGTTAAAGGCCTGAATGAGAACCTAGCTTATTTTCATATGGAAGACGTGTTGCTGTCCAGGGGGGTTGTTTTGTGGTATGAAGACTGGATGTGGTTGTCAGTTCGGTGTGGGGAACGAGATCCTTCGCTGGCGCTCAGGATGACAAATGGGAGGATTCAGGAGAACACACACAGGGGGATAGGATGACACTTTAGACGGCTGCGCCTTCTCAATGGTCAGAACCGCGAGTGGTTGAGCCTGTTTTCCCTACCACGAGAGGAAAGATAAGTCCTCTCGTGTAGAGGTAACGCCGTTTAGACTGCTTGTGGTTGTGGTGCAGCAGCTCCCAGTTGACGCATCAAACCAGTAGTATCCCAGACATGCCACAAGTCAGACGTCTTCCCATTGATGAGGCGTACAAAGTGCATATGCGCGACGGATACTTGCTTGCCAGTGGGGGGGCGACCCTGAAAAGGACCGCGATGTGTCCCGGTCATAGTGGAGCGGAATGCGACGAGATCTCCTTCAGCTAGCATGTCGTGAATTTCGAAGTGCAAGTCGGGAAAGGCAGTGCGCAGCATGGTGATTACTTCTTTGAGGTGTGTGGCAAAGTTCGTTCCCAGGGGTTCCTGGTGATCTACTCCTTCTGGAACCAGAGACTCATCGACGATTGTAAGATCCCCTTCATTAAAGGTACGTTCCATAAAATGCCGAACGATAGTTTTGTTCATTTCAGATGTCATAGTTTTCCTCCATTAATTGTAGTTCTACTCTATTCAATAAGTATATGATATACTAAGAACATGGAGAAAGTCAAGGGTATACTCACCCACCGCCAGCGTCAAGCTCTGGCAACACGAGAGTTGATTGTCGATGCTGCCAGTGAACTCTTTTTAGAGCAAGGCTATCTCACGACCACGATTGAGGCTATTAGCGCCAAAGCGGGAGTGGCTGTGAGTACGGTCTACGCTGTGTTCCGCAATAAACGGGGTATTCTGCAGGCCATCCGTGAGAGGTGGCACCAGGAGTCCGGGCAACGTGATATTTACCGGCAAGCCATGGAACAATCGGATCCCAAACGCCGATTGGAATTGGCCGCGCACGCCACTCGTCGTCAGTGGGAAACCAGTAGCGCGATGATGGCGATCTACCAGGCAGCGGCGGCCGCTGATCCTGATGCGGCTGCTGAACTCTCCACGGCATTGCAGGGGAGACGTACGTTCTTAACGCAGTTTATGGGTGAGATGTCCGAGCAGCTTCGTTCAGATCTGAGCCCTGCACGCGCCGTTACAATCTTCTACACTTTGACGCAGCCGACTATCTACCAGGATTTAGTGGTGAGGGAAGGATGGTCAGCGGAGGAGTATGAAGTCTGGTTGGCAGACACGTTGCAACAGCAACTGCTTTCCTCAGGATGTTGATGTTTTGCTCAGCTTTGCTATATTTTCCCATGATTTTTCAGGCGTGGCTAACAGGGCTGGTTGGGAAGTGATGCTCGCGATACTCGCTCATCCAGAGGTAGGAGGCGAGTCCGAAGATGACGAAGCCAAGACCAGACATGAGGGCTTGTTGTGCCAGCGTGCTAGGAATGATGGCATCCGCATTCTGGTCGATAATGGCAACTTCAAAGATCTCGAATCCGATCATGACAAGGCCTATTAGTGCTGAGAGGAGCACTGCCCATTCGCACTGGATGAATACTGTGCCCGCAGCCAGTAACATTCCGCCTCCTATGACGATCAAAAGAATTAAGCCTGGGATGGTGTAGTCGCTGAAAGGTGTGCTTTGCAGCCATGCAAGCGGAAGCCATTGGTCAAAGGAGCCCGTAAGAATTGCTATACCACCACCGATAGCTCCCAGGCCGATGATTGCCTCAATTACGACGAGTACGATGCGTATTGCTTTATGTTTCATGATTGTTCTCCTCATATGAATGAATTTTTCTCTTTTCTAAAGTGAAGGATAGCCTGTTGATCTCACGTTCTGGTCACAATTGGGTGCTTGAGAAGCACGGATTGATCACTGTTTGGACGTGAGGTAGTTAAGGGTTCTGTCATGCTGAGCAGAGCGAAGCATCTCTACTCCCGGCGTGAAAGATCCTTCGCTGGCGCTCAGGATGACAATGGGAGGGCTCAGGATGACAATGGGAGGGCTCGGGATGATAATGGGGAGGGTCCAGGATGACATTTTGGAGGGAATCGGTGAAAGCTAGAGTAGGAGGCAGATTATTTGGATGAATAAATTGGCAAGATACGGTGTAAACCAAGGGGGGAGGCCGATAAATCGGCGGTGGGCACGATAAATCGGCCCCTACGGAATTTCCGTGTATTCTGTAACGTTCCATAACATGGGTGGTACATCCTCGACCAGGGCAACGTTGGCAAACATCGGTGGTATACGATGGCCAGGACGGTACATGCAAACATGGGGGACATACGTCGATCAGAGTGGCACGTGCAAACATCGGTGGGATACGACGGCCAGGACGGCGCAAGCGCCCCCCCCTGCATCCACACCACCCCCGTCCCTACGCGAGATATCAAAGGTGACGCAAGCGTCACCGACCAATCCGAACATATGAGATATGCTGGCGAATAAGGGGGAAATTTAACGTAGTAGGATTATGTCGTTTATTCAATCGTATTGCAGGAGACCACAATGAAGCAAGATCAGGAAATATTCGATGCTTTGCGGGCAGACCTGGCGGAGTTAACGGCTCTGCATGCTCCATCGGGGGCTGAACAGCCGGTAATTGCGCGATTACACGATCTCTTTTCTCCTCTGGTTGACTCGGTCAGTGTGGATCATATGGGTAACCTCACAGCTACGCGTGAGGGACCTCAGGATAGTCCGCATCTCGTGGTTTCAGCACACGCTGATGAGATTGGAGCGATGGTTGCAAGTGTCGAGCCGGAGGGGTTTCTCAGGCTTTTGCCTTTAGGTGGAGTACAACCAAGGCTGCTGGAGGGTCGAGCTGTTTGGGTGGGTGGTCAAAACGGAGTAATTGGAGCACGCTCTGGTCACCTGACTCCTGGGTCCGACCATGGACTTGGAACCACCATGGCTGATTTGTATATTGATCTTGGTGTTGATAGCGCAGCGGAAGTGGAGGCGCTTGGTGTGCGCGTGGGTGATCCAGTTGTTGTCATTTCGGAGCTGCGAAATCTGGCGGGGACGCGTGTAGCTGGCAAAGGTATCGATAACCGCGCCAGTTGCGTCATATTGTTACACCTGTTGCGTCGTCTCCAGTCTCAATCTCTCTCATGCCGTCTGACTGCATTGGTAACGGTTCAGGAAGAGGTGGGCTTGCGAGGAGCAGAGGTTGCCTTTGCTCGACTTCAGCCGAATCTGGCAATTGTTATTGATACGTTCCCTGCGGCGGGCACACCTGATACACGACAACTGGCCTACACAGCCCGTATTGGGCAAGGAGTGCTCATCACTCCATCGTCCAGCTCTGGAAATTCTGGATTCTTGATCCCTCGTGCGGCTCGTGATGTGATGAGTGCAGCTGCACAAAGAGTTGGTGTACCTTATCAATTAGCAGTGACGGGTAGTGGAGTGACCGATGCTGCAGCAGCTCATCTGGCAGGTGGAGGCGTTGCAACACTCGAGGTGAAGATTCCCCGCCGCTATTCGCACTCACCTGTCGAGCTGGTTGATCTACGTGATGTTGCTGCAGTTCTGGATCTGGTAGAGGAACTTGTACTACACCCGCCTATGGAGGAGCAGCTTGGGTTTCTGAACATATGAATCGGCATATCGTGAGGGATTCTGAAAAGGCAGATAATGAACCGAAGCGCCAGAGTGGCCCTGGCGCTTCAAATCACCAAAACTTGTCTGTAACATACCGATGTTTAGTGCGCACCTGCCTCTACCATCCTTGGCTGCTGGCCTCCCGTGATGTTGATCCGCTTTGGACGGCTGGACTCCGTAAGAGGGACAAGGATTGAAAGGACGCCATTTTCATAGTGTGTTTCGAGTTTATCAGTGTCGAGCGGTTTTGGAAAAGTTAGCGTGCGTTCAAAAGTGCCAGACCCTATTTCCTGCATTAACCACGTCACCTGCTGGTCTTCTTTTACCGGTGGACTATATTGCCCCTTGATCGATATGGTGTTTTGTTGTACGGTCAGCTCGATGTCTTGCGGTTGTATGCCTGGTAGCAGAGCACGTACCTGATAGCCCTGTTCCGTCTCATAAACATCTACGGGAACGGCCCAGGCTTGTGAAGTGTTGGAAAACCATCCAGGTCGCACGAAGCTCTGGGAGAAGAGTTGGTTCATCGCATCGTGAAGTGTAAGGGCTTCCTGGAAAGGATCAGCGTATCTACGAATTGTCATACGAATCTACCTCCTTGTGTAGTAACCTACTGTTATTTCGTATAATTATCGTCTCTGTTTGAAGGAAGCCTTGATAGGTTTCCTTCATATCCTACAAAAATATATAGTCTTTCTTACAAATTTTGTCAAGTAATCTAATGGAGATATAACACATTTCTAACATTTTTCTAACGCATATGAAAGCATCATGATGGAGATATACTTGTTGCATTCCTTTTGCCTTGAACTGCAACATCATAAAGAGTTAGCTTCACCCTCTGTGTGAATAGCAGAGGGTGAAGCAGTAGAATGTTAAAAAAGTGTTACCAAAAATGATCTCTAACGTGTCTCGAATAGAAATTATGCCGGTATCGCTCCAATACCAGAACCTACTGATATATTCTTTAAGCAGGAGGAAGCTATGCAAGAAGAGCAGATACGTCTTGAGCAGGCGCCAGAGCAAGATCCAACAAGGTGTTATGTATGCGGGGAAGCAGCAATCGCAACCTGTACTCGCTGCAAGTTGCCGATCTGTGAGGAACACCGTGAAGTGAAACATGAGCCAGTGACGAGGGCAGGTATCGTGTTCTGTGATGAGTGTGCTGATTACTACGAAGGACTGATCCAGCCAGATTAGCGGAGCGACGAGATGCTCTTACGCACCTATCTGGAGAAACCAGTCGAGCAAAAGGAGCCAGTTTTGTTAGACTAGAGAGTCTTATCCTACATTGACGTGCTTGAGAACATTCTCTATAATTCTTGATGTTATCAATGATGTATATTAACTATGTGTTGTGGACATGAGAATGAGCACGAAGGCCGATGAATCGGCGATGTGCACGATAAATCGGCACCTACGGGTGCCCGGACTTATTTGTTAATCATCTGAATTGTTGCGGCACACCGTACCAGTCAATTGGTCAAACAATTCTGCTACGAGAGGTTGCTCAGGTGCAAAGACCTGACAAATTACACATAAAAAACTCAGGCTCATTGAATTACACTCAACTCCTGGGCAAAATGGTTGTATTGCTACTTGCCTTGCTCATTGCTGCTTGCGCAAGCTCAACTCTTGCAACCAGTAAGCCAACCCCAACTCCTCAGGCTTCGCCTACCGCTGAAGTCACGAAGCAAGCTCCCGCTCCTGGTTCTGTAGAAGTCAAGTTCACACTTGTTGAGTTTCGTATCATTTCCTTGGTGAAAGTCTTTCATGCCAATACTCATTACTACTTTTTCGTGTCTAATCACGGCCACGATCTCCACGAGTTCATGATTATGCCTTGTAAGCCAGATGGAAGCCCTCTTCCACCTGATGGACAGTACAAAGGTATGCTTATAGAGCTTGAACCAATTTCGCCAGGGTCAACCTGGATGACGAATTTCACATTCAGAACTGCGGGTAGATACGAGATTGCCTGTCAAATGGGGAGACACTATCAAGCTGGCATGAGACTTCCTATCACAGTGAACAAATAAAGTAAATCATATCAGATGGAATTGGCATAGTTCAACGGGTGTTGAAAGAGGAGAGGAAACTACTCTTTTGTGGATTTTTTAGACTTTGATCAGGAGAAAAACGATAATGAATGAACTTCGTATTGCTGTTCTTGGAGCAGGAAACATTGGCGGGACGCTTGGACGAAAATGGGCAGCAGCCGGACACAAGGTATCCTTTGGAGTCACCAATCCCGACAGTGAAAGGGCACAGGCACTGCGGGCTGAACTGGGCAATAGAGTGACGATTGGCTCGGTAACAGACGCACTGGCCGCCAGTGATGTAGTCGTGACGGCCATCCCAGGTAGGGCAATGGATGAAACGATCA
>WNFW01002124.1_pt1 | contig 13513 bp, 3 predicted proteins | sample 5400131 | NCBI WGS metagenome assembly WNFW01 (sample SAMN13153362, study PRJNA577476) | soil metagenome | isolation source: 20 cm soil or saprolite under grassland replicate 1 | place: USA:California | collected 2016-06-15 | reverse complement strand
ATCGCGACGGAGATCACGCAGGCGAGCAAGTTCTATCCTGCGGAAGAGTACCACCAGAAATATCTGCAGAAGCGCGGCGTGGCGTCCTGCCACTTTTGAAGCCTGAGAGCACCAGAACTATGGCGTTTTGCCACGATATCCTTTGCTGAGATTCTCTACGAGCAGTCGCATGAATTTCGATCCCGCTCACTAAATCGTTTCCGTGTCGCAGAAAGAATACGCAGGAAGGTAGCAAAAAGTCTGGAAAATATGGTTTGTGTACCCGTGGCAGCTCTACCTCTCAGGCGACCGAGGTATACCGAAAACTGGCCGCGAGTCCAGAAACGTTACTGCTTTATCGGCGGCGCGCATTTGAGAAGGATGGGCGCGTCGGTGAGTACGCTTTAACGTCCTCACTAGTGATTCCGTACCAAATAGGCACAATTAGACGGTGGAGCGCGAACAAACCGTCTAATTCCTTTGTGGCCATTCTTTAGCAAAGAAGTACGGGCTCAATACAACGAGTCCCCAGCGTGACCCAGCAAGTCCTTTGTCTATCGACCGTCTGAGACTATCTCCGGCATTTAAAGTGAACTCATCGTACCAGACCTTCAGTTGAGCCTCTTGCAAGCCCATCGCCAATGGGCGGACAAAACTATCTTTGTCCTCTGAGGCATGACAAATGAAAACGTCCCATTCCATGGCAATCAACTCTTGCACATTATTCGTATTGCTGCAGACGAAATCCAGAGTCGGACGTGTACTTGTCGTGCGTCCGGATCCTTCGGATGCTCGTTCTTCAGCTTGCCAACTTTTGTCAAGCTCCACATGCCCCATCCGACGCAGATTCTCACCATATTGATTCGGCGCAGCAACCGGAGCAAGTTCGACGGACTCACTGTGGGTTGACAACGCCTATGGGAGAATCAGCGGCTGAAAGAGAATGGACCGTTCTACACGCGGTCTGGGATGTTGATTGAAACTCGTCCGTCAAAGCGAAGGAGCTGCAGTAGGTGAGCGGGTCGCCTGCGCTAAGGTTCGATGGGCTGTTCATTTTCCATCTGAGGGTTTGTCCAAATCGCTAAAAAGCCGCAAATCCAGTGTTTTTGACGTTTTCTATCAACCTTGCCAAGGTTTCGGTGTGAGTTCGATTCTCATGGGCCGCTCCATTCTTTTGAAAAAGTGTCTTGGCGACGCAGGGTCCGGGCAAGTTTGATCAGTAAACGCTGGGCGACAAGGGAGGATTCTATTTCCCAGAACCCTCTATGCTCCGAAGGGTGCGTGATCCGCCCGGAAATGCCACTCGCCCATTCCGAGAACGTCCGTTTCGCTGGGCTCGGCTCGTGCTAGCGAAGGCCAACACTAGCCGCGCCACGGTGTGCGCGAGCCGATTCTAGCCTCAGCCGTTTGCAGCGAGTGCCACCCGGCGGAGGGCCCGATTAAGACACGCTGGAGTCCTTCATTGCGCCGCCTTGCGGTCGAGACTGGCCTCACGGGCTTGTGCGAGCAGCGCCTTCGCCGCCTGGGCAGCGTCAGGCTCCTTGCTGCGTAGGTCTTGTAGTGCGCTGGATGGGTACGTAACCTTGAGCATACCTGCAGCCACGGAAAAATGGTTATTAAATTATTTACATGCAGGTATTTCTCTGTCGATATACACATCAATCCGTATTGACACGCTGATAGCGATCCATATATACGCATAACCCATTCCGCTACCCCACCCGGCGGACGTTTTACGCAAATCAACGACCTCCACGGTTTTACCGGTTACGGCTAGAACGGTCCCGTGGACTATGCCTCGGAGGCCCCATGCACCCTGTCCGTTTCCTTCTCTCTTTCGTCCTTTCCTCGTCTTTCGTTTTCATTTCCGTCGCTGGTGCACAGATCACGAATGTGACCAACGATCAAGCCACTCCCGTGCCCGGCGTCGGACATGATTACATCAAAATGCTCAACGAGACCGTGAATCCGGCAAGTGGCTCTGTCAGCGTTCGCATCGATGTGCCGACTCCTCAGGGGCGAGGTCTTAGCCTTCCTTTCGCGTTCGCCTATGACTCCAATGGCGTCAATCACCTCCAAGGCACCATTGGCCGAGCCACCTGGACATCCAACTCCAGCCTGCTGTCCCAAGGCGGTTGGTCATACTCCATGCCGACCCTGACTAAGATCACTGACTCGAAGAGCAGGACCGTCAATGGGGTTACCTACACTTGCTCCTTCTACACCGACTACATGTTCCAGGATCCGACAGGGGGACGCCACGCGCTTGGCATCGCCGTCGGTCAGAATGCTCGGATAAACCCTGATTGCAACTATACGGGCTCAGCCCCGACAGTTCTCTCTGGACAGGACAATTTCTTCGTGGCGCATGTTACCGTGCCGGCAGGTCAGTTGGCTGGTTCTGTTGCCGTCGCAAGTCTTGATGGCACGGTATATACGCTCCAGACCGCGGGCGGCTTCCCCTCCATGATCGAAGACCGCAACGGCAACACGATTAGTGTGACAAACAATGGCGGAGGCGCTTTCAGCGTTACCGACACGCTGGGGCGCCAGATGCTCTTATCCACAGGATTCGGTGCAAGCGGCAACACGTTATCCGTTTCTGGCCTCTCCGCATACACGCTAACGTGGGCAAACAAACCGTCACAGTTTACGGTGGACGTTACTCCTATCACCTCAACGAATTGTGGAGGAATTGACGGCGAGCAGGCCACGCGACCCGAAATACAAGCCATTACTCTTCCAAACGGAAAAACATACCAGTTCTCTTACGACGGGACCTACGGCCTGTTAAACGAGATTTGGTACCCGTCTGGGGGAACCGTCACTTACTCCTGGGCCCTAAATACGCAGTCGGAATTGGCGGTCTTTACGGATCAGTTGGGAAATGCTGCGCAGTGCAAATATCGCTACGGGGTCCCTGCCTTGCAGCACCGCTACGTGAGTTTTAAAGGTAGCGGGACGCCAGACCTACAGCAAGACTTCTCGTATACGACAAACTGGGATCCAAACCAGCCTCAAGTTTGGAATACTAAACAGACGACCGTAACGACTCACGACAACGTCAGAGGTCTCATCTACACAACCGTTTACACGTACGGCGCCGTAACCGTGCCAACACCACCGGGCGAGATCAGCTATTTCGCAAATGAGGTTCCAGTCGAGACGACGTCTACCTACAACGATTTCAGCGGCAGCACGTTGCGGACGATTAGTGAAACCTGGCTAGGCCAGCACTTACTCTCCTGCCGTAAGGAGCTGCTTAACGGAGTACTGAACTCCCTAAATCTGTTTAGCTATCTCACATATCAACCCGACCCTCTCCTCCCTGGTACAAAGGTTGCCCTTGTTACAGAGAAGGATGAGTACGGCTCCGGCGATTGCTCCACCCCGGCGAACTTGCTACGCAAGACCGTCACGAACTACGCTAGTTTCCCGGCCACACCAATCTACCCGTCTGCGGCATCGATCCTCGATCGGCCCTGCCAAACGATGACTTACGATAGCAGCGGAACTAACCCGGTTGCAGAAACGGACTACTTTTACGACGGGACCACCCCCGGGACTCCCTGCGCCGCAAGCACGACACAAACGCTCTCAGGCTCTGGCAATTATAGTAAGCACGACGAAACAAATTATGGCACCAGCACGAGCCCTCCCCGGGGCAATCTGACTACTTTGACCCATAAATGCTTGCAATCATGTACCGACGCAAAAACCACTAACGCATTCGACGAAACCGGCCAAGTTCTCTCGATGAAGGACGCCTGCGGCAACACCACTTGCAGCGACATGCCCAGCGGGAGCAACCATACCACCACCTATTCCTATGCGGACGTTTACAGCTCGTGCGGGGGGGCCGCTCCTCCCTTGGGCGCTACCAACGCCTACTTGACAAAAATCACCGACGCGCTAGGTCACTCCCAGAGTTTCTGTTACGGCTATGACGATGGCCAGTTGCGCGGCTCCACGGACCAGAACGACATCAACGCTGGCCGCACCGGCACGACATACTCATACAACGATCCCTTGCGTCGTCTCAAAGAAACGGATTATCCCGATACCGGCAAGACCACAATTTCCTACAACGACGCGCCCCCTAACCCCACTGTCACCACCAACCGCTATATGACATCCAGCCAAGCCGTCACAACCACCGCGACCATGGACGGCCTCGGACATGTGATTCATACACTTCAGAATGGAAGCCCAACAACAGACCCCGATTGCGGCAGCGGCGACCGCACGGACACCACCTACGACGGCCTCGGCCGCGTCTACACTGTCTCCAATCCTTATTGCGCAGCTGGCGAGCCAACCTCTGGACTCGCCACCTACACGTACGACGCCCTGGGCCGCACAACTCAAGTCACCGAACAAGACGGCTCGGTAATGACCACGAGCTATTCTGGTAACTGCACCTCCGTTACCGACGAAGCAGGCAAGTCCCGAAAATCCTGCTCCGACGGGCTTGGCCGCCTAACTGGCGTCTGGGAAGACCCGGTCTCATCGACGCATTTGAACTACGAAACCGACTATCAATACGACGCCCTTGACAATTTGCTGTGCGTCGCGCAGAAGGGAACAAACTCGGGTACGTTCACGAACTGTGCCTCCACCCCAGCCACGTGGCGTCCCCGCGCCTTCACTTATGATTCCCTCTCGCGCCTCACCAGGTCGTCCAATCCAGAGTCCAACACCCAGCCCGTAAGCCCCTTTTCCACAGTACCAACCAACTATGCGTATGACGCCAACGGCAATCTTACACAGAAAGCCGCACCCGCTCCCAACCAACAAACTGGCTCAACTTATGTCTATACGAACTATGGCTATGACGCCTTGAACCGCGTGACTTCGAAGACTTATTCGCCCAATACCACCCCTGGGGTCTACTACTTCTATGATCAGACGACTTGGGGAGCCTTGACCCTAACAAACCCCATCGGCAGGCTCACGAGTGAAGGAACGTATGACGGCACCTGCTACCAAACTACGTCCGCTTTTGGCTATGATCCGATGGGCCGAGTAGCCTTTCAGGAAGATTATCTGGATACGGCCGAGACTTCCGGCTGTCCCGGGGTTTGGACCTCGATCTCTGCCAGCTATGATCTCGCCGGCAACCAAACTTCTCTAACCTATCCCAGCGGCCGCGTGGTCAAGAGCCAGTTCAATGGCGCCAGCCGGCTCATGAAACTCACTGTCGATGATCTCAACAGCTACAACTACTTGAGCAGCGCTAACTACACTCCGTTCGGCTCGCCGAAGAACTTCTCTCTCGGCAACGGGCTGACGCAGGCTTTCGGCTACAATAAACGGCTCCAATCTTGTCGCATAGGCTTGGCCTCTGTGAGTTACTCCTACAGTGCTTGCAACCAATCCACACTGTCCTCTGGAAATATCGAGGACTTCAGTTACGCACATAATGAAGGGACCGCAGATAACGGCAACGTGGCCAGTTGGGTTGGCAATGGTCAACAGGGATTCAGCCGCAGCTATAACTATGATGCCCTAAATCGTCTCTCTACCTACGCCGACACCGCGCCGGCGCAGAGTTGTAAAGGTCTCTCCTGGACTTACGATGCTTGGGGAAACCGCACAGACCAAACTGTGACTGGCGGTAGTTGTTACACATTCCATCAGCAAGCTAACACCAACAATCGCCTGATCGGCTTCAGCTACGACAGCGCCGGAAACCTCCTAAACGATGGCACGAACAACTACACCTACGACGCCGAGAATCATCTGACCTCCCTCAATTCAGGGGCTGCCACCTACACGTATGACGCGCAGGGCAGCCGCATGGCCAAGAAAATCGGCTCCGCCACCACCGAGTACATCCATTTCAACGGTGATGTTCTCGCGGAGTACAATCTCGGCGATCAGGTGTGGAGCGACTACATTTTCGCCGGTGGTCGGCGACTGGCCGCAGCCGGCACCGATGACCTATTCAACCCTGGCTTTGAGCAGGGCCTGGAAGGTTGGATTGCTGGGGCCAGCGACTCCTCGGGGAGCGAGCAAGTGATCACCGACGCCACACGCGCCTATGCCGGAAGCAAGTACCTGCAACTTTCCTCCACGACGGCGCAAGTCATAGCTGAAAATCAATTTGTCGCCGTGAATCCCGGCGATCAGCTCACCTTTGGCGGCTTGGCCTATCTGGAATCCGGCTCCTCGACTGGCAGTTTGGTTTCCTGGAATCTCGCTGTAGGAGACGCGAACGGCAATGTCCTTGCGACTCCAACGACAGGATACGTCACCTCAGCGGCATGGACTCACCTGTCGGCCACCTACACGGTACCGGCGGGCGGCGCCGCGGTTCGACTCTATGCCCAAATCTATCAGCCTACGGGGCTCACCACCGCGCGCTTCGATGATGGCTTCTTGACCGGGGCCAGCGGCCTTGGCGTTCGCTACTACTTTGCTGACCATTTAGGCTCCACTCGGCTTGTCACCGGCACGACTAATCCATCCGCTCCCCTTGACAGCCTGGATTACGGTCCGTTCGGCGAACAAATGGCTGGTGACACCGCCACCCACTACAAATTCACCGGCAAAGAACGCGACAGCGAGAGTGGCCTCGACTACTTCGGACGAAGGCACTATAGCTCATCCTTGGGCAGATTTGCTTCGCCCGACCCTCAAAACGAGGGGGCGCAAGCCACAGAGCCACAAAGCTGGAACGCATATTCTTACGCCGCCAACAACCCATTGAAGAACACTGATCCGGATGGCGAAGACTATCACGTGTGTTTCATGGGAGGACAATGTTTCGATGTTGCGAGCGACCAAGATTTCGAAAAGTGGCGCAAATACTACAGTTCAGGATACATCTTCCGAAACGGCGAAATAATTGATCGCTTGACGGAACAAGTCGTCGGCTCGTATCGCTGGTTCGACGGGGACGCCCTTCGCCGAACTGAAAACGCGATCGCAACGCTTAACTTCCTGTCGCTGCAGACCGCTCTGGAAGCAGCAGGGGCAGCACTTGAGGTCAGTTTAGCCCGATTGGTCCCTCCTCAGGTCGTGAGGAATGCTGCAAAAGGGAAGGTCGCAGAGAGAACCGTCGAAGCGATGCTCAGGTTGAAGGGATATAGAATCGTTGGAAGGCATGTCACCGCAAAAACAAGCAAGGGCATAAGATTCGTCGATTATATTGTTGAAAAAGGAGGTGAGTACACTGCGATTGAGGTTAAGAGCGGGGGCGCAGTGAGAAACTTAGCGCAGCTCGAAAAGGATGAAGCAATGGAATCTGGAGGGGCATTTATAGGTAATAATGGTGGCACGCTGCGAGGCGAGACCTTGAAATTGAAGACCGTGGAGATGCGACCGTTTTGAGTCCACCTGATCTAAAGAAGCGATTTCTAACCCTCCTAGGAGAGACCCTTAAGGAGGAAGGATTCACAATGACGCGCGACCCTTTTCACGGAATCAGCTTCGTCAGGGAGAGGGGAGATGTTCGTCATTTTTTCGATCTTGCTGTGACAAAGAATGGAAACAATTTAGAGATCGGAAATCTATTCGTCGGTGTTCGCTTCGATGCGGTAGAACGCAAAGTTGCCACCTATGAAGATCACTTAACCTTCGTCACCGATAAAGATCTAGCTCAGAGAAGAACCCTTGGTATTTGGCTTGGCTGGAGCGATGACGGTTTTTCGCGGCAAACATGGAAAATCAAAGACGAGCGCAGTCTTCTCAAAGCATTAAAGGAAGTGACGGACGTATTCCGCACAACCGGGATACCGTTCCTTGAGAAGTACTCTAGCCCGGAGGAGGCAATGAGAGTGCTCGCTGCGGACGATCAAGAGGCCAGACGTCTAACAGTTCTCGACACAAAACGCGCAAAGCGCGCAATCGCAATGGCCCTGCAAACTGAAGGAGTACGGGCTGCGCTTGACATGAAGAATAGCAAGCTCGCATTCCTGAAATCTTCTAATAATGACCACTACATCGAGGTGTCGAAGTGGGCTAACAAACTTTTTGCCACTGGGGCTGATAAGATGACGGCGTCGGCTCCTCCGAACGAGTAGACTAGTAGACTTGCAGGTTTTCTGCTCTAGTTGATGAACGCCGTCATCGTTTTCTCCGCCTTTCGAACTCTCGCGAGTCTCGCGTGAGTAATTCTTCGAACTGCAAAGATCCCCGGACGGTCTTGGTCATGCTAAAATACCCGTGAGAAGCAGCGTCATGCCCAAGCTCAGACCCTTTCTTGTTTATTCAGCGGTGCTTACTTTCTTTGGTTGTTCGTCTAAACAACCACTACGGGCGCCCGACGCTGCGGCCCAACAGCACATACGAGAAGTGATTTCAGGCCTGGACCCCCATAGCTCAATTCGGCGAACGCTGGAAGGGGATCAGTATGCTAGCGGCGTTCCATGAAACTTGGATGGATGACATGAGGGCAGTGGGTTTACGCGAAGTTGTGTTTGAAGTTTACGGCGTTTGGCGCACTGGATCAGGTTTTCGACCAAAAAGGGTTGAGCGCGTCATATACCGAACTAAGTACGATGGCCCCATTCGATTGGCGTAGGTTTTCAAGATATGGCGGAGAGGGTGGGATTCGAACCCACGGTAGGGGTTAACCTACACACGCTTTCCAAGCGTGCGCCTTAAACCGCTCGGCCACCTCTCCCAACGATGGAAACAACTCTACCAATTTAGCAGAAAGCTTCTCTTCGCGCACATCGCTAGACATAGTGACGCCGGCTCCTGGGTTGGTTTCTCTTGTACTAAACGCGTGTTTCTTGCAGGCGCGCAGCTTCGCGGCCCACGGACGGGCACCGCATCCGTCTTCTTTCCTGTTCTTTCCTGTTCGTTATCGATACAGGATTCCCCTACGCAAATATGAAAGAAACACCTGATAGCGCAGACACATCGATCATGAAATCGTCCCGCGCGGCCTCGGCTCTCACGCGCAAAAACCAGATAGTTGTCATTCTGACGGGTGTGGGATAGGCTACCGGCAAATTCCGTTGATGGAGATGCCCTCGACCAGAGTCTCTGGTACACCTTAGATCCCAACTAGGAGGAGATGCTGACGCTGGCCGGAAGGCAAAAGACAAGTTCTAATTCAACCCAAGGAGTTCACCATGAAGAACGCGTGTTGGAGGGTTGCGCTGTTGTTTTTCATGACCCTGACAGGTTCGGGACTGCTGTTCGCGCAGTCGGACCTTGGAAAGATTTCAGGTTTTATCAAGGACCCGTCCGGCGCCACGATTGCGAACGCTAAGGTCACCGTCCAAAACAAGAGCGGTGTCGAACGCCAGACAACGACAAACGAATCGGGCTATTACGTTATTACGAACGTTCCACCCGGTTTCTACACCATGATCGCCGAAGCCCCTGGTTTCCAAAGATACGAGACCAGAGACAACAAGCTCGATCCGAGCGCAGATCTGGTCATCGATGCGACACTGACAGTGGGTGCCTCCACGCAAACGGTCGAAGTTTCAGCCTCGACCGTCCTGCTGCAGACGGAATCCGCCTCCGTCCAAAAAGATGTCACGCGGGAGCAAATTGACGCGCTTGAGCTGAACGGCCGCAACCCCATCTTCATGGCCAACCTGGTGCCCGGCACTCGCGGGGGGAACGTCGCTGGCCTTTCGTTCAATTTCACCCAGGGCCCATCGAACATCAACGGTTCCCGCAACCCCGAGAACCTGATCACTTATGACGGCGCTCCCGCCACACGCACGCGGTCGAACGGCACAAGTTTAGGGGCCGCAGATGTGGATTCCACGCAAGAGATCCAAATCCTTACGGCCGACTACGCCCCCGAATACGGCCGCACGTCCGGCGGGCAAATTCGCATCATCACGAAAAGTGGAACGTCCGATTTCCATGGTTCGGCTTACGAATATATACGCAACACGGCTTTCAATGCCAACACCTGGACGCGCAACCACACTCTGGGTCAGAACTTTGTGCCGCCCTTCCATTACAACCAGTTCGGGTACAACGTCGGGGGACCCCTCTACATCCCTGGGAAGTTCAATACCGGCAAGAACAGAATTTTCTGGTACTGGGGCGAGGAATGGGTCAGATACGGTTTCACGGATTCGAATACGACAACCACGGTTCCGAGTCTCAAGATGCGCACCGGTGACTTCAGCGAACTGCTGAACCCGAACAATTTCTTCTTTCACAAGGTGGTGGTCATCAATGATCCGCAGACCGGCCAACCGTTTCCAGGCAACATAATTCCCCCGTGTCCACAACCAGTGGGCTCGTGCGCTACGCCAAACGGCCTCGGTATTCTGAATGCGTATCCAGCGCCGAACCTGGCCATCCCTATCAACGTCAACCAAAACTTGTACTTGACGGCGCTCCACCCACAGAATCAGCGCAAGGACACGCTGGCGATCGATATCAATTTGACCACCAAGCAGAGGCTCCAATTCCGTCGCAACAACTACGCTTTCTGGGAATATCAGCCGTTGGACGGCGGCAGTGGAGAAACTCCAAAGTCCTTCAACCGGCCCAATCAGACGAACTCGCTTGATTACGTATGGACACTTCGTCCAACGCTGGTTAACGAGACGTTGGCCACTTTCAGTCTGGACAGGGTATACATTCCTGTAGATGCCGCACACTTCCTGGATCGCACAAAGGGCGCGGTACAAGGAACGGGATACTTCGGCCTCAACTACCCCTACATATTTCCGACAGCCAAGCTGCTCCCCAACCGCATCCCAACTGTGAATATGTCCAACTTCTCGGGGTTGAGCGGCGGGCCGTATCCTTCGCACTCCCAAGGGCCGATCTATGACATTTCCGACAGTCTGACGTGGATCAAGGGTAGCCACACGTTGAAATTCGGCTTCTTATTCGAGCGTTCAGGCGAGAACGATAACGATGAGATTAACGTCAACGCGTGTCCGACGTGCACGAACAACCAGAACGGGCAATTTTTGTTCACTGATGGCCGATCCGGTCGGCCGACGACGGGATTGGCCGCGGCAAACGCGGCCCTCGGTTTGTTCGATACCTATTCCGAGTTGGGCCAGCGCGCCTACACGATTTTCCGCAGCAGTATGTACGAATCATTTGCCCAGGATTCCTGGAAGATCAGTCCCCAGTTAACCGTTAACTACGGCCTTCGCTACACGGTGAATGTTCCTTACAGTGCGCTTTGGCGGAACATGTCCGTGTTCGATCCGGCCCTGTATGATGGCACCAAGGAGGTACAGATCGACGAGGTAACTGGCGCTGTCATTCCAGGTTCAGGAGACAGATATAACGGCTTAGTGATACCCGGCAGTGGTTGGCCGAGTTCCGCCAAGGGTCGGGTGCCTGAAGCGACGGCGGGGATTTACGATTACCTGTTCCGCGGCGCATCGCCTCATTATTCCGATATTCAGTGGGGTGCCATTCAGCCGCGCCTGGGGGTCGCCTATCAGTTGAACAACAAAACGGTGATTCGCGCGGGCGCGGGGCGATTCATTACCCGCTTGGGCGTGAGCGACTCGATCTTCCTGGGAGGGAATCCCCCCTTTCAGCCCACGGCCAACGTTTCATTCGGTAGCGTTGATAACCCCGGGGGCACTTCAGCCAACAGCCTTCCGCTGACGGTGACCTCCCAGGGTAAGGTGTTCAAGAATCCGGAAGCGTGGGCGTGGAACTTCACCGTGGAACGCGAGATATTCTGGAAGTCGCTCCTCAGTGTTGGCTATGTGGCGCGCCGCGGTTTCCACCTGCAAAGAGAGGCGGACATCAATCAGCCGCCAGTCAGCGCGCTGCACGATCCGGCTAATTTTTACATTGACCCATCCACTGGCCAATCCAAGCTCAAGAACATCGACGCCTTGCGGCCGTACAAGGGTTACAACTCCATCCGGGAAACCGATAACGTTGCGAAGTCCATCTACAACTCTCTCCAAATAGCTTGGAACCGCCGCTTCTCAGGTGGACTCATGTTCGGCGTGTCCTACACCCTATCCAAGACCATGGACAACGGGTCCAACCAGCGCGACATCGTTCCAGATACCTATTACATCCGCAATCTGTGGGGACCATCGGATTACGACACGCGGCATGTTATGACCATCAACTATCTTTATGAGCTACCGTTCTTCAAGAATTCGTCGACTCTAAGCGGCAAACTGCTGGGAGGATGGCAAGTGAGCGGCATCACACAGTTCCAGACGGGCAACCCTTGCGGTATTGCCTTTAATAACGACTACGTTGGCGTGGGCCAGGACGGGTCCATGGACGCCAGCACCAACGGCCTGCCTTACGGCGGTTCAAGCAATTGTCCCGGTGGCCAGTATTGGGTGGTAAACGGCGACCCCAAACTTATGAAGACATTTGGGGCAAATGGTCAATGGTTCCAGACCTGCCTAGTGAGTTTGCCAGCTGGCCAGAAATGCCCGGACGGCACCCCAGGGGCGCCGTTTAACGGAGACGATGAACGGATCTTTAGACCTCCCAGTCAGGGGCAGTTCAACCTCCAGAAAGGCGTACGCGGACTGATCTACAGGCCCGGACTTGAGAATTGGAACATTGGTCTGTACAAGAAGTTTCCGATCAGCGAGCGGATCGGATTCCAGTTTCGTGCCGAGGCGTTCAACGCGTTCAATCATCCGAATTGGGCTTCACCGGGGATGAATCCCAATGATGCTGGGACGTTTGGTAAGGTCGTAGGCAAAACCGATGACGTGCGCAATTTGCAGCTTTCGCTCCGGCTTTATTTCTGAAGCACTCGGAACGCGTTGTTGTCAAGACACTCCGAGTGGATGCAGTTCTAGTTCCGCGCCAAGGCATACAATGTCTGGAACCATCCGAATTGGTGCGGCAGTAGCGGTTGCAGTGGCCCAATATCGGCCTTAACCCAACCAGCTAGGCCACCTTTGGGAAAGTGCTAACCAAAGGCAGCGAGCGCAGCCTGCGTTTATTGCTTTGCTTCGAGTTCTAGTGCCGGACAGAACGCCGGGCGGGGCTGTCACAGGCTCCAGTTTTTGTGTGCCTGCGATGACGCGATCCACCTTTTTCTTGCGGCCCGGAGCGGCTCAGAACTCATTCCTTAGAAAGAAGCTGTAACCCCTTTATTTTCAGCGTTCATTCCTCGGTTCTTTCATGGTTCGAAGAACCATGATTTATTCGTAGCGTAAGGCTTCGACGGGGTCGAGGCGGGCGGCTTTGATGGCGGGATACATACCGAAGGCGAGGCCGACGCCCATGGAAACGCCCACGGATAGCACGACGGCCCAGAGCGGGATGGACGATGGCAGAGTGGGCACCGCCAGGTTGATCAGCAGGCTAATGCCGGCGCCGAGCAACACGCCAATGACGCCTCCCGCGCCGGTGAGCACCATGGCTTCGGTGAGGAATTGCCAGATGACATCGCGGCGGCGCGCGCCGATAGCCTTTCGAACGCCGATCTCGCGCGTGCGCTGAGTGACCGACATCAGCATGATGTTCATCACACCGACGCCACCCACGAGAAGTCCAATGGAACTTATGGCGAATATCAGGCCCGCTACGGACGCTGTGATTTGACGAAATTGATCAGCAATCTGCTGGGCGCTGGAAATTCCAA
>WNFW01008395.1_pt1 | contig 13516 bp, 8 predicted proteins | sample 5400131 | NCBI WGS metagenome assembly WNFW01 (sample SAMN13153362, study PRJNA577476) | soil metagenome | isolation source: 20 cm soil or saprolite under grassland replicate 1 | place: USA:California | collected 2016-06-15 | reverse complement strand
AGCCATGACGATCGCTCATACTTCGCCGGCCCATGAGAGGGTCTCTGGCAGCGCGAGCGCGACCGTTCGCGCGCCGCTCGAGATGCCTCCCAGCGATCATGTGCCGAAGCCGTATAGCGGTCCTTCGCGCAAGGAAGTTCTTGCGATGCGCCGGCAATACACGAACCCGGCGATTTTCACGCTCTACGGTGAGCCGCTCCTCATCGTCGAGGGACACATGCAGTGGCTCTTCGACGAAACCGGGAAGCGCTATCTCGACATGTTTGCCGGGATCGTGACAGTCTCGTGCGGACACTGCCATCCCAGGATTGTGGCGGCGATCGAGAAGCAGGTGAAGACCCTCCAGCACGTAACCACCATCTATCTGCATCCCAACTTCGCGCTGCTGGCGAAGAAGCTCGCGTCCAAAATGCCCAAGGGACTCGACGTCACCTACTTCGTAAACGACGGCAGCGAAGCCAACGACCTGGCGGTGACTATGGCGCGCCTGTATACGGGCAACACCGACGTGATCGCTCTTCGCAACGGCTATCACGGCGGCTCGCCAAGCGCGATGGGACTCACGTCGCACAACACCTGGAAGTATCCGCTTCCGAGCTCGTTCGGAATCCACCACGCCGTATCTCCCGATCCTTATCGAAGTCCGTTCTCCGGCACGCCGGAGGAGATCGCTTCCAGGAGCGCCGAGGACATACTGGACATTATCCGGTACTCAACACCCGGAAAGATCGCGGCATTCATCGCGGAGCCGATTCAAGGCGTGGGCGGCGTAACCTACGGCGCGCGCAACTACCTGAGCGAGGCATACAAGATCACTCGGGCCAACGGCGGGCTCTGCATCGCCGACGAGGTTCAGACAGGTTTTGGCCGCACCGGGGATCACTACTGGGGGTTCGAGAACTTCGATGTCGTACCGGATTTCGTTACCATGGCGAAAGGAATCGGCAACGGCGTCCCGCTTGGCGCGGTTACGACGCGGATGGAAATCGCACAGGCGCTGACGCAGCGCATCCACTTCAACACCTTCGGCGGTAACCCGGTATGCATGGCGGCAGGTCTCGCGGTGCTGGACGTCATCGACGAGGATGGTCTCCAGGAAAACTCTCGCGTCCTGGGGAAGAGGCTGAAGGACGGCTTGAGGCAGCTGGGCAAGGATCATCAGCTCGTAGGCGATGTCCGGGGGATGGGACTCATGCTCGGCGTCGAGCTGGTTCGTGATCGGGCAACAAAGGACCCGGCCAAGGCGGAAACGCTGGCGGTGCTCGAAGCGGCGAGAGAGATGGGAGTGCTCGTCGGCAAGGGCGGACTCGATGGGAACGTGCTTCGCATCAAGCCGCCGATGTGCATTACTGCCGACGATGCCGACTTCACTATCGATGTGCTGGACCGCGCGTTGACAGCAGCGCGCTGAGAAGCAATCAATCCACGAACGGAGTAACGGATCGGTGGCGTTCGACCGGATCATCAAGGGCGGCAACGTAGTCACGCCCGCCGGGACATTTACCGGTGATGTTGGCATAGCCGGCGAAAAAATCACCGCGCTCGGCGTCAACCTCGAGGGCGACAAGTCCACTAAGACAATCGACGCCAAAGGACATCACGTCATTCCAGGCGTGCTCGATGTCCACGTGCACCTCGAGCTGCCGTTTTGCGGTACCGTCTCCGCCGACGATTATCGAACCGGGACACGCGCTGGAGCACGCGGCGGCGTCACGACGCTGATCGACTTTGCGATTCCTTACGCCGGCGAATCACTCGATCAGGCAGCCGACAACTGGTTGAAGAAGGCGGAAGGAAAGTCACTCATCGACTACACGTTTCACATCTGCATCACGCGCTGGAACGATCACAAGGATCAGATCAAAGGCATGGTGGATCGCGGCTTCACGACCTTCAAGGAATTCATGATCTATGAATCCGAAGGGTGGCAGTCGGACGACCGCGCGATGTTTGGAACGCTCGAGAAGATGAAAGAATACGGGACTATGCTCCTGGTGCACGCCGAATCAGCGCGGGTGCTCGACGAGCTGATCGCGAGGCACCACACTCCCGAGCTGATGAAACAATACGGCGCGCGGTTACACCCGATGACGCGCCCCAACTTCATCGAGGCCGAGGCCATCCAGCGCGCCGTGCAATGGTGCGAGGCGACGTGCGGTCAGCTCTACATCGTGCACATGTCGACCGGTGAAGGCGCCGACATAATCCGAGCCGCCCAGGCGCGCGGGGTGCCGGTGCTGGCCGAGACTTGCGTGCAGTACCTGGTGCTGGATGACTCGGTGTTCGAGAGGGAAGACGGCCACCTCTTCGCCTGCTGTCCGCAGCTCAAGAAGCCGAAAGACGTCGACCGCTTATGGAAGGGGCTTCGCTCAGGGGAAGTGTCGGTCGTCTCCACCGACACGTGCACCTTCAACCGAGAACAGAAGGCGATGTGGAACGGCGACTGGACTAAGATCCCAATGGGAATGCCCGGTCTCGAGACGCTGATGCCACTCACCTATACGCATGGCGTTCTCGGCGGGAAAATCAGTCTCGAAGAGATGTGCACCAAGCTCTCCACGAATCCGGCGCGCATCATGGGGTTGTATCCGCGCAAGGGCGCGATACAGGTCGGCGCCGATGCCGACCTCGCGATCATTCATCCGGAGAAGAAGCACAAGATCGATCCCAAGTCGATGGAGACGAATGCGGACTGGTCTCCCTACGACGGGTGGGAGCTCGCCGGATTCTCGCGCACAACGCTCTCCCGAGGCGACGTGATCGTCGACGATTACAAGGTCATAGGCAAGGAAGGGCGCGGACAGTGGCTGCCGCGCAAGACGGCCGGCCTCGCATCGTGACGACCGTAGCGACCGGCGCGAGCTACAGCGCGGAATCCACGTTCGTGCCCGACGACATTCGCAACAGCCCGCTCTGGAATCCGGACTTGGCGCCGACGGATCCGGCGCGGCGCACATGGTCGACGTACAACATCGCCGCTCTGTGGATTGGAATGAGCGTCGTCATCACCACGTATACTCTTGCGTCCGGCCTGATGCAGCAGGGAATGACCTGGTGGCAGGCGATGGTCACGATCCTCCTCGGCAATGTGATCGTGCTCATTCCAATGATTCTCAACGCACATGCTGGAACGAAATACGGGATCTCGTTCCCGGTGCTGTGCAGAGCGAGCTTCGGAGTGCGGGGCGCTAACATCGCGGCGATGTTGAGGGCGATCGTCGCCTGCGGCTGGTTTGGCATTCAAACGTGGATCGGCGCGCTGGCGCTGGACGCGCTTTTCAAGGCAGCATGGCCTGGCTGGGCGCAGGTGAGCGGAAGTGTTGCCATTGCCTTCGCCATCTTCTGGGCGATTCAGGTCGCGATCATCCTCAAGGGAACTGAAGGAATCAAGATTCTGGAGAGCTGGTCGGCACCATTGCTGCTCGGAGGTGGAGCGCTGCTGCTGTTGTGGGCGATCAGGAATGGCGGCGGGCTTGGGCACATCCTGCGCGAGTCGCAGAAGCTGCAAACGGGCCATGGCGTATTCTGGGCGCTCTTTCCCGCCGCTCTCACCGCTAATGTGGGGTACTGGGCGACGCTCAGCCTCAACATTCCGGATTTCACGCGATATGCGAAGAGCCAGCGCTCCCAGGCGCTCGGGCAAGCGCTCGGGTTGCCGACGACGATGACTGCCTTCGCGTTCATCGGAGTGGCGGTTACGAGCGCGACGATCGTCATTTTCGGACAGGCGATCTGGGATCCAGTGGTGCTCGTGAGCCGGATTGGCCGGGCGCCGGTGATTATCTTCGCGGCGTTGGTGGTGCTCGCGGCGCAGCTCACGACGAACATGGCGGCAAACGTGGTGTCGCCGTCGAACGATTTTTCCAACCTGAGTCCGCGCCGCATTAGTTATGTAACGGGCGGATTGATCACCGCTGTGCTGGGCATCGTCATGATGCCGTGGAAGCTTTACTCCGACGCTGCCGCATACATCTTCACCTGGCTCCTTGGCTACTCGAGCCTCATGGGCGCGTTGGGCGGAATTCTCATCGCTGACTATTGGGTCATCAGGAAACAGCGACTGGCGGTCGACGATCTTTTCCGCGTGCGCGGTCGATACACGTACTTAAATGGAATAAACCCGCGCGCAATAATCGCCCTCGTTCTGGCAATCGCTCCGGTGGTTCCAGGGTTCGCTCGCGCCGTGACGACACCTGGCGGGACCGTGTCTAACCCAAACGTCTTCGACAGGCTTTACTCGTACGCGTGGTTCGTCACCTTCGCGCTCAGCTTCGTGATCTACTGGCTGCTGATGCGGCGCCAGCCGGTCGCGCAAACTTCTTCAAATTCATAGGGAGATTTGATGGCTCGTGTCGTAAAGTGCGGCCTGATTCAGGCGACCCACGCGTGCTCGACGGACGAGCCCCTCGATAAGATCCGCGAGGCGAACATCGAGAAGCACCTGAAGCTTCTCGACCAGGCGGGAATGGCGGGCGTACAGATCGTGTCGATGCAGGAGATCTTCACCGGCCCTTATTTCTGTGCCGAGCAGAACACGAAGTGGTACGACGCGGTCGAAAAGATTCCGGATGGGCCGACGACGCGGCTGATGCAGGAGGTCGCCAAGAAATATTCGATGGCGATTGTGGTTCCTATATATGAGGAAGAGGAGACCGGCGTCTACTATAACACGGCTGCCGTGATCGACGCGGACGGGACGTATCTGGGAAAGTACAGGAAGAGTCACATCCCGCATTGCCCGCCGGGTTTCTGGGAGAAGTTCTATTTCAAGCCGGGCAACCTGGGATATCCCGTGTTCAAGACCCAGTACGCGGACATTGGCGTCTACATCTGCTACGACCGGCATTTTCCGGAGGGCGCGCGCGAACTGGGACTCAATGGCGCCGAGATCGTGTTCAATCCCTCGGCGACGGTAGCCGGACTCTCCGAGTATTTGTGGAAGCTGGAGCAGCCCGCGCACGCCGTGGCGAACGCGTTTTTTGTGGGCGCGATCAATCGCGTCGGCTTCGAGAAGCCGTGGAACATCGGCGAGTTCTACGGCCAGAGCTACTTCTGCGATCCGCGCGGTCAGATCGTCGCGCAAGCGTCGCGCGATCGTGACGAGCTGATCACGGCGGAGCTGGATCTCGACAAAATTCGCGAAGTGCGCAACGTCTGGCAGTTTTTCCGCGATCGAAGGCCGGAGACGTACGGCGGACTCTGCAAGCTATAGGGAAGAAAAGGCGGCTGAGACTCTCAGCTGGTAGTCTTCAGCCGCCAGTTTTTGGTTGATGGCACAGTGTTAGCGACACCCTCCCGGCGTGCAACAGAAGAAACGTCACCTAACCCTTGCGCTGATTTCGGTCGTTGCTGCCTCGCTGCCCTTTCTTGGTTCGTGCACGAATCGGAGCGGGCCGGTCACTGAGAAGCCCCTGCGTTACCCAACCGATTCGGTGGCAACAACAGCCCAGCGAGTCGGTGTCGTCCGGGGACTCTACGGACCGGAGTCAGTGAGGTACTCACCTGACCAGGATGCTTACTTCGTCTCGGTGATGAATGGGCCGGGCTCCAGGAAGGACAATAACGGCTACATCGTGAAGATCGACGCCAGTGAGCTGGGGCGCGCCACGCTGTTCGCGGTTGGCGGAAGGGATGGAGTCTCTCTCGATGCTCCGAAGGGGCTCGCGATTCACGGCGATACACTTTGGGCAACCGACATCGACGTTCTTCGCGCGTTCGACAAAAGCACCGGCCGGCCGCTGGGCGAAATTGATCTGAGGCCGCAGGGCGCGGTGCTTCTCAACGATATCGCAGTCGGTCCCGATGGAACGATTTACGTTACCGACACGGGCATCAACATGAGCGATGTCGGCGTGATTTACGTCGGTGGCGACAAAGTCTTCGCCATCGGACCAAATCGCTCGATCAGCGTTGTCGCCCACGGAAATGTCCTCGGCCGACCCAACGGAGTGACGTGGGATCGGCAGGGACACCGTTGGGTCGTAGTTTCGTTCGAGACTTTCCACAGTGAAGTCTACGCGTTACACCCCAGCGACTCGACCCGAATAATCCTGGCGCGGGGCAAGGGAAGATTCGACGGAATCGAGGCGCTGAACGACGGGCGCTTCCTCGTGAGCTGCTGGCAGGACTCGAGCGTCCATCTATTCGCCGGCGGGCATGACCGGCAAATCGTGCGGAACGTGCCAACCCCTGCGGACATTGGGATCGACAGCAAGCGTGGCCGCCTCGCGATTCCGACGGGCGGCGATCGGGTCGAGTTCTGGGATCTGGCGGGAGCCTAGTCCGAACTTAGATTCGCGGGATGGCGCCCCGCGATTTCGAAATCGACAAGGACATCCGCCGCGCGTCCACGGTGCCGGCGCGAGTGTATTCCGATCCAGAGTACTTCGAGCTGCAAAAGGATCGGGTGTTCGCGCGGAGCTGGCAGTGGGTTGGTGACTCCGCGCGCGTGAAGGCGCCCGGCCGCGTGGCGCCGTTCACGCTGCTCGAAGGGTGTCTCGACGAGCCACTCGTCCTTACCGCCGACGACGAAGGGACGATGCGATGTCTCTCCAACGTTTGCACGCATCGCGGGGCGTTGGTTGTCGAGGGCGAGGCCCACGCACGTTTGCTGCGCTGCAGGTATCACGGCCGCAAGTACGGGCTCGACGGCAAGTTCGTCTCGATGCCAGAGTTCGAGACGACGGTCGGCTTTCCGTCGGAGAAAGACAACCTTCCCCAGCTTCCGCTCGAGCGCTTTGGTCCACTGCTCTTCAGCGGACTTGCACCGGAAATGTCGTTCGACGACTGGATCGTTCCCGTGCGGGAGCGGGTGTCGTTCATGCCGCTGGACGACTTCGCCCGCGATCAGGCGACGTCGCAGGACTATCTGATCCACGCGAACTGGGCCCTGTACTGCGACAACTACCTCGAGGAGTTTCACATCCCGTACGTGCACGCGGGGCTCGCGGAGAAGCTGGACTACTCTGGATACCGGACGGAAAGATTCCGTTACGGAAATCTGCAGCTTGGAATCGCGAAACCGGGGGAGCCTGCGTTCGATCTGCCGAAGGACCATCCCAACGCCGGCGAGCGCGTGGGCGCGTTTTATTTCTGGCTGTTCCCGAACATCATGTTCAACTTTTACCCGTGGGGTCTTTCGCTCAACGTCGTCACACCGTTGAGCGTCGTACGTCTGGAACGCAGCGCTCCGCGATAGCGGGATGGGCGCCGGCCTCCATCGTGTCGAGATGGAAGACGAGGAAGTCGTCGAATCCGTGCAGCGAGGGGTGCGATCCCGCCTCTACGATCGCGGACGCTACTCGGAACGACGCGAGGTGGGTACGCACCACTTCCACGAGCTGCTCGCGGACTTCATGCGGCGGCCGCTGACAAACAACGGATCTTCGCGTCTGATTCCACGCGAGTGATCGGCGCCGGGGAGTCGCTGCAGGCGGAGATTCCACCACCAGCGCGCTCCAGCCTCGGGTTGCTCGCCGTGCTTGGGGTGCTGTTTGGCCTCTCGGTAACGATCGGAAACACAATCGGATCCGGGATACTTCGTACTCCCGGTCTCGTCGCCCAGCTCCTTCCGACCCCGTGGCTCTTCCTGGGCGTCTGGATCATCGGCGCGTTTTACGCGGCGCTCGGGGCCAACGCGCTCGCGGAGCTGGCCACGATGATGCCGGAGTCGGGCGGGTACACGGTATTTCTGCGGCGCTCGATGGGTCCGTACGCCGGGTTCGTGATCGGATGGAGCGATTGGTTGTCGACGTGCAGCAGCGCCGCGCTGGCTGCGCTTGTCATAGGCGAATACGTCACGATTCTCCTGGCGATTTCGAAGTCGTTTACCTCGTGGATCGCGTGCGCCGTGATTGTCGTTTTTTCGATAATTCAGTGGCGCGGGATCAAACCGGGAAGCCTGACGCAGAATCTCACAGCAGTGATCAAGACATTGGCGTTCGTGATTCTGGTCGGGGCCTGCTTTGTTCTGGGGCACGGCTTTGGTGCGACGAGTGACGCAGCGCATGACGCGTTGCGGAGGCCGACGGGTTTTCCCTTTCTCGTCGCGTTCGTGCTGGCGATGCAGGCCGTCATCTTCACCTATGACGGCTACAACGGAATCGTTTACTTCTCGGGCGAGCTGCGCGATCCGGCGCGAGACATTCCACGATCGATTTTCGGCGGAGTGCTTTCGGTTGCGATCATCTACCTGCTCGTCAACCTCGGATTTCTCTACGTGCTTTCGATCAACAAAATGGCGGGCCAGCCATTGGTTGCGGCGACCGCGGCAAATGAAATCTTTGGGGCAAAGGGCGACGCCGTGATACGTATCCTCACGATCGTGTCGCTGCTCAGCGCGGTGAACGCATACCAGCTGATGACTTCACGCGTGTTGCATCGGCTGAGCGTCTTCGGGTTCCTGCCAGCCGCCAATTATGTGAATCGCGGCGGCACGCCGGTCGTGGCGCTTTTTCTCAGCGCGGTCGTCGTGGTCGCGCTCGTGATTACGGGAACTCTCGAGATCGTTCTCGCTGTGACGGCCTTCTTCTTTGTGGCTCAGTACGCGCTGATTTTTGCGAGCGTGTTCATCTTGAGGAAACGGGAGCCGAATGCGGCGCGGCCATTCAAGGCGAGGTGGCATCCGTGGACGACCGGGCTCGTGCTGCTGCTGTCGCTTGGATTTCTCGGCGGCGCGGCGATCACCGATACGCGGAACAGCGCGTACTCGCTCATTCTTCTCGCGTTGAGCTGGCCGCTCTACCGTTTGTTGCGTCCGAAGGCGGCCCTCGGCTAGCGCACAGCGTGTCAGTCGACCCGGCGGGCCCAGCGCAAGGTTGCGCCCGCAGGGCAGACATCTGGATGCACTGATCGCAACGCATCCTGTTTCGCGTTTGCGCTGCGGTTCCATTCGAACCAGCGGCGCCTACTGCTCGCTGGGCCGCAACGAACGCTTGCTTCGAGCTGCGCCGCCATCGGGCCCAACTCGTGTCTTCGCGCAATCAGGGTCGGAATTGCATCGTCAGACAACAGACGCGCGTAGGCAAGATCGAATTTCCCCGTTTGCACTGCTCGGTCGATGTTCTTGCCGACAATCCACGACTCGTAGTTCCAGAAAACCAGCAGCGTAAAGACTCCCAGCGCTATCTCCGCTACGCGTCGCCCGAAGGCCATCGAAATCGCTCCCCGACCAACCTCGAGTGCGAGCGCAATCAGAGCGAGGGCCATCACGACCATGTATGCCTGGGCGAAAAGCCGTGCCGTCGTGAACCCGTATGCTTGCTCGTAGAGGATCACGCGACGAAACGCTGACAACAGGATCAGCTCCAGCGCGACGAGAAGCGCCAGCTCGAGGCGAACCAACACCTTCCTGTCTTTCTCCAACGCGTCGGGCGGACGAACGTACTCCAGAATCAAGATGATCGCGCCGACGATCGTTACAGCGAACGAAAGCTCTCCAAAGCCCCGTCTCGCGTACTCGGCGAATGTGATCCCGCTATCGACTACTGCGGGTGGCGGATGGATGAGGTAGGAGACTTGGAGCAGGACAAAGAGCCAGAGAACGACGGCGGCGCTCCAGAGCATCATCCGCTGTTCAGTGACTCCGACCCGCGAGGTTCGTTTGAGGGCCGGGATATCAGGAAGCGTGGCGTCGATCTGTCGGGACGCGATGGAATCTGCGCCGAGCGTGATCGAGAGCAGAAAGAGGAAAAAGATCAGGCGCGGAGGGAATGACCAGTCAGGCAGCCACGCCGACATACGGTCAGTGGCCCAGCGGATTACGGGGTCGGCGTTGCCGAGGAGCGCGATCAGGACGATGATGAGTGGCGCCGAGAGCAGGATGCCCTTGATGATCGACCGCGATCTTGGCGAGGAAACGGGACGCGGCGCTTCGGCGGCCTGATAAAAACTCGCGCGCCACACCCGGAATGGGGCAAGGAATGGAACGGCCGCGAGGAGTTTCGCGGAGAGTTTGCTCCAGGAATCACATCCGATGGAGATGACGGCGAGGCCGAGAAGCATGCCGTCGCTAATCACGATCAGAAAGTGGAGGAAGTCGTTGTTGCTCACCGCAAACCCGAGGCTGAGCAGCGTTGCCCAAGCCAGGAGGATTGCCAGGGGCGCCTCGACTTTTCCGCGCAGACTGAGACGGGAGATCAGGACGGAAGCGGAGGCGGCGGCGACCCAGATCGGCCAGTTGATGCCCGGGGCGGCGGAGAATAGAAGCGCGGCGCCGACAGCGGAGGTGAAGATGGAGAGGGACCAGATTATTGCTGCAGAGTTGTCGGGCATCATTTCTTAGGTTGTGGTACAGAGTACTTTACATTGCAAAGTCCGTGCGGTCAAGAGTTGCGCACGAGCGCGCAGTCTTTCTGTAGCCCGACGCGCGTGACTCCAGCCGGAACTGAAGGGCATCGCAACTAGTGACGCCTGCCGGCATCGGCTGCAACGCACTCGACGGACGCACTGCAATCAAGATGGTGGTCCCATTGACTTAGCTCCGTTTCGGAATAACTTTACAAGGCTATGGCGGATCGCAGTTTATCGCGCCCGCCCTGGTAAAAAAATTCATCGCCGAGTCGGCTGGCTTTGCCGGCAAAAATCTCGGCGCGCCTCGAGTCCCCACCCGCGAAAGAGTTGCGAGTGCACCCGGCGGCAGCGGATGGATACCGGTCCCGTCGAGGGACGACCTGGTCCACCCGCGTTTTTGTTGAGATGCGACCGCCGTCTCCAGTTGTTCGGAGCGGCTTACACAGAGAGAATTCGAAGAGATCATGCCACGCGCAACACCGCTCGACCATTATCGCAACATCGGCATCATGGCCCACATCGATGCCGGGAAGACGACTATGACCGAGCGCGTCCTCTACTATACCGGTAAGACGTATAAGATCGGCGAGGTGCACGAAGGCACCGCGACGATGGACTGGATGGAGCAGGAGCAGGAACGCGGCATCACGATCACATCTGCCGCGACCACCGCTTTCTGGACGCGTAACGGCGTCGAGTATCGGATCAACATCATCGACACACCGGGCCACGTCGACTTTACGGTCGAGGTCGAGCGGTCGCTGCGCGTGCTCGATGGGGCTGTCACCCTTCTCGATTCGGTTGCCGGCGTCGAGCCGCAGACCGAAACCGTATGGCGCCAAGCCGATCGGTATCGCGTTCCGCGGCTCATCTTCGCCAACAAGATGGACCGCGTCGGCGCTGATTTCGATCGCTGCATGCGGATGATCAAGGACCGCCTCACCAAGAATGCGTATCCGATTCAGCTTCCTGTTGGAACGGGTGAGACGTTTACCGGCCACATCGACGTCATCGAGCGCAAGCAGTACATCTTCGACGACGAGTCGCTGGGCAAGAAGTTCGAGATCACGGAAGTTCCCGAGCAATACCGCGAGGCGATGGAGAAGGCCCGTCACGACGTGATCGAGGCCGCCGTCTCGCATGATGAAGCGCTGATCGAGAAGTACTTCAGCGGCAAGGAGCTCACCAACGACGAAGCCCGCCACGCGATCAGAAGCTCCACAGTTGGTGGCTTCATCGTTCCCGTCCTCTGCGGCGCGGCGTTCAAGAACAAGGGTGTCCAGGCGATGCTCGACGCTGTCGCCGATTTCCTGCCGTCGCCCGAAGATGTTCCCGCCGTCGAAGGACATCTGCCGAATGGCGAGCCGGCCGCTCGACATCCGAAGGACGATGAGCCGTTCGCGGGTCTGGCGTTCAAGATCGCGACGGATCCATTCGTCGGAAAGCTGACCTTCTTCCGTGTGTACTCCGGAGTTTTGAAATCGGGCTCTTACGTCTATAACGCCACCAAGGACAAGCGCGAGCGCGTGGGACGCCTGCTGCAGATGCACGCGAACAAGAGAGACGAGATCGAGGAAGTGCGTGCTGGCGACATCGCCGCGGCGATTGGGCTCAAGGACACGCGCACCGGCGATACGATGACGATGGAAGAGACGCCGATCATCCTCGAGGCGATGAAGTTCCCCAATCCGGTCATCGACGTCGCGATCGAGCCGAAGACGAAAGCCGATCAGGACAAGCTGGCGATCGCCCTACAGAAGCTCTCCGAGGAGGATCCGACTTTTCGTGTTCACTCCGATGCGGAAACAGGGCAAACAATCATCTCGGGAATGGGCGAGCTTCACCTCGAGATCATCGTCGACCGCATGCAGCGCGAGTTCAAGGTCGATGCCAACATCGGCCGTCCACAGGTCGCGTATCGCGAGACGATCAGGAAGCGCGTCGAGAAAGTGGAAGGGAAGTTCATTCGCCAGTCAGGTGGTAAGGGTCAGTACGGACACGTGGTGATCAACATCGAGCCGGCGAAGCAGGGCGAAGGATTCATCTTCGAGGACAAGATCGTCGGCGGAACTATTCCGCGTGAGTTCATCAAGCCCGCCGAGCAGGGAATGCGCGAAGCGCTCGAGGGCGGGGTGCTCGCCGGCTACCCAATGGTCGATGTGAAGGCCGAGCTGGTGTATGGGTCATACCACGACGTCGACTCCAGCGAAATGGCGTTCAAGATCGCGGGCTCGATGGCGATCAAGGAAGCGGCGCGGAGAGCAGGCGCCATCATCCTCGAGCCCATCATGAAGGTCGAGGTCGTTTCGCCCGACGCCTACATGGGAGACGTACTTGGCGATCTATCAGCGCGCCGCGGAAGAATCGGCGGAATGAACCAGCGTGGCGAAGCGCAGGTGATCGATGCGCAGGTTCCGCTGTCGGAGATGTTCGGTTACTCCACGAAGCTGAGGTCGATGACGCAGGGAAGAGCGGTCTACTCGATGGAGTTCGCGCATTACGAGGAAGTACCGAAGTCCAAAGCGGAAGAGATCATCAACAAGGTCAAGAAATAGTGCACACGCGATTACAGCTACCAATAACGAGATAAAGCAATGTCCAAAGAGAAATTTCAGCGTACGAAGCCCCACGTGAACGTCGGCACGATTGGCCACGTCGATCACGGGAAGACGACCTTGACGGCGGCCATTACGGCGATCCAGGCCAAGAAGGGGCTAGCGTCTCCGGTAGCATTCGACCAGATCGACAAGGCGCCTGAGGAAAGGGAAAGAGGCATTACCATCGCGACCGCGCACGTCGAGTACGAGAGTGAGAAGCGTCACTACGCGCACGTCGACTGCCCGGGACACGCCGATTATGTGAAGAACATGATCACCGGTGCCGCCCAGATGGACGGAGCGATTCTGGTTGTCTCCGCCGCCGATGGTCCGATGCCACAGACGAGAGAGCACATTCTTTTGGCGAAGCAGGTGAACGTGCCCTACATCATCGTGTTCATGAACAAGGTGGACATGGTGGACGACGCCGAGCTGCTGGAGCTGGTGGAGCTGGAAGTAAGAGAGCTCCTTAGCTCCTATGACTTCCCGGGCGACGACACGCCGATCATCAAGGGCAGTGCCCTAAAGGCCTTAGAGAGTGGCGATCCCAATAGCGAGTACGGGAAGAAAATCGGCGAGCTGATGGATGCTCTGGACACTTATATCCCGCAGCCCAAGCGTGAGACCGA
>WNFW01002123.1_pt1 | contig 13520 bp, 4 predicted proteins | sample 5400131 | NCBI WGS metagenome assembly WNFW01 (sample SAMN13153362, study PRJNA577476) | soil metagenome | isolation source: 20 cm soil or saprolite under grassland replicate 1 | place: USA:California | collected 2016-06-15 | reverse complement strand
GGCTTCCAAGCCGTTTGTATTCCGGCGGCACGATGATGTAGAACCCGCGTGCAGGACTGGCCACCAAGCCGCGTTTCGCCAAACGATACAGGGACAATTTCGCGGCATCCGCTGACACACCCAGCGCTTTGCGCATCTCATCGGCTGCGAAGTGGTAGCGGCCGTTGGCCGCCAAATCGCTTATGTAGTCGCGGGCTTTCGACACTGTTCTCCGGTTCTACTCACATAACGTATCACTTTTCGATACGTTATGATAGTGTTGTCGGCTAACTGGATCCCCGCCCATATGAATTGGAATTCCATTGGGCGTTTGACCCAACGACGATGCAAACGCAGCCTGGATACTCGGTCGAATAGAGATAGCACGGCATGTTTTGGCTTTTGCGTTACACAACCGGAGTCCCGGTTGGAATCGCATTGCCGCCAGCCTTAAGGTCTCGCAAGAGTCGTTCGAAGCCTTCGTGGTATATTTCCCGCTCTGTCCAACCCCTGAAATCGCCAATGTGACGTTGCCTCCTAATGGAAGCCGCCCACGCCTCCTGAGTGTTCATGATGGCGTCGTCCAGGCGAATGGGGAACAAAACTGTTGTTCTCTCACGTCTTTCGCGCTCGAAACACGCCTCAACTTCTTCCCGCATTCGCTAGCTCTTATCAAATGCTGATTTCTGCATTCTCTGTTGATCGTTTGGAGGGCGAGTGGGGTCAGCACGTTCGAGTCGAACCCTTCACGCGCTGCGATCACGCCTTTGCATTGCACGGCTAGATCGGTCGCTTGACGCTTGTCTGGTCCTTCGAGCGTGAAGTACGAAGTCACTGTCGCGATACAACACATCTTGCGTGAGCGACGAGAGTTGAACTGTCAATCTCCTACGTAATAGGCAGGCGCTGCCGTATTGTCAATTCGGATGGTTGCGGGGTACTGGGAACTTACTGGAGCAGAATGGTTTCTGGTTGCGGAGGTTGGATTTGAACCAACGACCTTCGGGGTATGAGCACGACTAAAGAATATATGACCAGTTGATTCTGTGCGACATAACGTGGAATTAGGAACCTGGAGTTCTTTCCCAAATCTTTCCCAAGGTCGTGATGGGAGAAATTTTGGGTCGCCTGGAAAATTTCAAATCCCCGAATATGTGGCTTGCAGAACCCACGTTCCAAGGAGGTCCCATATATGGCCTCCGAGGCATTAGGCGTTAGACTTTCAGGCTATTTGGGCTGCAAGGGGTTGGGATTTGTAACATACGGCACGACCCGACGCTGTGTTGTCGATTGATTCGAGTATCTCCACGTTTTGCGCGCCGTGTCAAAATCCTCAGCAGGAATTGAATGTCGAGTCGCAGGCAGTCTTTGCATCAAGGCAAGCGCGGGAGCGTAAGGTAATGGTGGAGGCTCGCTGATCGATGTCAGATCGAGTACCGCGACGCCATTTCCGTTAGTGCCAGTAATAGCGACCAGCACGTTATCTTTTCCATCTTCGACCAGGGCATCGTAGTTGGCCGACAAAGCGAACGGGACCGCAATCCGATTGCGCAGAGTTCCAAGTTTTCCATCGAAGACGTCGATCCCATTCGTTGACGGTTGAAAGAGCAGGCTGCCGTCCGGACTTAGTTTCGCACCATATACATACGAAATGTCCTGTACTTCTCGATCATTCAGGGCGTAGGACGATTCACCATTGAGGTCCGAGTCAAACAGATAGCCGGTCGCCTCGAACCGAGTCTGGTTTTTAGAAAGTGCAAGATCGTAATCTCCGTAGCAGCAACCCGGACCGATACTCCCGGAGAAGATACGGTCTGAGGCCGTGTCGATGCTGAAAACGTAGCCGTCGTTATTGAAAAACACGCGGCTGTTATCGCTGCTGATCGCCGTTTTCAAATAGACATCCTGAGAGATGCCATTTATTGAATACTGTGGGCCGGTGACATTATAGACCGTCAGAATTCCCGTCTTAGTATCCAGTTTGTAATAGCCGCTGTAGCCTGTTCCGCCTTGTATAAACATCGTCATGTAAACGATCCCAGAGTCAGTGATGGCGATTCCCGCTGGATCGGCGAGAATGCCTGTCGGCACCGGTGCTGCAATTGCGAAAGTTTTTGGTGCGGAAATATTCGAAGGATCGACCAGATACACTGCCCCGACTTTGATATCGCCCACAACAAGCTTGCTGTCATCTGGCGAGAGTGCGATTCCCCAAAGTCTTTGGGCAATACCGTTTGGTGCGGGGTTGATAGGGGTCAACCATTTTCGCTGTGATAAGGAAAATACCTGGACGCGATTGGCGTCGGTAAAATAATAAACGTCGCGCAAGGGATCATAAATTCCTTGCGCCAAAGCCGATCCGGCGAGAGGAAACTGTGCGGGAGTGGGAAGATAGGTCAACGCCCCGTGCGCGGTGGCGCTACCCGAGCTGGTTGTGACTGTCACATCGGCGGAGGAACCTGTCAGGTCTGGGGGAATCATGTAGTAAACCGATTGCAAGAGGAAAGGCGGTGACGAAAGGTTGTAGGCATTCGGGTTGAAGCGGATAACGGTCGCTGGACTCGTGCCCACAGTGACCCGCAAATCCGTGGGGACCGATGTGGCGTTGGCCGAACCGAATCCATATCCGTAGACAATACCGGTTGCCCCTCCACCGGCAGTCGAAGTATCCGGGGTGACTTGGAGAATTGTGGGTCCGTAGCTGAAGCCATCAGGTACAAGCTGGATTCCCCCATCATTCGCGAAGGCGTACACGTCCACCACTCCCGGACCTCCAGGTGGAGTTGTCGCCGTGATGTTGTATTTCGAGGGAGTAACGGAAGGTGATTGATTCGGTCCGAAGTAGATTTTACTCTTCGCGTCTATAGTCGGCGGAGCGGACCACTGAACCGGAGTTCCACCCGAGGCTGGGCCGGTCGCGGGATTGAGATAGGCATTCGAAAAGCTAGTGCCTACGGGTCCGGTTCGCAATGCAGATGAATCGACGAAACCAAAGCCTTCCTCCATCGGCCCAGCAAGGAGACCTGTGCTGTCGACGGCTCCAAAGCTTGGGCCAGTGGCTGGGCCGACAGTGAAACCGCCGGAGGTAGGTTCGACTACAAGGTTTGGCATCCAGCCAATCTGTTGCTTCGACGCAACGTCGTAGGCATACACGATCGACCCGCCTGCCATGAAAAGCGTCTTCGAATCCGCGCTGAACAGGAGTGAAGAGGCAGATGAAACGTCGCCGCTCACATTGAATTGGCCAGCCAGAGTTAGCGTATGTGCGTCATAGAGGGCGACCTGAGATGCGGGATAAAAATCACGGAGCGCGATGTACTTACCGTCCGGCGAGGTGGTAATTTTTGTAGTCGAAAAGGTTCCAACCGCAGTGACATAGTTCTTTTGGCCTGTAGACTCATCCACTTCGCACAGTGTTGTATCGCTGTCAATGCTTCCGAGGATCACCTTAGTCCGGTCGGCACTGCGAGTGAATCCGCCAATATTGCCGACGCAATTGGGCAAGACCGGCACGCCGCTCAATTGGCCGCCCCCGTAAATGGTGATGGAATTGTCGTTCGGATTCCAGATCGCAAAACTTTGAGAGCCATCGACACTCGGGATACCGCCTTGTGCCCCCAACAGTGCCAGCCGCCCGTCGGCAAGGACAAGTGCGGTAAACGCTTGGTATCCATACGGTCCGATTTGAGAAGCCAGATACCGGTGCGTGATAGCAAGAGTGGCAGAATCAATTGCATACACATCGCCGATCAGTGTTCCCACGTACACAGTTTTGTTATCGGGCGTCTCGTCAATTCCAAATGCCCCCGGAACAGCGATACTGGCCACCTTTTTCTCCGTCATTGAGTCGAGAACTAAGACTTGGTTGGACTGAGGATCGGTCACAAAAAAGCGTGAAGTCGGAGAATCATAAACGACCCAATGTGTGTTCAACCAGAGGAAGTACTCCGTGGAGGCATCGGTGCGGACGTATCTCGTTCGCGAAGGCAAAGCGGAGGAGACCGCTGTGTTCACATAAACACTCAAATTAGCGCTGTGAGTTAGCGATGCGGATTTGCCGGTGAATGTCGCCGTCGTAGTAGTGGCGAACATGCCGGCTGCGGCAAACAAGGTCACCGTTTGCGGCGTACCGGGTGTCAGCGTCATGGTTGCCGGTGATGCCGATATCCCCGTTGGCAGGCCGCTAATTTGGATGGACACCTGGGACGAGAATCCATTGATGGCCGTGGCGGAAAGTGAAGTTGTCGCGGAGCCGCCGGCGGTAATGGAAACGGACATGGGATTCACGGCTAACGTAAAGTCCGATGCTGGTGGCGGAACTGGATTTTGACCTACCCCGCCCCCTCCCGCTCCGCATCCCCAAACACACACTCCAAAGAAAAGGATTGCTGTACAAGCCCAGTGCGCAGGCAGCATCCCGTGAGCATGTCTGAGCAAAGAGTTCATGACAAAGGGGCAGGTTCCCGTGTCCAGAATTGATCTGACCACAAGTTCTGAAGGCCGCTTATTGTTGCTCGGAACCGAAAGCAAGTCAATATCCTGGTTAGATACTATGCGTACTGATACTAAGCGTCCGTCCAACCTGAATTACGCTTCTTGTGATATATTTAACGCGCCGTTAGTAGCTTTCTCGCGGCCCAGCCACAGATGCAAACGTTTACCTCAACTCTCCTTGTCCGCCTGCTTGCGGCTCTCGGCTTTGGCTTGTTCCTCCTCCATTCCGTACAGGCACAAACCTTCAAAAATCCCCCCCTCATCCCAACTAGCACCGATGTTTTCAGTATGGCTACGGCAGACGTTAACAACGACGGAAAGCTCGACCTCATTTATATCGACGGAACTTATGGCGGGCGCGCTCTCCACATTCTCCTGGGAAAGGGAGATGGAACGTTCACTCATGGCGTGGACATTAGCCTGCCCCAAGGAGTTTGCTGTTCGCTCACTATCGCGGATGTTACGAACGACGGCAGGCTCGATATCATCCTCTCAGGATTCAGCCCACTCACCACAACCATCTCGGTCACGGTTTTTGTAGGAAACGGCGACGGGACATTTCAGGCACCGCGTTCGACGGAGTTTCAGCAAACCGCCTCGAACTATCCGAATTTCGGAAGCGCCTTCGCAGTAGGGGACATCAACGGGGATGGGAAAACTGACTTGGCCATTCTCGACGGCCTAAATGGGTATATCTATCCATTACTAGGCAACAATTCCGGAAATTTTACTCTAGGGACTCCAATCCTGACGTACACGCGGAACGCGGTCTATCTTGTCGACCCTAATGGTGACGGTAAGCTGGACATTGTCACAACCGATTCACTGGGGGCCGAATTTGAGGTTTTTCTCGGCAAGGGCGATGGCACATTCCCGACTTTCACTCGATACAATGTGGGAAGTCCCACGGGGACTTTTTTCTTCAAGGATATGAATGGGGATGGCCACCCCGATATGCTCGTTACGTACTACCCTAACTACCCAAACTCACTTCTGGGCTACTTTCCGGGCAACCCCGATGGGACGTTCGGCGGGCTGATCTCTTTGGGAAACGCACCATCTTCCAATCAACTCGTAAGTGTCGGCGACTTGAACGCCGACGGCATCCCCGACCTAACGTATATCACTCCTAGCGGTATTGGCGTTGTCCTTGGCAAAAATGGCCTGACTTTCGGGCCGGTACTTACGACGATCTCCGGCGGCTCAACAAATACGTACTCCACCCTGTCAACCACGCCCGTTGCTGGAGATTTTAACGGCGACGGCCACACCGACCTCGCTATGGCGGTTGAGGGCGGCATTGTGCTGCTTTTCGGGAAGGGTGACGGCTCGTTCACGAGCGTAGACTTTTACGATTTGGGGTACGAGGTTGGCGCAGCAGCTGTTGCTGACTTCAATGGGGACACATTCCCAGATATTGCTGTGACTGTGCCGGCGACTTACCCGCGTTTGCTCCTTGGCGACGGGACGGGCAAATTTACATTTGCTCCCGACCCCAACCCGAGCTATGGCTCTCAGAGCGCGGACGTTACACTATTGACGGGTGATTTCAATGGCGACGGAAAACCGGACTTAAACCTTGGCAATATGGTCCCCAACCAATCCTCGTCGGGCACTCAATCCGTTGCCATCAATCTGGGCAAGGGTATTTTCGCAGCCCCTTTCTCCATTGCGAACAGCTCGCCAATTATGGCTGATGTTAATCAAGACCGGCGCACCGACATCATTAACACCTCGGGCCTTCAAATTAACGTTTCTCTGGGACAGACGGACGGGTCGTTCCAATCAGTCACAACCGCGCTTCGACTTCCCTTCTACACCGGCCTATTTAATGTGGGCGACGTTAATAATGATGGGAAGCCAGACTTAATTCTCAACTACTTCGACCATTTGGAAGTCTGGTTCGGAAATGGCGATGGCACGTTTACATTTTCAGGCTCGACCAGCATTCAAGGCGTCGCCAGCGACGTGGTTGCCGTCATTGCCGACCTCGACGGCGATGGCAACGCAGACCTGATTCTGGCCCCGGATTCCAATCCTGCTGCGAGCATCGGACCTCTCGCCATTTTCTATGGAAACGGGAATGGAACCTTCCAGTCGCCGGTACTTCTCCCCGTCTCCCATCGCTACTCTCAAGCAACCGCGGTCGATGTAAACCGGGATAATAAACTCGATTTGGTGATGACGGACGGGGCAGGCATTGCTGTAATAATGAACTTGGGCGGACGCAAATTTGCTCCTGAAACCGACTACATTGCGGGCCGCGCCGTTTCCGCACTCAATGTTATGGACGTCAATTCCGACGGTTTCCCGGACATTGTTGTCGCCAACCCTGGCGGAACAACCGTCACGGTTCTGCTCAATGAGTCCAACGGCATCACGGCTGGCGGCGCGATGGTCACCGGCAACCTCTCCGTGACTCCCGAACCGTCCATAGCTGGCCAGCCATTCACGATCACGTTTTCCGTATCCGGTCAAAGCACCAGCGCACCTGTTCCAACGGGATCTGCCAGTATAGGTTTCGATGGAGCGTTCGTTGCGGACGTTTCACTCATAAATGGCTCCGCGAATTACACCTACACCGCCACGGTCATCCCCGTTCAGCACACCGTTACGGCAACCTACAATGGCGACAATACCTTTGCCCCGAAGAGCTTCGCAGTCTTGCATACAGTGCAAGCTCCCACCTATCCCACGCAAACGACCCTGGTGGCCTCAGCCTCCACACTGCTGGCCAGCCAAACTTTGCGCCTTTCAGCAAAAGTTGCCAGCGCTGTTTCTGTGCCAGCAGGCGTCTTCACATTCATGGACGGCACAAGATCGCTAGGGTCGGCGACACTTGATTCAACCGGGACTGCCTACTTCGATACAGCACTATTAACTGCCGGGGTCCACTCCCTCTCGGCAAAATTTGAAGGCTATGTGCAGTATGGTTTCAACTCTACCACCCCTTATGTGGATGCGATTTTCTCGCCAAGTAGTTCGGCCGCGTCACTCATCACGGTTATGGCGAACGTGACCACGATCACTCTCACACCTTCAAATAGCTCCGCAACCGCAGGTACGGTGCTAACGTTTACCTCTCAGGTCAGCTCAAGCGCCGGCATTCCATTTGGCGGCGTGTCTTTCTACGATGGAAACGTTCTGCTCGGCACTTTATCGGTGGAATCCAATGGCAGCACAAGCTTCAGTACCGCCTCCTTAAGCACTGGATCGCACATCATAACCGGTGGGTATAACGCCAACGGACCCTACGCCGGGAGCATGTCTTCTGCCGTAACGATTTCTGTCACGCCAGCAGCAGCCACGGCGGTTGCCACGCTCGTCTCTTTAGCGCCACAATCGAACCCAGCGAGTGGGACTTCGTCCCTGGTTGCCATGATTTCTCCAGCAAACGTGCCCTCAGGCGGCACTGTCACTTTTCTGGATGGCGGCAAGATTTTGGGAATTGCCGCTATAGATGCGTCTGGCTTCGCTCATCTAGCGAATGTCCAAATGGAAAGTGGCGCCCATTCGCTCACTGCGAGCTTCGGCGGCACCTCTTCATACGCTCCGTCAGTTTCGCCTGTGCTGACCGAACAGTGGCCGTCCACTGGCCCTGGTTTTTCACTCCGTGTCATTGAAGCGCCCGTTCCAACTGCGGCGCCAGCATTGGCATCATTAGAGGTGGAAGTGACGCCGCTCGGTGGTTTTCGACAAAACGTCGGCCTCTCTTGTGCACACGGTTTGCCACATGGTTATCTTTGTGCTTTCTCTCCAGAAACCGTGACTGGCTCAGGAAATTCCTTTTTAATGATTTTGCCGGCCTCGAAATCCGCGCATCAGCGCTCAAGTCCGAGTGGTTGGCCTGGAGTTACAGCTGCCTTGGTTTTTGCCCTACTGCTAGGAAGCGGAATGCGCCGCCACTATTGGTTTCTACTTTTGTTCTTCGTCGTTTCGCTTGCCTCTGGGCTCAGCGGCTGTCAGAGTTCCACACTATCTCCGGAGGCTTCAAGAACCATCGTGCTCACAGTTCAGTCATCAACGGCTAGCGGTTCAGAGACCATCATTCATTCCGTACAAGTCCCTGTGAGGTTTGCAGCAGTTAAATGATGGCCGAACAGTACCGAATGGGAATTTCCGATTCGTGGCGAACAGACTTGTGAGTCCAACTTATTTCCAGCTGGAGCGATCGTGACCAACTGTCGTTTTGGGAACAGCGTACTTCCCATTTTTTTTCTGCTCGCACCCGTCTCCGCTGGAGCCGGTGAAACTCACGCCGTTCGACCGCCATTGGCGTTCGAAATAAATCGTGGGCAGATGAACGCTGAAGTACGTTTCCTGGCTCGGGCTCCTCAGGGAACGATTTTCCTTACCAACCACGATATTGTCTTTACAGCTGCTGGCGCGGAATCAAAGCGACCCCTTCACATGCATTTCGTTCGAGGCGCGAAAGTTGAACCCGCGCCCGAGGCCCCTACGGGCGGCTTCGTCAATTATTACTTGTCCAAAGATCCCCGAAACTGGCTCTCCCACGTTCCTAATTTTGGGAAGATTCGTTATCGAGACGTGTTTGCAGGCACGGATATAGTCTTTCACGGCGATGGGCAGAATCTTGAATACGATTTCGAAATCAGCCCTCACAGTTCGCCCAACCGAATCGCATTCATGTTCGAAGGGACAGACCGTATCCTTCCGTCGAAAGACGGCGGGTTGGACCTTCAGGTTGGGAAATCTACCTGGCGCCTCGTCGCGCCGGAGGCTTATCAAATCTTTGGGAAGACACGCAAGCGCGTCGACGCGAGCTATGAAGTGTCCGCGGAAAACGTGATTTCTTTGCGTGTGGGTGACTTCGATCCGGCGTCGACGCTGATCATCGACCCTGTCGTTCAATATGCTGACACACTGATCGTGAACAACCAGGTGAACATTACGGGCATACAAGTCGATACGGCCGGGAATCTGTTCATTGGAGGAGACACTTTAGCCACAGATTATCCTGTTAAGAACGGACAAGGTCCAAAAATTCCGGGATATCAACAAGTATACGTTACAAAATTGAATCCAGCCGGGGATACTATTCTATTTTCAACCTTCTTGCCGGCGAGTGGATTCAGCAATTCTCGAACTCTCGCTCTCGATCCGCAAGGAAATTCCTACCTCGCTGGAATCACTGGGGGAGCTGATTTTCCTCTCACCTCTACAAATTTGGGCATATGCGGGCAATTTTGCAATGCGGGCTTCATTGCTAAGTTCGATCCCTCTGGTTCGCTGGTCTATTCCACATTGCTGGGTTCGGGCCAAATTCTTCCTTACAGCCTGATTGTAGATGCCAATGGAAATGCGCTTGTGGCGGGAGGCGCATTTGATGGCTCGCTGAAAACTGTCAACGCGTTCCAGTCCGCCTACCAGGGTGGACTGTGTACAGCTTGTGGGGAGCCGTTCTTTGCGAAACTTAATTCCACGGGAACAGATTTTGTTTTCTCCAGCTATTTCGGCGGGCCCGGAAATGCTGCTGGACCGTCGCTTGCCAAAGGAATTGCAGTGGATGCGACGGGAAACATCCTTCTTGCGGGGATTGCAACGGCTGATCCGCCTCTTGCGCAGCCTTGGCAATATGGGGATGGCGACCTCTTCCTCGCTGAATTCGCACCCGATGGCAAGACTCTTCTGTTTTCCACAAGGCTTGGGGGGAGTGGGGACATCCAGCCGGCCTTTGAGACGCTGGCGGGAATGGTCGTAGGTTCGGATGGCGTTGTTTACCTAATCGGTAATTTAAGGGTTTCGGATTTCCCTTATTCGCTCAACGCTTTTTCGCTTCCTCCGTTTCCCACGGGAACTTACGGATACTCGGCCATGTACGTCCTGGCGGTGAATCCGAGCTTGACGGGGCTCAAGTATTCGACGTATCTGGGAGGGGGTACGGCGAACGCATTTGCCACAGATTCGTTAAATCATCTTCACGTCGCCGGATTTCAATCGATTTACCCTCCTTCGCCTCTTTCCCCGCTAAATGCTGTCGTCTCGGATCTCTCCTCCGGTGGCTTCGCTCTCGAATTAGATCCCTTAGGCGCACCAGTGACGATCACCCAGTTCGGAGGCCATGTCAGCCCGGAAATTCCTACAGCTTTGGCTGTAGATTCCAATCTCAACGTGTATCTGGCCGGCACCACTTCCATTTCTAACATATACGGGCCCACACAATCCGATCCTGTGACTGTTGGTTCGCAGTTTGGCGTGCCCAACGGGTACAGCTACGATAGTTTCTTCGCAAAGATCAGCCCCGTCACTTCGCCGCAAATTAGTATGAGCCTTAAACCTCCAGCCTTGATCCTACGGAACGCTGGATCTGCCGACTTGCACATCAGCAGCGTTCTCCTCGGAGGCGGACTTGCCAAGCAGTGGGGGAACTGTGGCACGACCGTTCCATCTGGCACTTCCTGCGTCCTCACCGTATCCGATGCAAACGGCAATATGGCCTCAGGGACCATCACGATCAATAGCGATGCCAACCCCGCCAGCCAAACTTTCAATGTGAATCTGCCCGTGGGAGTCAAGGCTGGCACCCCCATTGGCGATATCCCCTGGTTCCAGGACGTCTCGTTTTCGTATCCGCCGCAAATGCAGGGCACAATCAGCGGCAATATCCCTTTGGAAGTATGGAATCTGGGTACGTCGAATGCTCTCATCAATTCGATCACTGCTTCAGGAATCGCCGCCCAAACGAACAATTGCGGCACTCTACTGCCCGGCGCGAACTGCACCATTCAAGTTTCCGTGACGCCAACGAGTTCGTCCTCACAGGGAGACCTTCAAATCCCTTACGACAACAACACCATAGGCCAGCAATATAACTTCTATGTGGTGTCAACTCTCCAACCATTGCTTACGTCCACAAGCGCTATCAGTTTCGGAACGCAGCAAATCAACGGTGTCGCCATTCCTCGAGTCGTCAATATCACCAATACCTCGAGTTCCAGCGTCCCCGCTCCTGCCGCTTCACTGCAGGGCGACCCCGCCTTTACGATCTCTGGTAATACATGTACTGCGCCTCTCGCGTCCCACCAGAGTTGCGCTGTGGCAGTTCAACTTTCGTCTAAGTCGGCGGGTATTTTCAATGGCACCCTGATCATTGCAGGGCAAGGAGGAAGTAGCCAGGTTGCTTTGTTCGGAAGCACTCAGAATAATACTCTGGTCCAAACCTCTCCCCCAGGATTGGATTTCGGCCCCATCGCGATGGGTAGCAGCCAGACTCTTTCTCTCGCACTCACCAACAGTGCGCTTTCGCCCTATGCAATCTCAGGGACGAATTTTTCCCTGGCAGATTACACCGAAACAGACAACTGCCAGGGACAGATCCCCGTCGGCGGCAATTGTACTCTCTCCGTAAAATTCAGTCCGCAGCAACTGGGGCTGCGCCGGGGGGGTGCTAGGATTGCGGTTTCGATTAGTAGTCTCATTCAATTCACGAATGTTTCCGGTGTGGGAGTCATACCATTGCAGATTTCTCCTGCCTCTTTGGACTTCGGATCGAATATCCTCGTAGGAACACCCACTTTAGCTCAGCCCGTGACTTTACAGAACAAGTTGCAGACGGCCCAGGCCTATACACTCACGGCCTCGGGAGATTATTCGGTCACGAATACGTGTGGCAATCCGCTCGCCGCATCCTCAATATGTAACCTGACCATCGCATTTCAGCCAAAGCTCGCTGGTTCCCGACCTGGAGCCTTGACCGTTTCGTATCCCAATACGTCAATAACCTCTGCTGTGATATTGAGCGGCTCGGCGACAGACGTGCCATTCATGCTCCAGGCTGCTTCCGGCCAAACGTTATCAGCAACGGTTCATGCAGGCGCCACTGCGACCTACCAGCTCCAAGCACTTGCCGCTACAGGCTTTGGTGGAACTGTACAGCTCGTTTGCTCCGGCACACCTCATAATGCGGCCTGCTCCCTCCCTTCTTTGGTCACATTAGCCAGTGGTGCTACGTCCAGTTTTGCGGTGAACATTTCCACTGGTACCACATTAGGTGTACAGCATTCGGCGACCATTTACCCTCTATTCGCGGCCATGCTTTTGATCTCGTTATTGGGCCTGACTGATAGAAATGTTCGAGCCTGCTTAATCCTAGTGGGCCTCGTTGGCATTCTTGCGTTGGGGGGGTGTGCTAGCGGAGGATCAGGCGGAGGTCCTACTCAAAACACTACGCCTCCGGGGACATACTCTTTGACAGTCACAGCCACGAGCGGATCGGTTAGTCAGCCGGTCACTCTGACCCTTATCGTTAAATAATCATTCGCTCGCGTCATTAATTCTTCGGATGGCCAACCTAGAAACATGGGAAGTCACTTGACTTTGGTTTCCAACTTCACGTGCTCTCTGAATTGGCGTACGCATCGAAACCACTTCGATGTCGCCCAAATGGACTGCGACTGTAAATGTTTATCAACTGGCTCCTGGCCCTGAGGTGTTCGCAAGGCGCGAGGGAAACGATACCACCCTCTTCTGGACATCTCTCCACGAAGTAAAAATGCCGGGAACCTGGCCCCGGCTTTGCAACTGAATAATTTTGGTTGCAGGCGCCCGATTTGAGCCAACGACCCTTCGGTAGTGGACCAAATGTTCTTGTAGCATCAAGTGATTGAAAAATCTGAGGTTGGCTCCCCGGGCTAGATTCGAACTAGCAACCCTTCGGTTAACAGCACATGCCGCCCCCGCGCGGCGGTTGTAAGGGCCTGAAACTCGATGTCGAGGTCTACTGATTCCAAAGGACTTAAAATCGAGTCTCTGGAGAGCTGGGGGGTATAAAACTCTAAGTGCCGCGTTTGGTGTCGCTTACGAGCCTTATCGCTGTTTATCCTGCCCTTGAATTGGACGGAAGTTGGACGGAAATCGTGGGGTGAACCCCCCTCAGATGGCACAAATTCTTAGGGCACAGCTTTCTACTAGAGGCGCTCAACGCTTTCTTGAAGCCCTCAGATCGAGATCGGATCAGGTAACGTGCACGTGGTAGACACGCCAGCAAGAAACGTGCGGTACTCGTTGAGCCTAATGTTGTATGTGCT
>WNFW01002360.1_pt1 | contig 13523 bp, 11 predicted proteins | sample 5400131 | NCBI WGS metagenome assembly WNFW01 (sample SAMN13153362, study PRJNA577476) | soil metagenome | isolation source: 20 cm soil or saprolite under grassland replicate 1 | place: USA:California | collected 2016-06-15 | reverse complement strand
GGGCTCGGCCTCCCGCTCGGCCTCGGCCGCCTCGACCAGCTCCGCGAGCGCCCGCTCGATCCCGGTCGCCACGACGCCGATGTCGTCCATCGAGTCGTAATCGCCGAGGAGGCCGAAGTTGATGCCGCCGTTGTAGCTCATCACCGCGATGAACAGGGCGTGGTTCGGCGGCAGGAAGCCGACCGGGAAGATGTCCTCGAGTTCGCGCCCCAGCACGTAGAGCGGCACCTGCGGGCCCGGCACGTTGGTGACGACGATGTTGAACAGGCGGGTCGAGAAGTTGATCCGCGCCGCCTGGGCGAGCAGCGTCGGCGGCGCGAAGTCGTTGAACCTGGAGATCACCTCGGCGCCCACCGCCTGCTTCGATCGCTTCACGTCGCCCATCGACTCGGACACGCGATGCAGCCGGGCGACCGGGTCCTCGATGTAGACGGGAAGCGGTGCGCGCATGGCGACAAGGCGGTTGCCGAGCTGTCCGTGCTGCCCCGGCGCGCGGATCGACACCGGCACCTGCGCGCGGAGCTCGAGGCCCTCGGTGCGGACGCCGCGCCCGTGGAGCCAGGCGCGAAGGGCGCCGCTCACGACCGCCAGGACGACGTCGTTGACGGTGCCGCCGAAGGCGTTCTTCACCTGCTTGAACCCGGCGAGGTCGCAGCGCACCCATTCGATCGAGCGCCTCGCCCACGCGCGAGAGCGCCCGATCCGGGTGCTCGATCGCCCGCTCGACCCGTTCGAGGAGCCCGAGCGGGGCGCGCGCCAGCCCCTCGACACCGCGTGCGGCGAGCGCCGCCCCGGGGGGCTCCGGATCGGGGATCCAGCTATCGATCGGCTCCGCCGGCTCGGGCACCGGCTGGAGGTCGAAGAGCACGGTGGCGATGTCAACCCCCGCCACGCCATCGACCACAGCGTGGTGGGTCTTGGTGAGGAGGGCGAAGCGCTTGCGGGTCAGCCCCTGCACCAGCCACAGCTCCCACAGCGGCTTGGAACGGTCCAGGCGCTGGGAGAAGATCCGCGCTGCCGTGCGCCGCAGCTGCTCCTCGGATCCGGGCCCCGGCAGCGCCGAGTGGCGAAGGTGGTATTCGAGGTTGAAGGCCGGGTCGTCGATCCAGAACGGCCGCCCTGCGCCGAGCGGCGGGTAGGCGAGCTTCTGGCGAAACCGCGGCACGAGGTGAAGCCGCGAGGTGACGTGGTCGGCGAGGCCCTCGTAGCTCGGCGGCGGCCCTTCGAAGATCATCACTCCGCCGACGTGCATGTGGGCGGACCCGCTCTCGTTGGTGAGGAACGACACGTCGAGCGCCGAGAGCCGGTCCATGTGCGAGTCCGCCACGGCGGGAAGCCTACCCTGGCGCCAGCGTGCCGCAGCCGGGGATTGGCTGGGTGGGGAAAGCCCGGCCCGAATCCAATCTTTGCCGCGCTATCCGCGGCGAACTTTGGATTCGACCGCCGACGGCGCCTACGGTGTGTCGGTGCGCCGCGGGGTCGCCGTCCTCATTGCTCTTGCCGCCGCTGGCTGCGGGTCAAGCGCCACAGGCGATCACGAGCACACCGCGCGCTTCAAGGCCCAGCGCGCCTTCCGCGACCTACGCGCCCAGGTCGCGCTCGGCCCGCGCCCCGCGGGCTCGGCCGCCAACCACCGCGACGCGAGGTTGATCGCGCGCGAGCTGCGCGCGGCTGGCGTGGAGGGCGTGCGGATCCAGCATCCGTACCGGAACGTGGTCGGCACCCTGCGCGGACGGAGTCCGGGGACGGTCGTCGTCGGCGCCCACTACGACACGAAGGACGTTCGCGGCTTCGTCGGGGCGAACGACGGCGCATCGGGCGTCGCGCTCCTGATCGAGCTCGCGCGCGAGCTGCCGCGGCCGCTTCCCGGTCCCTCCGTGGCGCTCGCGTTCTTCGATGCGGAGGAGTCGCGCGGCAGCTCGAGCAGCCGGCGCGCGTTCGCGCGCTCCGGCGACCGCGGCTCGACGCAGTACGTGCGCTACGCGGCCGCGGGTGGGCGCCAGGGGGCAGCGCCGCTGGGTGACATCAGGGCGATGGTGCTCTTCGACATGGTCGGCGACTGCAGGCTTCGGATCCCGCGCGAGGCGACCTCGAGCCGTTTCCTCTATCGCGTCTTCGCGCGCGCTGCCCAGGCGCAGCGAGGCTCATCGTGGCCGTTCGAAGGACGAACCGAGGCCATCCTCGACGACCAGACGCCGTTCGAGCACGCCGGCGTCCCCGCGGTCGATCTGATCGACTTCCGGTACGGCCCGGGGCGGCCGCCGGGCCGCTTCTGGCACACCCGCGCCGACAACCTGCGGCACGTCTGCGCGCGGAGCCTCGCGGCCGTAGGCCGCCCCGCGCTCGCCGCGATCCCGCGGATTCGGTAAGCCAGGCGCCGGCTACCCTTACGACGAATGGCGGCGATCCGCACACCGGCGCCGCGACGCGTTCTGCTCGCGTCGCCGCGCGGCTATTGCGCAGGCGTCGACCGGGCGGTCCAGGCGGTCGAGCAAGCCCTGGAGCTCCACGGCCCGCCGGTCTACGTGCGCAAGGAGATCGTGCACAACAAGCACGTCGTCGCCGACCTGCGCCAGCGCGGCGCGATCTTCGTCGACCAGGAGACCGAGGTACCCGAGGGCGAGGTGGTGGTTTTCTCGGCGCACGGCGTGGCCCCGACGGTCCACGCGAACGCGAGGGCACGCCGGCTCCGGACGATCGACGCGACGTGCCCGCTCGTCACCAAGGTCCACGTCGAGGCGCGCCGGTTCGCCGAGCAGGGCTACACGATCGTGCTCGTCGGTCACGAGGGACACGAGGAGGTCGAGGGGACGACGGGCGAGGCGCCCGACAGGGTCGTCCTCGTTCAGACGGTCGACGACGTCGACCGGCTCGAGGTCCAGGACCCAGGCAAGGTCGCGTACATCACGCAGACGACGCTCTCGGTAGACGAGACGGCGGCGATCATCGCGCGCCTTCGGGAACGCTTCCCCGCGATCGTCGGACCCAAGTCCGATGACATCTGCTACGCGACGACCAACCGCCAGATCGCGGTCAAGGAGCTCGCGCGGGAGTGCGACCTGGTGCTGGTGATCGGCTCCGTCAACTCGTCGAACTCGAACCGGCTCGTCGAGGTGGCGCGCGAGCTCGGCGCCGCCTCGCACCTGATCGACAACGCCTCGCAGGTTCGCGACGAATGGCTTGACGGCGTCGAGGCGGTGGGCATCACGTCCGGCGCGAGCGCGCCTGAGTCGCTCGTCGAGGAGCTGGTCGAGGCGTTCCGCGAGCGCGGGGCGGAGGAGGTCTTCGAGCTCCAGACCGTCGAGGAGGACGTCCGCTTCATGCTGCCGAAGGAGATCCGCGCGGCGTTCGCCGCGAGGGCCTAGACGACCTCCCGGATACGCTCCGGAATCTCCTGCCGCGGCGTCCCCTCGAGGTCCTCGCCGCCGAAGAACCAGTCGCGGAACTCCGCCGGCTCCGCGATCCGCTGATGCCACGAGAGGTTGAACCGCAGGTCGTCCTCCGGCCATTCGCGGCCCGCGGAGGCCCGATGGCGGGCGAGGCAGTATTCGTAGTCGACCCGATGCAGGTGGATCAGGAAGAGCCCGGGATCGGGCTGGACGCCCGGGGCGTTGTACTCCTCGTGGAAGCCGACGCTCCACGACAGCCGGATCCGCCCTAACACGCGCTTCGAGTACCAGCGGGGGGACAGATGCCAGTAGCGGCGCTGGCGCAGGATCGGCTCGTTGTACCGCAACGGCGGCTCCTCGTCCGGGTAGTGAACGACGTTGTAGCCGGTGCAGCAGGCCGCCGGCCCCTCCAGGCGGTCGATGTAGGCGCCGAGATCCGGATAGGTCCGCGGGTCCGGAACTATGAGCTCGTCGACCTCGGCGAACAGCACGGCGTCATAGGAGCGAAGCAGGAAGGCCTGGAAGTCCTCCACCGTCCCCTCGAGCCAGACCAGGAGCGAGGCGCCGCCTCCTTCGGCGCTCTCGTCGCGGTGGACCGGGACGACGTTGCATGATCCCCGGAGGCCCTCGGTGCTGCCGTCGGAGCTGTCGTTGTCGAGGACGTAGATGTCGGCGGGCTCGAAGTGGCGGCGGTAGTAGCGAAGCCACATCGGCAGGAACGTCGACTCGTTGCGGGAGATCGTGAACACTGCTCGCCGGCGGCCCTCGCCGGCCCCCGGCGGGTCGATCCGCAGCTTCCGGCGATCGAGCTCGGCCCATCCCTCGGCGGTACGCGCCAGGAGCGCGACCGTGAGCTCGGATCCGGCGACGCCGCGGACGTCGACGATCGCGTCCCAGCCGGCGGCGTTCGCGCCGGCGACCCCGGGGTAGGCCGCGGCGAGATCGTCGCGCGGCGCCGCTCCCACCCGGGCGCGCGTCGGGCGCCCGTCGACGAGGACCACCACGTCGCTCGGCGGGCCGTCGGCGCTGAGCGCCCAGCCGGCGACGATCAGCGGGGTCCGCGGGATCGACTCGCCCTCGGGCGGAAAATCGATCCGGCCGGCGGGAAGCGCGGGCCCTCCGCCAGGGCGCGCCTGCGCGCCGAGCCGCCGCGACCGACGCCGCCGCACTACGAACTCGCGGGAGTGGTCACGGCCGGCCGCCATCCGCGCTTCGCGGATCGCCCATCGGGCGCGATCGTAGTCGCTGCCCTCGGGAGCCGTGCGCCGCATGCGATCGCGGTAGGGTCGAGCCGGTTGGGCTGTAGAGCTCACAGGCAGGCGAGCATCGCTGCGCTCGGCCGCGCGCTGCCCGACGCCGACCGCTCGCATCCGGCAGGTGGTCGCCGAGGTTCGCGATGAGGGGCGCCGAGCAGCTTCGGAGGCTGCCGCGCCGCGCCGCCGCGAGCGCACATCGCCTCGCCTTCCCGGAGGCCGCGTCGGCGGCCGAGCACTGGCAGCGCGTGATCCTCAACCGGGCGGTCGACGAGTTCATCGCCTGGCTCGACCCGCGGCGGTGCTTCGCGGCCGAGATCAGCGGCGGCACCCACGCCGGAAGGCCATGGCGCGAGTACACCGGCCTCATCTACCCGGACTTCGACATCTGCGCGCCGCTGACGGAGGACCGGAGGTTCGACGTCGTCATCTGCGAGCAGGTCCTCGAGCACGTGGACGATCCGTGCGCGGCGGCGTCGAACCTGCGGGAGCTCTGCGTGCCCGGGGGACATGTCATCGTCTCGACGCCGTTCCTGATCCGGATCCACGAGCTTCCGATCTTCGTCATGCGCGACTACTGGCGATTCACTCCTCGTGGGCTTCAGATCCTGCTCGAGCGGGCAGGGCTCGAAATCGTCGCGGCGGGTGCTTGGGGGAACCGGGAGTGCGTCGTGGGGAACTTCAGCCGCTGGTCGGCCTACCGGCGCTGGCACCCGCTTCGCAACGAGCCCGAGTACCCGGTACAGGTATGGGCCTTCGCGCGCCGGGCGGCCGGCGGTGGTGATCTCGAATAGATGGGCTGCGGCTCCTCGGCGGGTTCACCGAGGCACTCGATTGGGCGGCGGCACTCCCGGCGCAAAGCTGATCGACCACAGCCGAACTCCCGGCGACGGCTCGATCCGCATGGCGTGGCGCTCGTGATGGGGATGGCTGGCGAGCTCGTAGAGGCCCGGGCCGGCGATCCGCGCCGCGCGGCGGGGGCCGCCGTCGATGCTGACCTCGAGCCCACCGTCGCCGTCGGCGCTGGCGAAGGCGCCGGCCGCCTCGTAGTCGAGCGCTAGCGCCCGCTCCTCCTCGCTCGGATGCCATGGCTCGCGAAGCGAGCCGCCGGGGAACACCTCGGGCGTGGGCGCGATGACGATCGCGTCCCGCGCGTCGGTCGGCCGGAGGGGCGCGAGCGGAGCCGGGAGCGATTCGTCCGCGCCGCCGAGCTCCGCCTGGATCGCCAGCTCGGTCTCGTGGTAGGCGCCCTCGCCGAAGTGGAACCAGCGCAGGGCGCCGCCGCGCCCCCAGAGGAAGATCGACGGCCATCCCTCGCAGCCGTAGTCGTGCCAGATCGCGTAGTCGAGATCGGCGGCAACCGGGTGGCGGACGCCGAGGTGCGCCATCGCCGCGCCCATCGCTCGCGCGTCCGCGGTGAGCGGCGAGCGAGGCGAATGGACGCCGAGGACCGCGAGCCCCGCCTCGCGATAGCGCTCCTCCCAGGCGACGATGTAGGGGAGGGAGCGGACGCTGTTGAGCTGGGCGAAGTCGAGGAAGTGGACGAGCACCGGGCCGCGCGCGAGCAGGCGCTCGATGGGGGGTGGCGGGTCGCCTACCCACCGCGCGTCGGGCGGAAGTGGCGGCGCGGCGATGTCGAGGCGCTCGGGGCGCATCTCCGCGCTCCGAACGCGGCGCTAGGCGCCGACGATCTCGGCCAGCCGGCCCTCGAGCGCGGCGGCGAGCTCCTCGCGCGCCTCGGCCGCGCCGGTGCGCTCGACGAGCGCACCGAGGAAGCCGTCGACGATCAGCCGGCGCGCCTCCGCCTCCCGAAGGCCACGCGCGCGCAGGTAATAGAGCTGCTCGGCGTCGATCTGCGCGACGGCGGCGGCGTGCGTGCAGCGCACGTCGTCGGCCTCGATCTCGAGCCCGGGGATCGCGTCGGCGTGCGCGCGCTTCGACAGCAGCAGGTTGCGGCTCTCCTGGAAGGCGTCGGTCTTCTGCGCGCCGGGATCGACGCGGATCATCCCCCGCCACACGGCGGTGGCGCGGTCGGCGAGGACGCCGCGGAACGCGAGATCGGAGGTCGTGTGCTGGGCGGCGTGCTCCTGTGTGGTGTCGAAGTCGAGATGCTGCCGACCGGCGCCGGCGTAGGCGCCCGTCACGCGCGCCGACGACCCGGCGCCCGCGAGCTTCGTCTCCATCCGCACCTTTCCGCGGGCGGAGCCGAAGCCGAGCGCGATCCACTCGAGCGAGGCATCGCGCGCGAGCTCGGCGCGCTGGGTCGCGAAGATCCACGCGCTGGGGTCGAGGCGCTGCTCGCATACGTAGCGAAGCGTCGCCCCCGGCCCAACGACGACCTCCGTGACTGCGTTGAAGAGCCCCTCGCCGGAGCCGCGGTAGGCCTCCCACACCTCCGCCTCGGCCCCTTCCTCGAGCACGATCAGCGTCCGCCAGGCGACGCCGCCCCCGGGATGCCCGACCTCGATCCGCGCCGGCTCGGCGAGCCGACCGCCGCGGGGAACGTAGACCAAAAGCCCCTCGGTCCAGGCCTCCTCGTTACGTGCGACGAACGGATCCTCGACCGCAACCACGGAGCCGAGCGATCCCTCGATCACATCTCCCAGTCGCCCCGCGGCCGCGGCGAGCGAGGTGACGACCGGCACGCCGGGATCGCGATCGCCGTCGAGGCCGGCGACCGCGGCGCTGCCGGGCTCGAACGCTGCGAGGTCGAGCGCCGTGAGGTCGGTGAACTCCCAGCCCTTGTCCTTCTGCGTCGGGAGCGGCAGCTCCCGCGCCAAAGAGGCGCCCTTGCGGCGCCTCTCGGTGAGCCAACCTGGCTCGGACCCTGCGGCCCCCGGACGCGAAGCGGAGGAGGCCGCAGGTAGTGATGCCTTAGCCAATCGACCCTTCCATCTGGAGCTCGATCAGCCGGTTCATCTCGACCGCATACTCCATCGGCAGCTCCTTGGTGATCGGCTCGATGAACCCGTTGACGATCATCTTCGACGCCTCTTCCTCGTCGATGCCGTGGGCCTGGAGGTAGAAGAGCTGCTCCTCGCCCACCTTGGAGACCGACGCCTCGTGCCCGACCCGCGCGTCGTTCTCGTCGATGCGGATCGTCGGATAGGTGTCCGAGCGCGAGCGCTCGTCGAGCAGCAGCGCGTCGCAGACCACCTTCGACCTCGCCTCGGTCGCTCCCTTGCCGACCTCGAGCAGGCCGCGGTAGGAGGAGCGTCCGCCATCCTTGGAGATCGACTTCGAGAACACCGACGACGTCGTCTTCGGCGCCCCGTGGATGACCTTGCCGCCGGCGTCGAGCTGCTGCCCGGCAGCGGCGAAGGCGATCGAGAGGATCTCGCCGTGCGCCTCGGGGCCGAGCAGGTAGATCGACGGATACTTCATCGTGATCTTGGACCCCAGGTTGGCGTCGACCCAGCTCATGTGCGCGTTGTCGTAGGCGACCGCTCGCTTGGTGACCAGGTTGTAGACGTTCGTCGACCAGTTCTGGACCGTCGTGTAGCGGACGTTCGCGCCCGGCTTGACGACGATCTCGACGACCGCGGAGTGCAGGGAGTCCGTCGAGTAGACCGGCGCCGTGCAGCCCTCGATGTAGTGCACGTCGGAGCCCTCCTCGGCGACGATCAGCGTCCGCTCGAACTGCCCCATGTTCTCGGTGTTGATCCGGAAGTAGGCCTGCAGGGGCATCTCGACCTTGACGCCGGCGGGCACATATACGAAGGAGCCGCCGGACCAAACCGCCGAGTTCAGCGCGGCGAGCTTGTTGTCGTTGGGCGGGATCACGGTCGCCCAGTACTGGCGGACGATGTCCTCGTGCTCACGCAGGCCCGAGTCCATGTCCATGAAGATCACGCCCTGCCTCTCGAGGTCCTCGCGCACCTGGTGGTAGATGCTCTCCGACTCGTACTGCGCGCCGACCCCCGCCAGGAACTTCCGCTCCGCCTCGGGGATCCCGAGCCGGTCGAAGGTCTTCTTGATGTCCTCGGGCACCTCCTCCCAGGAGCGACCCGCCTTCTCGGAGGCGCGCACGAAGTAGTGGATGTCGTCCCAGTCGATCGTCCCGAGGTTGGCCCCCCACATCGGCGTCGGGCGCTCCATGAAGTGGGCCAGCGCCTTGAGGCGGAACTCGCGCATCCACTCGGGCTCGTCCTTGTAGTCGGAGATGTCGCGGACGACCTGCTCCGAGAGGCCCTTGGGAGCCTTGTAGGCGTAGCCGGTCTCGGGGTCGTGGAAGCCGAACTTCTCCTTGTAGTCGGCGTTGATCCCGCGGAGCGCGCGCTCCTGGTCGGTCAGCTGCTTGCCGGAGGGCTGGGTGATGTCGGTGGTGGCCATGATCCTCGCTTCGCGTCGGCTAGGTCTCGAGCTTCACTATCCCGTTCTCGACGGTCACCTCGAACGTCTCGACGGGCAGGTAGGCCGGAAGGGTCTTCGGGCGCCCCGAGCGCAGGTCGAAGAGCGAGCCATGCCGCGGGCACTCCACTGTACACGCGCCGGCGTCGAACTCCCCCTCGGCGAGGGGGCCGTCGTCGTGCGAGCAGCGATCCTCGATCGCCACGAGCTCGCCGCCCACGCAGCGGAAGACGCCGATCTTGCGGCCGTCGACCTCGACCAGGTGCATCTCGCCCTCGGCGAGCTCGTCGAGGGGGCAGACGTCGATGGTGTCGCTCGTGCTCTGAGTCACGTTATTCCTACTCCGCAAGTCGGATTTTAGCGGTCGCGCATGAGGTGACAACATGACCGGGTGCCCGCGACCGAAGGAGGCCTGGATGCCTGAGATGACGAGCTATCCGCCCGGAACACCCTGCTGGGTCGACCTCGGCACGCCCGACATCGACCGCGCCGTCGACTTCTACGGCTCCCTCTTGGGGTGGAACGTGCCCTCGAGCGAGAACCCGGAGCAGACCGGCGGCTACCGGATCGGCGAGATCGGCGGGAAGCCGGTGGCCGGGCTGATGCCCCTGATGCAGGAAGGCCAGCCGCCCGCCTGGACGACCTACATCGCCACCGACGACGCCGACGCCACCGCCGCCAAGGCGAAGGACGTGGGCGCTCAGGAGATCGCCGCGCCGATGGACGTGATGGACCTCGGCCGGATGGCGCTCTTCGCCGATCCGACCGGCGCCTTCTTCGGCGTCTGGCAGCCACGCGGCTTTCCCGGCGCCGGGATCGTCGGCGAACCGGGAGCCGTCGTCTGGAACGAGCTCAACACGCGCGATCCGGACCGCGAAAAGGACTTCTACGGTCAGCTCTTCGGGTGGGAGACACGGAAGTTCGAAACCGAGGGCGGCCCTCCGTACCTGACCGTCCACGTCGGAGGCAACGAGCGTGGAGTCGGCGGCATCATGGACACGCGCGCGTTCGACCAGGAGGTGCCACCGCACTGGATGGTCTACTTCGCGGTCGAGGACGTCGACGCCACCGCGGCGAGGGCGAGGGAGCGCGGTGGGACCGTTGCCCAGGAGCCGATGGACATCCCGGACGTCGGGCGTATCGCGGTCTTCCACGACCCGGCCGGCGCGCACTTCGCGGTGCTTCGACCCAACCCCGCGCAGTAGCGCGGGCTCAGAACGTCTCCGCCTCGCTCGGATCCCCGGGCAGGCCCTCGTCATCCCAGTCGGCGGGCTCCCCGAGGCTCGCCGACTTGGCGACCTTGAGGCCGAGGAGGGCGCACTTCATCCGGGTCGCGGAGATGTCGATCCCGAGCAGCTCGAGCACCGTCTGCTTGGGCAGCCGCAACACCTCCTGGCGGGTCAGCCCGACGAGCTCGTCGGTGAGCATCGAGGTCGCGGCGGTCGAGATCGCGCAGCCTTTCCCCTCGAACCGCGCCTCGGCGACCCGCCCATCTTCGCCCAGCGCGAGGAACACGTGCTGCTCGTCGCCGCAGAACGGGTTGGTGTCCTCGAACTCGAGGTCGACCCGCTCCGGCCGCCCGTAGTTGTGCGGCCGCTTGTAGTGCTCGAGGATCTGCTCGCGGTAGAGGTCGTCCATGGCCTCGACAAAGGTAGCTGGACCGATCAGCCAGCCGACCGCGGGAGGTCGCGGATCGGAAGCGCGTAGAAGTCGATCCGCAGGTCACCCGGCCGGCCCGAGAGCGTGAGCCGTCGGGCACCGGGGGAAAGGGCGAAGTTTTGGCCGGGGAAGTCGGCCCGCTTCGGAACGCTCATGAGCAGCCCGTCGGCCGCGGTCCCCGGGACGAGCCGGTAGATGTTCCTCGGGCGGTTCACCGTCGCGTAGCGGTTTTGGGCGCGGAAGAAGAACGCCTGCAGGCTCTCGAGCCCCGAGACCCCGGCGCCGTGGACCTTCGCGATGACCGCCGCGCCCGGTGGCGCCTTCGGCACGTTCACGGCCTGGCCGTACGCCGTCTCGGCGGACCCCAGCGGGCGCACCGCGCCACACCGGTCGGGCACCTTGCCGAGGACCTGCCATCGCGGCGTGGTGCGCAGCGGCGCGTAGTCGCACAGCATCGCCACCGTCGCGAGCGGCGGATCCCAGCTCGTGTTGCGCCCGTCCACATTGCCCACCGGCTCGCCCAGCGCCGTCGGCACCGACCGGAGGATGCGCTGCGCTGCCGGCGCGGACGCGAGGAAGCGCGCGTTGTGCTGGTCGAGAGCGCTCGTATAGGCGCTGTATCCCTGGAATACCGGCTCCGGGCGCCAGTGGAGCCTGTAGGCCCAGATGACCAGGTCCTCCCACGGCCTGACATCGACCGGGTGGCCGCGGACCAGCGCCAGCGTCCTGCGATCGAGGCGATAGACGGAGCGCAGCCCGGCCCGCCCACGGGCGGCCTCCGCGTCCATGCGACCGGGATCGGCCGCGAGCCGGAGAGCCGAGCCCATGTCCCGCAGACGGGGGATCGGGTTCAGGATCTCGTCGGCGGAAACGCGTGGTATGTACACAGTGAGGCCGCCGGCCAGCAGGAGCGTCACGAGCGCCGCCGGAATCAGCCCTCGGCGCCACGGGATCGCCAGGGTCAGCGCGGTCGCCGTGGCGAAGAAGATCGGGATGTGCCCGTCGTCGAAGCGCACCACACCCTCCTTGAAGGCGGCGAAGGCGGCGAGCGCCATCACCACGCCCGCTGCCGCACGGCGCATTCCCGCTGCGGCCGAAACCGCGCTCCAGGCGACGAGCATCACCATGATCTCGACCCCGGCGTAGATGTACCAATGCGGCTGGAGGTCGGTGCCCATCGCCTGGCTGTAGCCGCTTACGATCTGACGCGATGAGCTCAGGTAGTCGGGCAGGTTTCCCACGCCCTGTCCGGTCGCGAACCAAAGCGTCGCGAAGGTCGCGATCGCGCTGCCCGCGAAGCGCAGCAGGTCCCGCGATCGCGTCGGCAGCGCCAGCAGCGTCGTCGCAGACATCAGGAGGATCGGCGGTCCCACCGACAGCTTGACGAGGCACTCGATCGCGCCTAGCGCCCCACCGCCGATCGCGACGAGATGCCGCGCGTAGCTTGGCGGCGAGGACGCCAAGGCGGCAAGACACCAGAGCGCCGTCAGCGCGAGCGCGAGCTCGAGGCTGGAAGCGATCGCGACGGTGACGTACACGAGCACCGCCGCGATCGGGAGGGTCAACAGGCGGCGAGCTGCCCAAACAAGGCTCACGCAAAGCGCGATGTGCAGGGCCGACTGGTACGCGAACGAGATCACCCCGAGCGCGCGGTAGATGACCGAGGCCTGAGCAAGGAACCCGAGCGGCCCGTACGTCCAGATCACGTCGGACCCGAAGTGCAGGCCGGCGTGGGTGGCCATGTAGAGCCCGGCGACCCAGCTCGTATCCAGCCCGGCGACCGGCGTGCCGAACCCGACGTTCCACGTGGCGGCCGCGACCAGCACCCCCACGAACCACGTCGACGTCAGCACGGGCGCGGCCCGCTGCCAGACGACGGTGATTCGCGCTAGCCGAGTGGCTGCGGCTTCCAAGCGCCGAAGACTCGTCGCGCGTCGTCGAGGCCGGCGACGAGCCGATCGATCTCCTCGCGAGTCGTGTAGACGCCGAAGCTGGCGCGGGCGGTGGCGGCGACGCCGAGGCGGTCCATCAGCGGCTGGGCGCAGTGGTGCCCCGCCCGCACGGCGACGCCGTGCCGGTCGAGGATCTCGGAGACGTCGTGGGCGTGGACGCCGGCAAGCTCGAACGAGACGGGCCCGAGGCGGCCGGGGACGGGCGGCGGGCCGAAGACCCGAAGCCCCGGCACCTCCGTGAGACGGTCGAGCGCGTAGGCGGCGATCTCCGCCTCGTGGGCGGCCACCGCGTCCATCCCCAGCGCGTCGAGCCAGCGAAGCGCCGCAGCCATCCCGATCGCCTGCGAGATCGCCGGGGTCCCGGCCTCGAAGCGGGCTGGCGGATCGGCGTACGTCGTGCCGTTCGTCGTGACCTTGCGGATCATCGAGCCGCCGCCGAGGAATGGCGGCATCCCGCGCAGGAGCTCGAGCCGCCCCCAGAGCGCTCCGATCCCGGTGGGACCGTAGAGCTTGTGCCCGGTGAAGGCGTAGAAATCGACCCCGAGCTCGGCGACGTCGAGGGCCAGCTTCGGAGCCGCCTGCGCGCCGTCGACGACCACGATCGATCCCGCCTCGTGAGCCATCCGCGCGATGTCGGCAATCGGGTTGAGGGTCCCGAGCACGTTCGAGACGTGTGTCACCGCGACGAGCTTCGGACTGCGACGGAGCGCCCGCTCGAGCGCGTCGACGTCGAGCAGTCCGTCGGCGGTGACGGGGACCCATTCGAGCTCCGCGCCCCGGCGCTCGGCGAGCTGCTGCCAGGGGACGATGTTCGAGTGGTGCTCCATCTCCGTCAGCGCGAGCCGGTCGCCGGCGCTGACGTTGGCGTCGCCCCAGGTGCGCGCGACCAGGTTCAGCGCCTCGGTCGCGTTGCGAACGAA
>WNFW01002121.1_pt1 | contig 13525 bp, 14 predicted proteins | sample 5400131 | NCBI WGS metagenome assembly WNFW01 (sample SAMN13153362, study PRJNA577476) | soil metagenome | isolation source: 20 cm soil or saprolite under grassland replicate 1 | place: USA:California | collected 2016-06-15 | reverse complement strand
AGTGACGACGTGTTGCTTGTCTTGGGCCCCGGCCGGGACTCCCGCCCAACCAAACAGCAGGGCCATGGTCAGTACCGACACACCCATCTTCACGCGAAAACGCATTCTTCCTCCTATTTCGGCTGGGTGAACCCAGTTTACGGACTTCCCCTGTATGGTGACAAGAAGCTTCTTCGGCCCCGAACCATGGAGGAGCTCGTGCGGCTCACTTGGCAGGCAACGGTTGTTGGTATTTGGTAAGGTCCACCGATTGCCAGGCGCCTTTGATGATGCCGGCCCGAATCTGCGCGCTGGTCTTGCCTTTGCGGGACTGTTCATAGCTGTAGAAATCTTCGTTGATGCAAATATTGCATCCCGCGCCGTGTTTGCTGGCGAAGCAATCGAGCAGGCTGGCGTGACCCTGGCCGCGGTCGCAATGGCAATAGCAGGGCTGCTGATAGAGCGTCTTCTTGATCTTGGCGGCGATGGCGTAGGCATTTTGAACCACGAGATCAGGGAAAAGGTCGGGGTTCATGGTCGCGGGAAGCGCACCCACAGGGACTTGCGCGTGATAGGCAGGCACAGGCTCGTCGGCTGTGGACTGCGGCGAATTCGCGCCTTGGGGCGACCTCGAAGCGGCCTGCCCGAGCCCCAGTGCCAAGCCGAACAGCACCGCGACGCTCAAGAATCCCCTTACTCTCGTTGCAGGCATATTGGCCTCCCGCCTCAACCGCTCGGCTATCGCCGTCTCTCTACTCTAATGCCGCCAAGCGCAAATTTCCAGCTCGTTGCTCCGAAGATGTATATAAAAGAAACGCTCACGGCAACCGCACCACCGCGATTCTAACCGCCGCCAGCTTGGTCACGTCCATGACTTTGTCGCCGTTCCGGTTGTCGATCTGGCTGTTGGCGATGAAATAGAAATCATTTCCGTGGATAGCCCCGGTTGTCGGCAGGACCGTGAACTGCGTGTGATTCTCGAGCACGCTCGTCTGGGTCACCCGGTTTCCGTCTTTCGAGAGCTTGAAGGCCACCACGCGTGGCGACCCGATGCCGTTCTGGACGGCGATCAGGCTGCCCTTCTGCCAGTACAGCCCGTCGGCGCCGGCCAGGGTGTTGCGTGGGCCGGGATCGACGTCGCGACTGTCGCCGCTCGGCAGGTCTATCTTAACGATTCCTACGGCATCCGCCACAAACACCGTTTGGTCGTCGTCCGCGAGCGCGATGCCATGGGGATCCAGAAGCGTGCGGTACACGGCCAGCGGAGCGAACGTCTGCGAGCGGGGATCAAAGCGCAAGACCTGATTGTTCAAGCTGTCGGTTGAAATCACTTCTCCATTCTTTCGCAACACCAGATCGTTGAATCCGTGCTTGGCACTGTCCTTCGGCGAGTAGCGCCCCAGCAATTTACCCGTGGAATCGAAATGGAGAAGTTCCGTCCGTCCGGCGTCTTCAAACGTATCCGCCCATACCGTGCCATCCACCGGGTCCAGCCGTATCCCCAAAACCGGCAACAGTCCGTAACGATCCCCGGGCACAAAATCGGAGACTCTCCCTTCAGAGTCAATCTTCACGATCTTTTTGCGGTTCAGGCTGCCGAGATAATAAAGATTGTGCTTCTGGTCGTACGCCAGCCCTTCGGGGATGAGGTCTTTCTCTTCGGTCACGAATGCAAATCGAGCCTGAGCGACCGGCGGAAAATCGCGACGGACTTTTTCTGCCAACTCGTCAAATTCCTTCGAGCCCTTGAGTCCCAGGAACGCCGGATCGCCGGACGGATCAAATCCCTCCCGCAGAGCCAGGCATTCCTTGAGAAGAGCAAGCGCTTCGCGGGTTTCCCCCAGGTGTTGTTTTGCGGTGGAAAGAAAATAGAGGACCGCGCCACGGTCCGGAACGACCGCTTCGAGCTTCCGGGCGATGGCGATTTGTTCACGGAGCTCGGCGGCGTCGGCAGGCTCCGCGAGTACTCCCTTCACTTGCTCTTTTTCCTGCTCTTGGGAATAAAGGGCGGAAGGAAGGCCTACCAACCCGGCCAACAAAAGAAGCGCGGAGAATGGAGACGGACGGGGGGCACTCAATCGGCACCTAGCAAGCGGGAGGAAAGTCATGGCAGAACCGTGGGGGCTCCGGAGGCGGCAATTTGCTGTTCACCTTGCGGTCGCTAGATGAAGGCCGCCTCAAGCGGCAGCAAAGGCGGGAGGCGGCGTGGAAGTTTTTGCTTCCAGATGCTTGGCACGAAGATGGCGTTGCACGCGCCGGCCCCAGCCTCTCACAAACGAAAAGTTCAGCGCGCCGCCGATGGCCGAGCCGGCCAGAGGAATCAAACGTCCAGCCCATTTTTCCGCCGTTTCGGCGCCCAACTTCGCGGCCAAGCGTTCTGCGATGCGTGGGATAATTTTTTCGAGAATCTGCTTTTCGGCTAAGTCCTTGCCGTAGTCGATGCCGGAGGCCGCCGCGGCCGCCTTCCACATTTCAATCCTTTGGTCGCGACCGTGAGCTTCAAACCCGTAGACCAGACAGAGGCGCTGGATGAGCCGCAGGGTGATTACCGTAAGCAGGCTGGCATCCGGGAAGAACGTGATCATGCCACCGAGGCCGAATCCCGCGCCTTCGGCAAGCGCCAGGCGTTCGGCGTCGCGAATCAGCGAAGTAGCAATGGCGTCCAGGCGCTCGGTGGGCACGTCTTTCATTCGCCCAAGGTCCGGCACCCACAGGCCGTGCTTGCTGGCCAGCTGACGCCGGAACTGTTCCGGGTCAATCTCAATCGAACGCAGTCCGCGGAGAACACCAAACCGCAGAAAACGGCTGACGGTACGTCCCGCCAGCGACCCTTTGACCGAGTTAGCTAACCCTGCCACGACCATAGCCATCCTAAGTGGTTAGAATCCTCTTAGAACCACTGCATTGTATAGTATGGCCTCAAACTCTGATTTGCACCATGCATGAAAATCGGCGAACAGAACGATCCGTCCATCATGGCCAGGGGATTTTCTCGACGGGCAGATGTTGAAGCGCCTTATATTATCGATGGTCGGTCTCTGACCCCGGAACAGATTCCGGAATTAAGATAGCTCGCCCATGCACACCTCTGGATAAGACGGAAGCCTCAGCGCGATTAACGAAGATTATTGATCCAAGCCAGCAGTGTTCGGTTGGATTCCTGATCAATGTCCAGAAATTCGAGGCCCATTCCCACCTGCGGTTTCACCACCCGGACCACTGCGAGCGTCTGTAGTTTCTGGCCTTCGTGCGTGAGCGTTCCGCGGACGCGCGCGCCGATCTCCAGAGTGCGACGCAAGCACACGAAACATCCTCCAAGAGAAAGATCCGAGGTCCTCCCGCTCAAGCGACTCCCGGATTCCAATTCCAGCATCTCCACGTCGGCTGCAAAAGGGTGGCGGACCGAATACCGCCGGTAACGCACACTAGATTCTTTGGCGCGTTTGCCGCTGTCAGATTCCATGCCGGTATCACCTCGCAGGAGCGGACTGGCGCTGGCCTCACGGAATAACCCTCTATCGTCAGTCTCTCAAGTTCCCTGGTTGATGGGAATTGCTTTGTTGGAGAAGAGCTCGCTACGTGCCAAGTGCGAATGGGGCAACATCCTTTAGGACATCCCCCGGACGGAGTGCGTACTCCTAGACTGGTACTGTCGTTCTATGGGGGAACCGGGAAAATCTCAGATAACCTTAGCTTCGCAGAGAGGGTTACAGACCCTAGGCGAGATAGAATTCCTATGCCCATCGAAGAACTGAAGACAGCCAGCGCGACATCGACCCGCGCTGAGAACCGCAGACGGAATCGAAGGGTTCCCGTCTCCCTTGAGGTGCGTGTGCGCCCCGCCGATTTTGGTAACGGGGATTTCGAAGAATTCCGAACCACACAGAACGTCTCCCGCGGGGCCCTCTATTTCCTCACCCCACTCGACCGTTACTACAAAGGGATGCGCCTGTGGGTGGCGTCTGGCCACGGGCCCATTACAGGCTCAGACAACTGGAAAGACCTTGGCCAGGTCGTTCGTGTTGATTGTCGACCCGATGGTCGCTATGGAGTGGCAGTCGTTCTCTCAGCGCCGAGGCACTTGGCGACCTGCGGCGATCCCGCCCAGCCTCCCGGGAAGAAGAATACGGAAGTTCGGGAACGGCGTGACGCACTCCGCCAGGCGTTCGTGGCGCCGGCGGTGGTGGTTGACGCGCAGAGTGGGGCTCGGATTTCGGCGCGGACTTCGGATCTGAGCCTGCGGGGGTGCTACGTCGACATGTTGAATCCGTTTCCTGTTGGCACAACTCTTCAGTTGAGAATCCATAAGAACAATGAGATCCTCGACGCGCAAGCGAGCACTACCTCATCGCATACAGGGTCGGGGATGGGCTTGCTCTTTGGGGAAATGACACCCCAACAACGCTCCATGCTAGCAGGCTGGTTGGACGAATGCGTTGCTCCACCCAGGTTTTCACCTACGGCATCGCTTCCAGCCGAGAAAACTGACCAGCGGGACCATCTTTTGGCCGTTAAGCTGATCTACTCTCTAGTTCGCAAAGGCGTTCTGAGTCAGTCCGAGGCTGCCGCACTGCTGGAAAATTCACAAGCTTGATCCTCTCGTTACACGTCCGCGGACGGGGCCCTCTTCCACACGAAGCGCCTTAGGAAATTTTCCGACTTGAATTTCTGCGCGGCAAAAAAACACCGCTCTCACCCTGATGTTGATGCCGAGTTTGACTTACCGTGGATGCGGGGTGCACCCCTACAGGGATTGAGAAGAGGAAAACCCTTGGGATGCACCCCAGAAGGATGTGGGTCGTTCACGATTCCCTCTCAAGGTTGGCGCACGACTGAATTACCAGGGTGCCAAGTTGAGAAACATCCACGCGGCACAGTCAGACCCCAACGAGGGTTGGATTAGTTCGTTCCGCCCGCAGCGGCGGCCTGTTCGAGAAGCTTTAGCGTTTTGCTGGCGTCCGCTACTCCGAGAATCAGGAAAGACGCGTTAGCCCCGGGTTCAGCTCCGGAGTAGCCATAGTTGATGTTGATTCCCTTATCTCCGAGCCGCGACGCGACGCGAGCGAGCTCCCCAGGACGATTTTCGAGCATCACCCTCGCGACCTCGGTCTCGGTGTAATCGTTGCGTTGCCGATCCAGAGTCGCCCTGGTCTTGTCTGGATTGTCCACCACGAGACGGACGGAACCCTTGCCCTTCTCGTGAGGGAACTGTTGATACGCGAGAATATTGATGTCCTCTTCGGCGAGGGCCTGGCAGAGTTTGCCAAGCGTTCCGGGCCGGTCTTCCAGTCGGATGGTGAACTCCTTGGTGATAGGCATGGTGGGACCCTCCTTCTATTTTGCACCTCGGGTACGGGCTGGGAAGTTCCTGCGAGGAGAAAAGATAGCGCAATCCTACGCCGACTTGAGTCTGACCGCAACGGTTGCAGGAGCTTGCGGACCTTGCAGGAGTGAGAGAGTTTTGGTGAAAGTGTGTGCCATAACAGTTTTCCCCGGTACGGGCTACTCTTCCTTGAGTTACCTACACCGTTTTCCCCTCGACACACTAAAGATTGACCGCTCCTTCATCAGTGGCATGGGGGATGACGGCGAAGGTATGGAGATTGCCCGGACCATATTGCCCATGGCCAATAATCTTCGGTTGGACGTAGTTGCCGAGGGAGTAGAGACACTTCAACAGGTTGCCCTGCTGAAAAAACTACGATGCAAATATGGTCAGGGATATTACTTTTCCAAACCGCTGTCCGCCGAGGGGACCGCGGCATTATTGGCGGGAGACCTGGCGTGGCAAGCGTGCGAGCAGACCGTGTAGCTCAACAGGTGTCAGTATGGGTAGAACATGACTGGAGAGCGCCGCTCGGACGCAGCGCAAGGCCATGACCGCTGAATTACACAAGCCGCTCTCCGCCCTCCAAACTTGTCGATAGCCCTCATGAAGCTCGGTTGGGACCAATACGCACTGGATGCCGCTACACCCCAGCCACGTGTGCCCGAGTTCAGAACGCGAAGCGATACCTGCATGGAATCTGACAGCGGCAAGCGCGCCAAAGAATGCGGCGTGCGTGACCGGCGGTATTCGGTCCGCCATCCTTTCGCAGCTGACGCGCGCCTCGCGACACAGGTCAATTCAGTTTGGCAGGAGCACAACCAAGGACTGTATTGCTATTTGAAGAAGGACGTTGGGGCGAGCCTTGACGGAAGAAGCGGATCGATCAGGCGCAGGTTTGGCCAGGAAGGGCATTGGATAGAAGTTGCAAGTCATGGCCTGGAACAGACACCGGTTCCTCAAGGGGAATTCGATCCCGAACGAGGGCGAAAATCCAGCAAGGCAGGAACATTAGGGTTTGAGCGTATGAGGAAATTTGGCCACGAGTGCCTCGTTGTTCTGCAAGACCTGCAACTTCCGTTGCAGATAGGCATGCAGGAGATTGCGTTGCGCGTCGGATACCTTTTGGAGCGGTTCGGAAGCACTCATCACAAACTTTGCACCTGGCTTGTACGCTCCACTGAACGCGCCGCCCGGAAGCGATGTGAGCGCAAGCGGGTCGGCAATGGGGATCCGGGCGCTCTCCAAGGTCAAGAGGTATTCCTCGACGAAAGGCGCGCCTCTTTCGATTTCAGTGCTTTCCTCCACGGAGGCGGCCAGCGCAAGAAATTCGGGCGCAGGGAGAATCTGGGCGACGATGCGTTGCGCCGTTTCGGTTTCGCGACGCAGTGCTTCCGCGGTCGCCCTCTCCGCCGGTAGATTGGCGGCGAGATATTCGGTATGCACGATCAAACCCGGCGATGCGGCATGGCGAAAGAAGTCGGCGAGAATGCGCAGCACGCGCTGCGGTCCTGTCAAGAACTGAGTAAGGAATTTGTTGCTGAACCTTCCTACGTCAGGCAACGGCGTTACGATAGCGACGATATCCGCAGCATGCGTTTGTGCCTCTTCGCGGTCGTGGCGCGCTTCTTTGGGCCCACGGATGTTGTTGTAGCGGTCCGCCAGGGCCAAGAGCTTGAGCATGACCAGCGCATGGGGCTGGGTCACGCGGACCTGAACAATACAAGGAACCCCAGTCGGGAGTTTGCCGGAGATAGTATGCAGATGGCATTGGGCGAGTGCGATCGACCCTCCCGTACAGGCGCGCGCGTGCACGCCGTCCTGGATATCCACGCGAAAGTCCTTTTCGCGTTTGTACTCTTCCGGGGCCATAAACTCGATGCGCATTTTCTCGGCGCTGCCCGGAATCGCTTTTGCAAACTGGAAATTGCGGGATTCCGGGAGCGCATGTACCCCAGTTTCTCGAAGATGGGCGCAAGTTGTACCGACTCCTTGCGCAAAGCCAGCACATTAAGAAGGAAATCGACGTCTTTCGTTGCGCGTGCTTTTTCGACCACGAACTTCATGGCCTGGGCTCCTGCCACGACAAAATCATCCGCTGCCGGTCCGAGGGCATCCAGAAGTTCAAGAAAGTAAGTGCGCTGTGGTTCGGGAATCACGCGGCCTTCCATCTGGGCGCGATGGCATTGTCGAGGAGATAGTCGGCTTGTTTGAGATCGCGGCCGCCGCGGGCATAGAGGTCGAGATAGGCCTGGATGTTGGAGACGCGAGGCAGGGAAGCATCGCGTCTTGCATAAAGGAACACGCCCTCATCATACGGATAGATGAAACGAAGGCGCGGGGCGCGTTCGGATGCGGGACGACTGTCGAGCTGGCGAAGCTTGGCTTCGGTTTGTTTCGGGAGCAGAAAAATATCGACACGATCCAAATCGATGAAGGGAGCGTCCGTCGTCGCCGCCGCCGAAGTGAACGCGTAGGGAGCCCGAACCAGTGTCTCGATGCCCGAGTTGATTTCCGCCACTGTGGATCCGAAAGGGTTGGACGTTTCGAACGAACTGCGCAAGCGCCAGCGATAGCGTTCCTTGTATTTTTCCGCCCATTCGAGCAACAAGCGGCGCGGTTCGGGAACTACGATGGAAGAGCCTTGCCGTCGTACCCAGAGTTGCTCGTCGAGACCAGAAAGCGCTTTGGAGATGGCGCCGAGACTGACACTAAGGCGGATCCGCTGTGTCGAAAACAGTCGGGTTATCCGGTTTGACTCCGTTTCGAGTTCGTTGGCAATTTCGGTAAGAGTCCACGGTCTTGGTTTTTCGAGCAGTACGCGAAGAACGCGGGAATAGCGTCCCGAAAAGACATTGGTGAAAGCCGGGGGAGCGGGCTCGCGGTACTGCTCAGTTGGGCGCATTCCGAGCCGTTGCAATGTGAATTTGCCGGGAATGTTGATCGAGATATTCCCGGAAAGATCAATGAAATCGATTCCTTGCTCAATCGAGTAGCTCTGTGAGCGGGGAGGGAGTGCCGGGCAGATCAGTGCGAAGGAAACATCGGGGCGAAGCGTTTTCATACGGCGAATCCATGGGGCGATGTCTTCCAGGAGCTTGGGCGAGACGGCCGATTTGAACTCCCCCAGCACGAGGACGCGGCTCTTTCCAGATTCGAGTTCGAACTGCACGTCGAAGGTATCTTCGGGCTGGACCTTGAGTGCGCGGATGCGGACGCCGGGGAGGTCCCGTACCGGCAACTGGTTGCGGAGGGCTTGCCGGGCCTCCTTTTCGAATTGAGCTTCTGCCTTCATGCTCGTCATTTTCGCATATTGGCAAGTGCGATGTAAAGGAAACATTTCTTATATACATGTATTTCCTCAACACGAAACTCAGCGTTTAGAAGGATGGAGCGGGCTCTGGGCCCAGAAACTCAGGCGTTGTAAGCGATCGTTTTACTTTGGTAGGCCCACGGCAAAGGACCGTGTAGGTCGTAAGAAGTCATTCGTTATTCGCGAATATAGAATAGCAGTCAGTGGGTGTCCCAACGTTTCCTGAGCCGCCGCACGGCGTAACCGTTCACGAGGTAGGCTGCCGCCATCTCCAGGTGCAGGGCTCTGGCGACCTCATTCACCTGGCGATAGTCGGCGGCCACCTTCCGTAGCATGAGCGATTTTATCGCTAATAAGAGTTCAGTTTCCGGGAACCGGAGTCACGATGACGTGAACCGCGATGTTCCTGCCTTCGGTCGAGCGGTACTCGACCTTAGCTTGGGCGCCTACCGCGAGTTTGCCTTCCACGGTCGTTTTGTCATCGACCAGGAACTGAACGGTGCTGGCATCCTTGTTTTTCGCCACCTGTACGGAAAATTCCGCATCTCCTACGGATGTGATTTGTCCGGACAAGGATTGGTTATCAGGTGTGGGTTCGAGGGGACCTGCCGCAGGTTGGGCGGCGGGGGGTGTGGACCAGGCCGCGATTGTGAAACAAACGAGAAAAAGTGACGCTAGGCACAGGGATGCCCGAAATCGCATGGTTGTCTCCTCCAATTTGACTTGGACCGGTACTGAGGCAAGGTGCACGAATAAAACCAAAGCTGAGGAAAGTTCCAATTTTCGCGCAACTGCTTGTGAAATCAAATAGCTACGTGGAGGCACCGGAAAATGCTTCGCGTATCACCAAGTACTAGCCCCGTGAAATTCTTGCCCGTTCTGAAAGGACGGATGCAGGGCGACGGAAGCAAAGTTTGTTGTAACCGGCCACCGATTAGGCGCCGTACTTCAAATGTTTGACCAAGGACTAACCGTTCAGGAAGGGTGGTCACGGATTACGTAACTACGCAACCACGCCGGCGTGGAGATCATCTGTCTTGGTACGGTCGGTTCGCGATGCAGTATATGGCTCTTGCGATTCAAACAGTTTTCCTCTTTTGTTCAACCCTTCTGGCTCCGGGACAGAATGGGTCTTGGCGCCTGGTCGCCTCCAGTAGCAACCCTCGAATGCCGCCGGTAATGGTCATTGGATTCGTCGGTGGGTTCGTCAGGCACGATAACATTGTCCACAGCGGAGTCCAGCTCGCTAAGCATCTACGCCGCGATTACCCGTCGGACGTTTACGTGGAGGTCTTTGAGAATCGGCGCAGGGAGAGGGCCCACCAGGAGATCTTGAGACTCCTGGACAGCAACCACGATGGGAGACCATCGGTCGAAGAGAAGCACAGTGCCCGCATCATCATTTACGGAATGAGCTGGGGCGGCGCGGAAACCGTCACGCTAGCCGAAGAACTGGAAAAAGACGGTATCCCCGTGCTCCTTACCATCCAAGTGGATAGCATTTCGAAGATTCGCCAGAACGACGCGGTCATTCCATCCAACGTTGCCGAGGCGATCAATTTCTATCAGCGGCATGGACTTTTACGCGGCCAGCCAAACATTCGGGCCGCCGATCGGGCCCACACGCGAATTATTGGAAATCTTAGATTCGACTATGAAGACCATCCCATCAAGTGCGATCAGTATCCCTGGTATCTTCGCGAAGTCCCACACCGACATCGAATGCGATCCGAGCGTTTGGAAGCAGGTGGAATTGCTGATTCGTTCGAAATTGCCCCCGGTAACACCGGCTACCTCGACCGAGTCACCCGGTCAATAAAGAGATTCACATGGATGGCCTTGATCAGCGGGTTCTGGAGACCAGCCTAAGATAGTACTTGCCGAAGCCCCCACAGCCGCCAGACCCTCAAATCATCGCCGGCGTCGCACAAAAACATGGTGCGCCCGGTCTTGCCAGGAATGGCATTACGCGCAAGGGAGAAGGCATTTTTTTCCGAGGCCCGCTGCAGCATGGCCCAATCCAGCCGGAATTCCAACATCGACTCGCGGCTATGCTTCGGGCTTTTCAGAATCCGCTTGGTGCGCACGAGGAGCAGTTCGTAGGCGCCCAGCGAGTCCGAAGCGGGTGCGAGAATGTTGTTGGCACTCAAGCCCACCTTGAACTCTCGACCGCTTTCCTGTATTTCCATCCATAATGCTCCATGCTCGTCGACGAGGGGCGTGCCTGCCTCATCGAGGTTCTTAAAATAGCGAGGGAGGCGCTGGCTGTCAGGAATTAACTCCTCGCGGATGGCTTCTTCGGTGATCCGACGGGAGGCCTCGCGATATTCTTTCCATTCCTCCGCCGTCCCAACGACCCGTGCGCGCACCAGGTTTTCATCCATCTCCAGCTTCTTGGCGCGTGTTTTGTCCTCGTCGGTCTTCGCGAGTTGCAGCTCACGCCCGATCTCGGCGGCCTCCGCGGTCGGATGCTGCTCCAATTGGTGCTGCGGGTTGAATCGCCCTGTAAGTACGTAGGAAGCAACGACCACCGGTAATTCGTGGTCCGCGAAAACGATCATGGGGATAAGGAATTTCTTGGAATGGTACAACTGCTCGGTCCCGGTCCCGGCTCGACACTCCCTGCTTCGTTTGATGGTGCCGGGCACTTGAGCGAAATGCTGCACGCGGAAATTCGCTTCCGGATGTCGAAGCGCATAGCGTGTAAACGTGCGTGCGACGGCTTTGGGGCTGGTCATCCCAAAGTCGTTGAGGTAGTCGGGGTTGACGGCATGCGGGAAATAGCTATTGATCACTCGCCTTGTGAAATCCGCGCAATTGCGGGTGAGGCCATTAAAATGACTCTGGTTGGGTGAGGAGTTGAACCGAGCGATTAGCTCTCTATCCTGCTCGACGGTGGTATCGATCAAGAAAATGTACACGCTGCGAATCAGCGTGGCCGCCACCATTTCCCGCCATTCCGCCTTGAGACTCGTGGTGCACGGCGAGCCTTCACAATACGCGGTCAGGTATTTTGCCAGGTATCTTTCCTCCAGCAGGTGCTTAACTTTATAGGAGCCAAAGAGTGGACGATACCGAGAATCCTCGACACCGTAGAGGTACATATTGAGAGACACGACGTTCCATTCAAACGGCTGGTCTTCGCCGATGTTAATGTAATTGCTCATCACCGAACCTTGCTCGTCAGAACGACACAGCCTGAGTCTTACGGGCGAGTCCGGGCAGATACGCGAAAAATACACCGCACTGTGTCCCGTTCCCGTGATTCTGTCGACGCTGCTGTCGAGCGACTCGTTGAGAACCACTCCCACGCCGGCATGCGCTCTAGGACCGGCCAGGCACACCAGGAACACCACAGAAAATAAGAACCGAACCACCATGGCTGCTCGCCTAGGCGGGAATCGCAAGTCACTAGGGATGAAGACAGATTTCGGCGCCACAAATTCTCTCCTATACTTTGGCGTGGCGGGAATTGTGAGCCTAGGCCGTGGGGCGAGAAGGCGGAGAATTTCAGCGGCTTTACTATTGTCGCATCAAGAGAAGGTCGCCGCTCAAGTGTACGTTTCGTTGCAGGATAGAGGGTCCGAACTGCTCTTAATAGCATCACGTCCTTCGATTCTTGATGCCCGTTGACAGAGTGAGCAGTTGCGTTCGTGGTTCAGCAAAACGTTAGAAGCGCGAGCAAAGTTGGCTTCGAATCGCAGGAGTTCGTCGCCTGCTTCTCTTTGGACGAAACGAAACTGACAAAACTCGGCGCGCTGCCGGTTCCAGATGTCCAAGGTCCTTTGACACTCTCCGAGTAGCAGTTGATGTTCGCTACAGCCAGCGGCCTCGATGGAGAATTGATTGTTCATCTCGTTTCTCCCTTCATTGGTGCCGGTGCACTTTGTTCGCCAAAACGGTAAGTCGCGAGTAATTAGAGATTTTGTGACTTTGGGCCGCTTTGCTGAGCATAGGTTCCAGTACCCAGAAAGCGGCTAGTTCCTCTTTCTTGTTTGTACTTTCTACATACCCCGGATTTCCATTCTCGTTGCCTGTCTACCTCCCGACGACTGTTCTATGTGATTGAAATTTAAGCCTATTGCCAAATCGAGTGCGAGTCTGGAAGGGAGGTTGCCCTTCAAGCCGTGAAACCACAAGCTCTAACGGCATCAGCCCGCTCGAAAGAGAAAACAATACCCCGCGCTCGAGGGAGGCGCTTAACAATGAACTTCACAAAGTGTGTCATCGTCTTAGTGGCGGGCCTGCTGACTTGGGGACCAGGGTCGCCTGCAAAAAATCCCAGCGCAGCAAAAACCGAGCAGGATCGTCTCGAAAACGCGGGAACGGTCATGCGCGAGATCCTCAAGGTTCCTGACGACATTCCACAGGACCTGATCAACAAGGCCCGTTGCGTTGTGGTGATGCCGTCGGTGTTGAAAGCCGCGTTTGTTGTGGGCGGCAGCTACGGTCGCGGCACCATGGTATGCCGCACCCGTAAGGACTTCTCCGGTCCTTGGGGAGCACCGGCCATGTATGCTCTCGAAGGCGGCAGCGTTGGTTTGCAGATTGGCGGAGAAGCCACCGATTTCGTTTTTCTGGTGATGAACGATCGGGGCGCCGAGAGTCTCTTGCATTCCAAGGTGAAGCTGGGGGCGGATATATCCGCCGCTGCCGGACCGAAGGGACGTTCCGCTTCAGCCGATACGGACGTCTACATGCGTGCGGAGATGCTGAGCTACTCCCGCGCGAGAGGTGCCTTTGCCGGTATCTCGCTAGAGGGCTCGACGCTCCGTCCCGATGACGACGCCAATCGCAAACTCTACGGCAAATCCACAAGCGCCGCCAAAATCATTCTGGAATCCGATGTCCCTCGTCCGGACGCCGCGCATGAGCTGATTGCGGCTCTCGAAAACTCCTCGCCTAAG
>WNFW01002120.1_pt1 | contig 13526 bp, 14 predicted proteins | sample 5400131 | NCBI WGS metagenome assembly WNFW01 (sample SAMN13153362, study PRJNA577476) | soil metagenome | isolation source: 20 cm soil or saprolite under grassland replicate 1 | place: USA:California | collected 2016-06-15 | reverse complement strand
CATCTTGAATGACATCCTCTAGACGTAGACGGGGTCGAGGAGGAGTCCAACCAGCACTGTTTCCGAGCGAGGTGGCTCGGGCGCGCCGGCGGGGCAGACGGTCCCGCCGCAAACACTCACAGGAGGACCCCATGGAACGAGATCGTGGACGGCGCCCGCTCTTCGAGCTCGACGAGGTGCCGCAGGCGGCGAAGATCAAGGTCATCGGCCTCGGCGGCGGCGGGGGCAACGCCGTGAGCCGGATGATGGCGGCGCACTTCACCGGCGTCGAGTTCATCGTGGCGAACACCGACGTGCAGGCGCTCCACGCCTCGCCCGCGCCCGTCCGCCTCCAGCTCGGCGCGAAGCTGACGAAGGGGCTCGGCGCCGGCTCGAACCCGGAGATCGGCCGCGAGGCGGCGCAGGAGGATCCGGAGCAGATCACGCGCCTGCTCAGCGGCGCGGACATGGTCTTCATCACGGCGGGCCTCGGCGGCGGCACCGGGACCGGCGCCGCGCCCGTCGTCGCGTCGCTGGCGAAGGACCTGGGGATCCTCACCGTCGCCGTCGTCACCAAGCCGTTCACGTTCGAGGGGCGGCGGCGCGCCCAGCAGGCCGACGCCGGCCTCGAGGCGCTCCGCTGCGTCGTGGACACGCTCATCACGATCCCGAACCAGCGCCTGCTGGCCGTCGTGGACCGCGGCACGCCGCTCATCGACGCCTTCCGCGTCGCCGACTCGGTGCTCCAGCAGGCGGTGCAGGGCATCTCCGACCTGATCCTCGTCCCCGGGCTCGTCAACCTCGACTTCGCCGACGTGCGCACGATCATGTCGAGCATGGGGCTCGCGATGATGGGCACGGGCACGGGCAAGGGCGAGCACCGCGCGCTCGACGCCGCACAGAAGGCGGTCGCCAGTCCGTTGCTGGACGACACGTCCATCCAGGGCGCGCGCGGCATCCTCATCAACTTCACGGGCGGCTCCGACCTCTCGATCCACGAGGTCGAGGAGGCGGCGCGCATCGTCCAGGAGGCCGCGCACGAGGACGCGAACATCATCTTCGGCGCGGTCATCGATCCAAACATGGGCGACGAGGTCCGGATGACCGTGATCGCGACCGGCTTCTCGGAGAAGAAGGAGACGCAGAGCAGCAACGGCAAGGTGCTGGACCTGCCGCGCGTGCCGCGCTCGAGCCCGGCCGCGGGGGTCGGGGCAGGGGTGGGCGTCGGCGCGGGGGCGGGGAGCTGGCGGCGGCGCGCGGGCGAGATGCGCGCCGAGGGTGAGGGTGCGCTCGGCGACGCCGACCTGGAAGTCCCCGCGTTCCTCCGCCGCCAGGCCGATTAGCGCGGGTGGTGCCGGGCGGGGTCCGCGGGGGCCCGGGCGTGCCTCCGGAGACCCGTGTTGTCAGGCAACGACTCGAACGCCACGCGGTTGACGTCGCCGCCGCGGGATGTGGCTAGCGTGGTCGACGGAGGCGCGCCCGAGCCCTCGCTCATCCCGCACGGGCAGCCGCCCGCGTACTTCACGTTCGCCGCGCTCTCGCGTCTCGGCGTTCCCCACGCCACGACGACGCGCCACTGTCCCGGTGTCCTCTCGTTCGCCGAGCCGATCTCGCCCGCCAACCCGAGCCCGCCCTTCCGCGCCGACGCCGTCACGGCGCTCGCCCGCGCCGGTCTCGACCTGGCGCGTGTCGCCTACGCCAAGCAGGTCCACGGCGCCGCGGTCGCGCGCGTGACCGGCGGCGGCTTCGCGGGCATCGCCGACGGGCTCGTGACGACCGCGCGCGGCGTGCCCCTCGCCATCTTCACCGCCGACTGCCTGGCGATCGTGCTCTACGACCCGGCGGTGCCGGCCCTCGGCGCGGTCCACGTCGGCTGGCGCGGCACGGTGCAGGGCGCCGCGCAGGGGGCCGTCGTCGCGCTCGAGGCCCTCGGCGCCCGCGCCAGGCACCTCCACGCGGCGATCGCGCCCTCGATCGGTCCCTGCTGCTACGAGGTGGACGAGCCGGTGATCGGACCGCTCTCGGCGGCCTACGACGGCTGGCAAGCGTGGGCGCGGCCCGTCGGACGGGACCGCTTCATGCTCGACCTGTGGGCGGCCAACGAGACGCTCCTGGCGCGTGCGGGGCTCGATCCCGCGCGCATCGAGAACCCGCGCCGCTGCACGGCGTGCACGGAGGACCTCTACTCGTACCGCAAGGGGAACCGGGGCCGGCTGGCCACGGTGGCCGCGCTGCCGTAGAATCCCCGTGCAGCCATGCAGGACATCCGTGCCAACCTCCAGCGTGTCCTCGAGCGCGTCGCGCGCGCGGCGGAGCGCGCGGGCCGGCGTGCGGACGACGTGCGGCTGATTGCCGTCTCGAAGACGGTCGAGGCGGAGCGGATCGCCCAGGCGGTTGCGGCGGGGGTGCGGGCGCTCGGCGAGAACCGCGTGCAGGAGGCGCGCGCCAAGATCGCGGAGCTCGGGCGGCCGGTGCCGTGGCACCTCGTCGGCCAGCTCCAGACGAACAAGGCCAAGGAGGCCGTCGACCTCTTCGACGTGATCCACTCGCTCGACCGCCTCGAGCTCGCGCATGAGCTCGACAAGCGCGCGCGCGGCCGCGGGCGCCCGGTCGAGGCGCTCGTGCAGGTGAACGTCGCGGGTGAGGGCCAGAAGGGCGGCGTGGCGCCCGACGGGCTCGGCGCGCTGCTGGACGCGGTGGCCGCGCTCGGCCACGTGCGCGTGCGCGGGCTCATGGCGATCCCGCCCGAGGCGCCCGATGCGGAGGGCGCGCGCCCGTGGTTCCGCACGCTCCGCAAGCTCGGCGAGCGGCACGGGCTCGTCGAGCTCTCGATGGGCATGAGCGGCGATTTCGAGGTGGCGATCGAGGAGGGCGCGACGATGGTCCGCGTCGGCACGGCCGTCTTCGGGCCGCGCCCGCCGCGGCCGGGGAAGGAGCCGGGGGAGCGATGACGATCAAGGGCAAGACGGTCGGGTTCGTCGGCGCCGGGAACATGGGCGAGGCGCTCATCAAGGGCCTGCTCGCGGCGAACCGCGTGCCCGCGGAGGCGATCTTCGCGACCGACGTGCGGCAAGAGCGCCTCAAAGACCTGGACCGCCAGTACGGCATCCAGGTCGCCGCCGGCAACGGGGAGCTCGTGCGCCGCGCCGACGTCGTGATCCTCGCGGTCAAGCCCCAGATCATGGACGACGTCCTCAAGGAGATCGCCCCCGCGGTCACGCGGCGGAAGCTCCTCATCTCGATCGCGGCGGGCGTCTCGACGCCGAGGCTCCGCGCGGGGCTGGGCAAAGACGTGCGGCTCATCCGCGTCATGCCCAACACGCCCGCGCTCGTCCTCGAGGGCGTCACGGCCATCGCCAAGGCGGAGGGCCTCGAGCCCGGCGACCTCGACGTCGCCGGCGAGATCTTCAGCGCGGTCGGGCGTGTGGTCGTGCTCGGGGAGGACCTGCTGGACGCCGTCACCGGACTCTCGGGCTCCGGGCCCGCCTACGTCGCCGTCGTGATCGAGTCGCTCGCCGACGGCGGCGTCAAGATGGGGCTCGACCGGGTCACGGCGATGACGCTCGCGACCCAGACGGTGCTCGGCGCCGCCAAGCTCCTCCTCGAGACCGGCCTCCACCCGGGCGCGCTCAAGGACATGGTGAGCTCCCCCGGCGGCACCACGATCGCCGGCCTCGCCGCCCTCGAGGAGGGCGGCATTCGCACGGCCTTCATCAAGGCCGTGGAGCGCGCCACGCAGCGGTCGCGTGAGCTCGGGCGGGGGCCCGGATGATAGGATGAAGACGTGTTCTTCCTGAGCAATCTGGTCCTCGCGCTGGCGAAGCTCCTGCAGCTGGTCCTCGAGGTCTATTTCTGGATCATCATCGCGCGCGCGGTCCTCTCCTGGGTGAGCCCGGATCCCTTCAACCCGGTGGTGCGCTTCCTCTACCGTGTCACGGAGCCGGTGCTCCGCCCGATCCGCTACCGCCTGCCGACCGTCGCCACGGGGCTCGACCTGTCGCCCGTGGTCGTCCTGCTCGTGATCAAGCTCGTCGAGTGGTCGGTGGTCGATTCCCTGCGCGACTTTGGCCTGAGTCTGAGATAGGGATCGGAGGTCTTGATGCGCATCAGCCCCCTGGATATCCGGCAGCAGCAGTTCACGGTGAAGCTGGTCCGGGGCTTCGACAAGCACGAGGTGGACGCCTTCCTCGACGACATCGCCGACGACTACGAGGCGGTGCTCCGGGAGAACGTGCTCCTGAAGGAACAGCTCGCGACGTTCGAGGAGCGCTCGAAGGGTCTCGGCGAGCGCGAGAAGGCGCTCCAGGACGCGCTCGTCACCACGCAGCGGCTCGGCGACGAGATGAAGGCGGCGGCGCGGCGCGAGTCGGAGATCCACATGCGCGAGGCCGAGCTGCGGGGTGAGAAGCTGCTCGAGGGAGTACGGAGCGAGGAGGGAAAGCTCCGGAGCGAGATCCTGGCCCTCCGCCGCATGAAGCGCCAGCTCATCGAGGACCTCCGCGCGACGCTCGAGCGCTACCACCGGTCGATGTCGGCCGAGCTCGGGGACGACGGCGGCGAGAAGCAGCCCTGAGGGCGCGGTGCTGAGCGTCCGCGTCCAGCCGCGCGCCTCGAGCGACGCGATCCTGGGCTGGCGAGACGGCTCCCTCCGGGTGCGGGTCACCGCGCCGCCCGTCGAGGGCGAGGCGAACCTCGCCGTCGCGCGCCTTCTCGCGCGCGCCCTCCGCGTGGCACCCTCCGCGGTCGCGGTGATCCACGGCGCGCGCGCCCGCGACAAGCGCGTGCGCGTCGCCGGCCTCGACGAGGCCGAGGTGCGGAGCCGGCTCGCGTCGCTCGGATGACGCCCCGGGCACCTCGCTCAGGCCACCCACGGAGCGAGCCGGCCTCGCGGATTCTCCAATGACGCCCGCGGCTGCGATCACGCCGGTCTGGTGGGCGCACGACCGGCTCATGCTGATCGACCAGACGCTCCTGCCCGCGCGAGAGGTGGAGCGCGCCTGCGCGCGCTGGGAGGACGTCGCCGAGGCCATCCGGAGCCTCGTCGTGCGCGGCGCGCCCGCGATCGGCGTCGCCGCCGCCTACGGCGTGGCGCTCGCCGCCCGCGCGAGCCGCGCGACGACCGTCGACGCGTTGCTGGCCGACGTCGAGACGGCGAGCAAGGGGCTCGCGGCCACGCGGCCGACGGCCGTCAACCTCTTCTGGGCCCTCGAGCGCGTGCGGCACGCCGGGCGGCAGGCGCGCGGCCTCTCGCCCGACGACGTCCGCGCGCGGCTGCTCGCCGAGGCCCACGCGATCCGCGCGGAGGACCTCGCGGCGAACCAGGCGATGGGGGCCCACGGCGCCGCGCTCGTGCCCGCGCACGCGCGGATCCTCACGCATTGCAACGCCGGGGCCCTGGCCACGGCGGGGTACGGCACCGCGCTCGGCGTCATCCGCGCCGCCCACGCGCAGGGCAAGGTCGCGCGCGTCTGGGTGGACGAGACGCGCCCCGTCATGCAGGGCTCGCGGCTCACGGCCTGGGAGCTCGTGCGCGAGGGGATCCCGCATCGTCTGATCGCCGACGCGGTCGCCGGCTCGCTGATGGCGCGCGGCGAGGTGGACCTCGTCGTCACCGGCGCCGACCGCATCGCCGCGAACGGCGACACCGCGAACAAGATCGGCACCTATGCGCTCGCCGTGCTCGCCCAGCACCACGGCGTGCCGTTCTACGTCGCGGCGCCCTCCTCGACGATCGACCCGGCGCTCCCCTCGGGCGAGCACATCCCGATCGAGGAGCGTGACGCGGCGGAGGTGCGGCAAGTCGGCGCGCAGCAGACGGCGCCCGCCGAGTCGCCCGTGTTCAACCCGGCCTTCGACGTCACGCCGGCGCGGATGATCGCCGCCATCATCACGGAGCGGGGAGTCTTCCGGCCGCCGTACGCGTTTGCCTAGCGGGACCGCGCGCCGCTACCACGACCGCACGACGCACTCGCCGGAGTCGGTGCGCACCAGCGCCCACACGCTCGACTGGGACGTCAAGCCGTTCCCGTTCAAGGTCTACACGGAGCTCCCGGCGCGCGCCTTGCCCCGCGAGCTCGACCCGGTGGCCGCCGACGCGCTCGCGGCGCCCGCGCCCGCCGCCGCGCGGACGAGCCTCGAAACGCTCACGGCGGTCCTCTACTACTCGGCGGGCGTGACCAGGAAGAAAGCCTATCCCGGCGGCGGCGAGGTCCTCTTCCGCGCGGCGCCCTCGACCGGCGCCCTGTACCAGACCGAGGTCTACGTGGCGGTCGGCGAGGTCGAGGGGCTCGAGCCCGGCCTCTATCACTGGTGCCCCGGCGACTTCGCGCTCCGGCGCCTCCGGAGTGGTGACGTGCGCCAGCCGCTCGCCGTCGCGGCCGCCGACCCGTCGGTCGCCCGGCGCGCCGCGACGCTGCTGCTGACCGCGATCTACTGGCGCAACACGTGGAAGTACCAGGCGCGGGGCTACCGCCACCTCTTCTGGGACTCGGGGACGCTGCTCGCCAACCTCCTGGCCGTCGGTGACGCGCTCGGCCAGGCGCCCCGCGTCCTCACCTCGTTCGTGGACGCCGACGTGAACCGGCTGCTCGGCATCGACCCCGCGCGCGAGGCCGCCCTCGAGCTCGTGACCCTCGGCCCCGAGGGCGCGCCCGCCCCGCCCGTCACGACGCTCGACGAGATCCGCCACCCGTACATGCCGCTCTCCTCCGACGAGGTCGACTACCCGCTGCTCCGCGAGCTGCACGCCGCCTCGTCGCTCGAGACGCCTCTGGCCGTCACCGCGTGGCGGCGCGGCGGCGCGATGGGACCACGAGCCGCGGAGGTGACGTCCGGCGTTCTCGTCCCGCTGCCGGCGCCGCGTGCGGCGGCCGGGCGCGGGCTCGGCGAGACGATCCAGCGCCGCGGCTCGACCCGGCAGTTCGGGCACGAGGCGCTCACGGCGGTGGAGCTGTCGACCGCGCTCGGGTGGGCCACCCGCCCGGTGGCCGCCGACGTCCCTCAGGGGCTCGTGGACCTCTATCTGATCGTCAACGCGGTGGAGGGCGTGGCCCCGGGGGCGTACGTCTACCGGCGTGACGCTCACGCGCTCGAGCTCGTGAAGGCGGGCGAGCTCCGGCGCGAGTCGGCGTACCTCTGCCTGGAGCAGCCGCTGGGCGGCGACGCCGCGGCGGTGATCTATTTCCTCGCGCCACTCGACGACGTCCTCGGCGCCTTCGGCGACCGGGGCTACCGCCTGGTGAACCTCGAGGCCGGGATCGCCGGCGGGCGCGCCTATCTCGCCGCGTACGCGCAGGGGTTCGGCGCGAGCGGGCTCACGTTCTACGACCGGCTGGTGGTCGAGTTCTTCGCCCCGCACGCCGCGGGCCGCGACGCGATCTTCGTCACCGCCCTCGGCCGCTCGGCCGCGGGTGGCCGTGTTACCATCGGAACGACTCTCGGTCGTCCAAGGAGGCCGCCCGCATGAAGAAGTACCAGCTGATGGCGCCGGGCCCGACGCCCGTGCCGAGCGAAGCGCTCCTGGCCATGGCGCAGCCGATGATCCACCACCGGACGCCGCAGTACGAGGCCCTCTTCGCCGAGGTGCGCGCCGGGCTCAAGAAGCTCTTCCAGACACAGGCCGAGGTGCTCCCGCTCGCGTGCACGGGGACGGGCGCCATGGAGGCGGCGGTGATCAACACGCTCTCCGCGGGCGACACCGTGGCGCTGGTGCGCGCGGGGAAGTTCGGCGATCGCTGGCTGGAGATCTGCAAGGCCTACGGCGTCAAGGTCATCGAGCTGACCGCGCCGTTCGGCCACACCGTGCCCGCCGCGCGCGTGGCCGAGGCGCTCGCGGCGAACCCGCACCTGGCGGCGGTGCTCACGCAGCACAGCGAGTCCTCGACGGGCGTGCTCCACGACGTGCGCGGCTACGCGCAGGCGACCCGCGAGAGCGCCGCGATTCTCATCGTCGACGCGGTCTCGAGCCTCGGGATCGCCGACCTGCCGATGGACGCCTGGGGCGTGGACGTCGTCGTCTCGGGCTCGCAGAAGGGGCTCATGCTGCCGCCCGGCCTCGGGTTCTGCGCGCTCGGCGAGAAGGCGTGGGCGAAGCAGAAGACCTCGACGCTCCCGAAGTACTACTTCAATCTCGCCGAGGAGCGGAAGTGCGTGGTCAAGAACGAGGCGCACTTCACGCCAGCCGTTTCGATCGTCGTCGGGCTGCGCGAGGTGCTCCGCATGCTCGAGCAGGAAGGGATCGCGAACGTCTTCAAGCGGCACGACCGGCTGGCGCGCGCGACGCGCGCGGGCGTCGAAGCGCTGGGCCTCGCGCTCTTCTGCAAGGCCACGCCGAGCCCCGCGCTCACGGCGGTCGTCGCGCCCAAGGGTGTCGATGGCGAGCAGGTCGTCGCCGCGTACTCGCAGACCCACAACATCACGATCGCCGGCGGGCAGGGCGAGATGAAAGGGAAGGTCTTCCGCCTCGGCCACATGGGCTACGCCGCCGAGTTCGACGTGATCGTCGCGCTGGCGGCGCTCGAGCAGGTCCTGGCCGACCTCGGCCAGCCCGTGGACTTCGGCGCCGGCGTCCGCGCCGCCCAGAAGATCTTCGCCGAGAAGCCGTGAAGCGGATCCTGGTCACCGACGGCCTCAACGCCGTCGGGGTCGACGCGCTCCGCAAGCACGGACTCGAGGTCGAGGTCGTGGAGACGCTGGCCGAGCGTGAGCTCATCGCGCGCATCGGCGAGTACGAGGGCCTGATCGTCCGCAGCGCCACCAAGGTCACGCGCGCCGTGCTCGAGGCCGGGCGCGCGCTCGAGGTCGTCGGCCGGGCGGGCGCCGGCGTCGACACGATCGACGTGGACGCCGCCACCGAGCGCGGTGTCGTCGTGATGAACACGCCGGGCGGCAATACCACGGCCGTCGCGGAGCACACGCTGGCGCTGCTGCTGGCGCTCGCGCGGCGCGTGCCGGCCGCCGACCACGCCCTCAAGGGCGGCCGCTGGGAAAAGAGCCGGCTCCAGGGGGTCGAGCTCTTCGGCAAGACGCTCGGCGTCCTCGGGCTCGGCCGGATCGGCGCCGAGGTCGCCCGCCGCGCGGCCGGCTTCCGTATGCACGTCATCGCCTACGACCCCTACCTCACGCGCGAAGCCACCCTGCGTCAGGGCGTCGAGCCCGTCGAGCTGGAGGAGCTGCTCGCGCGCTCGGACTTCATCACGATCCACGTGCCGCTCGTCGAGGACACGCGCCACCTGCTCGGTCCGGATCAGCTGGCCCGGGTCAAGCCCGGCGTCCGGATCGTCAATTGCGCCCGCGGGGGCATCGTCGACGAGTGGGCGCTCGCCGAGGCGATCCGCGCGGGCCGGGTCGCGGGCGCGGCCCTCGACGTTTTCGAGCGGGAGCCGCCGCCGGTGGACCACCCGCTGTTCGCGCTCGAGCAGGTCGTCGTCACGCCCCACCTGGGCGCCGCGACCGACGAGGCGCAGACCGCCGTCGCCCTCGCCATCGCCGAGCAGGTGGCGGACGCCCTCCTGCACGGGGTCGTCGTCAACGCCGTGAACCTGCCCTCGATCGACGCCGAGACGTACCGCGAGCAGGCGCCGTGGCTCGGGCTCGTCGAGACGATGGGGCGCTTCCTCGCCCAGATGGCCGACGGGCGGATGCGGGAGGCGCGCGTGACGTACTCCGGCGAGATCGCCGGCCGCGTCACCGCGACGCTCACGCTCGCGTTCGTCCGCGGCCTCCTCGGCGCCATCCTCTCCGAGCGCGTCACCGACGTGAACGCGCTGCCGCTCGCGAAGGCGCGCGGGCTCAAGGTGAGCGAGACCTCCACGACCGAGGCCGAGGACTATGCGAGCCTCGTGGCGGCCGAGCTCGTGACCGATCGGGCGACGTCGTCGGTCGCGGGGACGGTCTTCTTCAAGCGCGAGGCGCGCTTCGTGCGGATCGACGGCTACCCGCTCGAGGCCCTGCCCCAGGGGTGGATGCTCGTCTTCGCCAACCTCGACGTCCCGGGCGTCATCGGCCGGATCGGCACGCTCTGCGGGCGCCACGGCATCAACATCGCGGGGATGCAGCTCGGCCGCGAGCGGCGGGGCGGCCGCGCGGTCTCGATCCTGAACCTCGACGACCCGATGCCGCCCGCCGTGCTCGACGAGATCCAGGCGATGCCCGACATCGTCTCCGCGCGACTCGTCAGGCTGTAGCCCCCTACGTTTTTCGCGCGGCAGGGCTTACTATACTCGGGTTGTGAGCAAGCTCAGGCTGTTCGTCGTACGCCACGGGGAGACCGCGTGGTCGCGCGAGCGGCGCTTCGCCGGCTCGCGCGACGTCGCGCTCGAGCCCGAGGGCCTGCGGCAGTGCGAGGCCGTCGCGCGCGCGCTCGCCTCCGAGGTCGTCGCGGCGGTCTACGCGAGTCCGCTCGAGCGCGCCCGCGCCTCGGCGGAGGTCATCGCGAAGCCCCACCGCCTCCCGGTCGAGATCGATCCGGCGTTCGGCGAGATGGCGTTCGGGGAGTGGGAGGGGCTCACGCGCGAGGAGGTCGCCGCCCGCTTCCCCGCGGCGTACGAGGAGTGGCGCCACGCCCCGCACCTCGTCCGGATCGCCGGCGGCGAGACCCTCGCCCAGGTCGCCGAGCGCGCGCGCGGGGCCGTGCAGGCGCTCGCCGCCACCCACTCGGGGGAGACGATCGTCCTCGTGACCCACGCGATCGTCACCCGGCTCATCGTGCTCGACGCGCTCGGCCTCGGCCCGGAGCGGCTCTGGACCGTGGACGCCACGCCCGCGGGGATCACGGAGATCGAGTACGAGCCCGGCTGGGCGACCGTCCACCGGATGAACACCCTCGCCCACCTCGAGGCCGCGGCGCCGTGAGGCCCCTACCGGCGCAGCTCCCCAAGGGCGCGCGCGTGTACCTGCCCGACGAGGCGGCGCGCAAGCGGCACGCCGAGACGCGCCTGCTCTCCGTGTTCACGCGCTGGGGCTACCGCGAGATCGTCACCTCGACGTACGAGTACGCGGACGTGCTCGCGACCGGCACCGACGCCGACGTGCAGGAGAACATGTTCAAGCTCGTGGACCGCGAGACCGGGCGCCTGCTCGCGCTCCGCGCCGACATCACGCCCCAGATCGCCCGCATCGTGGCGACCCGCCTGCGCGACGAGCCCAAGCCCATCCGGCTCGCCTACGTGACGAACGTCTTCCGTTACGACGAGCCGCAGGTGTCGCACTACCGCGAGTTCTACCAGGCCGGTGTCGAGCTGATCGGGCTCGAGAAGCCGGAGGCGGAGGTCGAGATCATCGCGATGGCGATCGAGGGCCTGCGCGCGCTCGGCCTCGAGCGCTTCCAGCTCGTGCTGGGCCACCCGGACTTCTTCCGCGGCCTCTGCGAGGAGCTCGCCGCCGAGCCCGCGCGCGTGCGCGAGTTGCGGGCCGCGCTCGGCCGCAAGGACGCCGCGGCGCTCGCGGGCCTCGTGCGGCAGCTCGCGCCGCCGGCGCCCCTGGGTGAGGCGCTCGCCGCCCTGCCAACGCTCTTCGGCGGCGAGGCCGTGCTCGAGCGCGCCGCCGGGATCGCGCACAACAAGCGCTCGGCGCGGGCGGTCGCGAACCTCGCGGAGGTCTATCGCCTGCTCAAGATCTACGGACTCGCCGACGCGGTGACACTCGACCTCGGCGAGGTGCGCGGCTTCGACTACTACTCGGGGACCTACTTCGAGGCGTACGTGTCGGGCTTCGGCGCCGCGGTGGCGGGCGGCGGGCGGTACGACCAGATGCTGGCGCGCTTCGGCTACGACAGCGCGGCGGTCGGCTTCGCCTTCGACGTCGCGCGGATCCTCTCCGTGATGGAGGCCCAGGGGGTCGCCGTCGCGCTGGTCGGGCCCGACTTCTTCATCATCGACTTCACGCCGGACAAGACCGCGGCGCTCTCGCTCGCGCGGCGGCTGCGCGACCTCGGCGCCTCGGTGGCCCGCGACATCATCAGCCGCGGGCTCGAGGACTCGCTCGCCTACGCCCGCGTCCAGCGGGTGCGCTGGGCACTGGTCGTGGGGAGCCCGGGGACGGGCGCCGACCAGCTCCTGGCGCTCGACCTTGCGGACGGATCGGAGCGCACGCTCGTGGTCGCCGAGCTCCTGGCCGACCCGGCGCGCTTCTTCAGAGGTGTGGGCCATGCCTAACATCGTCGTCGTCGGCACGCAGTGGGGGGACGAGGGCAAGGGGAAGGTGGTCGACCTCCTCGCGCCGCACGTGAACGTCGTCGCGCGGTTCGCGGGGGGCAACAACGCCGGCCACACGGTCGTCGTCGGGCGCGAGAAGTACGTCCTGCACACGATCCCCTCGGGCATCCTGCACCCCGGCTGCCGGTGCGTCATCGGCTGCGGCGTCGTCGTGGACCCGGGCTCGCTCATCGAGGAGATGGAGTCGCTCGTCCAGCGCGGCGTCACGCTCGACGGCAACCTCTTCATCTCGAAGAACGCGCACCTCATCATGCCCTACCACCCGGCGCTCGACCGCGCCTCGGAGGCGATGCTCGGCAAGCGCCGGATCGGCACGACCGGCAAGGGCGTGGGGCCGGCTTACGTGGACAAGGCGGCGCGCGTCGGCATCCGCATGGCCGACCTCCTCAACGAGGGGCTCTTCCGCGAGAAGCTCGAGCTGAACGTCGCCCAGAAAAACCGGGTCCTGCGCGAGATCTACGACGCCCAGACCTTCTCCGTGGAGGAGATCCTCAACCAGTACCTCCGCTACGCGGGCTGGCTCGCGCCGTACATCACCGACACCGCGCTCCTCCTCTCGCGCTGGATCGACAACGGGTACAGCGTTCTCTTCGAGGGCGCGCAGGCCACGATGCTCGACGTCGACCATGGGACCTACCCGTACATCACGTCGTCCTCGACGACGGCGGGCGGGGCGTCGACCGGCACCGGCGTGCCGCCCACGCGGATCCACGGCGTGCTGGGCGTCTCGAAGGCCTACACGACGCGCGTCGGCGGCGGACCGTTCCCGTCCGAGATGTCGGGCGCGATCGCCGAGGAGATCCGGGCGCGCGGCCACGAGTACGGCGCCACGACGGGCCGGCCGCGGCGCTGCGGCTGGTTCGACGCGATCGTGGGGCGCTACGCCGTGCGCATCAACGGCCTCGACACGGTGGCCCTCACCAAGCTCGACGTGCTCGATCAGTGCGAGACCGTGAAGCTCTGCGTCGGCTACCGCTACCGGGGCGAGGTGCTCACCGAGTTCCCCGAGGACGAGAACGTCGTGGCCGAGGCCGAGCCCGTCTACGAGGAGGTCGAGGGCTGGCGCGCGCCGACGGGCGGCGCCAAGAACGAGGCCGATCTGCCGGCGAAGGCGCGCCGGTACCTGGAGCGGCTCGAGGAGCTGGTCGAGGTGCCCTTCTGCCTCATCTCGACCGGCCCGCAGCGCGACGAGACGATCCTCTGCGAGGACTCGCCGCTGCTCCGCTGGTTCCCGTCGGTCCGCTCGAGCCTCACCTGAGGCGCCCATGAACCCACAGAAGCCTGTCGCCATCGAGTCGATCGACCGCCTGTGCGCCCTGGCGAACCTGCCGTTGC
>WNFW01002119.1_pt1 | contig 13528 bp, 18 predicted proteins | sample 5400131 | NCBI WGS metagenome assembly WNFW01 (sample SAMN13153362, study PRJNA577476) | soil metagenome | isolation source: 20 cm soil or saprolite under grassland replicate 1 | place: USA:California | collected 2016-06-15 | reverse complement strand
GAGTCCCACGCTTTCGTAGGGCATCGGTGACACAAGCAGCCACCGCTACGCTGCCAGCGAACGCCAACGCCGTGCGCGGGCCGACATACAAAACCTTTTGGAGCGTGTCCTCGGTGACTCCCGCCCTAAGCCAAGTCGCGCGCGAGTCCGCGAGAATGACAGCGCCGTCTCGGAAGCGACAAGCAGCTACCAAGGTCATCGTATTCTCTCGTGCCTGAACAGCGGTACGGGGAGTGCCGATCTAGATGTCGTGAACGATGTCGTTGGAATCTGGATCGAACGCCGCGAAGAGTTGGAAAAACTCGTTCATGTTCGCGACAGACTCCCTCGCCACGTCGAGAGGATGTCTCACCGGGCTGACATGAGATGATCCTGCTGTGGACCCTCCTTCCCTCGTCCTCGGATGAGCTAACCGATTGCGAGCCTCCGAGAGGGCACGAGCAACTGAGATGATCTCTGCGTCGGCGTCCAATCGCACGCCGCAACACGTCTCGATAATCCCCGTGAGCTTCGGAACCAAGCCCAGGCGCTCGTAGTGCCCCTCGTAGAACTCCTGCCCCATTCGCTTGACACCGTAGAAGTTGAGAAAGGCTTCCGCAGCCATCGCGCTCAGAACGACAGCAGCGGTGGTGAAGAGATTCCTCTCGACGATCCGTTCACGTGACACGAGGCGACCAGCGGCTTTGTCCCCTGCTAGCTGGCGTGCCCGTGCTGCCTCCCATTCCTTGCGGAGATCGACGGACACCTGCTCCGCAAGCTCCAGAGCGCGAACGGCCTGTTCTCGAAGGCCGCCCTCGAACTCCCAAGAACCCGGCCTACGGAATGGCGCGATTGTCGCGTGCTTCAACGGGTGACTCATCGGGGTTGCCAGAATTTTAGCACTGATTTTCTCGGGGGTCACCGTCTGTGCGCCTCGATCCCATTTCCCCCCGTAGGGGTGCCCCCTCGTGTCTTCCGCTCGATCCCTCAATGCATCTTCGACACCAGCGCGCTTCCCCCCTAGCCCCTACTCACACGACCTTAACGCCGGGACGGCCAGGGGATGACGTTGCGACGACCTACACTAACGTGGCACTCGGGACAGTAGTGGGTTTCTCGCGGCACCAAGACGCGAGGGCACAGATGGCGATGCGTGCCGCCCGATTGAACGTTTCCGCAACAGCGACACTCGCGACGTGTCCCAAAGTCACCAGTGCACACGTGAACCGCGAGTCGGCATCGGTATGGCAGCGAACGGCCATCGGCCTCTTGCCAGAATCCGCACATCTTACAAGCGCGATACTTCCTGAGTGACCCATCCGCCTTCGCCGCCCGGCGAGGGCCGTAGTCAGCGTCCTTTCGACAGTCGGGACACGTCAAGGGAAATCCCGATGTGCGCTGGCGCTCATCCTGTTCCCACTCGGTCTCCGTGTACGGAGCGAACCCCGCCAACGTGCCGTAGACCCATTTTCTCCAGTACATCTCAGCCGCGACCAGCACCCAAGCCGGCAGCAAGGCAGCGAATGGAATTGCGAAGAGAACAACAAAGGCGGCGGCCCAGAGGACTGACGCGATGTCTCTCGCGGTTACCGCAGGGTTGGTGAATAGATCGCGGATGATCAGCACGGTGAAGATGAGCAGCATCAGTACCGAGGGGATGCTGATGCCAGCCCAAAGGAACAGGCTGATCCGCGAGAGAGTGCCAGGGGCGAAGAGTCTTAGCGGCCCACGGAAGGACATCACACCGATGACACCATAGGGTGCCAGGATTTTGCTGAAGATTTTCGAGAGGGTCAACGTGTGTCGCGCCCGCTCGCGTTTCCCCCCCGTACCCCGTCCCCCGCCCGCGATTCGTTCGACCACCCGCCCCCGCCGTTCCACTGTCCGTCCCACTGTCGCACCGATCCACGCCGTAACCGCTAGACGCCACACCGCGTTGCGCGGGAGGCCAAGGGACTAAGCATCCGTTCCCAAGCACGAGCCTACCGCAATTGAGGCTCTGAGGGTCTCCCGCAGTCGGCCACGGGCCGGGCTCGCGTGTCTCTGGCTATCGCAGGGTACGGGTGTTAACACGTAACTAGTTATCAGCTAGTTATAGACTAGTCGCACTCTTGTCGTACACTCACCACAACCCGCGCTCCGCTCGTTGCCGGTCTCCGCACGGCCCGGCGTGGTACGCTGCGTGCGGTAGCTAGTTATTGACTAGTCAATTGCTAGTCGCAACCACTACTCGCAACGAGAGGGTACGCACATGGCGCAGTTCTGGGGAACGATCAAAGGGGCTCGCGGTGAAGCCTCCAGGCTCGGACACAAAGCGAGCGGGCTCGACACCTACGCTGCTAGTTGGCAAGGAGCCGTCTCTGTCAGGCTGTGGCACGACGCCAAGACGGGCCGTGATATGGCGCAAGTAGAACTCACCACGCACCACGGTGCGGGCGTGCATCGCTCGCTCTATCGCGGGCCGGTCTCCGGCGCGACGTGTGAGTGTACCGATTCAGGCTGCAAGGCTCACAAAAGCGAGCCGAAGTGCTCCAAGCCTGTCTACGAGACGCTCTATCGCTGCGACATGGAGGACAACACTGGCGTTGCCTTCTGTGGTGACTGTGCGTCGGATGCTATGGCGTCGGGCGTGTTTGCCACGAAGGAGGCTTGACCATGCGACGCCCTAGCTACGAAGCAGACGACAAGACGTTTCCGGCCGATGCGTACCGCGTGGCTGGATATGGTGGTGTCGCGTGGCGTGTGTACGGATGGGAGACGCAACCCACCGAGGACACCGAGTGGGACGGCATCGAGGAACGCACGGGCCGCGTGGTGTGCGTCATGGTCGGTGATGATCGTCGCTTCACATTCGAGCCTGACGAGCTTACGCCGCTCAACGACGACGACTACTGCGGATCGTGCGGGCAGATCGGATGCACGCATGACGGTAGGGAGCGCTAGCCATTGTTGGTGAACTTGCGAGCGACTAGTAGCGCACTAGCTTCTAATCCCGCTCACCACCACTCAACCCGAGAGGACCGCATGGCAAAGGTGCGACAGGCGCGAAAGGGGAAGGGACAGCTAAGCGTCTGGATTTCCGAGGAGGCGTTGCGACGACTCGCAGCGCTCCAGAAGCATTACGCAAAGCGAGCGGGTCTCCTGTCTCCTGTAACGCAGGCTGAAGCTATCGAAATCGTGTTGCGCGACTCGGCAGCCCGTGAGGGCGCAGAGAAGGCGGCGAAGTGAGACTCACCGGGACCAATTGGGAACGTCCAAGCGCCTGCACACTACTTGATGTGTATGCTGCACACTACTAGACTCCCCGGCCTTATGACTTCTGATGCAGCCGAGATCATCGCAACGCGGGAGCGCGAGTCGGTGGCGCGGGCCAAGATCAGCGCGGCACAGGCCAACCGAGAAAAACCCGCCCGACGTGAGCTAGACGCACTCGTGCGTCCCCTAGCCGCACACTTGCCGAAAGCGCTCGCCCCATCTGAGGGACAGCCACAGGTGTCCAACGAGCAGCGAGCCGTGCTCCGCGAGATTCCCCCCGAAGATTTGGCTGCCGCCGTTGTCCGGGCCGTCATCGGGCTGCTGTGGCGACGGAAGCGCAACGACAACACCGGGAAATGGGAGTCCGACCTCACAGTAGAGCACATTCAGACCGTCTGGCGTGGGGTCGGCCTTCGCGTCCTGCAAGCCTATATGCGGGTACAGTCCCCGCAGCTATCGCCGCGCCTCGCGGACCTCAAGCTCGAAGAGATGCGGCACAAGCTGACACTTCGGCACGTCACAGAAATCGGACTCTATCTTACGGAACAGCTCCACCGCACCGTGGGGCCAGGGCTGCTTCTCTTCCATCCCTCACGGCTCTTTATCAAGAAGGGGAAGGGTAAGCCCGGCAAGAAGGGGAAGGAGCAGTTTGGCCGCACAGACCATAAACTCAGCCTTGATCCCGACGCAGCAGCGCGATTTGGTTTCCCGACGCTCCTCGCGGCCTGCGATCACCGCCCGATGATCGAGCCGCCGTTGCCGTGGGGACGTTTCCGAGATCGTGCGGGTAATGAAGTCGAGCCGCGTGGGGGCTACAGATACCGTCTCAAGGGATCAGTCCCGCTCATCACCAATGTTCCGGCGAGTGAAGCTGATCCTCCGTGCTCCCCGATAGTTTATGAGGCGCTCAACGCCCTTCAAGAAACGCCCTGGCGTGTCAACCTCGATGTCCTCACGGTCGCACAGGCAGAGCAGGAACGCCTGAAACCTGAATACAACGCCATCTGTGACGAGTGGCGGCCCCTCGCCGCCAAAAAGAAGCGCACGTCCAAAGAGGCGGCAAGGTTCGAGAAGCTGACAGCGGAGAAGCAGCACCTTGAAGCTGACCAGAGCATTGTTGCGGAAGCTGAAAATGAAGCTGATGAAGAAGTGCTCTACTTCGTCCACTCGCTCGACTACCGGGGCCGCGTCTACGCACACGGCAGATGCCTCTTTCCCGGTGGCCTCGACCTCGCACGAGCGCTGCTGACCTTCGCACACGGACGACAGATCGCGGCGCATGATACAGAAGCCATGCAGGTGACGATCCAGGCGCTCGACACGTATGGAGCCGACTGCCTCGGTGCTCCGCTCGACCCTGAAGAGGTCGCCCGCATCGGAGAAAATCCCGTTGAAACGCGCCCGCTGTGGTGGAAAGCAAAAAAGAACCATCGGTGGCAATACTTGGCCTACTGCCTCGAACACACGGCGTTGATCAATGCGCTCGCTGCTGGTCTGTCCTACGAGAGCAGGCTTCCGGTGTGGCAGGACGCCTCCTCGAATGGGTTGCAGCACATGGCCCTCTTGATCCGAGACGAGGAGCTTGGGAAAAAAGTGGGCATTGTCCCGCTGGATCACGATGAAGAGCGGAAAAACATCTACGATGAAGTGGCTAAGAAGATGACCGCTCGTCTGGCAGAAAAGGATACGAAGCGCAGGCCCCATATGAACGTCGCCAACCGCAAGGCGCTCTTGAAGCACTGCGGCGGAGAGGTTAAGCGCAATCACGCCAAGAGCCCAACCATGACCTTCGGATACGGAGGGGTGTGGCTGACGTTCTACGACAACTTTGCCATCGAGGAACTCGGCATGAGGCGGGACGATAGCGGACGGGTGCCGTGGAACCCGCTCGCCGCCTGCTTCGCTACGGTCGCCTGGGAGACGCTGAAGGACGACGCCGCGCCGAGGGCCGTCGAGCTTCGGGACTGGTTTCAGCAGGTCGCAAAGGTGATCGCCAAGACCGACGAACCGGCCACATGGGTCGTCCCTGGCACGGGTTTCCCCGCAGGCCAACGCCACAGCCGCACGAGTGAGACAGCCCGGCTGCGCTTCGATTGGGATGGCATTGAACGGTGGATAACTGTGCCGGTGCAAGAGTTCACGATGCTCAATCCGGATAAGCACAGGACGAGCTTCGCGCCCAACGTAACTCATTCGCTCGACGCCGCACATCTCATGCTGACGGTCGCGCAGGCGCGGGACAACAATTTCGATGGACCCCTCGGCACGATTCACGACAGCTTTGCGGCGTGTGCCGCCGACGCTCCGGTGCTAGAGCACTTCTTCAAATCGGGCTTCGACAGCATCTACAGTTCCAAGCCCAAGCTCATCGACGATCACGGAGACATCGTGAGCGAGAACATCAAGAGCACAAACAATCCGCTCCTGAACCTCGCAGACCAATTCCGGGGGCAGTGCCCGGACGACGAGGACTTTCCTGAGCCTCCGCGGCAGGGGACGCTTGACGTGAATCGGGTGTACGCGGCGTGCCCGCTCGGAGAGCCGTACACCGGCCCCTGAGAGGGCACGGGGAACGCATTTTCGGACCTGTTCGAGAATAGTCCGTGCTCCAGACTGCTAAGTGCTTACGATTAAGTATCTTAACTCCATTTTGGAGCGAGTAGTGTGCACGTAATGGGAATACCCCGAGTATGCCGTGTTGAAGCTCGCCCGCCGTCGCAGGACGGCCCTGTGCGAGCAAAGCGGCGAGGCTTGCGAGACGACCTGAGATTCATCTCGCGCAGATCAGGCTCAAGAGCGCGTTGACGACGCTACGAGTCCACGCCCGAGGCGGATGACGTTCGTTCGGCCAAACGGCTGCCGGTCAGATGGCATGCAGGGAGCAAGAAGCTCAAGCAACTGGAACAACGGCACCACCGCACTACCCCATCCAATACATGTAGAGAGCCCCAAGCCAAAGCGTCATGCTTAAAGCAAGCTGTCTAATCACTCGTTACCACGGGGGGGGGAAACTAAATCCCATAAGAGGAAAATGATGAAACCGACAACTGATACGAGACTCAAGCTGTCCCCGGCTGCCGTGAAAGCGATCCGTCACCGTTACCAAAGACGTGGTGAATCCAGAATCACGCAAGCCACACTCGCCAGACGCTACAACGTGGATCAGTCAACAATCAATCAGATCGTTCTCGGACGCTCGCGACAAAACGTGGGTGGGCCTCGCTCGACTAGTGGCCCCGACACAAGCACGCGGGCGCACGGACGGCACAATGGGCGAGTCAAGTTAACCGAACGCGAAGTGCACAAGATTCGCGCGCTATACGCCGCGCAGCAGCCCCGCGTCACGCAACGCCAGCTCGCGGAATGTTACGGCGTGTCGTCCGTCTGCATCTGTTTGATCGTGAATCGCAAGTCCTGGCGGTATCTGGCGAACGAGTGAAGGCACCTAACTACCACACGCGAATAACAGGGAGGGCGCTGATGGGACGGCAAACACAATCCCTCTTGCACGACCAATTCCCCGCTGAATTCAACGCCCTCCGCGACAACGCTGAACGCGTCGCACAAGACCAGCCAACCCGCGAGCCCTTCCCGTGGACGATCCTGCTGACGACGGCGGGACTCTTGCGCTGGCGCAGCGTCCGCACGGTGCCAGAGAGCGAACCCACGCGGGGCGTATATCTCACGACGACCACGCGGGTGCTTTTCGGATCACCGCGACTCGGAGTTGAATGGTTCCCCTACACGAAGACAGGGGAGGTCCGCGACGACGAGCAAGTACCTGCACCGCTCACGCCCGACGAGATCGAGGCGAGAGATGACCTGGACTTCTACTTGGATGGTCAGCAGCGCAAGCGGGACCAAGAGTCGCACTACGCTCGATTTTGGGTTCCACGTTTGCGAAAGCTCGGACTCGTCATGTGCCGGCTCCCCGGTCTCCCAACGTACGACGGAAAGCCCTGCACGTGCGTAACGTGTCGCCGCCCGGCGGCTTCCTCGAAGTAACGAGCCGGATCGTCCACAACAACTGAGAGGCTCTCCTCATTCAACCGGGGAGGGCCTGTCGTTTACGTCACAAGAAAAGAAAGGAGACACAACATGAGCACTTGTCCCTTCTGCCCTCTTGGGAAACAGCGGTCGTGCAAACATCGCGACCCGTCGTCAGGACGTGCTCAGGTTGCCCCTCCCCCCGATACGGGGCGGAAGCAGATCGTCGTTCCTGGGGCATCCTCGGACGGCCCCAAGCCCGGCGACAGCCTCTTCGTGCTCCACGGCAAGCTGGTCGACCTCGCGTGCGTGTTGTGTGGCGCGGTCATCAGCAGCGGACGGGACCAACCCCGACTGCGCTACATCCACGGATTGGAACATGCGCGGCTCGGGCAAGCGCGTGAAATCGCCGTGAGTGCCGTTCCGTTCCCCGGATCGACGTTCGTGGCCCGCTTCGAGGTGATGGCGGCATGAAAGGGACGTTCAGTGAGCGCACTTGTCCCACGACAGGATGCAACCGCCCTATACGCCTCAACAGGTTCGCCCTCACCGGCGTCGGTGGTCACTGCGAGCGATGCCGTCAGAGGGTCAAGCGTCAGGGCCACGTCGATCAGCGTCCTGTGCGGAAACCAGAAGTGCAGAAAGTCGTCACACGCCTCAAGCGGCTCGTGAAGCGTGCGAACAAGCAGGAGCAGGTCGAGAGTGCGTTGCGACAACTGGCGGGGAATCTGGCCGACTGCACAATAGACGACCTTACGCAGCCGGCCCCGAACGGCAGAGATCACAAGCCGTGGGTGAATCGCTGGCAACTCGCAGCGTTGCACGAGGTGCAGCGGGTCATGGCCGACGTTGATCCTGTGCAGTCGGGCTACGTGGTCTGCGCGATGTTCGTCATGGCGCAAACGGAACGTCCGTCCCGTTTCGTGACCGACCTCGCTGTTCGCGTGCAGTTAGTTCGGATGTTCAGGATGCAGACGGCGTTGGGTTGTGGAAGCTGGTACGACGAGGCACACGAACGAAATCGGGTGTGGTACAAAACGCTTCCGCCTCGGGTGAGCGAGTACATCGCGGAGATGCTCACGCTGACGTACGCCTCCACGGTTCCGTTCTTTCTGGCACTCATAAAGAAGGACAAAGAGCGACACCGCCCGTTGCTGGTACCAGAGTAGTCACACCGCAGTCACACAGTGTTAACACGCATCATCATCACTCACCAGACACACACCATAAGGGAGTCACACGTCACCATGACCATGCCTCAAACGCCCCTGGAACTGTGGGCAGCAGTCCCCTTCAGCAGCGACGCCGAGATGATCGAGGCGATGGGCAATCCGCTCTACAAGAACTCCGGCATCTCAGGATCAGCCGCCTTTGTGGCTGCGGTCGAAGCGAAAATCGCGATCAGCAGCGGCATCGGCACGGGCTCGGTCAACATTGGCCGACTCGCGCACCGCGTCACGATGAGCGCCGGCATCGGGCAGGAAGGTCCGTCGATGGAAGAGCAGGCCGAATCGTTTCGAGACGTTATCTCCAGGGCTGAAGTTCGCGAAGGGTACGGTACCTCGTTCGGTTCAGCGCCATCGCAGGAGTAGCACAGTAACCGCAGTCTCACTCGTTTCAATCACACTTCACACACTTCTCTCATCACCACAAGGACTACAAGAACATGGCTACTACACGCGCACTCGCTGCTGACGGCGAGTCGGTGCAGAGCACGGAGCTAATCGTCACGTCCGCGCTCGCTACATGGGTAACGGCTTTCCTTCCCCCTGTCGGGGACGGTACGGCGGGCACGGTCGTGGACAACTCTAGTGTGGCGTTCTACGCGAACGCGCTGGGGGGCATCTACGTGAAGGATCAGTACGGCCACTCCATCGGCACGGTCAATCCCGGTGATTCGGCGCTGTTCGTCGCGAACGTCGTGACGCAGGGCGGCACTGGTGTCGCTCAGGCCAGCAAGTGGGCGCAGCAGCAGAACAACAGGGTGGTGTCGGTGGCGGCTGCTCGGGAAGAGGTCGTCGTCGGTGCCGGTGCAGCGCTCGCGTTCACGGCGAACTCGAACGCGGCGATTGCCACTCCGGCTTCGGTCAACCGCTACATCAAGGTCATCGCCAGCGACGGTCTGCCGGTCTACATCCCGGCTTGGCGGTAAGCAGTAGCATAACTCCGCCTCCCTTCCCCCTGCATCAGTTGCGTTGTCGCGTGTCACGGCCCTGAGCCCGCCGAGTGTCGGATAACTCAGGAGAACCGTGAGTGCGCGTAACGTGAGTGGAGTGGGGAGTAGGGAGGTTGGAGGCTCACTTTCGTAGGTGAAAGGTAGGTAACTCGCCGTAGTCCTCAGCGAGTCGTCCACACAACCACAAGTCAAACGATGAGAGGCCCCTGCTTCACGGCGGGGGCTTTTTCGCTTTTCTAGGAGGGGTTTCAACCAGTGGCAAGATCGAGTAGCGCCCTGCAAGTGCTCCGTACCACCGGAGGGAGCACGGAGCAGCGCGTTGAGCCGCCCGCAGACCGGGGTAGGCTCCTTACCGCCGCCCAAGTAGCGGCAGAGTTGTTCAACGACACGGTGAGCGCCGCCTGGGTGCGACGGAACATCCCGCACAAGGTGGTACTCGGACATAGCACCGTCCGGTGGTATGCCGCCGACGTGCAGGCGTGGATCAGCACAAAGCGTTGCCCTTGCGAGCCCGCCGAGTAGACAACAGATTGTTGACATGAATCGTCTGACCGAGGCGCTACGCGCCGCCGTCGCCAAGAGTCCCGCTTCGCGCCGGGAGTTGTGTCGCGCAGCGGGCGTCGAGCAATCCCTTCTGGCCCGTGTTCTGGCCGGGGAGCGACGGGCGACAACCACGCTGTGTAAACGAATAGCCCGCGCTCTTATGCGATGGGGCACGGATTGCACCGCAGCAGCCACGCTACTTCGTCACGCACTCACCAGGAAAGGAGACTGAGGAGCAATGCCACATCGTACGTCGAAGCATGGGACGTTCCGTCTCGACCGCCGCTTTCCTGGCGTGGGTCGCGTCGCCGTCGCCAGCGGTGCCACTACCGCCACCGAGTTTCACAAACGGGACGCGCTGTTGACCCGCCTCTACGACCAAGGTCGTCTCGACTTGCTCTGCGCTATCCAGGCGGGCACGCTCAACGTCACGGAGGTCTACGCGGCAGATCGTTCGGGGCAGCTTGACACCCTGACTGGTGACCGCGCCCTCCTTGGGGCCAACCTGTGGGATGCCGTGAAAGGCTGGACGCCGACAAGCGCCGCAGCGAAACAGACTCGGAGGCGGTACGCCACGAGCTTCGCGACACTTGAGCGGTCAGGCGTCTTGAAGTCGAGCGCCACTGTGGGCGACCTCGCCGGAGTCGATTGGCGTGCCCTCGGAGCCGCCTGGAAGGGTGGAGCGTCTGATTGGAACCACTTGCGCCGCGCCGTCTCGCGCTTCCTAACGTTGTACCTGGGAGACGTGCATCACCCCATGCGTCGTGCGGTCGTGAAGGCGATTCCGACGCGCAAGGAAACCTCCCGAGTACCTGATCTTCCTCTGCCCCTGTTCTGGTCCATCGTGCAGGCCACGCCCGAGTTTGTTCGGGCTGCTTACGTGACGATGGCTGCTCTTGGGCTCCGCGTGGGTGAGTATCTCAAGCTCACCAAGGATCACCTGCTTCCTCATTCGCTGAGCGTCCGCATTCCCGGCACGAAGACCGCTGAATCAGCGGCAGTCGTCCGGGTTGATGAGAGGCTCTGGCCCTGGGTCGTGTCTGGCGTGCCTTCGCCGCTCGCTTACAAGTGGCTGCGCGAGTACTTCAAGCGTGCCTTGAAAGCTGCTGGCGCACCCCTTGACCTTCGGCTGCACGATTTGCGACACTGCTACGCGCAGTGGCTCGTAGACGCAGGAGCATCAGAGGCCCGCGTCCAGGTTGGGATGCGTCATGCGACGGCGGCGATGACGCGGAGGTACGCGATGCAGCGGGACAAGGGCGAGAACGCGAGGCTCATGGCGAGCCTGCTGCTTCCCGCTCGAACGGCCTAGAGGCGACCGACCTGAAATATGAAGATCGACACCGCCGCGCGAGCGCGGGTGATCGACGGAGCCGTGGCCATACTCAACGAGGTTTATGTGTTTCCGGAAACCGCCAAGAAGATGGAAGAGGCTTTGCGAGCACGGCAGGAAAAAGGTGAGTACGCTGCCGTCGATGATGCCGACGCGTTTGCGGATCTGCTCACGGATCACCTGCAGCACGTCAGCCATGATAAGCACCTGCGTGTGAATTCTTCGCCCGCGGGGCCAAAGGATGACGCCCCGCGCAATCCCGATGTGCGAACCCAGATGGAGCGTGACAATCGCGTTTTTGAAAGGGTGGAGCGCCTATCCTCAAATATCGGCTATTTGAAATTTAACGCCTTCCCCGATCCTGAGGTGTGCGGTCCGACAGCGATTGCAGCAATGAATTTCCTTGGCGACGTAGATGCTGTCATCTTCGATCTGCGCGACAACAGAGGAGGCGATCCGAATATGATCGCTTTGATCTCCACATTTCTTTTCGACAAACCTACGCATCTGAACGACTTGTATAACCGGAAAGAGAACACCACCACGCAGTACTGGACGCTGCCCTACGTGCCTGGAAAGAGGCTCGGTGACAAGCCGGTCTTCGTGCTCACGTCGAAGCGGACATTCTCAGGCGCGGAGGAGTTCACCTACAACCTCAAGAACCTAAAGCGAGCGACGATCATAGGAGAGACGACGGGCGGTGGAGCGCATGCGGTTTCCGTCCATCGGATTGACAATCATTTCACGATCCGCGTGCCATGCGCGCGCGCCGTGAACCCTGTCTCCCAAACGAACTGGGAAGGAACGGGCGTCGAGCCCGACATCAAGGTTCCCGAGGACGAGGCACTGGATGTGGCAAAGAAGATGGCCGAGGAGCAAATCAGGAACGAAAGCCAGGGAGGAATTGAGAAGTAGCGACGAGTCCCACTGTTAGTCCCACTGTGAGCCGGAGGCGTCAACAATCCATTGACGCTTCCGCTTGCGGAAGTCGTTGTTGCTGATGAATTTTCGTTGCTTCCGGCCAGGTAGCTCAGTTGGTAGAGCAGCGGACTGAAAATCCGCGTGTCGGCAGTTCGATTCTGCCCCTGGCCATTCGCCGCGATCCAAGCCTACCCGCAACCGGAGGTCCCGCATGGTCGATCCAAACGAGCAAGCCGTCGTGGTCGTGCATGGCCGGGGAGACGGATTCGCCCAGGAGATCACGGCGGGGCGTCATCGCCTGATCGCCGACGAGCCGGTGTCCGCCGGAGGGACCGACCGGGGGCTCGGGCCGTACGACTTGCTCTTGGCGGGCCTTGGCGCCTGAACGTCCATGACGATCGCGCTGTATGCGCGAAGGAAAGGGTGGCCGGTCAGCGGCGTGACGGTTCGCCTGCGCCATTCGAGGATTCACGCCGACGACTGCGCCGAATGTGAAACCGCACAGGGCATGCTCGATCGGATCGAGAGCGAGATCACCGTCGCCGGCGAGCTTACGGAGCAGCAGCGCGCCAGGCTGCTCGAGATCGCCAACAAGTGTCCGGTCCATCGGACGCTCACGTCGGAGATCAACATTCGGACGACTCTCGTCTGATGATGCGGTCGACATCACCGTCAAGCTCGTCCTAACCGACGTCCAGTAGCACTTTCAGCACGCCAGGCCGCTCTGCGTGCTCGAGTGCCGTGAGGGCCTCAGCGAGCGGGTAGCGTGCGTGGATCAAGGGCTCGACGTCGACGCGTCGCTCGGCGAGGAGGCGGAGCGCCGGCGCGAACGGCCCGCAGCGCGAGCCCACGAGCGTCAACTCATGCACCACGACCGCTGAGGCATCGAGGGTCAGCGCGCCGGCGTAGGTGCTCTTCAGCACGAGCGTGCCGCGCGGTCGCACGGCGCGTTGGGCCACGGCGAACCCTTCGGGATTACCGGTGCATTCGACGGCCACGTCGAACGCCCCGCGCGTCGCTCGGTCGGCGCGCCCGGTCTCGATCCCCCGCGCCGCGAGCACGGCCAGCTTCGCGTCGTGCCGTCCGACCACGAGCAGGGCACAGCCGGTGAGCGCGAGGGTCTGCGCCACGAGCTGGCCGAGCTTCCCGTCGCCCACCACGAGCACACGGTCGCGGAGGCCGATCGGGACCTGCTCCTGGATCTCGAGCGCCGCGGCGAGCGGCTCTGTGAATACGGCGGCATCCGAGGACACGGCGTCCGGAACCGGATGCAGGTTCTCGGCCGGCAGGATGAGGTAGTCAGCGAACGCGCCGTGCCGGCTCACGATGCCGAG
>WNFW01005864.1_pt1 | contig 13531 bp, 13 predicted proteins | sample 5400131 | NCBI WGS metagenome assembly WNFW01 (sample SAMN13153362, study PRJNA577476) | soil metagenome | isolation source: 20 cm soil or saprolite under grassland replicate 1 | place: USA:California | collected 2016-06-15 | reverse complement strand
TTGCGTTGCGCGTCCGGGGCGACTCAATGATCGGCGCGCACATTGTTGATGGTGACATTGTGATTTTGGAAGACACGAAAGAGGTGCACAACGGCGAAATCGTTGCGGCATTGATCGACGGCGAAACGGCATTGAAGCGCTACGTTGTCGAGCACGGTCGGCCATATCTAAAAGCGGAAAACCCGCGCTATCCAGACCTGGTTCCGGCCCGCGAGCTTAAGATTCAAGGCGTGATGATATCGCTGATCCGCAAACAAGAGCGCCGGAAAGGGCATTAGTCTAACAGAGTGATTACTGAGAAGCGAGATGTTGTGGAGTGAGAGCGGAACTGGTGGAAGACACGACAAAAATGCATTGCAGGTTGCCAACGTAAAACATAGTATTACACAATGACCAAGACAATCTCGAAACTGGGCAATTCTCAGGGGATTATTTTTGATGCCGCACTGATGGATCTGGCGCGGTTAAAGGTAGGCGATGAGGTTACCATCACTGTTCACGAGGGCGGGTCGATTGTTCTCACGCCGGTTCGGCCAACGATCAGTCCCAAAACAGCGGCGGCCGCGGCGAAGCGATTGATCAAGAAGAACTCCGCTCTTTTTAAACGTCTCGCTTGAGCGAAGCAATCAAGCATCTGACGGTTCCGGCTGTAAAAGCCATTCATCGGGAAGTGTTGGCGGCGCATGGAGGCGCGCGCGGTATTCGCGACAAAGCATTATTGGAATCGGCCGTCGCAGTGCCTCAAGCAATAATGATGGGGAGATCGCTAATCTCGGATCCGATCGAGATTGGAGCAGCATATCTTTTTTACCTTTGCCGAAATCATCCGTTCGCGGACGGAAACAAGCGAAGTGTGCTCGCCGCATGTTTGGTTTTTCTTGAGAGTAACGATTTATTGCGGAGTATGAAGTTGATGACCGACGAATGGGAAGCGTTTGTGCTCGATGTGGCGGCAAGCAAAATCGATCGGGAAGAAACTACCAAGCGTCTGCGGAAGCTGGTAAAGGGATCGAGCGCTAAAGCATTGGCGGCGGCTTGGCCAAAGGCGCGATCACCGAATTAATCAGCCCAAGAGTAAGCGCGGGGAGCGCATCACTCATTCATGCACTGCTCCATGGCGCGCATCACGATAATTATTTTCTGGCGGTTATTGATGGGCGCGATTCGTTCGATCCAGGCGCGTTGGCCAATTTCGTTCTTCGTCATCTTCTTTGGGTGCGTTGCACGAAAGCTTTCGAAGCACTCAAAGCGGCTGATCTGCTCTTACGGGACGGCAATTTCCCGCTTGTGATTGTCGATCTTGTAATCAATTCACCGAAAGAGTTGCGCAAAATCCCGCAAACGACCTGGTATCGTTTGCAACGGCTGGTCGAATCAGTGCCCACAGCATGTCTGGTCCTCACGCGGCAGGGAATTGTCAGCAGCGCGCAATTGAAAATTGTTCTGGAAAATTCCTGGGAACTCCATCATCTCGAAGACGAAAACGCGATAGCGCGATTATGCTTTCGTGTTCAACGGTCGCATCTCCAACCAGATGTCGGAAGTCAGCCGCTTTCGTCCTTTGGTTACGGCGAGCCAAGGAGATCAGAGGTTAGCTAAACTGATGTTCGCGACGATTTATTTGCCGAATTTTTATTTGCACGCCGCAATGCGGCATCAGCCGGCATTGCGTGCGAAACCGATCGCGTTGATCGAGACGCAGGAAAGAAAAGCAGTGATCATCGAACTGAATGCGGCTGCCGCAAACTTTGGCGTGCGCAAGGGGATGACGCCGAGCCAGGGTCTGGCGCGGTGCTTAAGCCTCCTTATCAAAATACGCGCACGGGAGCAGGAAATATTGATGGAGGAAATTTTGCTCCAGCACGCATTCACGCTTTCTCCTTACGTGGAAGCGACCGCGCCCGGTGTTTGCACAGTCCAATTTACTGATAAGCGTAATTTGGCGGCGAAAGTGTCAGGGGTAATCGAGCGATTGACCCAGTGCGAAATGATCGCTCAAGCTGGAATTGCATCGTCGCCAGATATAAGTTCTCTAGGGGCGCATTTGGCGCGGCCGATTTTGCAAATCGACGATGCAAAAAAGTTCCTCGCGCCATTGCCGATTGAGACGCTCGAAACATAGACTTTCGGTCTCTGCCACCAGTCCTGAAAAGCGTTCGGGGGTGGGTGTACGGGGTACAGCCGTATGTTCCGCCTCCCCTATGCTATCGCGGCTCGCCTTTCGATCAAAAGCCGATAAACAAAGCCACCTAGCGCGCCGCCTACCAACGGTCCGATCCAGTAAACATAATGGTCGTGCCAAAAATTTGCCGCAACGGCGGGACCGAATACGCGCGCAGGATTCATTGCCGCGCCGGTAAGCGTTCCTCCGAACAAGATGTCGAGCGTGATCGTTGCTCCGATCACCAGCCCGGCGACGCGCCGGGGCCCGCGTTCATCAACAGCTGTGCCGTGAACGACAAACACGAGCAAGAAAGTGAGGATCCCTTCGACTAAAATTCCCTGCCACGCGGCAAGATTGATCGCAAGCTGGGGAGTACCATTAATAACGACATCGCGCCCGAACAGACCGAGACAAATCAAGGCAGCACAGATTCCGCCGAGACATTGTGCAATCCAGAAGCGAAAAGCGTTGCCCCATTTCATATGACCGCCACAAACCAGACCGAAGGTTACCGCCGGATTTAACTGCCCTCCTGAAATATGCATGGTCGCGGACACAAAAGCGGCAATCGTGAGACCATGAGCGAGCGCCACGGCAAGCACATTATTTCCGGCGGTTTTGATCGCGCCGATGCCGACAAAGATCAGCGCGAACGTTCCAATAAATTCTGCCAACAGGGGACGAAGCTTAGCCATGCTTCGATCCAACCAAATGTGCCGCACCCTGGCAACGAAGATGTTGATCTTCGGCCGGATTCATAGCCGGGCACGCGCAAGTTCCGCTGGAATGAAGCGACAGGGGCAGCAAGGAGGTCGATCAGTGGTTCTTCTTCGGCTTTCCGATTTTTTCTGTTTGCTTTACCACGAATGATTTCACGCGGGCATACTCTTTCTGAACGCCATTAGCGAAATCGCGTGGCCCGTACTCGAACAGCACAACGAAGCAAAAAGCCAAAACGATAAACAAGGCGAACCAAAAAAGCCCGCGCACGAGCGCCATAGAAAGAGGCTAGCGCGTGCGCGCGATGCGATCAATGGCGATGGTAGGGACAGCGCGCTGCGCTGTCCGGACGCCGCAGCGCGGCGTCCCTACCAAGGATGGCAGACAGACAACGTCTTGAATGCCATTGCGAAAATGCCAAGCTAGTGGGCCATGCGGGTGCCGCTGCTCGATCTTAGCGACCAATATCGTGCCCTGGCTGATCCAATTCGCGAAGCGATTAACAAGGTCCTGGCGAGCCACCGTTTTATTCTCGGGTCAAAAGTAGAGGCATTCGAGAAGGCGATCTGCGCATATTGCAATGCACCGTCCGGTATCGGTGTTTCGTCTGGAACAGATGCTTTGCTGGCGATCTTGATGGCCCTTGAAATTGGGCGAGGGGATGCGGTCATCACGACGCCTTACACATTTTTTGCCACTGCTGGATGCATCGCGCGCGTCGGCGCGAGACCGCTTTTTGCGGATATCGATCCGAAAACGTACAACATCTCTCCATCAGCAATTCAAAAATGCATCGAGAAGAATTGTCAGACAGATTCGGGTGGCGAATTGAAAACAAAAAGTGGAGAGAAAATCCGCGCCATCGTTCCAGTCCATTTGTTCGGTTTATGCTGCGAAATGGACGTACTCCATGAAATGTCTGAACACTACCAACTGGATGTGATTGAAGACGCCGCGCAGGCCATTGGCGCGGAATTTTCATTCGGCGAGAGGATCGCCAGAGCCGGAACGATAGGGAAAGCCGGATTTTTTAGCTTTTATCCTTCGAAGAATCTCGGAGCTGCTGGTGATGCGGGGTTGATTGTTTGCCAAGATGAGGAGCTGGCGAAAAAGTTGCGGGTTCTCAGAGAACACGGAATGGAACGGCGTTATTTCCACGATGTGATTGGAGGCAATTTTCGCCTAGACGAAATGCAGGCTGCGATTCTTGGCGTTAAGCTGCCATACCTAGAAAAGTGGGCGGCACTGCGACGTGACGCTGCGGATTTTTATTGCGCAGAATTTGCACTCGCGGCGTTGACGGAAAGAATCACGGCGCCCGCCGAACCTTATCGCGATCGTCGCCTAACGAATCACCACGTTTATCATCAGTACGTCATCCGCACGCCAATGCGCGATGCTTTGCGCGAGCACCTCGGAAAACGTGAAATCGAGACGGCGATCTACTATCCGCTCGGACTCCATGAGCAGAAATGTTTTGCCTATCTCGGCTACAAGAAAGGTGATTTCCCGGAGACCGAGCGCGCCGCTCGCGAGACGCTCGCGCTACCCATTTATCCGGACATTTCGCGCGAAGCGCAGCGGTACGTGGTCAACGCCGTTGCCGAATTCTTCAGTTAGAGAGTGTGTGTTCAGCGTCCGATTTGCCTCTCCCCTTTTGGACAGGAGAGAAGATTGAGGTGAGGGGTTTCGTATTGGGCGTGACTACGAAGCGCAACCCTCACCCTATCCTCTCGCTTGGGGAGGCAGAGGCGAAAGACGACGCTACACAGATACGTTGAAAACTCCGGGCGGGCTTGGCCAAACTACTTGCGAGGCGCAAAGCGCAAGCCTATATGAATCCGAACGCTTTCGCGACGGTAACGGGTAGGTACCGAAGTGGCCAAACGGGGCAGACTGTAAATCTGCTGGCTTTACGCCTTCGCTGGTTCGAATCCAGCCCTGCCCAATTCACCCTGTGCAATCGGCTTGCGAACTCGCTAGCTGGCAAATGCTTTCGGAGTTAATGACCTCTTCGAGGGCCGCCACCCCGGTGAATTTGTCTTGCATGAGAGTAACTTCCTGCACAGTGCCAGCCTGTGAAAAAAGCTCCTGCAGTTCGTTTTCCGTCGTATTGAAGGAAAGATTGCCTACGTATAATTTAGTTCCCATTGAGTTTATTCTGGAAAAGGCTGCCAGGTCACTGTTCCCGCTTATCGGATTTCAAATCGCCACTGAATAAACTCAACTGACAATCCACCAACTTCCAAGCTTCCGTTTTCCGTTTCGGCTCACTTGTAAAATGCTTCCCGTCAGAAAGCAATAGGAAATCGCGGACCAATTTTTGTCGCTCGACAATGGCTCAATCACATAGCGCGAATGGGAAAAAGCCTGCGGCCCGGGTTGCAGTCGTTGCTGCGGGCGTAGTCGGTCCGCTGGGGATTGGGCTGGCCGAAACACTCGATTCGCTGCGCGAAGCGCGGGATTGCGTTAGCCAAATAACACGATTTTCGGTAGCTGAATGTCGATGTAAGACAGCTGGCCAAGTATCCGATGATCGCCTGCTCGCTGACCGGGGCGACGGAGCTCGCGCCCGACGGCTGCATCGCGCGTCGCACATGATGATCCAGGCGCTAAGAGAAGTCGTAACGCAAGACGCTCGCTTTAAACCTGAGCTGACGGTAATTGGAACAACCAGCGGCGGCATGTCTTATGGCGAACATTATTATCGGTCGTTACATCAAGCAGGAGACTTGCGACATGCGGCTACCTGGATCGCAAATTACCCGGCGCAAAAGCCGGTGATCGACGCTCAGGAAGCCTTTGGAATTTCTGCGCCGTGCCAGGTGATTGCAAATGCCTGCGCCTCGGGCACGAATGCCATCGGTCATGCGTTCGAGTGTGTGCGATCGGGTCGGTACCAGCGGGTGTTAGCCGGCGGCTATGACGCACTCTCGGAAATGGTCTTCGTGGGCTTTGATTCGCTCCAAGCCTCGACGCCGGAGAGATGTCGTCCCTTTGATCGACATCGCACCGGCATGGTTTTGGGAGAAGGCGCCGCCGTTCTTGCGTTGGAGGACCTCGACCTGGCTCGGGAGCGTGGTGCGCCTGTTCTGGCGGAAATTGCCGGCTACGGCATTTCTACAGATAATTTTCACATCACACAGCCGAACCCTTCCGGTGTTGGACCGCGACAGGCGATGGAACGAGCTCTCCAGAGCGCGCATATTTCAGCGGATGGAGTCGATTACATCAATGCGCACGGCACAGCCACGGTGTTTAATGACGCGGCCGAAGGCAAGGCAATCAGCGCGTTATTCAATGGCGTGCCGGTGAGCTCAACCAAAAGCATGATGGGTCACTCCCTGGGAGCCGCCGGCGCGGTCGAAGCCACCATCTGTTTGCTGGCGCTCCAGCATCAATTTCTTCCACCTAACATCAATTTTGGCGCTTTGGACGATGATCTCGAGCTAAACATCGTCGCGAACCAAGCGCGACCGGCTGTTCTGGGCGCAGTGCTTTCGAATTCCTTTGGCTTCGGGGGGACAAATGCTTCGATTTTGATGCGTAAGTTCGAAGTATGAGTCTGGCGATCGCCGGCATGGGGTGGGTGACACCTCTCGGAAGCGGCATTGATCCAGTCTGGGAGCAGCTGCTTCATGGCCATGAGGCATCCGCGACAACCGTGTCCGAACAGTTCGGGGACTGGCCATACAGCGCCTTCCGTGTACCCGATTCGGCGCTGACGGGTTTGGTACATCCGCGCCTCCGCCGTGCCAGTATGATTTCGCGATTTGCCGCGATGGCAGGATTGGAGGCGTTGCAAGCTGCGGGAGTAAAGCTGAATTCGCAGAATGCGGAGCGAACCGCGCTCATCTTCGCCATTTCAAACGGCGGTGTGATTTACACAAAGCGTTTTTACCGTGACGTCGTTGAAGCGGGTGCGCAGTCGGCCAGTCCGCTCTTGTTTCCAGAAACGGTCTTTAATGCGCCGGCGAGCCATCTCGCAGCAATTCTTGGTGTAACTGGGGCCACCTACACTCTGGTGGGGGATGGAGCGGTAGGTCTCCTGGCGATAAAAATGGCTGAGGACCTGATGGCAAACGAAGCGCTGAAATATTGCCTGGTGGTGGGAACTGAAGAAGTCGATTGGCTGTTGTGCGACGCCTATCGACGCTGGCGACTGCTTCGTTTGACACCTCCGATTGAACCATTCAGCAAACAAAAGCGGGGAATGATCCTGAGTGAAGGAGCAGGAGCAATCCTGCTCGCTCGCGTGCCGCGCCGCGGCGCAGCGGAGGCGGGAGACGGCCCGATTACAATGGAATCCGCTCATCCTGGCGGGTATTATCGGAAGCGCACGGAAGCAGAGGCAATTTTGAAGCAAATCGTGCGTGATCTCAGTCAAATCGAAATCGATCTTGTTATCTCGAGTGCTAACGGCACGTTTATCGACCAGGCAGAATACCGAGCGTTAGCGCAGGTTATCCCCGGTGCGGCCGTTTACACCGCCAAACCAGCGATGGGCGAAAGCGTTGGTGCTGCAGGACTGTGGCAGATCATTTTGGGAGCCCAGGCCCTGCGTTATCGAGAGCTCCCGCCTGTGCTTCACGCCGATCCAGCCATTTCGTTGCGGCTTTCACTTTCACGCGTGCCTCTGGCTAGAGCGCGCCGCGCCATTGTCCTGAGCTGTGGAGTCAATCAGCAACTGGCAGGCTTGCGACTAGTAAGCCGGTGATTGCTGATTCAGTTGCTCAAAAGTTCGTGACGGTTTGGCGCTAGGACTGAGTAGCGGACGAACGCCGTAGGCAAAAATCGCGTCAGCGGAGCTGGACGAGTTCCCAATTTATTTTTCCATCCACGATTTTAAGCCACGCCACACTGGGAGGGGCGCCACGGTTAGGTCGCGTCACGCACCCGGGGTTCAGAAATAACACATTTTCATGCCTTTCGTTTCGCGGCACGTGCGTGTGTCCGTGCACGACGACGTTGACATCATTAGGCGGACGCTCAGGCGGGATGTGTTGCAGACGGAATTTCAGTCTGTCACGCACAAGATCGATAACCAGCGGCCATTCGGAATTGCTGTCGCAATTTCCGCGGACTAGCACGATACGCGGTCCGACCGTACGCAGCTCGCCGAGAATCGCTTCCGCGCAAACATCTCCAAGATGCCAGATTTCATCCGCACCCTTGGCCATTTCCTTCACCTTTTCCGGCAAACGATTGTGCGTGTCTGCCAGGATGAAAATGCGCAACGCCTCCTTCGATTTTTCCCGGTTCGTCATAGCGGATAAAGCTACCCTTATGTACTACTAGCACCGCCTGTCCTGGCGGCATGTTTCCATGCGTGCGTTGATTTGGGCGATAGCGGGTGTTACGTAGCCTCGCCGGCCTGCCATGAGTCAAAACTACAAAAATACGCTTAATTTGCCGCGCACAGAGTTTCCAATGAAGGCGAATCTCGCCGCGCGCGAGCCGGAGATGCTGAAAATGTGGGAGGAGACGCGGCTTTACCAGCAAATCCAAAAGTCGAGAGAAGATGGAGAGTTATTTGTGCTGCATGACGGGCCGCCATTCGCCAACGGAGATGTGCACATGGGCACTGCGCTTAACAAAATACTCAAGGATTTGGTTGTGAAATCGCAGACCATGCTCGGCAAGCGCGCGCCATATATCCCTGGTTGGGACTGCCATGGTCTGCCGATCGAGTACAAGGTGGTGAGGGAATCCCGCGGCCTTTCTCCGCTCGAAGTCCGAAAAAAATCGGAAGCGTTCGCGCGAAAATTTGTCAACATCCAGCGCGAACAATTCAAGCGGCTGGGTGTCTTCGGCGATTGGGAAAATCCATATTTAACAATGGATCCCAAATACGAAGCGGAAATCCTGCGCGCGTTTGCCGTATTCGTTGAGAAAGATCTAGTCTATCAATCTAAGAAGCCGGTGTTTTGGAGCACCGGCGCGCAGACGGCGCTCGCCGAAGCCGAAGTGGAATATCAGGACCGCGATGACACCGCTGTGTACGTTAAGTTTCCGATCATAGGTGGCGAGTTCAAGGATAAGGCGAGCATCGCAATCTGGACAACAACGCCATGGACTTTGCCAGCAAATCTGGCGATCGCCGTCGATCCCAAAGAAATTTATGTGATCCAGGAATTTTCCCGGGACGGCAGCTCAGAGACCTTATTGCTCGCAGAAAAGCTCGTTTCGCAATTTTGCGCCAACACAAACTTCGAGCGTGTCGGCGAACCGAAGGAATCATTCCCCGGCAGCAAGATCGATCACGTAGTCGCGCAACATCCGTTTCTTAATCGCGAATCGACAGTGTTCACTGCCGATTTTGTCACGATGGACACTGGCACGGGCGCAGTACATATCGCGCCCGGTCATGGTGAAGACGATTACTTGTTAGGCAGAGAAAAAGGCTTACAGATCCTGTCGCCGGTCGATGATCACGGCCGTTTCACGGACGAAGTCGGTTGGCCAAATCTTGTTGGCAAATACGTCTTCGACGCCAACAGCGACGTCGTCAATTTGCTGCGCGATCGAGGCATGCTGCTCGGCGAGGAAATTTTTCATCATTCTTATCCGTACTGCTGGCGTTCGAAAACGCCGATCATCTTTCGCAATGTCGAACAATTCTTCATTCGCATCGACGAGCTGCGCGGCAAAGCCCTCGATGCGATCAAGACGGTGAAGTGGATTCCCGCATGGGGAGAGAATCGAATCAGCGGAACAGTGGAATCGCGTCCCGACTGGGTCATTTCGCGTCAACGAAGCTGGGGCGTGCCGCTGCCAGTCTTTTATTCAAACGATGGCAAAGCGATTCTAAACGCAAAAATTATCCGCAAACTCGCTGATCTGGTCGCGCAGCGCGGCTCTAACATCTGGTTTGAGTTGAACGATATCGAACTTGCCAGCCGGCTCGATTTGCCGGAAGGCACAACACATCGCAATGACACGATCGACGTGTGGATCGACAGCGGCGTTTCACACAAAGCCGTTTGCGCGCTACGCCCCGAGTTGCGCGATCCGGCTGACATGTATCTCGAAGCAACTGATCAGCATCGTGGCTGGTTCCAATCGTCGCTATTGACCAGCGTCGCGCTCAACAATCGCGCACCGTACAAAGCTTGCGTGACCCACGGTTTCGTCGTCGATCTTGACGGCAAAAAGATTTCGAAATCCGGAACATACGACAAACCAATGGACGCCGGTCATTTCGTCGGCCGGCACGGCGCGGATCTCGTCCGGCTCTGGGCGAGCAGCATCGACTACACTGATGACGTCCCGTTTTCCGAAGAAATGTTCGCGCGTCTGGGTGACACCTATCGCCGGATTCGAAACACTTTGCGGATTTTGCTGGGAAATCTTTATGATTTTCCCGTAGCCGAGATCGGTGACCCCGGCCGGTCGGCAACACTTATCGATCGCTGGATTCTGGAGCGATTGAACGACGTCATCGCCGATTGTCGATCCGCTTATGAAGCATTCGAGTTCCACAAGATTTATCACGCGCTGAACCATTTTTGCGCCGTCGATTTGAGCAGCCTCTATATCGACATCACCAAGGACCGCATGTATTGCGATGCGGCAGACTCGCCCCGGCGTCGGGCAACACAAACAGTCATGCATGAAATTTTCGGCGCCCTGTGCCAATTGCTCGCGCCTGTTCTCGCATTCACTGCCGAAGAGGCATGGCGATATACAGGCCTTGGCGGTTCAGTCCATCTGCAGGAATTTCCGCACCCGCGCCATCGGCAACATGAAGCAACCGATCAGATTGCCGAGCTTCTGAAATTGCGCGCGGTGATCGGTCAGGCGATCGAGCGCGCGCGTCAGGAGAAACTGATCGGAAATGCTCTCGAGGCGGCAGTTGTTTTGAATTCAGACACTGGTGTCACAGCGAAGATGGAGAAGGAGGAGGTGGAGGAATTTTTCATTCTGAGCGATTTGACCATCCGCCAGGCCGACGAGGCGAGTGCGACCGTCACCCAAACACGTTACAGAAAATGCGCGCGTTGCTGGCGTTATCGGCCGGCTGTTGGCACGAGCAAAGAACATCCCGATTTGTGCGATCGGTGCGAAAGCGTGGTAGAGGCGAATAAGAGCCGTGTCACACACGATATTGCCGACTGACACCTCATGACTTGATTCCTGTCATGTCGAGCAGAGTCGAGACATCTCTAATTATTTAATGCGCGCCATCAAAACAGCGGTGAGAGATTCCTCGGCTTCACTCCGCTGCGCTCGGAATGACAAGGCGCGGATATGAAATTCATCCTTTTTCTTTCACTGCCGCTTTACGCATTGGATCAATGGACGAAACAGATGGTTTTGCGGTTTATTAGCCATGACGAGCCGCGCATCGTGGTCCCGGATTTCTTTAGTCTGGTTCACGTCACGAACACCGGCGCCGCCTTTGGTTCCTTCAGGAACAACAATACTTTCTTCGTCGCAATTTCATTCGTCGCGCTTCTCATTGTTCTGATCCTTCTCTTGCGACGACGAACACCTGACCATTGGCGCGATCTTTCGCTTGCGCTTCTTCTGGCTGGAATCCTGGGAAATCTTACCGACCGCCTTCTCTATAGTCACGTGATTGATTTTCTTCTTTTCGATTTCCACGTCCGCTACGCGAATCCCTGGCCAGCCTTCAACGTAGCGGATTCCTGCATCTCGATTGCCGTGGTGCTGTTTCTCATCCATTCGTTCTCGCAACAGAAGAGTGCTCCAAGCGGAGGATAGCCCTCCAGGCTGTCTCCGCCGGGTATCTTGCCTGGCGACTTGGGCGGGCTGGAAGCCGGCCACCGAGTCAGGCAAAGATGCCTGACTTCCGACGGGCCGTTGCGTTTCGCACAGCGAAGCGGCTACAGTGGTCGGATGAAATCTTCGCCGATGGAAAAGGCGGCGCGCAAAATCGCCGCGCGCCTGCGCGAGGAGGGTCACATCGCGTACTTCGCCGGCGGGTGCGTGCGCGACATGGTGCGCGGTTTTGCACCAAAGGACGTCGACATCGCTACGGATGCCAGGCCGGAAGTTGTTCAAAAACTTTTCTCACACACTTACGCAGTCGGCGCGCATTTTGGTGTGATCATTGTGCTAGAGAACAGTTTCCAATTCGAAGTGGCGACCTTTCGCTCGGATGACGCTTACATCGACGGGCGACATCCCAGCGCAGTGCACTTTTGCTCGCCGGAGGAAGATGCGAAGCGACGCGATTTTACCATCAACGGAATGTTTTTGGATCCGGCTGCGGAAAAGGTAATCGATTTCGTCGGCGGCCGTGCCGATATCGCGGCGAAATTCGTGCGTGCCATCGGCGACGCTGCGCAGCGTTTTTCGGAGGATCGGTTGCGCATGCTGCGGGCGGTGCGCTTCGCCGCCGTGCTCGATTACCAGATCGACGTGGATACCTGGGACGCGCTGGTCGCGAACGCGGGTTCGATCAACCAGATCAGTGCGGAGCGAATTCGTGAGGAGCTGGTCCGAATTTTTCTCTCGTCAAACCGGGTGCGCGGCTGGGATTTGCTGGATGCAAGCGGATTAATGCGCGCCATCCTCCCTGAAATCGAAGCGATGAAGGGCTGCAAACAGCCCGAGCAATTTCACCCCGAAGGCGATGTTTTTGAGCACACACGATTAATGCTGCAATTTCTGCCGGAGAAAGTTTCTGTCCCGCTCGTTTTCTCCGTGTTGTTTCACGACGTGGCCAAACCGCGCACCGCAACCGTGGATGAAACAGGGCGAATTCGTTTTAGCGGGCATGATCGGCTGGGTGCGGAAATGACTGAAGAAATCATGCGGCGTTTGCGATTTTCCGGCGCTGAAATTGAAGCCGCCGTCGAAATGGTTCGGCAGCACATGGTTTTCAAGGATGTGCCCAACATGCGGGTGGCGAAACTCAAGCGTTTCATGGCACGACCGACTTTTGACGAAGAGCTTGAACTGCACCGCGTTGATTGCCAAGGCAGCCATCGCATGCTCGACAACTACGAATTCCTTCTCCGCAAGCGCGAGGAATTTGCTAATGAGCCGATTATTCCGTTGCCGCTGGTGCGTGGGGATGATTTGATCGCCCTCGGTCTAAAGCCCGGCCCAAAGTTTGGCGAAATTCTCGAAGCGGCGGAGACCCGACAGCTTGAGGGAAGTTTGCGCACGCGGGAAGAAGCTCTCGAGTGGGTGAAACGGGAATACGCGCCAGGTGATACAGATTGAACGTCGAATGAGAATTCTGATGATCAGCGCAGAGGGGCCGCCGCTGCACCGGGCAGGGGCGCTAGTCGATGTGATGGATGCGCTGCCAACTGCGCTGCGTGCTCGCGGACAGGACGTGAGCGTCGTTCTGCCGTTCTACCGGGAAATTCGAGAGAATCGCGCATTCAAGAAAAAGAACACTGGGATAGCTGTCGATGTGCTGGTGGGCAATAAGACGTATGTTGCTCACTTTTTTGAAGCGCGCAGTCCGGGCGGCGTACAATTGTTTCTAGTTCGCTGCGATGAGTTTTTTGATCGCCTCGGAATCTATAGTGAGCGCGGCCAGCCCTACGAAGATAATGCCGCGCGTTTTATCTTTTTCTGCAAAGCGGCGCTGGAATTATCTCGGCGATTGACACCGCAAGTGCAGATTCTACACGTGCATGATTGGGCTGCAGCGTTGGTGCCGGT
>WNFW01002118.1_pt1 | contig 13534 bp, 10 predicted proteins | sample 5400131 | NCBI WGS metagenome assembly WNFW01 (sample SAMN13153362, study PRJNA577476) | soil metagenome | isolation source: 20 cm soil or saprolite under grassland replicate 1 | place: USA:California | collected 2016-06-15 | reverse complement strand
GAAAGCCACGCCCGAGACGGCGAAGCTTGCGCCCGAGACGGCGAAGGTTGCGCCCGGGGCAGCCCGCCTGCTGGCTGTCGCGGCTCAAATACTGCCCGCGGCCGATCGCGGCCGGTATGCCGAGGAGTACCGCGCCGAATTGCGAGAAATCGCCAACGCCGGGCTGGGCCGCGGTAGGCAGCTGCTCTACGCCTCCCGTCAGCTCAGAGCCGCCAGGCAACTGCGGGGGGAGCTGCGCGCACCGCAGCAACGAAGGGCAGAACCGTGATAGGCAGCCGGGCGCGGGCCCCTCTACGGCACGCGGGCCGGACGGCAGGCGGGATGGTCCTGGCCACCGTCCTGGCCGGATTTGGGATGCCCGCCCTCGGCGCGCTGGTGTTCATCGTCACCCTAGTAATTGCCGTGACCTGCTGGATTCTCGTCAGCCCTGACCGGTGCGGGCGGGTCTATCGAATACTGCTAGCCATCCGGGGCGACCCAAGCTGTCTTGCCCCCGAACTCGTTGCCTCGCCGCCTAAGCGCCAGCAGCCCCGACGACGGCCGGGACCGCGCCGCCAACTGACCAGCGTCGATACCTACCGCAACTGGCGGTCCGCTCGGCAGCTTCAGGGAGATAGACGCCGCAAGGATCATAGCTTCGTTCAGGAGCTACCTGAGTTACCGCAGAATATCGGTCGATGCGACGAAGTCAGGCAGGCGCCAGCAGAGACGACCTCGGCCATTTAGCAACGGCTTATCGTCAATGAGAACTCGCTATCGTACGCACGCCGCGCAGAACTGGATGCTCTGCGTGCGGGCCACAATGCAGCGTGGTAATGCTGTGTGCGACGCCGATTCGGCAGGTGGTCCCGGCCTATGTGCAGGTCGGCTGCACTTACAGCCCGTATCGACCATGGCCTTGGCCCCGCTTCAGCCCGCCCGATGCGCGGGCCCGCTCAGCTCACCCGTGCGCGGGCCCGCTCAGCGTCGGCGACGCTCGGCTTCGCGCCGCCGTTGGCGGCGGGCAGCTACCGGGCCGGGTCGAGCTTCGCGTGGGCGAGCTGGCGGCGGGAGGTGACGCCGAGCTTCCGGAACACCTTGCGCAGGTGGTAGTCGACGGTGTTGGGGCTGAGGTACAGCTGGGCGGCGATCTCCGCGTTGGTCGCCCCGGTCGCGGCCAGCCGGGTCACTTCCGCTTCCCGGGGCGTGAGGTTGTGACCGTCCCGGGCGGCGGCCCGGGCAGGCAGGTTTTCCCCGGCCGCCGACAGCTCCAGACGGGTCCGCTCGGCGAAGCCCTGCGCGCCGATGTCCTCGAACAGCTGGTGGGCGGCGCGCAGGCTGTCGCGGGCGTCCCGCAGCCGCCGGGCGCGGCGCAGCCACTCCCCGTAGACCAGGTGGCTGCGGGCCAGGTGGCCGGGACCGCGGGCCCGGCCGTGCTGGTCGATGGATTCCCGGTAATGGTCTTCCGCGCTGGCCACGTCGCCGGCGGTCAGCGCCCGGGCTCGGGCCAGGAATCCGAGGAGCACCGGGCCGGGACTGGCCGCAGCCAGCATGGCCAGCCGGGCGACCAGATCCGCGGCCGCCTCGCCGTGCCCGGAGCGCTGCGCCGCCTCGACCAGGTCGGCCAGCACGAACTTGATCTGCGAGGTGTCGTCGATCCCGGCCGCGATGCTGGCGTAGGCCGCCTCATAGCGGCCCTGGCCGAGTTCGAGGATGCAGCGGGCATAGTCGGCGAACACGAGCTGGTAGCCCTGCCCCTGGCGGTTAGCCTCCTCGGCGACCTGCTCCAGCAGGGCGTAGGCCTGCTCAGCCGGCCCGCGCCACGCGGTGATGAGCAGCGACCCGATACTCCACGGCTGCCCCCGGGCTTCGGATATCGCGGTCAGCTCGGCGAAGCACCGCTGCGCCTCGCCCAGGTCACCGCCCAGGAGGCCGGACACCCCGGCGTGGCTGAGCGCCAGGGCCAGGTCGATCATCGCCCCCTGCTCCCGGGCGGCCGCTTCCATCCGGCGGCTCAACTCGCGCAGCCGGGTGTCGTCCACGAGGATCGTTGCGTCCGCGCAGGCCGCGGCGAGCCACTGGAACATCTCCGGGGGATCCGCGGTCTCCTGCCGCACCGCGTCGATCGCGCCGCGAAGCAGTGGAGAGGCCGCGTCGAGGCCTCGCAGCTGAAGGGCGGTATCCGCGTCTAGCAGCAGATCGCCAATGGTGGCGGCGGTCCCCGGCGGCAGCGCCAGCGTCTGGGCCACCCGGGCCACGTCCCTCTGGGTCGTTCCCGGGGCCGCCAGCCGCCCGCTGATCTGCGCCTCGACGATGGCTTCGACCAGGATGTCGCGGGCCAGCCGGATGTCGACCGGGCCGACCCGGGCGGCCGCGGTGAGCAACGCCGACGTCGCCTTGGCCGGCTGGCGCTGGGCGTGGTGGATGCGCGCCTGCACCCGCAGGGCGAGGCCGGTATGGCGCGGATCATCCCGGTAGGTGGCGGCCGCATCCACCTCGGCCTGGGCCCGGTTGAGGGCTCCGGCGCTGCCGCTCGCTTCGGCCGCGCTGAGCAGCCGGCGGGCCCGCTCGGCCTGGCTCACGCTGAGCGTGGCCGCGCGGTGGAACAGAGCGGCCGCCGACGACCAGCCGCCCCGGCCGCGGGCCCGGGCCCCGGCACGTTCCAGTTCGCCGGCCACGGCCTCGTCCGGGCCGGTGGCCGCCTGGGCCAGGTGCCAGGCCCGCTGGTCCGGCCCGGCTGGTCCGGTGGCCGCGGCCAGCCGGTCGTGCGTGCGCTGGCGCTGGGCGAAGGACGCGCCATAGTAGACCGCGGAGCGGATCAGCGGGTGCCGGAACCGGACCACGTCGCGGATGGTGATCAGCTGCCGGGCCTCCGCTGGAGCCGCCGCTTTGCTGCTGAACCCGAGGTCATGGCCCGCCCGCCACAGCAGACCGGGGTCACCGGTCGGGTCGGCGGCCGCGGCCAGCAGCAGGGCCCGGGTGTCGCCCGGCAGCCCCTGGATCTCCCGCAGGTATCGCTGCTCGAGCTGGCGGCCCACCGGCACCGGCTCGGGCAGCGGCAGGTCGCTGGGCAGTTCCCCGGAGGCCAGTTCCTGGCCGATTTCGATCAGGGCCAGCGGGTTGCCCGCCGGTCTCGGCCACGATCCGGGCGCCCTCCGGGCGGAGCAGCGTGGGCCCGGCCGTGGCCGCCAGCAGGGCCCAGGCGTCCGCCTCGGCCAGCCCGCCGAGACGGAGCTCAGGGAGCCCGTCGAGCGGGCCGGGCCGGGCCGGGGGTTCCCGGACCGCGAAGATGATCGCGATCGAGTCGCCGTACAGGCGGCGCGCCACGAACGCGAGGGCGTCGGCGGACTCGCGGTCCAGGCAATGCGCGTCGTCGACCAGGCACAGCAGGGACTGGCGGGCGGCCTGCTCGGCCAGCAGCCCCATCGCGGCCAGGCTGACCAGGAAACGGTCCGGTGTCCGGCCCTCCTGCATGCCGAAGGCCAGCCGCAGCGCGTTGCGCTGGGGCGCGGGCAGGGCGTCCACGCGGGCCAGGCCGGGCCGGAGGAGCTGGTGCAGGGCCGCGAAGCTGAGCTGCATCTCGGTCTCGACCGCGTCCACCCGGATGACCTGCATGCCCGCGGCCGCGGCCTGGGTGTAGTCCAGCAGGACGGTCTTGCCGACACCGGGCTCGCCTCGGATGACGAGCGCGCCGCTGTGCCCGTGGCGGGCGCGGGCCAGGATCTGGTCAAGGCGGCTGCGTTCCTCGCCGCGTCCGAGCAGGCCCTCCACGGGACAAATCTACTGCCGCAGGCCCGGGCGGCTGGCCCGGACCGATGCGGCACGTGGTCGGCGGCGTTGCGGACTACGAGCTGCACGTGATGCCGGGCTCACCAGTGCTGGTTGAGCATGGGACCGACCGGAGCCCGCAGCACCGGCCCCGGCCGGACAGGAGACAGCCATGCCGATGATCGACGTGTACGCCGCCGAAGGAACCTTCGCCAGCAAGCACGACCTGGCCCAGCAGCTGGCCGCGGCGGTCATGCGCTGGGAGCAGGTGCCGCCCATCCCACTGTTCGAGAACAACACCGCCGCCTTCGTTCATGACCTGCCCGGCGAGGCGATCTCCAACGTCGCCGGGGACAGCAACTACGTCCGGGTCCAGGTCCTCACCCCCGCCGGCGTGCTCGACCGCGACAAGCAGCTAGGTGTGGTCCGGGAACTGACCGACATTGTCGCCACTGCGGCCCGGGACGCCACCCTCGCCAGCCGGACCTGGGTCCTGATCACCGAATCCCCCGACGGCGGATGGGGCATCAACGGGCACGCCAACACCGGCGCCGATATCGCCGAGGCGGCCCGCCGCGAACTAGCCAGCAACCCGAAGGAGCCACTGTCATGACGACCCGACCCAGCATCGTCCTCGTCCACGGCGCCTGGGCCGATGGCTCGAGCTGGAGCTCGGTGATCGAGCGCCTGCAGGCCGACGGCTACCGCGTCACCGCCCCGCAGTTCCCGCTGACCTCGCTGGCCGCCGACGTCGCCCGGCTGCGCCAGGTGCTGGACAGCCAGGAGTGCCCGACGGTGGTCGCCGGGCACTCCTACGGCGGCCAGATCATCACCGCGCTGGGCACCGACGCACCCAACGTGGCCGGCCTGGTCTACATCGCGGCGTTCGGGCTGGATGAAGGCGAATCGCTCGGTGCGCTGCTGTCCCAGGGCCCGGTGACCCCGGCGCTGGCCCACCTGTTCACCGACAAGCAGGGCTTTGGCTGGCTGTCCGAGGACGACTTCGTGCACCACTTCGCGGCCGACGTCGACCCGGTCAAGGCCAAAGTCATGTACGCCGTGCAGCAGGCCCTGGCCGGCTCCGCCTTCACGGACGTGATGGGCGTCCCGGCCTGGAAATCCCAGCCGACCTGGTACCTGGTGGCCAGCGACGACGAGGCGATCCCGCCCGACGCCGAGCGACTGTTCGCCAGCCGCATGGGGGCGACCGCGATTGAAGTCCCCTCCAGCCACGTGGCCATGGTGTCCCACCCGGACGAGGTCGCCCGGCTCATCGAGTCGGCGGCGCAAGCCGTGCCCGCGTGACCCTCACCGGCCGCCGCGGCCCTCCGCCGGCTGCGGCGGCCGCGCCCGGCCTGGTGGATCGACTGCCAAAGGCCTCCCGGCATCAGCCGGGAGGCCAGCGGTGCCGCCCTGTGGCGCTGTCCGCCATACACGGTCCTCCCAGGCCGCTTCACAGATGAAGGAACCCACCATGACCAGTGACAACGGGCTGGGCATCCACGTCCACGTCGCCCCCATGCGGCCGGTACCAGATCCGGCCGCCCAGGAAGCGGGGATCCGGCCCATGTGGTCCCCGTGCAGCAGCACCCTCATCACCAGCGAGACCGAGGCCCTCCTCGTCGACACGCTCATCACGTACGACCAGGTCGACGCCCTCGTTGACTGGATCAAGGGCTTCGGAAAGCGCCTCGTCGGCGTCCTGCTCACCCACGGACACTCAGACCACTGGATCGGACTCAGCCGGCTGCAGGAGCACTTCCCGGGCCTCCGCGGACTTGCCACGAAAGAGGTTCTGACGCGCGCAAGATACGAGGCGGCCGACCTTGGCTACTACTGGCGGGGGGTCTTCGGCGACCAGATCCCCACCGACCCGGCATTGCCGGAGCTCCTCGAGGCGGACACGATCAGCCTCGACGGCCACCCCCTTCGCGTCATCGACATCGGCCAGGGAGACACTGAAGACTCCACGATCCTGCACATGCCGCAGATCGACGCCGTCGTCGCCGGCGACGTCTGCTACAACCAGGTCCACATGATGACCGCCTGGACAGACGACGCGGCACGGCAGGCCTGGATCGCGAACCTGGACGCAATCGCCGCCCTGAACCCGAGCATCGTCGTGTCAGGGCACAAGCGCGTAGACGCGCCCGATTCTCCTGACACGATTGAGCAGAGCAAGCAGTACCTGCGTGACTTCTCCCGCGTGGCCGCCGAACAGGACACCGTGGAAGGAATCGTCGCCGAGATGCTGAAACACCACGGAGATCGGGACAACCCGTACACGCTCTGGCTCTGCGCCCGCCGGGTCGTTGGGAACCGCAGCTAGGAGGGTTCTGAAATCAAGCCCCCCGCTCAGGTGCACCTGTGGTGGTGCTTCAAGAGGGGCTTCGTGGTGCTATCCAATTCGATTCCGAGTTCGCCTTGAAGGGCCAGATGGGCAACGACGTGATCATTGGTTACGACGGGAAGCCCCGGTGTCCCTGGGCCGGAGCTACCGATACCGCGCTCGGCCGCTACCACGATGAGGTCTGGGGTAAGCGCACCTACGACGAGCCGGCGATGTTCGAGGCGCTGACCCTGGGCGTGTTCGAGGTTGGGCTCAGCTGGTCGATCGTGTTCGGAAAGCGGGACGCGTTCCGGAGGGCCTTTTACGGCTTCGACATCGCCAAGGTCGCGGCGATGACCGGTCGGGATGTCGACCGGCTGCTGCAGGACCCGTCGATCATCCGTAACCGTGGCAAGATCCAGGCCACCATAGACAACGCCTCGGCGATGAGGTCCGCGTCACCGAGCCTTGTCGCGCTCGCCAAGTCCTACGAGATCACCCGCAAGCGTGCACCACGGTCTGTCGTGGACCTTCCCACGTCGACGCCGCAGGCCGACGCGTTCGCCAAGCAGCTGAAGTCTCAGGGGTATCGCTTCGTGGGACCCACGAGTGTGTACGCCTTCATGCAGAACGTCGGCGTGGTCAACGACCACATCCATGGGTGCTTCCGAGCGACGGACTACCGCCGGCACCCGACCGTGACCGGCGGCCGTTGAAGATCGCGATCCCTAGAAGGAGGTACCAACCTGAGGGCAAGCGACGCCGTGTTGACGAGCGGGGAGCACACGAAGCCGACTGGGCCGCAGGGTTGCGGGCGCCGGAGCACACCCACGCCCTGGCGAGGGACTCCCTCCGGCACGTCATCCTCGGGGGGGCCAGGACGGCCCGGTCAACATTCTGGGCATCCTCGGCGTGCTGGCCGGCGGGCGGACGGACGGACGATCCTGCTATCCACGGGCCTGGCCGCCGCGATCACGGAGTCGATCTCGATGGGAGCGGTCGGCTACACGTCAACTGTCGCCGATCGCGATTACTACACCGCTCAGCGGACCGAGGAAGAATCCGCTCTTGTCGACGATGCTGACCTTGAGTGCCAAGAGATCATCGAGCTGTGCCGGGACAAGGGATTCCAGGCGAACTGCTCGACCAGGTCGTGTCGACCATCACGGCCAATCGCGAGCACTGGCTCGACACGGCCGCGCGGCCGCCTCGATCAGCGCACGCGCAGAATTGAATGATGTAGTTGCAGTCAAGCACAGGCACCGCAGCTGGAAACAGCAAATATTCGGCAGGGAGGATGTGGCCGGATGAGGAGGTCTGTTTCCCGGTCGCGCTGTGTGTTCGTACTGGCGGGAGATACCGGGGGAGCCGTGGCGGCCGTTGGATGCTGCCTGGGCGGTCACGGGACGTAGGCGGCCGGGCACCTCAGTGCCTGCTGTCGTGATCCGGCATGGTCTGCTCGTTGCGGCGCCGGGAGTCCCGGATGGGCATCTGGTGGTGCCCTGGGTGCCGGGGCGGAGGCGCCGGCCGATAATGGGGTGGTGCCTGGTTTGCTGAGGGAAGGCCGGATCACGGCCAACGGGCTGCGGTTCGCTTACCTGGAGGGGGGCAGCGGGCCGCTGGTGGTGCTGCTGCACGGCTGGCCGGACACGCCGCATACATGGGACCATCAGCTGGCTGCCCTGGCCGGGGCTGGGTTCCGCGTGGCAGCACCGTGGCTGCGCGGCTACCCGCCCACCGAGATCCCGCGGTCGGGCTATTTCGATATCGGCACGCTGGCGGTGGATGTCCGCGAGCTGATCCGGGTGCTCGGCGGCGGCGATCCGTGCCTGCTCGTCGGCCAGGACTGGGGCGCGTCGATCGGCTACCAGGTGCTCGCCGCCTTCCCTGAGGTCGTGCGGAGCGCCGTGGTGATGGCCGTGCCGCATCCGGCCGCGACCCGGGAGTCGCTGCTGCGCGCCGAGCATGTTCACCGGTCCTTCCACTGGTTCTTCTTCCAGCTCCCGCAGCTGCCCGAGCAGGCGCTGCGCGCAGACGGCTACGCGTTCGTGGACTGGCTGTGGGACTACTGGACCGCGCCCGGCTTCACCGATGAGGAGCACCTGGCCGAGGTGAAGCGCATGCTGGCCGTGCCTGGTGCGCTGGAGGCGACACTGGGCTACTACCGGGCCATGTTCGACCCGGCCAGGGCGGACCCGGACCTGGCGGAGGTGCGGCAGGCGGCGGGGCGGCCGATCGTGGTGCCGACCCTGGCCCTGTGCGGCGCCGAGGACAAGCGGGCCGAGGTGATGCAAGACCAGGCCCGGCACTTCGCCGGCCCGTACCGGTTGGAACTCGTGCCCGGCAGCAGCCACTTCCTGCAGCGCGAGCAGCCGCAGGCGGTCACCAAGCTCGTCCTGGACTGGTTCGCCCGGCACTAGCCGGTACCGTCACGCCGAACTGATGGTTACTGGCTGGCAGCGCCAGAACAGGCACATCCGCGCATCGACGCGGCCTACTGCAGTCCGAACGACAGGCACAAAGATTCGGCAGGGAGACTGTGGATTAGTGCTTCCGGCCCGGTGGGCGGGCACAAGCGGCCCCGGCATCGGCCGCTGACGCGGGGTGCTGACCCAGCTGCGATGCTCAGCCGGTGGCGGCGAGCGCGTTGTCGGCCCAGGTCCGCAGAGCGGCCAGGGGGATGGCGCCGGTCTGCCGGGCGATCACCTGTCCACGGCGCAGTACCAGCAGGGTCGGGATTGCCTGGGCCCCGAACCGCTGCGAGATCTGAGGCGAGGTGTCGACGTTCACCTTGACCAGCTTGACCTTGCCTGCCAGGTCACGGGCGAGCTGCTCAAGTGCAGGGCTGACCATGCGGCAGGGCCCGCACCAGGGTGCCCACAAGTCGACGATGACAGGAATCTTGGCGGCCTCGGCGACCTCACCGAAGGTCGTGTCGTCGGCGTCAGCGATCCACGGCAGCGCCTGATGGCACATGCCGCAACGAGGCGTCCCGGCCGCTGCGGTCGGTACCCGGTTTGCCTGGCCGCAGTGCCCGCACCGGACAACCTCGCCTGTCATGGCTTCATTATCCCCGCTTCAGTACGCCAGGCCGGTCCCGGCCGCTGACGGACAGCACATCACCGGCCAGGGCGGGCCGTGACTACTGGACCGTCGCCGACATCCACCCGCACTACAGGGGCCCTTGCGCCGGTGAACCGGCGCAAGGGCCACGCCCGCCGGCCGTTCAGAGGCACCCTGCGGCATCACTCTGCGTGAAGGAAGGCGCAAGCAATTGACGCACCCGATCGGCGATATGGTCGGTGGCCCACTTAATACCACGATGGCCAATCGATTCGCCGAAATGGGCGTTCTGTGCCATCGAGAACGCGCCCGGGACAATTGGCCTGACCATACGGGTCGTTCGCTGGCGTGGCCATTCGGCCCCTGCCCGGGGCCGGGCGGCCAGCATCTGCGGTCGCACATGCCTGCTTGACGAATTGCCCATGGGGGAGACTCAGGCTCCTGGAGGGCCTGAAGGTACGCCGGGCCGACCTGGCCGAGGACGCTCGCGGTGGCCGGGGTATTGTCCGGGGTCGGGTCAGGCTTGCCGAGCTGGAGCTGATAGCGGTTGGTGATGCGCTGGCGCGGGTGATGCTGGCGGCTGCGTTGCTGCCGTAGCTGATCTGGGTGGTGCCCGTGCCTCCGCCGCAGGGATCCCGTTGACCTGGTCCAGCGGCGTGACAGTGCCTGCCGCGTCCCAGGGTCCTGCCGGACCTGAAGGGCCCGAGGGTCCTGGTGACCTGCCGCGGCCCGGGGGTCCGCTAGGCCCGGGACTGGCGGGTGTGCCTGGTAGCCCAGACTTGTTCCACGAGCTCGCCGTGGTGTCCTTCGGGCAGGTCGTGTCCGCGTCTTCGATTGTTGGCAAAATGGTAAACACCGGCCCAGGTCCAGTCGCGCGGAAGGCAGGTAACCGTGAGCGCACGTAACCTCCAGGAAGTCCTCGATCGCAGCGGCAACATCGTCGAGCTCCTGCGAAGCTCGCAGATCGGCACGTACATCTACCCGGTCGTGCCGGCCGAGTTCACCAACTGGCGGCGCGAGCAGCGTGCCTGGCGCGAGACGGCCGTCCTGTTCGACCAGTCCCACCATATGGTGAATCTGTTCGTTAAGGGCCCGGACGCGCCGAAGCTGATCTCCGACACGGCCGTCAACAGCACGGCGAACTTCCCGGTCAACCGGGCCAAGCAATATGTACCGGCGACCCCCTACGGCCATGTCATCGGCGACGGGATCCTCTTCCACGAGGCCGAGAACGAGTTCGTGTTCGTCGGCCGTACTCCGGCGGCCAACTGGCTGCAGTACCAGGCGGGGGCCGGGGGATACGACGTGGAAGTCATCAAGGACGACCGGTCGCCGTCACGCCCGTATGGGCACGCTGTCACCCGGCGCCTGTGGCGGTTCCAGATTCAGGGACCGAACGCGTGGAAGGTGATCGAGAAGGTCAACCGCGGGCCGCTGGAGCAGCTGAAGTTCTTCCACATGAGCCACATGAACGTCGCCGGCGAGCGGGTCCGGACGCTGCGGCATGGCATGGCCGGCGAACCCGGACTGGAGCTATGGGGCCCTTACGACAGCTACGAGAGGGTACGCGATGCGATTCTCGAGGCGGGCCGGGAGTTCGGCCTCGAGCCGTGCGGCTCCCGGGCCTATGGCTCCAACACGCTGGAGTCCGGCTGGATCCCCTCGCCGCTGCCCGCGGTCTACACCGGCGAAGAGCTGCGCTCCTACCGCGAGTGGCTCCCCGCCAACGGCTACGAGGCCACCAACGCGCTGGCCGGCAGCTACGTATCGGACAACATCGAGGACTATTACGTCAATCCCTTCCAGCTCGGATACGGGTCCTTCGTGAAGTTCGACCACGATTTCATCGGCGCGGGCGCCCTGAAGAAGATCGATGCTGCGGCCCAGCGGAAGAAGGTCACTCTCGCCTGGAACGCCGACGACGTGGCGAAGATATTCGCCTCACTGGTCGACACCGGCAGCAGTGGGTACCAGTTCTTCGAGGTGCCGACCGCGAACTACGGATCATCGAACTACGACGCCGTCCTCGACTCCAGCGGCGCCACCGTCGGCCTCTCGATGTTCAGCGGGTACAGCGCCAACGAGCGCCGAGCGCTCTCCCTCGCGACGATCGACAACACCATCGAGATCGGCACCGAGGTCACGGTCATCTGGGGTGAGCCGGGCGGCGGGAGCAGCAAGACATCGGTGGAGCCACACGACCAGATCCCGGTGCGCGCGATCGTCAGCCCGGTGCCCTACTCGGTCGACGCGCGCACCGGGTACCACGCCGGCTGGCGGACCGCAGGCGCCCGCCCGTAACACAACATGGACATCATCCGTTTCACGGCCGCCGCCAGCGCCGGGGCGCTGGCGGGGAGCACCGGCGGCGACCGCGTCGTCGAGCTCGGCGCGGCGTCGGTCGCGGAGCTGCCCGCCGAGCCCGCGGTGGCGCTCTCAGCGGCTAAAGGTCGTTGCGCGGAGTTGGTCTTCGGTAACCTAGGCGCTGCCGGATGCCAAAGGCGATCGACGCTCGCGCGCAGCGCTGGCGGTCGTGTCTCTTATCTTCCGGGCGGCTGGGACCTTGTAGGCAAGGCACGGCTGGGCTCCAGACATGTCGGGTCTTCACACGGCTTCCGGCAAGCATGCCCGGGGCAGCAACCGGATGGAGCTGGGCCGTTCCGGGACCTTCAGACGCCACAATTGGCGGATCTGCGTCCTGCGCGACTCAAATAGCGCGCGGAGGACCAGAGTAAATAGTCGGCGATCTCGAGCATCTCTCGGGCGACCGGTCCGGATTTCGGCTCCAGCGGATTGTGACCTGGCGTGGCCGGAGGGTGGAGCTTACGGTGGGTTTCCGCTTGATCGCTGGGGCCCGCTGGCCCAGCTTCCCGGGTCTCAGCTCGTCCGGGAGGTACCCGATGACCACTGCCGCCCCATCCACCGCGCTCGCCACGATCCAGCCTGCCTTCACCGATGCCGAGCGATTCGCCCTCGCCGGGTTCCTGGCCGGTTACCGCGGCCTGACCCGGGATGCCTACGCCCTGGACCTGCGCCAGTTCGCCAGCTGGTGCCGGGCCCGCTCGGTGGCCCTGTTCGCCGTCCGCCGTGCCGACATCGAGGGCTTCGCCAGGGACCTGGAAGCCAGAGGCCGGGCCCGCGCCACCATCACCCGGCGGCTGAGCACCATCGCCGGGTCCTGCAAGTACGCGGTCCAAGAAGAACTCCTGGACCGCTCCCCGGCCGCCCATGTCCGCCGGCCGCGGATCGACTACGAGTCCCACGCCGTCGCGCTGGACCGCAACGAGCCCGGCGCCCTGCTGGTCGCCGCAGGATTAGGGCCGCCAGCCGGGCACGCGCTGATCTCGCTGCTCGCGCTGAACGGGCTTCGCGTTTCGGAGGCCACCGGCGCGGACATCGAGCACCTGGGGCTGGAACGCGGGCACCGGACTCTGGTCATCACCCGTAAGGGCGGCAAAGTGGTGACCGTCCCGCTGGCGCCGCGCACCGCCCGGGCGATCGACCTGGCCATCGGGGAACGGACCGAAGGGCCGGTGTTCGTGGCCAGAGACGACCGGCGGCTGGACCGGCACGCCGCCGGGCGGATCGTCCGCAAGACCGCCCGCCGCGCCGGGATCGGCAAGCCCGTCACGCCCCGCACGCTCAGGCACGCGTTCATCACCGCCGCCCTGGACGCCAGGGTCCCGCTCCGCGAAGTCCAGGAGGCAGCCTCCCATGCGGACCCGCGGACCACGATGCGGTATGACCCGGGCCGCGGCAGCCTGGACCGGCACGCCACGTACATCGTCGCGGCCTACCTCGCAGGCGCTGCCAGGTAACGCGCCGGCTGGCATCAGCTTCGCCCGGCGGTCACCCGCTGGGCGAAGCTGCCCGGCACCGATCTGACCACCTCGCCGCTGTGACACAGCGCGACTCTCCGAATGAACGGGAACCGTCGATCTGCTCGGCTCTTGCCTCAAGCGAGCTGGGTTCCGATGCCGATCGGTAATGGCCTTTCTGCGCGTCTCCAGACGCAGATGGGCCAGATTCAGCGGGCTGCCCTGGACGACCGTCGCTGTCGCGGCAGAGGGTGACCGATCAGCGAGTGCGGGCGGGCAGCATGCCAACCACCAGCCGGTTGTGTGACGTCGCAGGTCACAGGCCATGACCAGGTTAGGGAGCCCGCATGTTCAGCTGGGATGTTCAGGACCCCTGGCAGGATTCTTGGTCGAGGTACGGTGCCCCGGCGAGGCTGAGATCGCTGGACGGTGAGGACGGCGTAGCGGCGGATGGCGGACGGCGAGAGAGCAGGTATCCCGTCAACGCGGCGACGAGGCCTGCCAGCCCGGCCGCCGCGAAGCCTCCCGCCGGCACAGACAGGTCGATCGCTCCCCCCACGATCGGGGATCCGAGCGC
>WNFW01007663.1_pt1 | contig 13537 bp, 11 predicted proteins | sample 5400131 | NCBI WGS metagenome assembly WNFW01 (sample SAMN13153362, study PRJNA577476) | soil metagenome | isolation source: 20 cm soil or saprolite under grassland replicate 1 | place: USA:California | collected 2016-06-15 | reverse complement strand
CTGAGGCGCTGCACTTCTTCGCCAGTTTTTCGCTCGCCAGAATCGCGTCAATGCGCAGGCCGCGATTTTTTTGGAACGCGCGCATCTGATAATCCCACCAACTGAAAAGTTCACCTTCCCTGTGATGAATTCGCAGCGTATCGCACAACCCGATTTTGCACAGTTCCTGAAACGCGGCGCGCTCGCTATCCGAACACATAATGGCCCCGCGCCACAGGTCCGGATCGTAAACATCGATGTCTTCCGGTGCGACGTTGAAATCGCCGCACATCACGATATCGGCAAATTTTTCTTTCACGAGGCAATTGCGCAGGCGCTGATACCAATGCAGTTTGTATTGGTAGGCTGGGGAACCGATCGCCTGGCCATTGGGTGCGTAAATCGAGAATACGCGCACGTGACCGACGGTCACTGCGATGACGCGCGCTTGTGGGTCGGCCACTTCATCGCAAAGCGAGGACCGCACATCGCGCAGCTTGCTCTTCGCCAGAATTGCAACGCCATTATACGATTTCTCTCCGTGATAGGCGGAGTAATAACCGGCCGCTTGAAGAGCGAGCGCTGGAAATTGGTCGTCCCCGCATTTCGTCTCCTGCAAACAAACGATGTCCGGCGTTGTTGCCTCCAGCCACGCGAATAGGCGGTCCTGGCGCTTACGCAGCGAGTTGATGTTCCAGGAGACGATACGCATGCGTGGGAACGTGATCAGTGGACTGTGATCCGTGAACTATGCCCCATCGCAGCGCGTCAGCATCAGATCACTGATCACGGTTCACTGATCACAATTCTAACTCGATTCCCGGCGCTGGCACAATAACCTCCGAGTGTGGAAGCTCGGTCGACAACGTCGCTCGTATCCATGCAACAGCCGGTGGATCGCCATGCACGAGAACGATTTTACGAGGTGAAAGTTTTTTGGCGTAATCGATTAGCGACTCGCGCGTCGCGTGGGCGCTGAATTGAAATTGCTCGATGTTACAGCGGACGCGTTGGGCCGGTTTGTCGGGATCAAGAGCAACCTCGCTGTTCGTTCCTGCCTCACGCAGAAGGCCGCCAGGAGACTCCGGGTTAGCGTAGCCGACAAAAAAGATCGAGTGCTGTGGATTCGCGATCATTCGGCGTGCAAAAATATTGGAAAGCGTTTTTGGTATCATCATCCCGCTGGAGAGGGCATAAACGCGTCCCGACCGCAGCGGTGCGTCCCGCACTGTTTCGTCATTTAGAATGAATGGCGCTGCGTCCCTCATCAATTCCAGGCGCGGCAATTGCCGGCGAGTCATGCGGGCACGGCGATCGTAGATATCGGTCATCTTCGAGCTGAGACCGCCGATATAAATCGGAAACTCGGGCAGGAGCCGCTCACGGCGAAACTTGTAAAGCATCGCCAGGACTTCCTGCGTTTTGCCGAGCGCGAAAACGGGTATGAGCACGCACGCTCCGCGATCGAAAGCGCTGGCGATCGCTTCCGCCAGACATCGTTCTTCGCCGGCGCGCGTCCAACCCGCGGGTTTGGCGTGATCGCCTCGCGTGCATTCCATGATCAGGACGTCGATCTTTTCCTGGGGAAAAATTGCCGCTTCCATGATTGTTTGATGATCGAAATTGACGTCGCCTGTGTAAAAAACGGTTTGCCCCTCGGCGCGCAGCAAAATTCCAGTCGAGCCGAGCACATGCCCTGCGTCAAAAAACTCGAACGTCAGCGCATCTCTTTCGCGTTGCGGCGCGCGTTCGCCGGAAATTGAGATGCGTTGACGCGCAGGACACCGACGCCAGCGTTCTGATGCTCGATCGGTTTCGCGGTGCGTGAAAAGCGGATACAATCTTTCGCCGATCTCTTCGCGTTGCCGGGTCATCACATTGACCGAGTTGTGCAAAAGCGTGCTGCCGATCTCGGCTGTGGCTTCCGTCAGGAAAACACGCGCGTTTGGAAAGCGCCGCATTAGCACCGGCAACGTGCCGATGTGATCTTGATGGGCGTGCGAGATCAGGATCGCCTCGATCTCTCGGTCAGCGATTGCCTTCAAATTTGGCAGCGCATCTTCGCTTAGATCTTCCGGGTGCATCCCACAGTCGAGAACGAGCCGGTGCCTGCCGATCTCCAGGTAATACGAGTTTGCGCCGATTTCGGTCCGCCGCGTGAGATTGATGAACTTCAAGGAGTCACCGCCTCGTCGCATTTTGAACATTTCCCGCGAAGAGGCAATTCTATCCTAACGAACCAAAAATTGCCCAGTGCGTTTACAACATTGTCCAGTGGAAGAAGAGGCAAAACAACGAATCATCCGCCTTCAATCCAATATGAACGGCCAATTTCGAGTGCGGTCTAAGTCTGGGATCCCATGAAAACGGTTCCGAGGAGAGAAGCTAATCAAAAGACTCATCTCGAGCAGGACATCTGCATCCATATTTTCACCGTCTCGTCCGCTATGGTAGGCGTTTGTTTGACTGTCATTGGACTGATCCGCGTCGTCGTCACGCTCGGGAAGGCGGATACAGTTGCGGATGATTGTCTCGCGATGGACGCACTCTTATTTCTGACCTCGTGTCTTCTTTCCTACTGGGCGCTTCGCTCTCGCGGACTGAATCGGATGCATCGACTGGAGCGAATAGCAGACGGCATATTTATCTTCGCCATGATCGGGATGGCGGCGATTTGTGCGCTCATCACCTATTCCATCGCTATACCGAGCCGTTAAAACGCAGAGAAAACTAAGGGAATTCTCGAAAGATTCGCATCCAATTACGGAAAAGAATCTTTTCGATCTGCTCGTCGCTGAATCCGCGCTCGATCAATTTGCGGCTGAGATTTCTTGCATGGGAATGGTTTCGCAGATCGGGAATGAAATGCGGCGCTGTAAATTTTGCGGCGAGCTCTCTTTGTCTCGACTCAGGCCACTGACGATAAATGAACTCAAAAAAATCGAATCCAATCCCGACTCCGTCGATACCAATCAAACGGACGATGTGTTCGATGTGGTCGACGTAACGATCGAGCGTGCTTTCTTCTTTCGTAGGACTCACCAGGACGGAGTTAACACCGATCACACCGCGCCGTTCGCCAATCATCTTAATCTGCTCATCGCTGATGTTGCGCTCGAGATCGTAATAGCGCCGGGCGTTGGTGTGCGACACGATGGGTGGCTTGGTGGTGATCGATAAGATGTCGTCGAAACCGGCCGGGTTAATGTGGGCGAGATCAACAATTACGCCGAGCACTTCGCATTCTCGGACGAGATCACGACCAAATGCGGTCAACCCATCGTGGAAAGATCCGGTCGCCCCGAAACTGCCGCCAGTGCCGGCGGCATTGCGCCGGGCGTGAGTAAGTCCGATCGCCCGCACGCCTAGTTCATAAAACACCCGCAACAAATTCAAATCGCTCCCAAGCGGTTCGACTCCCTCCATCGTGAGCAGCAGCGCGATTTTGCGTCCTGCGCGTGCCTTCTGAATTTCGCGATAGCTTTTGCAAATCGCGAAGCGCTCGCACGCTCCCACCTCGGCATACAGTCGTGCGATTTGATCGAGCGCCACGCGCAGACCCAGCTCCGGCAAATAACGGTCCTCAATGTAAATCGCGACGCCAACTACGCTGATGTTACCGGCCTCGAGTTCCGGTAAAAATTCGGCCTTGAGAACGTTGTTTCGATCGCGCTTCTCGTACAAATCCATCGGCAGATCGAAGTGAAGATCGATAATTCCATCGGCGTGCAGCCGGTCGATTCGTTGTTCGATGGATTCTTTTTCAGAAGTCATTCCTTTGGGCAGAAGAAAACCGCGCATTTCGCGGATGTCACAGATAGAAAATAATCAGACCAAACGTCGATGGCTTACCATATCGCTCTCCGAGCAACTAAAAACCGCCAATACGGTCAAGTGTTGTAGCCACGGCTCTGTGGGCAGTCATTGGCTGACTTCCTCGTTTGTCTGACCGGGCCATAGGCCGGTGGCTACATCGCTTGGCGCAGAGGCGGCTGTCTCACCCGCAGAAATTGACAGATTGCACGTGAAGACTAGCCGGGCGGGCGCTACCTGCTCAGCTCGAGCATGCGCAGAATTGGTGCTTCCGCGCGTTTGCGCACTGATTCGGGCAGAGTGATCTCCGGTTCCATGTTCAAAAGCGCGTCGTACGCTTTCTCGAGTGTGTTCATCTTCATGAACCGGCATTCGCCACAAAAGCAATTGTCTGTCGGCCCAGGGATAAATGTCTTACCGGGGATCTCTTTGCTCAGCCGGTGCAACAGGCCTGCTTCAGTCACAACAATGATCTCGCGCGCCGGAGATTCTTTGCAAAAGGTCACCATCTTTTCGGTGGAACAAACTTCATCCGCAAGCATACGGACAGCATAGGTGCATTCGGGATGCGCAACGACAGGCGCATCTGGGTATTGTTCGCGAATGCAGTTGATGCTACGCGCGGTGAACTCGACGTGCACGTAACAAGTGCCCTGCCATAAATCCATCTTGCGCCCGGTGCGTTCCATCACCCAGGCGCCGAGATTTTGATCTGGAACAAAGAGAATGTTTCGATCGCGCGGCGCGGCGCGTACGATCTTATCGGCATTGCCGCTAGTGCAAATCACATCGGCTTGGGCTTTCACACCGGCGCTGCAATTGATATAGGCAATCACGTAATAATGTTTGTCGGCGTGCTCACTTAGAAACTCCGCTAATTTTTCCGGCGGACACGACTCGGAGAGCGAGCATCCGGCCTCAAGATCGGGCAAAATCACTCGCTTGGTAGGATTAATGACCTTCGCTGTCTCCGCCATGAAATGGACGCCGCAAAACAGGATCACATCGGCATCCGTTTTCGCAGCTTGATAACTCAGACCTAACGAATCGCCGACGAAATCCGCGACATCCTGTAAATCGGACACCTGATAGTTATGCGCGAGAATGACGGCGTTTCGTTCGCGCTTGAGCTGTTGCAGCGCTTCTGCGAGATCAACGCCAGCTCGCCGAATGCTTTCGCGTCCGAAGTTTATGCCCGCACTTACCATCGTTTAATATGGCGGTTTCCTAGGAAATTACAAACGTGCCAATAGATGAATTGTAGGGCGCTTCTGTGAAACACCAAGCTCATGGCGTCTAACACGGACGCCCTAGAGAGCTTGGCGCATTGCGTCGATCGGCGCTTCGCGATCGAACCAGATTTGGAACGCGAGCGCGCCCTGGTGTAACAACATCGATAATCCATTCACGCCGCGGGAGCCGGCTTCATTGGCGGCGCGAAGCAAAGACGTTTTGGATGTGGCATAAACCGCATCGAAAACCATGTGATGCGGCGCGAGTAAGCGTGCTGGAATAGGTGATGGATCGCTCGTATTCATTCCAAGCGGCGTGGCATTCACGATAAGATCGATGTCGGCAAGTTGCGCGCGCAATGCCGCTTCTTCCCACGCTATCGCTTGGAGGCGTGCTGCCGGGCCAAGCACGCGCGGTCCAGTAAAAAACCGCCGCAACCGCCCTGCAAGCGCCTCCGCCTTTTCGTGAGTGCGGTTAACGAGGACGAGCCGTTCACAATTTTCCACCGCGCATTGCCACGCAATTGCATGGCCTGTTCCGCCACCCGCGCCGAGAATTATCACTCGCAGATCCCGCACATCGACCGAGAATTCGCTGCGAATACATCGCAGGAATCCTTCGCCATCGGTGTTCGAGCCGATCAACTTCTTGTCGCGAAGACGAATCGTGTTTACAGCTCCCGCTTGGCTCGCCGATTCATCCGCTTGGTCGATCTGCGCGAACGCTGCGATTTTATGTGGCACTGTCAAATTCACTCCGACGAAATTCAGATCGCGCAAAAACCGAAAGGCTGATCTCAGTTCATTCGCCCGGATATGAAACCGCGCATATTGCGCATCAATCCCGCCGCTGCGCAACGCGGCGTTTTGAATTTGCGGCGACAGCGAATGCGCGACCGGATCGCCGAAAACCCCCAGCCGAATTGGCGGATCGACTTGGTCCGTTGCCTTGGCCCAATTCTCCAGATCGGCAAGCGTGTAGCGCTCGGTATTTGGCCTGTTTTCTTTCATCTCGTTGCGCTCTCTCTTTCATGTCATCCCGAACAAAGTGAGGGACCACACAATTGCAGCCCGCGCGTTCTCTTGTCTCACGTAATCAACGTGTTTGTGGGAGGTCCTTCGCTTCGCTCAGGATGACGCGCATTGCGTGGAGTTTAGCGTATGAACGTCCGGCGCGAAAGTTGTCGATCCCGGTGTTCGTCTGTAGCTTCGCGCGAGTACAATGACGACTTTGACTGAGACTCCAGCGCCTTCGGATTTTATTCGCGAAATTGTCGCGGAAGATGTTCGCACGGGGAAATACGATCAAATCCATACCCGTTTTCCACCCGAGCCCAACGGCTACCTCCATATTGGCCACGCGAAATCAATTTGTCTCAATTTCGGGATCGCGCGCGAGTTCGGCGGCATTTGCAACATTCGCATGGACGACACCAACCCCACTAAAGAAGAAACCGAGTATGTCGATTCCATAATGGCCGATGTCCGATGGCTTATTGGCGGGTGGGCCGACAAAAATATCGGCGGTGCGCCGCTCTATGCTTCGGACTATTTCAACAAGCTCTACGAGTACGCCATCGATCTTGTACGCAAGGGTAAGGCGTATGTCGACGACATGCCGCCCGAGCAAACGGACGAATATCGGCGGATTGGAAAGGAGAGTCCGTTTCGCAATCGCCCCATCGAGGAAAATCTCGATTTACTGGGTAGGATGAAAACGGGGGAGTTCGCGGACAACACTCACACTTTGCGGGCGAAGATTGACATGAAAGCAGCGAATGTCTGGCTGCGCGATCCGGTGCTGTATCGCATCCGGCATGTGCCGCATCATCGGACCGGGGACAAATGGTGCATTTATCCAATGTACGATTGGGCCCATACGCTCAGCGATTATATCGAAGGCATTACGCACTCGGTCTGCACGCTCGAGTTCGAGGTGCACCGGCCGCTTTATGACTGGATTCTCGACGCCCTCGACCTGCCGCGGCCACGCCCGCATCAATACGAATTCGCCCGGCTTAATCTGACTTATACGGTGATGAGCAAACGAAAGTTGATTCAGCTCGTGAACGAAAAACTGGTTACTGGCTGGGATGACCCGCGCATGCTCACCATCTCCGGGTTGCGCCGGCGCGGCGTTACCGCGAGTGCGGCGCGCACGTTCGCTTACAACATCGGCATCACCAAATACCCGAGCATCACCGATATGGCATTGCTCGAGCACACGCTGCGCAATGAATTTAATCGCACCGCCACTCGCCGGCTCGCTGTGCTGCGACCAATCAAAGTTGTGCTCACGAATTATCCGAAAGATCAGGTCGAAGAACTGGATGCCGTTAACAATCCTGAAGATCCAAATGCCGGAACGCGCAAAGTTCCATTCAGCCGCGAGCTTTTCATTGACCGATACGCTTACATCATCAAATGCGAGGAAGTCCTGAAGGATGACGTTGGCAACGTGATAGAGTTGCGGTGCGGTGTCGATCTTGAGAGCAAGTCCGGCGGCGCCACTTCCAATCGCAAAGTCAAAGGCACGATTCATTGGGTAAGCGCGCCGCATGCAATTGACGCGGAAGTCCGATTGTATGATCGGCTTTTCACCGTTCCAGAGCCCAATGCAGGCGGCGATTTCAAATCATTTATCAATCCGCACTCGCTCGAAGTAGTGACGGCGAAATGCGAGCCGGCGCTTGCTAGCGTCCGTCGCGAAGAGCGCTATCAATTCGAGCGCCTCGGCTATTTTGCGCTCGATCCTGATTCTACGGGTGAAAAACAAATCTGGAATCGCACAATCACTTTGAGGGATTTGTGGGCGAAAGAGGCGAAACGCGCAGGTTAGGCATCCTGCCTGACTCGGCCGGCAGGCTGCCAGCCTGCTGGATTTATTCGACGAGACAGGCTAGCAGCCTATCCTCCGGAGCGCGCGATCGATGCGTGCCAGCGCCTTCTCTTTTCCTAGAACTTCCAGTAGATGATAGAGGCTTGGCCCGACATTGCTGCCGGTGACCGCGAGACGCGTCGGATGAACGATTGCGCCGACTTTTACTCCGAGATTTGCAGCAGTCGTTTTTAATGCCGCTTCAATTTCGGTTGCATCGAATTTCTCCAGCGCACCAAACGCGTCGCGAACAGCTTTGAGCCGCGGCTTGTTTTCGGCGGTGAAATGTTTCGCGACGCTTTCCGGGTTGTAATCGAAATTGTCTGTGAAATAGAACCCGCAATAAACCGGGAGCTCATCGAACGTATTGATCTTCCCTTTGCACGTTTGCAGTGCGGCGCGGACGTATTCGTCCGGGTAACTGTCGATGTTTACACCGCTTGAATTCAGCTTTGCTACCCCAAGCTTATAAAACTCGGCGTCGCTCAGCTCGCGCGCGTATTCGCCGTTTAACCAATGCAATTTATCGGGATCGAACGTGGCATGGCTGCGCCCAACGTGATTGAGATCGAAAATGCGCATGATCTCTTCGATGTCCATCTTCTCTCGATTGTCTTTGGGCGACCAGCCGAGGAGACAAAGGTAATTGCGAACGGCCGCGGACAGATAACCTCTTTTGATGTAGTACTCCACGTGCGCGCCCTCATCGCGCTTGCTCATCTTCGATCCGTCCTTGTTGAGGATCAGCGGAATGTGCGCGTAATGCGGAGGAGTTGCGCCAAGCGCGCGAAAAATCTCGATGTGCTTGGGCGTATTGGAAAGATGATCTTCGCCGCGAATCACGTGCGAGATTTTCATCTCGAGGTCATCGATCACGTTCACAAAATGAAAAATCCATGAGCCATCCGGGCGACGAATAGTCATGTCCGGATGCGTTGCGGGATTGCTGAGATCGAAATCGATCCTGCCGCAGACGAGATCGTCAACCACGACGTGCTCGCGCGGCGAACGAAATCGCAAAGCTCCCTGATCTTCGAAGATATGACCGGCATCCTTAAGCTTGTTGAGGTAGCGTTCGTAGAGTTCTGTCCGTTCGCTTTGCAAGTACGGTCCGAAATCTCCGCCCACATGGGGGCCTTCGTCCCAATTAAGACCGAGCCATTGCAGCCCTTCATAAATCGCGGCCATGGCTTCCTCGGTGTTGCGCTTTACGTCGGTGTCTTCGATGCGCAGGACGAATTTTCCCCCGTGATGCCGCGCAAAAAGCCAGTTGAAAAGCGCAGTGCGCGCCCCACCAATGTGCAGATATCCAGTAGGCGAGGGGGCAAAACGGACACGGAGGTCGGGATTCATTTGAAAATCAATTCCAGCCACAGGTTACACAGATTTTCACAGATTGCTGTCGCTGCGAAAAAGGTAACGCGAGCCTCTGGACTGCGCTTTTTGGAACCTGCAAGCGAGGACGCTTGCGCTACTCTATGAAAAGTCTCCCCGCGCGACGGCGGACATGTCGATCTTGCGGAAGATTTATCTTGGCGACGCGCGCGGCTGGATCGACCAATGAGCGGACGCGCTCAATCGCGTCGAACCCGACTCCGGAAACATCTTGCGCGCGCAGCCACTTCAAAATCGTTCGGCGCTGGAGCGCGACGGGCAGGGCGCGCAATTCTTTTGCTCCAAGATAGTCTTCACGATGAGGCGAAACCGGCACCTGATTATTGACCCAGTTCTCTTCCTCGGCAGCAATCGTGGCTGTCCGCCAAATATTCTGGCGAATATTGCGGCCAAAGGTTTTCTCCAAATATGGGATCACGCGGCGGCGAATTCTGTTGCGGAGCGGCCCAAGATTCTTGTTGGACGCATCTTCGCGAAATTTCAGGCGATGTTCGCGGACATAGCTGTCGATCTCATCGCGCCAGACCGAAAGCAGTGGGCGCACAATCGTAAGACCGACGTCATCGATGCGACGCATGGACACTTCGCGCATAGCGGCAAAGCCAGTCAGGCCCGTGCCGCGGAATAAATTGATCAGAAAAGTCTCGACGAGATCGTCGGCATGATGCGCGAGGAAAATTGTATGGCAGCGGCGCCGCTTAGCCACTCCGGCAAAGAATGAGTAACGCGCTTCGCGGGCCGCAACTTCGATCGACACCTTTTTTTTCTTTGACAGCGCGGCGACGTTGGCCGAGCCGAGCTCAAGATCAACATACGCCAGCCCTTCAATTTTCGTATCGTATGTGGCGACAAGTTTTCGGACAAAACGCGCATCGGCATCGCTCGGTTCTCGCAATTTGTGATTCAAATGGCAGACGATCAGTTTTTTGTAACCAAGATTGACGAGCGCATCCAGCAACGAGACTGAGTCGCGCCCTCCCGAAACCCCGACGAGGTAGCGCGCGCCAAGCGGGAACCTGCGCAAGAAATTCGTCTTTGTTTGAATCCAATTCATGGCGGAGGTGCATCCAACGTTCAAAGCAATCATGAACGATCAACCAACTTTAGACAAAATGGGCACTCGGCGCCGTCTTGAAATTATGAACAACGAAGCTCAATCGACATACGGGCTGCTGGTCCGCTCGGAAGAAAAAGGCCGGGGCATTATGGAAACTGTCGTTTACGCGCTTTTCGGTTTGAGCGCGATTGTTTCCATCTGGCAGTTTGCTGCGCAACCCAGTCCGCTGCCGATTGACGCGCCACGGCCGGCGCCATATCTGGCCCCACAGATGTCGCATCATCGGCCAGAACCGTGGCTGGATCGCGGGTCTTGAAGGAGCGCTGGCTCGCAGGTTTGTTGAGCCGTCCCGGCCGCCCTATCCCCGAAAATTGGCGAGATCGATTTGACAATGAATGAACGTTCATTCATCTTCTCCACCTTATGTCACAACCCCAGGCAGAATCGACTCTTGATCGACGCACCCAAATTCTCGATGCCGCCTTGGTGTGCTTCGCCAAGCGAGGCTTTCACCAGGCCAGTATGCACGACATCAGCGCTGAGGCCGGGATCAGCGTCGGTCTGATTTATCGATATTTCGAGAACAAGGACGCCGTCATTTCCGCGATGGCTGATCGGCATAAACAGGAAATTCATGAAGTCTTGAAGCGCGCGCGACAGGCGCCAAGTCTGCTCGAGTCACTTGAGATTTTGTTCACGGCGCACTGTTGCGAAGACGCGCCGCAAGTCGTGTCAGCTTTCGTTGTCGATCTTTACGCCGAAGCGTCGCGCAACCCGCACGTGGCCGATTTGGTGCGCGATATTTTGCAGACGGCGATGGATGGCGTGACCGATTTGATCGCGCGCTCGCCGGAGGCGGAAGGCGCCGCGCATGGTCTAGAGCCTCACGAACTGGCAGAACTCATTTTTGCTGTATCACGCGGAATGTTGATGCGCGACGTTTTGCAGCCACGAGAGATGACCGCGGCGGAAAGGCGCGCTCGGCAATTGGAGGTCACCCGCAGACTGTGGCAGCTGTTGTTCAAATCCGAAACCGAAGCAGCATATGCATGATATAGCCAAACCTGTTTCTACTAAACCCAAAGTGAGATCTGGCAGAGGAGCGTGGGGCCTTGCAATCGGAGGGCTGCTTGCCCTTGTCATCCTGCTTGTAGGAATCAAGGGATTACAAATTTCCAAGATGATGGCAGCCGCCAAAGCGACGACGCAGCCGCCGCAGACGGTCAGTAGCGCGGAAGTGCGCGAGGAAAATTGGGCGCCCGTACTTTCGGCAATAGGCTCGGTGTCGGCAGTGCAAGGCGCAATCGTAGCCGCTGAGCTGGGCGGCGTGGTAAGTGAAATCAAGTTTGAAAACGGCGGCGTCGCCAAAAAAGGAGACGTAATCATGAAACTAGACGCCTCCCAGGAGGAAGCACTTTTGCGATCCGCAGAAGCCGAAGCCGAGCTGGCGCGCACGGACTTGGAACGAACTCAGGGCCTTGCCTCACAAAAGGTGGTTTCGAAGGCCGAACTGGATGCCGCCGAATCGAAATTCAGGAGACTGACCGCCATTGTCGATCAGATGCGCTCTAATATTCGGAAGAAGACGCTTGTCGCTCCTTTCGATGGCCAGCTTGGTATTCGCCAGGTGAATGTCGGGCAGATGATCAATGCTGGTCAGCAAGTGGTGCCGCTAACCTCGCTCGATCCGGTCTATGTCGATTTTGCATTGCCGCAGCAATATCTGGGAAAATTATTTTCCGGTCTGGAAGTGCGCGTGACTACGGATGCTCTACCTGGTCGTGTATTCCCTGGAAAGTTAACCGCGGTGAACTCGATGGTCGACACCATCACGCGAAATGTCTATGTGCAAGCGACGCTGGAGAATCCGGATCACCTGTTGCGTCCAGGGATGTTTGCAAAGGCTGAGGTGGTGTTGCCGGAAAAAAGTTCCGCGCTGGTCATTCCCGGTTCAGCAGTGTCGTACGCGCCATACGGTGATTCGGTTTTTGTGATCGAAAAGAAGAAGGACGAAAAAACGGGCAAGGAAACACAAGTTATCCGGCAGCAATTTGTCCGTATAGGCGAAGCGCGCGGCGATTTCGTTTCAGTAACAGAAGGATTGAAAGCTGGCGAAACTGTAGTCAGCACCGGTGTCTTCAAATTGCGTAACGGAATGGCGGTGACGATAAACAACGATCTCGCGCCCAAACCGCAGGTAAACCCGACCCCGGTGGACTCATGAAGTGAAGTGCGGCTAACATGAAATCGTTTACCGATCTTTTTATTAAACGTCCGGTGCTGGCGATGGTGGTCAGCTTTGTGATTCTCATCGCCGGTTTGCAGGCGATAAGAACAATCAACGTGCGGCAATATCCGCGCAGCGACATTGCCGCGATTACCGTGGACACGATTTACGTGGGCGCGGATGCAGAGCTCGTGCGCGGATTTATTACGACGCCGCTCGAGCGCGCGATCGCCGCGGCGGACGGGATTGATTACATCCAGTCGCAAAGCAAGCAGGGGGAATCGTTGATCACGGCGCGATTGAAACTGAATTACGACGCGAACAAGGCGCTCTCCGATATCAGCTCAAAGGTCGATGCGATCCGGCGCGATCTGCCGCCCGAATCGGAAATTCCGGTAATCAGTATCGAAGCTGCGGATTCGCGATTTGCTTCCGCGTATTTGAGTTTCACTTCGAACATTCTTCAGCCTAACGAAGTCACTGATTATCTAGTGCGTTTGGTGCAGCCGCGGCTCACGGCAATCAGCGGCGTGCAAAAGGCGGATATTCTCGGCGGACGCACTTTCGCCATGCGTGTGTGGATGAAGCCGGATCGGATGGCGGCTTTGAACATAAGCCCGGCGCAAGTCCGCAGCGCGCTTGCGCGAAATAATTATCTTTCAGCCGTTGGCAGCACAAAAGGTTCGCTTTTGCAGGTCAATCTAACTGCGAACACCGATCTGCATACCGCAGACGATTTTAAGAAGCTAGTCGTGCGTCAAGACAAGGGAACGCTCATTCGGCTCGGCGACATCGCCGATGTGGTGCTTGGGGCGGAGGATTACAACACCGAGGTGCGGTTCTCCGGTGAAAAGGCAGTATTCATGGGCATCTGGGTGTTGCCGAATGCAAACTCGGTGGACGTGATCAAGCGCGTGCGCGTGGAGATGGAGCAAATCCAAAAGGAATTGCCCACC
>WNFW01002264.1_pt1 | contig 13539 bp, 8 predicted proteins | sample 5400131 | NCBI WGS metagenome assembly WNFW01 (sample SAMN13153362, study PRJNA577476) | soil metagenome | isolation source: 20 cm soil or saprolite under grassland replicate 1 | place: USA:California | collected 2016-06-15 | reverse complement strand
CCCTGGATGCGAAAGACCGCTACACCGAAGAGCACTCGCGGGAAACCGCGGAGCTGGCGGTCAACGTGGGAAAGCGGCTCCACTTGCCCGCCGACCAGTTGCGCCTGCTCGAGTACGGCGCTCTGCTCCACGACATCGGCAAGATCGGCATCCCTGGCTACATCCTGCAGAAGCCAGGAGCGCTCACGCCGGAGGAATTTGCGATCATGCGCGAGCACCCCGTTATCGGCGAACGCATCCTCGCTTCCGTGCCGTTCCTTGCCCCGCTGGGCCCGATCGTTCGGGCCGAGCATGAGCGATGGAATGGCACGGGATACCCGGACGGCCTCAAGGGAGAGGAGATTCCGATCGAGGCGCGCATCATCCACGCCTGCGACGCCTTCCACGCCATGGCCTCCGACCGCGCCTACCGCAAGGCGCTGCCCATGGCGCAGATCGTGGCCGAGTTTCAGAAGGAAACCGGCCAGCAGTTCGACCCCCGAGTGGCCGACGTGCTGCTTGAGCTGATCGAGAGCGAACCGCCGCACATTGCGACCCCCCAGCAGGCGTCCGGCCAGCCGATGCCGGCGACGACTGCCTCAGGACCGCGCGGCTGGGCCCAGCACATGCAGACGGTCGAGGCCCTGGGGCAACAACTGGCCCGTGCGACCAGCATCGAAGATATCTCCAGTCGGATCGGGGCGACGATTTCCACACTGGTGCCGCACGACCAGTGCCGGGTGCTCTTGATGAACGAGGACCGCAGCGAGCTCGAGGTTGTCTACCTCAAGGGCACCGATCGGGAAGAATACCGTGCCGTGACGATGGAGAACGCGGCGGTGGAAGTGGGGGAGGGCATCACCGGCTGGGTGGCGGAATCGCGACGAGGCGTGGTGCTGGGCGATACCGAGCACCATCCGAAAGCGAAGCACGTCTCCGGCACCGCGATGATCGATGAATCGATGCTGGCCGTGCCGGTTGTCTTCGAGGACGAGATCCTCGCCGTCATCGTCGTCACCAAGCTGGGATTGAATCAGTACTCGCTCGACCAGCTCCGCTTGCTGACGATTCTCGCCAACCAGGCGGCGGTGGCGATGGCGAACGCCAGGCTGATCGAACGGCTCGCCTCGGCGGCGACGATCGACGCGCTGACCGGCTTGATGAACCGCGCCGCGTTCGAGGAGGCGGTCAACAAACTCATGCTGCGCCCGCAGTCGTGGGGGACACTGCTGATGCTCGACGTCGAGAGGCTGCGCGACGTGAACGAAGCCTACGGTCACCGCGCCGGGGATGCCGTCCTCAAACGGATCGCCCGGGCGATTCGCGCGTCGATCCGCAGCGACGACGTGGCGGCCCGCTGGATCGGCGACAACTTCGCCATCCTCGCCCCTGGCTTCTCTGCCAGCCAGGCCGAGGTTCTCGCCAAGCGCATCGAAGCGGCGCTGCAGTCCGACCGGGTATCGATTCGGTGGGGAACCGCCGAATACCACGGGGATGCGCTGACCGCTCAGGACCTGCTGGCGACCGGGCTCAGATCCCTCGCCGGCAAGCCCGACGACGTCGCTGCCTGACGTTTGGGGCAAGGTGCTGCGCCCGAATGGGCAGGATGCTCGGAGTTTCGCGCAATATGCTTGACGGTCCAAAACCGGTCGCCTAACGTCAAAACTCGCCGCTGAAACCGACCGACCGCCTGCGGGCGGAATGATTCCGTGCCGAGGGAGGGTGTGAGGCTAGACGTTCGTCGCCGGCTCCAGCTGCCGGCTTCGCCCCCGAGTGTTCTGCTGCGCGCCGCCTGGAAATACGGGGTGGGCGTCGGCGTCGCTGCCGTCATGCTTACGGCCGGCGGTGTCGACCGGGTGCAGCCCAACGGTCATGCTCTCGCGAGCAACGTTCTGCCGACGACGGTCCCGTGCGGTCAGATCGCCACCGACGCGAACGACCCGCACACCGCGACGTGGACCGCGATCAAGAGCCCGTATGGGACCGGCAGCCCGTACAACTTGCCGGTGAACACCACGAACAACACGGATCCGGGGGTCGTGCCATGCGATGCCATCGTCGTTCCGCCGGACGTCACGCTCAAGATTGATGCGAGCCAGGGTCCGGTGCAAATCTTCTCGCACGGGGCGGCGATCCAGGTCGACGGCGGCCATCTTCTGGTGCTGGGCACCAGCGAGGTCAACTCCGTGCTCTTTGACGCGGAACCTGATGTCGCCTCCTGGATTGGGATCACCATCGACGCCAGCGACGCCACTCACCTGGGCAACGCGTCACTGGCGTTCACCAGTATTCAGCACGCGCTCAACTCGATCACGATAACCAGCGGTGCGACATCCACCCCCGACCCGTCCGACCTGACCAAGCAACTCCCCTATGGTCTCGTGTTGGTCAACAGTGGAATCGGGCCGTCCTACTTCGATGGCATCGATGCCATCGATACGCCAGTTCGGGTCAAAGGGCAGTCCACGGTGTCCCCCGATCGGGCGGACGGTAAGTTTGGCACGGTCAACAACATCGGGTCCCAGGGCATCAAGTTAAGCTGGAGCGCCGCGGCCCCTGCTGTTACGGCGTATGCGCTCGAGATCGACAGCGTCGCCTTCGGCAGTTCGGTGCCGTTTGCCGCGACCGGGTGCCTGCCGCTACAGCTGCCCTGCTCGGCAGGCTTCATCGGGAATGACGCGGTCCTCGCCACGTTCACGGCGCCGAATCCACCACCCGTGCACATCACCAGGAGCCGCTTTTATCGGGCCGGCTCCTTTGGCGTCGAGCTGAACAGTCCGATACGTCCCCTCATCACCCACAACAACTTCGACTGCAACGGCACCGGTTCTTCCAAACCCACGCAAACCTGCGTGGGGAGCGGGCTCAAGTACTCGGCGATCTACCTCAACGACGCGACCGTCGACCTGGAGAACAGCGTCATCGACAACGTCGGGCACGAAGACGGGCTCGACGCCATTGTGCTTAGCGGCACGATCGTGTACGCGCCCGGCCTGACCGCGCCGCGACTGACCTGGATCAACGCGACGAACGATGCGGTGAACGATCACGGCCTCGGCTACCTCCTGGACGGCAACCTCACCCTCAACAGCGGAACCTTCTTCGTTCCCGGCGGTAGCGTGGTCAAGTCGAAGGGAACGATCAACCTCAGCGGGGCGGCTCTCGACGCCAGTGACACCTCAAAGCCGGGCACGAAAGTCTTTACCAGCTTGCGCGACAACCTGAACATCCAGAGCTGTCCATCGGTTTTCGTACAGTCCTGTCCCTCGATCATCCCGGCCGGGGAATGGGGCGGCATCGACCTGGTGGGTTCTGCGACAGACACCGCCCTGCGAAGCGCAACCTGGAGCACGATCACCAACGCCGCCATCCTGTACGCCACGACTGGCGTCCACATCACGAATGGCAATTCCCTGGTCATCAGCGGGAGCGCGATCGGCCCGACCTTCGCCGACGGCGTGCTCGGCGAGGGGACGCCGCTGGCCGTCACCGGGACGACCTTTGGCTGCCCCTCCGGGGTTTGCAGCGGGCCGAGCAGTGGCAACCACGGCATTCTCGCGGACTTCCGCAATAGCGGACCGCCCACGACCGGCCTGAAGATCGGCGGGCCCAACTCGGCGGACAAGAACACGTTCCAGGGCAGCATCAACGAGGCGATCCGTGGGGTAGGTCTCGCCGGCCAGCCGGTCGACATCGAGAACAATGCGATCCAGAACGCCGGCGCGACCGGGTCGGCGGGAAGTGCCGGCATCTACCTGCAAGGCGCTAACACGCTGACGCTGAAGGGCAACGACGTCGTCGCGAGTGGCACGGGGACCCTGCATTACCCCGCCATCTGGCTGGACGGGGTCAGCCATGCCGACTTCAACGGTCCGATCAGTGGCAACACCGGCTTCGCCAACGGTCTCAACGCGATCGCCCTCCACGGCGACAGCAAGGCGCTCACCTGGCAAACGATCGCAGCGGGCGGCCTGCTCGGTTACCTCGTCGATGGCAACCTGCTGATCGCCGGCAATTTCACGCTGGCCAATGGTGACTACGCCGCGATCCTGGCCGGCACGATTACCGTCCAGAACGGCACCCTGACATCCACCGGCGCGGAGCTGACCAGCCTCAAGGCCATGACGCTGCCGGTCCCCAGCTGCGGCTCGGTCTTTGTCCCGAGAGCGTCGGGCGTCTGCCCGGCGACGACCCCGGGCGATTGGGGCGGCCTTGTCCTCGATGCCGGGATGGCCAACCAGCTGACCAGTTCCGCGGTTCGGTACGCCGCGACCGGGATCTCGATGGGCACGCCAACCGGGACCCGCTCGGCGCAAAACCTCACCCTGACCAACACCAGGATCACCAACAGCGCGGCTGACGGAGTCAGCACGCGCTCGCCGGTGTCGATCAGCGGCGGTGCCTTTAGCAACAACGCTGCCCACGGGATCAAGATCGACCTGACCGACGTCACCTCGAGCCCGTTCCAGCCGCTCGTGCTTTCGGGAACGACGATCGGCGGCAGCGGACAGGAGGGCATCTATGCTAAAGGCCTCGCCGGCCAGACCGTGCGGATCGACCAGACGAGCATCGACCACACCGGCGCCTTCGGAATCAACCTCAAGGATGCCGGCAAAGACGCGGGCGCCTATCCGGGCGTGTATACCATCTCCCCCGGCCGACTGACGCTGACGAACAATACCGTCACGAACACCGCGGCCACCTTCCCCGCGATCTACCTCAACGGCTTCTTCGGACCGTTCGCCAACGTCAGCGGCAACAGGGGGGCCTTCAATGGCGTGGACGCGATCGCGTTCCATGGCACCGTGACCGACGACCTGTCCTGGATCACGGCCCGCAAGACCAGCGATCCGACGACGCCGCTCGGTTACGTGCTGGACGGCACGCTCACCATGGCACCGCCGCCGCCGCCCCTGCCGCCCGCGCCGCCACCGACCCCAGCGGCCCAGACGTTGACGGTTAGGGCCGGCGACATCGTGAAGGTCGGCAACGGCGGTGTCCTCGAGCTTCACGGCGTCAACCTCCAGGCCGATGACACCGGTGGCAGCGGCCAGAAAGTTTTCACCAGCCTGACCGATGACAGCGTCGGCGTCGCCACCTGCCACTCGGTCCTGGTAAACGCATGCCCGGCCACGGTCCAACCCGGCGCTTGGGGAGGCATCACGCTGACGGGCGGTACCGCGAACGGGGCGCTCGTCAACGCCGCGGTTCGCTACGCCTCCACCGGCATTCTGATCACGAGCGGGGCGTCGTCGACATCGGGATCGTCGGTCTACGGCCTCGTGGTGTCGGGGAGCAGCATCGGCCCCAGTGCCATCGATGGCATCAATGCCGTAAAGACGGCGATTTCGGTGACGACCTCGTCGATCAGCGGCGGCGTGCACGGCATCACCGTCGACTTGGGCGGCGGAATTCCAGGCACCCCTGTGCGTCTCAGCGGCAACCGGTTCACGTCCACGAGCGCCGAGGCCATTCTCGGCCAGGCGCTCGCTGGACAACCGGTGTGGATCACCGACAACCGCATTCAGGGCGCGGGAACCTATGGTGTCCGGCTGCTCAGTGCCGACCAGCTCGTCCTCCGCAACAACAACATCGCGGCCAGCGGCGGTGGCCCCGGTGCCGGAGCCGCACGTTATCCCGCGATTTACCTGCCGGCGCTCTCTGCAGACTTCGCCGGGAATATTCGTGGCAACGTGGGGAGTGGCAACGGCCTCGATGCCCTCGTGTTCGACGGCACGGCCAACCGCGACCTGGCGTGGATCACGCCGAGCGATGCGACATCGACGCATCCCCTCGGATACCTATTGGACGGCGGCCTGACGCTCCAGGGAGGAAACCTGCTGGTCGGTTCCGGCGACGTCGTCAAATCGCTTGGCGGACCGGTCACGATAAAGGGTGGGGCCGTGACCGTAACCGGCACCCCCGGCGGGTCGACGACGAGCAACAGCGCCATCTTCACGAGCCTGAAAGACAACCCGAGCGCTCCCGTGTCGCCGATTGACGCCTCGGATGCGAAGGCTGTTTCGTGTCCCTCGGTCCTCGTGACGGTTTGCATTCCAGCGCCAGGCGACTGGGGCGGCCTGGTGATCACGAGCGATGCCGCCGGTAACCGAGGAACCAGTGGCATGACGTATGGGTTTATCAACTACGCGAACACTGGGATCTCGCTGAATAGCGGCCCCATCCCCGCCATCAAAGAAACGCTGCCAACCAACTTCAGGTTGACGGTCGCCAACACGACCATCGTCAACGCCAGCAAGGACGGCATCAACAGCCTCGATACGCCGTTCTCGGTGAAGGATTCCAGCACGGTCCAAAACGTTGGCGCCAATGGAATCATCGGGAGCTTCTTCAGCCCGGCGAACTGTTCATCGACGACGACGGTGGGCACCTGCGTCAGGTTCAACGTCACCAACACCCAGATCATCGGCGCCGGCAAGGACGGCATCATCGCCAACGGCCTGTCTGGACAACCGACAGTGGTCACCGACAACACCATTACCGACGCTGGGACCTACGGCATCCGGCTTGTCGGCGCCGATCAGCTCACACTGACGACCAATCACGTGCGGAAATCAGCTCCACCATCGTCGACGGCATTGCGCTATCCGGCCATCTACTTGAGCAGTGTCAAGGGCGATTTCGAGGTCGGGGGCGCGGGAACCATCATCCAGGGTAACGACGGCAAGTGGAACGGGCTCGATGCGATCGTATTTCACGGCGAGGCAACGAAAAACCTGACGTGGATCACCGCCATCCCATCCGCTGCGACCGATGTGACGTTCGGCTACTTGCTGGACGGATCGCTGACGGTTGACGGTGATTTCGTGACGACCGAGGGCGACATCGTCAAGATCATGAGTGGCGGAATCAAAATCAGCGGCGGCAGCTTACATGCCGTCGGCACCACCCTGGGGACGACCTTCACCAGCCTGAAGGATAATCCGGGGTTGTCCGCCTGCCATTCTGTCTTCATCCCGGATCCGTGCCCGGTGCTCCCCGCCACCCTGGCAACCAACTCTGACTGGACCGGGATCAACATCGATGCGGCGAATAGCGAGTTCACCAAGGGCAAGCTGTTCTACGCCACCAGCGGGATCACGATCAACTCCGCCTTGCTCAAGCTGAAGAGCACGCTCATCACGGGCCTTTCCGGTTATGCCGTGACCACCACCGGGACGGCGAGCGCGCAGATCGATTGCGCATCCATCCATGCCAACGGGGGCGGTGTTTCCTCGACCGGCGCGGCAGGGACGAGCGTCATGTACAGCGACCTCTATGGCAACTCACCGGGAAAGGACTACAACGCGACTGTCGCCGCCACGGCGACGAATGACTGGTGGGGCACGAACGCGCCCAGTCCAAGCCAGTACTCAGGCTTTGTGACCGTCACCACGCCACTTCCGCAGCAGGCGCCCACCTTCAAGCTCGGAGCCGGGGCGATTGCCTTCTCGAGCACCAACACCAACACGAGCGTCAATCCCGCCGGAAATTTCGGAAAGGGCACGCTTACCGTCACGTTGACCGCGGATCGCGAGATCGACCCAACCGTGCCGCTCGGCGCCCGCTTCCTTGGACCTGGCGAGACCGTGCCGCATCCGGTAACCGGCAGCTGGAAGCCGGATAACCTGACCTGGCAGGGCACCGCGACCATCGATCTCCCAACCGTCAACGCGGCGGGGATCAACACGCTGACGATCAGCGGCGCGAAGAGCTGCGTACCTGACGGGAACAATGTGATGGCGCCGGAGACCGCGACCTTCACCCTTGATTTTGGCAAGGCGACGGTTACCGGGCCGGGGGCTGCCCAGAGCATCGGCGGCAAGAGCGCGACCTTCACCGAGTCGGTGAATCCCAACGGCTGGAGCAACCAGGCCGATACGTTCGTCTTCTTCCAGTACAAACTCCACAGCGGGACCTACGTTCCTAACGACCTCGCGGGTCTGCAGTCGATCGCCCAGAATCCCAGCGGCCTCCTCGGTTACGTGACGATCGGCCATGGTGCGGCCACTGTGCCGGTGAGCACCCAGGTCAGCCAGCTGCTGGCGACGAGCACCGCGTACGACTACCGGGTGATTGCCGTCGCCTCCAACGGCATCACCGTGGGACCGGACCACCTGTTCACGACGCTGGGTGCCTTGGACCACTTTGCGTTGGCGGCGGTTGGGTCGCCGCAGACCGCTGGGACCGCCTTCAGCGTCCAGGCGACCGCGTACGACGTTGGTAACAACGTCTTGATCGACTATCTGGGCAGCGGGGCCGCGGTGACCGGTAATCTGAGCACCGCTCCTGCCGGGAATTGCGTGGGGCTTACGTGCCCGCCCAAATATGGCAGCCGGAGCTGGAGCGCCGGAGTGGGGGCGATCAGCGGCGTAACGGCATACGTGGCGGAGGACAACCGCACAGTGACGCTCACCGACGGCCTCGTGAGCGTGACCAGCGGCACCTTCAAGGTGAACGCCACCGGCACGGCGACGATGCTCTGGATCTCGACCGCCCCGCAGAGCTTCACGGCCGGGACGACCTCGGCGACGATCACGGTCGCCCAGACAGACGCCTACGCCAATCCGATTGTCGCCGCGGCGGCGATCGTCGTCACCCTGACGACGAACTCGGGGACCGGCGGCTTCGTCGATGCGATCACCAACGCGCCCATCACGACGGTCACGATTGCCATGAGTGACTCGAGCGCGAGCTTCAAGTACACCGATACCACAGCGGGATCACCGAAGATCACCGCGTCGCCGCCGGGCGGCAGCACCCTGACCGCGGCCACGCAGACCGAAACGGTGACGCCCTAAGGGCTGATCGGCTCGCCGTCGAGCTGCATCGGCTGCCAGAGAAGCTGATAGACGCGCGGCATCATCCAATCGCGAACCACCAGCGCGCCCGCGGCGACCATACAGGCGTTCATGACGCGGCGCCAGAACTCCTCTTCGTAAGCCGTCGACATCATGCGGATGATGGCCTCGGCTTCGGCGTCCGGAGGCAGCCGCTCATCGATGACCGCGGAGCTCGCCGGCTCCGGCCGCGTCGATGGTTGAAAGGCGCTAGCATCGGCGACCAGTTGAGCGGTCCGCATCGCGTCGTAGAAGGCGGACTCCGACCCGGGGAAGACGTCGCTCTTGGCGATCCGAGTCGCCACCTCGAGGGCCTTGAAGTATTCCGGCGACTGCGTGACCTCGAGGTCGGGGATGGCCCCCACCCCCGGGGCGGCCTCCGCGACCCGCTCCCACTCCTGGGGCGTCAGCCGGCGGAACCGGTCGAAGAGCGCCTCGACTTCGGCGGTGTTCGGCCCGAACCTCTTAACGGCCATCTCACTTACAATACGCGCGGTTCCATGACTGTGGGAGTTTTGTCATGCCCGTAGTCCAGTGGGTCGTCAGCGTCGGCGACACGGTGGAGGCGCGCGACGGTGGGCTCGGCGTCGTGCGCGAGATCTTCGAGGGGCCTCCGCAGTCCGCGCAAGGGCTCTTCGTGTCGAGCGAGTCCTACATGCGGGTGGTCAGCCCGGGCCAGCCGGACCTCTTTGTCCCCTTCGAGGAGATCGTCGACGTTAGCGACGTCAAGCAGCGTGTCTATCTCAAGCGCTGGCTGCGGGAGATCAACGCCTTGGGCTGGACGCGTGACCCGCGCAAACCGGGCGCAGCGGCGGCGCCCTACTTCCCCAAACCGCCCTCAGCTGCCCCGGTCAAACCCGACGCCAACGGCGGCGTCCCGCCGCGCCCGCTGGTAGACAGCGGCGCCTGGTCCCCGGGGGAGGCCGCGCCGCGGCCCGAGCCGGGCCGGCAATATCGGATCGGCGACCGGTTCAAGCCCGGCGATGCGATCCCGGTGGAGGGCCAATACCTGTGTACGGTGTGCGGGTTTCGCAAGCACTCGCGCCAGTTTCGGGACGAAAATCCCGATGGTCGCTTCCCGCCGCCGCACCACCCGGGTGCACTCTGGGAGCTCGAAGACCTGCGGCCATAGGGCGTTGACCTGATTCGCGCGCGAGCGCTCGATGGCCGTCTGTATTCGGAAACCTCTTTGTTAGACTAGCCGCGTACCGTGCTGAGCGATTACTTTCCCTTGCTCATTTTCCTAACCGCGGTCTTCGTTTTTGGCCTCATCGCTCTCTTCTTTCCGCCCTGGCTTGCCGGTCACCGGCACTCAGCGGCTAAGGACCTTCCCTATGAGTCGGGCATCGTGCCCCGCTCCGGCGCCCGGCGGAAATTCGCGGTCAGTTTCTACCTGACCGCCATGCTCTTCATCATCTTCGACGTGGAGGCGATCTTCATCTACCCCTGGGCCGTCATCCTCAAGGGCTTGCGCTGGTTCGGGGTCATCGAGATGGGGCTCTTCGCCGCGATCCTGCTCGTCGCCCTCATCTACGTGTGGCGGAAGGGAGCGCTCGAATGGGGGAACTGACGCTTCGCCCCGGCCCGATGCCGACCGGCCGCGCGGCTGGACCGACCCCGCTCAACGCGCTGGGTGACAACGTCCTCACCACCACGCTCGACAAAGTGATCAACTGGGGCCGGTCGAGCGCGATCTGGCCGGCGCTCTTCGGGCTCGCCTGTTGCGCGATCGAGATGATGGGAACGGTCGGACCGCGGCACGACCTGTCGCGCTTTGGTTCGGAGCTCTTCCGTGCGTCGCCGAGGCAGGCCGACCTCATGATCGTCTCCGGACGGGTGTCCATCAAGATGGCGCCCGTGCTCCGTCAGATCTACGACCAGATGCCCGAGCCCAAATGGGTGATTGCGATGGGTGCCTGCGCCTCCTCCGCCGGGATGTTCAATAACTACGCCATCGTGCAGAGCGTGGACAAGATCGTGCCGGTCGACATCTACCTCCCGGGCTGCCCGCCGCGGCCGGAGGCCCTGATCGATGCCGTCGTCAAGCTGCAGCGCAAGATCCGCGGTGAGCCGCTGGTCAAGCGCCCTGCCTGACCGCCACTGTGCTCGTCGAGCGCTTGGGCAACCGCTTCACACAAGCGTTGCGGGAGAGCTCGGACTTTCGCGGCGACCTGAGCATCGTCGTCGATCCCAACTCGGTGGTAGACGTCGCCCGCTACCTGCGGGATGACGAGGGTTTCGACTACTTCCTCTACGCGACGGCGGTCGACTGGCCTGCGCGCGATCCCCGCTTCACGGTCGTGTGGGAGGTGCGATCGCTGGCAAACAAGACCCGGATCCGCATCAAGACGACGGCCGCGATGCCCGAGCCGCACGTGCCGACCCTGACGGATGTGTGGCCGGCTGCCAACTGGCACGAACGAGAGACCTGGGACTTGCTCGGCATCAAGTTCGATGGCCATCCTGACATGCGCCGGCTGCTGATGCCGCAGAGCTGGGAGGGCCATCCGCTGCGGAAGGATTACGTCTCCTTCGGCGAGCCGGTCATCTTCAGCGACCAGAAGCTTGAAGGGCTGGAGCCCGACGCGATCCGTGGCTGAGACGCGCGTCGCGCAGGAACCGTTCGGCCCGGGTCCTGCCCAGGAGCCGTTCGGGCCGGGCCCGGGACAGGAGCCGTTTGGCCCGGAGCACGAGCCGCCGAGCGATTGGATCGAGCTCAACATGGGACCCCAGCACCCGAGCACGCATGGGGTGCTCCGAGTGCGGCTGAAGCTCGATGGCGAGATCGTGCGCGATGCCGACCCGGACATCGGCTATCTCCATACCGGGTTCGAGAAGTCCTTCGAGGAGAAGACCTACACGCAAGGCATCACCTTCAGCGACCGGATGGATTACCTGGCGCCGCCCATCAACAATGTCGGCTTCGTGATGTCCGTCGAAAAGTTGATCGGCGTGGAGGTCCCGGCCCGGGCGCAGGCGATCCGGGTGATGATGATGGAGCTGGCGCGGATCGCCAGCCACGAGCTCTGGCTGGGCACCGCCGGCCTCGACCTCGGCGTCTATTCCGGCTTCTTCTACGCCTGGCGCGACCGCGAGCTGGTGCTCGACCTGAACGAGGCCTACTCCGGCGTTCGGATGATGACCTCCTTCACCCGGGTCGGCGGTGTCGCCTGGGATCTGCCCGAGGGCTGGATCGAGCAGCTGCAGCGCTTCATCGATGTCATGCCGGGCCGGATCGACGACTTCGAGGCGATGCTGACCGACAACCCGATCTGGCACCAGCGCCTTAAGGGGATCGGTGCCCTGTCGGCGCAGGACGCCATCAAGACGGGCGTGACCGGTCCTATGTTGCGCGCCTCCGGCGTCGACTATGACGTCCGCAAGGCTTTCCCGTACTGCGGTTATGAGCAGTACGACTTCCAGGTGCCGCTGGGCATCAACGGCGATTGCTACGACCGCTACCGCGTCCGGGTCCAGGAGATGCGCCAGAGCCTGAAGATCTTGCAGCAGGTTGTCGACAGGCTCCCCTCCGGCCCGTGGATCACCTCCGATCGCAAGGTCGCACTGCCACCCCGGAGCGAGCTCAGCAAGAGCATGGAGTCGGTCATCCACCACTTCCGGCTGGTGAGCGAGGGCTTCAAGGGGCCCGTCGGCGACGTCTATGCCTTCGTGGAAAGCCCGCGTGGCGAGCTCGGTTTCTACCTGGTCTCCGACGGGACGAACAAACCGTACCGGATGAAGGTCCGCCCGCCCTCCTTCTGCAATCTCCAGCCACTCAAGAAACTGGTGCAGGGCGTCCTGCTGGCGGATGTCATCGCCATCATGGGCAGCATGGACTTCATCCTGGGAGACGTGGACCGCTGATGTCACTCGCGAAGGCGACCGCCGAGGAGATCAAGACACGCGCCGCCCGCTACCCGTCGAAGCAGTCGGCCATCATCCCCGCGCTCTGGTCGGTGCAGCACGAGCAGGGCTACGTGACCAAAGAGGCGATGGGGGAGATCGCGCAGATCCTCGGCCTGCCGCCCTCGCTCATCGAGGCGACCGCATCCTTCTACTCCATGTTTCTCACCCGGCCGGAGGGCCGCCATGATGTCGTGATCTGCATCAACGCGCCCTGCATGCTGCGCGGCGCCGACGAGATGACGGCCTACCTCGGGCAGCAGCTCGGCGTCCGCGACGGCCAGCAGCTCGGCGTCCGCGACGGCCAAACGACGAAGGACGGGGCCATCACCTGGCATTCGACGATCGAGTGCCTGGGCGCCTGCGGCGGCGCGCCGATGATGCAGGTCGATCATCAGTTCGAGGAGAACCTGACGCCGGAACGGATCGACGCCATCATCCAGCGGTTGCAAACCGACCCAGCGCCGCACGGCGCCAAGCCGCCGAAGGCGGCAACTGTCGCTTCCGTCCCGGCGGAGAAGGTCGCGCGGCCACGAGCGAAAAGGACCCAGGCCTGATGGGACTGATGCCGGTCCTGACCAAGGACTTCCACACCGAGAATCTCGAACGGCTGGCGGTCTACGAGAAGAGCGGCGGCTATACCGGCTTCAAGAAAGCCCTCGAGATGCAACCCGACGCGCTGGTGGAGCTGGTGAAGCAGAGCGGGCTCCGCGGCCGTGGCGGCGCGGGTTTCCCGACCGGCAACAAGTGGAGCTTCCTGCCCAAGGGCGTCTATCCGCGCTATCTCATCTGCAACGCCGACGAGAGCGAGCCGGGC
>WNFW01004677.1_pt1 | contig 13545 bp, 17 predicted proteins | sample 5400131 | NCBI WGS metagenome assembly WNFW01 (sample SAMN13153362, study PRJNA577476) | soil metagenome | isolation source: 20 cm soil or saprolite under grassland replicate 1 | place: USA:California | collected 2016-06-15 | reverse complement strand
GTTGTATTGAGCGATCAGTCCGCACACTGGCACACGCGCAAAATTGTTGAGTAGGGGCAGCGCAGCCTGCCAAACGGCACCGCCCACGTTTTCAAAGTAGACATCAATTCCGTTCGGACAGGTAGCTGCAAGCGTTTCGGCAAAGTCGGGTGCACGATGATCGACGGCGGCATCGAAGCGAAATTCTTCTATTACAGAGCGGCATTTGTCGGGGCCGCCGGCGATGCCCACGGCTTTTGCGCCAGCGAGCTTGGCGAGTTGCCCGACCAGTGAGCCCACTGGTCCACTCGCGGCGGCCACAACAACTGTTTCGCCTGGCTTAGGCTTGCCGATCAGGTTGAGGCCCGCATAGGCGGTGAAACCGGGCATCCCGAGCACGCCGAGGCCGGTGGTAATTGGCGCCACGGCTGGATCCAGCTTGCGCAAAGCCGTGCCGGCCGAGACCGCATGCGTGCGCCAGCCGGTCGGGGATCGGCACTTCCTCCAGACGGAAGTTGTCGAGCGTCGGCAACCCCTTGGGGCGGGATGCAAGCACGATCTGTTTGACCGCGGGATCGCTCATGATTGTCTCCGCGCGATGTGCTCGGTAGCCGGCTGGCTGGACCGACGGGATGTTTGTTCACGCGCGCGCGACGGCATTGGCGCGCTGCGCCTCGCCTTGCCCAAACGAGATGTTCTCGCCGGGAACTTCGTAAAGGGTGATCAACATGTCGTCCGGCGACACGCCCGCGGCCGTGGCAACGCGCGTGTTGATATCTTTCAAAAGTGCAAGCCGCGTCTCCTTCGGCCGTCCTTGGATGAAAGTGACATCCAATATGATCAGATCGTCGGTGTACTGCATCCCGACGAACGACGGCGTGTGCCGAAAGCGGTTCTTCGGCAACTCGAAGATCAGTTGGTAAAAGTCTTCGGGCGGCACCCGCAGCGTGTTCATCAGGGCGGCTTGTACGGCGCCGGATACCTTGGCGATCCGAGCCTGGTCATAACGGCCTTCGACGACATGGATTTTGGCGAGCGGCATGACATGTTCTCCTTGTCTCTGTTTTCAATGCAGCGCTTCGATCGCCAGCGCGATACCCTGACCGCCACCGATGCAAAGCGTGACCAGGCCGCGCGTCAGACCGTCCCGACGCATCGAATGGATCAGCTTCGTCGTCAGCACTGCACCGGTGGCGCCGATCGGATGGCCGTGAGCGACGGCGCCGCCTTCGACGTTGACGATGTCCTCGGGGAGCCCGAGCTCGCGAGCGATAACGATGGCAATCGCTGCGAAGGCTTCATTGATTTCGGCGCGCTCGATGGACCGTATGTCCCAGCCAGCGCGCTGCAAGGCCTGCTTGACCGCGGGCACGGGTCCCAATCCGAACATACCCGGTTCGACCGCGGCGACGCCGTAAGAGACCAGGCGTGCTGCTGGGGCGAGACCCCGTTTCTCGGCCCAAGCGCTGTCGGCGAGCACCATGGCCGAGGCGGCATCGTTCAGTCCGGGGGCGTTGCCGGCTGTGATGGTCCCGTTAGGGCGAAACGCGGGCTTAAGCCGGGCCAGTGTTTCGGCCGTTGTGTCGGGTCGATTGTGTTCGTCCTTATCGAAGAGCGTCGGGCCTTTCTTACCCGGCAGTTCGACCGGCACGATCTGTGATTTGAAATGACCATCGGTTTGCGCGGCGGTGAACCGCTGCTGCGAGCGCAATGCCCAGCGGTCCTGCTCCTCGCGCGTGACCTGGTATTTCTCCACCAGATCTTCCGTGTGCCAACCGGAATGCGCGTCGGAGAACGCATCGTTCAGTCCGTCGCGCAAGACGCTGTCATAGAGCTGGCCGTCGCCCATGCGGTAGCCCCAGCGACCGCGCGCGACGAGATAAGGCGCCTGGTCCATGTTCTCCATGCCGCCCGCCACCGCGACATTGATATTTCCCAGGGAAATCTCCTGGGCGGCCGAAACAATGGCCTGTGCCCCCGAGCCGCAGACGCGATTGACCGTGAGCGCCGGCGTCGTGACCGGCAGCCCGGCATGGACAGCCGCTTGCCGGGCGGGATTCATCTTGGTGCCGGCTTGGACGACATTGCCCATGACGACGGTTTCCACCTCGTCGGAGCGAAGCTGCGCGCGCGCGACTGCGGCACCGATCGCCACGGCACCGAGATTGGGAGCGGGAACGTCCTTGAGACTGCCGCCAAATGTGCCGATCGCGGTGCGAACCGGTTCGGCGAAAACGACTGTACGCGATGTCATGACAAAGCCTCCTGATGGTACGCTCGATGTGTTCTGCGTCTCAGCTCCAAAGTTGCCTTTTTGCTGCACGCGTTATTTCACTTCTCCCGATCTAGACTTGCGCGAAACCTCCATCGACGAACAGCTCAATTCCGGTGATGTAGCTGGCGTCGTCGGAAGCGAGAAACACCGCTGCCTTGGCGATCTCATCGGATGTTCCGAACCGGCCAAGCGGAGTGGCGGCAGCGATCATTTTGCGGCGCTCCTCCCCGGCGGCCGAAGACGCCAAGAGATCGCTCAGGCCCGGCGTATCGATCGAGCCCGGACTGATCGCGTTCACGCGAATACGTCGATGCTTCAGGTCCGTCGTCCAGGTCCGTGCGAAAGATCGCGCGACAGCCTTGGTGGCGGCATAGACGCTATTCGCCGTCAATCCCTTGCTTCCGACGATAGACGAGGTGAGGATCACCGAGGCGCCGTCCGGCATCAGTGGAAGCGCCTTCTGCACCGTGAAAAGCATGCCTTTCACGTTGATGTTGAAGATCTCGTCGTAGAGATCCTCTGTTATCTCGCCAAGGCGCGAATATTTCGCCACGCCGGCATTCGCGAACACGATGTCGAGCTTGCCTATCCCCTGCTTGATTTGCGCGAACAGGCGATCGAGCTCGTCAAGATTCGAGACATCTGCTTGAACACTAGTCGCATTCGGGCCGATCTCCTTGACTGCCTCCGCCAACTGGGACTGGCGGCGTCCCGTTATAAAGACGGAGGCGCCTTCGTTTACAAACTGCCTTGCGGTCGCGAGCCCGATACCGCTGTTCCCTCCCGTTACCAGGGCGATCTTTCCCTCAAGCTTGCCCATGCAAGCCTCCTCGGAGTTGGCGTTTGATCTCTTGCGACAGAGCCGGCGTGGGAATCACCGCTCGAAAATTCGGTAATGGGCTACTGGCGAGGCTGCGCATCGTCACACGGTTGACTACTCTCGAGGATCGTGCCGAGCACCGCGGGCCACCGTTTCTCAAAGTCGACGTTGCGTTGCAGTCCGCGCTCCAACAGAGCTTGGATCCGCTGCAGCGTTTCAGGCCATGTCAGTGCGGTCTCAAAGGAGGTGATGGAGTCGAGGAGCCGGTCGGCGGACGGCAGCGAGACCTGGTTGACGAGATTCTTCGCGGCGGCCATGGCACGCCGATCGAAGGAAGCGATCCGACGCGCAAGCGCGTCGACGAAGCCATCCAGCTCCGCATCGGGTAGCGCCCGGTTGACATATCCATATCGTTCCGCAGTGTCGCCGTCGAAGTCGTTCGCGCCGAGAATGATTTCGAGCGCGCGACCGCGGCCGACCAGATGTGGGAGGCGTTCGGTACCGCCGCCGCCGGGATGCACTCCCACTCCGACTTCGGGCTGGCCGAGTAGCGTATTCTCGCGCGACGCGAAGCGCATGTCGCAGGCGAGGACGAACTCGCTTCTCACGCCCCGGACGCAGCCTCGGATCTTCGCGATGCTGACCACCGGGGACTTGGTGAGACGCACGAACGTATCCGTCAGGATCGGGAGACCGGAAGGCCCGACGGCTGTGGTGATGTTCCCCGCCTTGCCGGTCAAATCAAAGTGGGCAAGGTAGAATTCAGGATTCGCGCTCTCGAATACGACGACACGCAGGCTCGGGCTGGCGTCCATTCGAGCGAGCAGATTCTGTAGGCCTTCGAATATCGTGGCGTCCACAATGTTGAAAGGCGGATAATCGAACAGAACCCTCCAGTATGCAGGCGTCTCCTCGATAACCCGCACGTGCGCCGCTGAGTCAGACATGATTCACGCTCCTGCTTCGACCACGATGGAGCGCGAAGGCGAGGTGATGTTCGCCCCTTCATAGGACCGCATGCGCGCGAGTGCAGGTTTGCTGATGCACAATTTCAAGAAGAGATTTCGTTCGAGAGCCAGCCCCTGTGCCAGCGGCGTCTCGGTGGCGTTGCGGACGAGACGCTTGATGTAGGCAACCGATTCCGGCGTATGTGACCACAGGCGCCGTGCAATCTCCATGGCGCGATCGAGAGCCTTGCCGCTGACGGTTTCGTGCACCAGCCCCTTCGTTTCGGCTTCACGTGGAGTGAGGGGAACGCCCATGAGAATGTGCATGAGCGCGGCTGGCGTTCCGATTGTGCGTGGCAGCCTTTGGGTGCCGCCGGCGCCGGGAAGGAGTCCAAGGTTCGCCTCCGGCAATCCGATCAGGTAGTCACCGTCCTCAGCGATACGAAGATCGCAGGAGAGCGCGAACTCGAATCCACCGGCGAGCGCTGTACCGGAAATGGCGGCGATGACCGGCTTTGGCATGCTCTCGCACAGCGCCATGGCTTTGTCGAAGAATCCCCCATTGTAGGTCGCATTTTCCGGCCACTCGCGACCGGAAGCGCGCAGGGACTCTGCGAGGCGGATAAGCGCAGCGATGGTAAAATGACGAATAAAATAACCGGGTGCGCCGCCAGTCACGACGACAACGCGGACGTTAGCGTCGCCCGCGAATCCCTCCAGCGCCTCGGTGAGCGCGTCGCCCATCTCCTCGTCGAAATAGATGCGCTTCGCGCTGCCCAGTGTAACGACCGCAATTCCATCGGCTACTTTTGTCGTCAGAACATCGGCGTTCAACGGGTCCTCCTGAGTGCGAAGAAACCAAAATTGCCGGTAACTTGACTTACAGGTGCGTACGCACATATTACTGGTGCAATCGATCGCCCTGCGCAATACGTGTACAATAGGTGTATAATCACTTTCTTGTGAACCGTCCTCGCGAGAGTCCTGACCGAAGCACGGGTTTGACGCATGAAAGCCAAGACACGCAATGAATTGCTGACCGAATGCGCCTGTTTTGACCTGCGCAGAGCGACGCGCGCCGTTTCGCGCATGTACGACGACTTCCTGCGCGATGCAGGGCTGAACATCACACAGTTCTCGCTGCTTCGCCTGATCTGTGTTGAAAAGGAGCTATCGATTTCAACGCTTGGGCGTTACATGGTCATGGATCGGACCAGCATTACCCGGGCGCTCGCTCCGCTGGAGCGGGACACGCTGATCTACAGTCGGACCGGCGCTGACAAGCGTATCCGGATCATTTCTGTCACGAACAAGGGCCGCAAGCTCGTCGAGAGCGCCGAGCCGAAGTGGCGCCAAGCACAGGAGGCGCTGATGGACACAATCGGCGAAGATCGTTGGCGCGCAATGTGCACTGTTTTGCGGGACACCACCCGCATGGTGCGGCACCGGACCATCACGGCGGACTAATCGCAATACGGACGTCGAAAAAATGCCATCCCATCCATACGACGAAACGGTGTTGCCCAAATACCGTTGCCGATTCTCCGGCGAGACGATCGGCGGGATTGGACGATTTCGTGGCGGGGCGATGCCACCTTGCTGGTGAGACGTGAGATGATCTCCCGATATCTCGAGGACTTTGCCGTCGGCCAGACCTACGGTTCTGGTCGGGCACGCATTGAGGGCGATAGGATCAAGAGCTTCGCCACCGAGTTCGATCCACAGCCTTTCCATCTCGATGACGATGCCGCGCGCAACAGCATATTTCGCGGGCTAGCGGCCAGCGGCTGGCACACGGCGGCGCTCACCATGCGGCTCCTGGTTGAGAGCGAGCTTAAGCCCGCAGGAGGCATTGTCGGTGCAGGCTTCGATGAATTTCGCTGGCCGCACCCGGTACGCCCGGGAGACGAATTGCGAGTCGAGAGCGAGGTCATCGAGGTGCGCCCATCGAAGTCGCGTCCCGAGCAGGGGCTGATCAAGGTACGGACGACCACGTTCAATCAGGACGGCAAAGCCGTCCAAATCCTGGTGTCGAACTTGGTAGTGCCACGTCGCCAGATGCAGCATGCTGCAGGAGTAGATGCCCGATGAGCAGGCATCTGCAGAATTGACGTAGCTCACCAACGCACGTGTGTCCCAGCATCATGTCAACCTCGTCATCAATCATCGACACACGACGAGATCAGATGTTCCCCGTCCTGGAGCCGCAGGAGATCGAGCGGGTCCGTCGGTTTGGGAAGGTTCGCTCCTATGGCGCGGGCGAGGCGCTCGCCAAGGTCGGCGAGAAGGGCCACGGCTTGGCGATCATCTTGACTGGAAGAGTGGACATCACCCAGCACGACGAGTCGGGTCGGCGCGAGCCGATAGTCACGTACGGCGCGGGCGCATTCATGGGCGAGCTGGCGCAATTAGCGGGCCGACCGGCACTGGTCGACGCTTACGCGCAGGCACCGGTCGAAGCCCTCATCATCCCGCCGGACCAGTTGCGGGCCTTGCTGATCGCGGAAGCCGAGCTCGGAGAGCGGATCATGCGAGCCCTCATCCTGCGTCGCGTCGGCCTCATCGAGCGAGGAGCCGGTGGACCGGTGATCGTCGGCCGCGCCGAGAGTGGCGACGTACTTCGACTGCAGGGCTTTCTTCGCCGCAATGGTCATCCGCATCAAAGGCTCAATCCGGAGACCGATCCGGAGGCGAAGGCGCTGATCGAACGGTTTCAAGTCGATCCCGGTCAACTGCCCATCGTGTTATGTCCAGGGGGACAGCTATTGCGTAATCCAAGCGAGACCGAACTCGCCCGCTGCATTGGTTTAGTGGGGCCGATCGATCCTGAGCGTCTCTATGACGTGGCCATTGTGGGCGCTGGGCCCGCAGGCCTCGCGGCGGCGGTCTATGCGGCCTCGGAAGGGTTAGCCGTTTTGGTGCTCGACTGCCGCGCGTTCGGCGGTCAGGCCGGCGCGTCAGCCCGCATCGAGAACTATCTCGGCTTCCCAACCGGCATCGCCGGCATGGCACTGATGGCCCGCGCTCACACCCAGGCGCAGAAGTTCGGCGTCGAGATGGCAATCCCCGATGAGGCGATCGGCCTGGAGGTTCTCGGTGATCCGAACGGGCACCGCTTCCTCCTGAAGCTGTCCGATAGTGAACGTGTGAGTGCGCGTTCGGTCGTGATCGCCAGCGGAGCTCGCTATCGGCGGCTCACAGTCGAGAATCTGGAAGCTTTCGAAGGCGCGAGCGTGCACTATTGGGCTTCGCCGCTCGAGGCGAAACTCTGCGCTGCTCAGGAGCTGGCCCTCGTCGGTGGCGGCAATTCTGCGGGCCAGGCGGTGGTTTATCTGGCGAGCCAAGCCTCGAAGGTGTGGCTCCTCGTGCGTGGACCGGACTTGAGCGCGGGCATGTCGCGCTATCTTGTCGATCGCATCGCAGGGTTGGCCAATGTGGAGGTGCTGACTCAAACGGCTATCACGGGGCTGGAAGGCCGCGACGGGATGCTGGAAGCGATCCGCTGGCGTTGCGGCAAGGGAGAAGAAGAACGTCACGCGATTCAACATTTGTTCCTCTTTATCGGCGCGGAGCCGAACACGGACTGGCTCTCAGAATCGGGCGTGGCACTTGATGGGAAGGGATTCGTCTTGACCGGCACGGACGCAGGCCAGAGCCGACATCCGCTGGAGACAAGCCGAGCGGGCGTCTTTGCGATCGGCGACGTCCGCTCAGGCTCGGTGAAACGCGTCGCATCGGCAGTCGGTGAAGGCGCGCAGGTCGTGGCCACGCTCCATCGCGCCTTGGCGGCTGCCGGCCGTGAGCAGACAGCCGTCCTGTCTCGCTGAAATTACAGCTTTATGTGCCTTTGCCCGTCACCCCCCGTCTCGGCGCAGCGGCGCGCAGCGAACGAGTGGGTCGGCCGCAGCGAAGCGAGACACTTGGCGCAACTACGGAATGGTTTGCTTCAGGGGTTGCTCGATTGAGACCGGGTCAGATGCTGGGAAAGTATTCTTAAGAGCCTCGTCGAGTTCCTCTTCCTGGTGCTCGCGCTCTGTGCGAGCACGATCATCTTCGTGAGGCTTGCGCTTCGGCTCGATTATCATCTCGATGTCCGCCTCGCATTTTCGATTGTTGGTGCCATTACGAACCCGCGTTCTTCGAAGTCCAGGCCGTTCGGGAGAGAAGAAAACGTTTGGGACGTCCATGGACGACCATTTGCACTATAACACCGTTGTTGCTCGTTCAAGAGCGTGAGATCATTGGTGCTTGTCAACAAAGGCCCGAACCAAGGCGACCGTGGCCTTCGGGTTTTCTTCCATTATCCAATGACCAGAGTCTGGGATCACACCTTCTTCCACGTTGCTTGCTGCAAAACGCATGACCTCCGCCATTGTACGGCCAAAGGATTTTTCGCCTCCCAGCGCGAGAACAGGGATGTCAAGCTTTCCCGCCGCAAGGAATGCACGGTTGTCGATCGCATCCTGTTCAAATGCTGCGAATTGGGCAAAGCCCGCATGCATGGCGCCAGGACGCGCGTACAGCTTTGCATAATGCTGGCGAGTCGCCTCACTGAAACGCCTCGGATTTGCAGAGAACTCGTTCCAGAATCGATCGAGGTAAATCCGCTCACGTCCCTTGACAAGTCGTTCCATATCGGGGCCGCCGAAGCGGAAATGCCAGAGCAGCGGGTTCTTGAGAATCTCCTCCCACGGGCCGACACCCGGCAAGGGGGCATCGATCAGCGCAAAACTGGTGACGCGGTCGCGATGGAGAGCGGCAAAGGCGTACCCAACCATGTTGCCTATATCGTGGGTGACGAGCGCGGTCCGTTCGATCTGCAGCACGTCGAGGATGCCAGCAATGTCCCCGCCCTGCGTTTTCTTATCGTAGCCGCCGGTGGGCTTGGCCGACAAACCCATGCCACGGAGGTCAGGGACGATGACCGTGCAGTCACGCGCCAGGTCCTTTGCAAGCGGCACCCACATGTCGCCCGTCTCGCCATAGCCGTGCAGTAGCACAACTGCTGGTCCCGAGCCTCCAACGCGCACATACAGTTTCGTTCCGTTCATTGCGATGTTTTGAGCACGGAAGCCCTTGGGGAATGTGAATTCAGCGTGTCGAGTTTGGGCTGTCATGAAACACCTTTACTGGCAGGGCTGGCCCCGCCGGGGCGCAGGCCTACCGTCGCGCGGGTCTCGCCCAGCAGGGCCTTGCGCTCCTTCAAGGGCAGGGCCCGCACATCCCCGCCGTCCACGACCAGCACGTCGAACGCCATATATCCGGCGTCTGTGCTTTTGATGTGGGTATTGCGGTTTCACGCGGGCTCGCCCCAAAATGCGCTTACTCGGCCCGTTTCAAAATGACCACTGCGGTCCCCCCGCCGGTCGCCGGAGTAGGATTGATGTACTTCATCTCGTCTCCGGTGATAGTAATGGAGCGTTTCTGATTGGTATTGTCCCAGATGGGAAAGCTGCTGCCGATGATGTGCTCGGATATCGAATGGTCTGCTTCGTTCACCGTATAGGTGCCGAAGGCAGTGATCGTCCCCTCCACGACTGCTTTACTTTGCGTGCAGGTTGGCTGGTCACGGTGGGCGAACTTGGGGCGCCTGGAACGTATGATGTGGGTCGAGAAATGGCCGCTTGAATCGAACATGAAATGACCTTTCGGATCGGGACCGAAGGTCTCGACCTTGGTGCCGTCCTTCTTCTCGTTAGCCAGCGATACGACCGTCCAAGTCCCTACAAGTCCATCTTTGAGCGTATTTTGCTGGGCGACCGCATCGCCAGCAAACAGCGCGATTCCCGGAACCAGCAAAGACACGAGGGTGAGCCTCATCGCTTGTTTCATTGGTTTTCCTCCTTCCGAGCGCCACGATCTCGCCGTCGAAGACGTACCCCGGGGGCAGGGCATCGAGCAGGTGTTGGAAGCGTTTCAGGGGGTTCAGGTTCTTCGACAGCATCCGGCCCTGGATCGTGTCGGCGATGCCCCGGAAGCCGTCGAGCTTCAGCTCGAACAGCCAAGACGGGTCATCGAACGGGTCCTTGCGGCGAATGGGGATGATCGGCTGCATGGGCCGGGAAATCGGGCGAAGCGCTGAGCACGCTTACAGCCGGTCCGGCTTGAACAGCTTGCGGTATCGGCTGGTATTCTCCCCTGAGATCATGAACACCCCATCGCCCCGATAGTGAATGGTGCGCGGATATGCGGGCGAGGTGGCCACGTGCGCCTTGACCACCTCCAGGACGAACAGGCTGTATCGCTTGATGAGGCTGGAGTCGACCAACCTGCATTCGAAGTTGGCGTAGCATTCGTCAATCAGCGGCGCGTTGACCTTCGCGCCGGCAATGGCGGTAAGCCCAAACTCGGCGAACTTGTCGATGTCGCGGCCCGAACTGTTGCCGATACCGACCACCTTCGCCGTAAGGTCGACGGTGGGGATGTTGATCACGCACTCCTTGCTTCTTCGCACCATGTCGAAGCTGTGGTTCTCGGTCCAGATGTAGCAGCCGACCAGCGACGGCTCGAACTCCATGACCATGTGCCAACCCATGGTCATGATGTTGCTCTTGCCCTTCCACGCCGAACTCACCAGCACGATGGGACCCGGCTCGAGGAAGCGGCGGATGTTCGCCACCGGAAAATCGGTCTTCTTGTATGCCATGGGTAGAGCTCACTTCGGACGCCGGTCTTGAAGCGTCGCTCCCGCCGGACGTTCGCCGGCGCGATAGCGCGCCACCGCCTCGATCAATGCGCGCGCCGCGTTGCGCACCTCCTCGAACAGCGCCGTTTCTGCGTCGAGATCGGCATGGTTGGTTGGCTGGTCGGCAGCGTGGCAACGGGATTGCTGTACGAACAATTGCATAAGATCGGCGAGCTCAATCACCAGGCGCGTGAAGCCCGATCCCGCCCAACGCGGCTTCTCCGCCCAGACCGCAAGCTCCCTGAAGAGGCCGTCGATGATGGCCTCGACCGAACCTGAAAGACGATCTCCGAACGTCCTGAATGCAGCCAAAGCCAACAGATGCTGGGCCTCCAGCACCGCTGTCAGCAACGCATCCTTGCTCTCGAAGTGATAGTAGAGTGTGCGCTTCGTGACCTTCGTGGCGCCGGCGATCTCATCCATGCTCACCCGGCTGTATCCGCGCCGCCGGAACTGGCGATGGGCGGCGTCCAGAATGCGCTTACGGGTCTTATCGGCATTGCGCGGCATCGGTAGCGGCCTGCGAATGTATACCAGTTAATGAATTTACATTGGCCGGTCATCCTGATCGATCTCGCGACCGATGAAGGCGTCGTCTAGAGTGGAACGAGGATGCCGTTGCGGCCCACCTCGCCGACCTGTGAGGCCCTAGCGGCTGTCGACGCCCCGGCGATCGAGTAGTCGATGGAGATCGTCGACCTCTCGGTAACCGTCATGGGTCAGAAGCTCGCCATGCCGGTCTACTGCTCTCCGACCGCCCTGCAGCGTCTCTTCCACCACCAGGGCGAACGCGCAGTGGCCGCTGCGGCCGCGCGATACGGCACAATGTTCGGTGTATCCTCCCTCGGCACAGTCAGCCTCGAGGAGTTGCGCAAGGCGCATGACACGCCACAGGTCTATCAGTTCTATTTTCACAAGGATCGCGGGCTCAACCGCGCCATGCTGCAGCGGGCCAAGGACGTTGGGGTCGAGATCATGATGCTGACAGTGGACAGCATCACCGGCGGGAACCGCGAACGCGATCTACGCACCGGCTTTTCCATTCCTTTCAAGCTGACGCTCGCCGGTATTCTGCAATTCGCAACGAAGCCAACGTGGGGCATCAACTATCTCACCCATGAGCGCTTCAAGCTCCCGCAACTTGACGAGCACGTGGACATGAGCGGTAGCGCCTTGTCGATCGGACGGTATTTCACCGAGATGCTCGATCCGTCCATGAACTGGAGCGATGTGGCCGACATGGTCCGCCAGTGGAATGGCCAGTACTGCTTAAAGGGTGTCATGTCGGTCGCCGATGCCAAGCGCGCCGTCGAGATTGGCTGCACAGGCATCGTCGTCTCCAACCACGGCGGCCGCCAGCTGGATGGCTCCCGGGCATCATTTGACCACCTGGCCGAGATCGTCGATGCCGTTGGCGATCGGATCGACGTGCTCGTGGATGGCGGCATCCAGCGCGGCAGCCATGTGCTGAAAGCCCTCTCCCTCGGCGCCAAGGCCGTCGGCATCGGTCGCTACTATCTCTATCCTCTGGCCGCGGCCGGCCAAGCTGGAGTTGAGCGGGCTCTCGGTCTCATCCGCGCCGAAATTGAGCGAGACATGAAACTGATGGGCTGCACGGCGATCGGCCAACTCTCGCGCGACAATTTAAGGTTCAGGTTGTGACTTTCGAGGTCGGTTCTCTGTTCCTGATGAGTGCAACCTTCGTTTTTTCGCACCCCGCGATTGAGGACAAGGGGCCTGAATGCCCGCCGGTACGCAGCCGTGCAGGTTTTGGACAACCCGAACACCTGACGGAGGCCCATAGTGGCCAATTGGCAAGCGATCGAGGCCGAGTACCGTCATGGCAAATACTCGGTGCGCGAAATTGCGAGGCGGGAAAGCGTCTCGGAAGGGGCGATTCGCAAGCGAGCGCGGCGCGGCGGCTGGCCGCCGCGCGGTACGCGGCCGGCGGATCCACCTGAGAACAAGACGATTTCAATGGCCAGTACGCCCGGTGCGCAGCCGCCGGAGCCATTTTCGGACCAATACGCGCACGCGCGCGAGGCTGGTACGCAGCGCGGGATCCTTGAGAACAATGGGCCTGAGCCCATGCCGGGCGAGCCCGAACCGACGCCCGACGAGGCTCGTAACGGCTGGATCGCGGCGACGCTTGCAGCCTACCGCCGGGAACGCGAGCGGGCCGCGGGCAGCATCATCGGAGCGAACGAGCTCGTTGGCGGCTTTGTCGTGACCGAGTTCCGCCGTCCGCGGCCACGTGTGCCGGTCCTTGAGGGCTGCGGCATGGGATCGAAGCACTACAGTCCTCACTGTCGCTGGAGGGGCAGCAGATGAGGGCTTAGACGGAGAACCCGAATTTTGACCTGTCGTCTCTATTTTGCCCGCCTATCTCAGATACTTGTTGAACCAGTCCAACGTGCGCTGCCACGCAAGTGCGGCCGCGGCTTCATCGTAACGGGGAGTCGTATCGTTGTGAAAGCCATGATTGGCGCCCAAGTACACATAGCCTTCGTGCGGCACGTGTGCAGCCGTGAGTGCGGCATCGAAAGCTGGCCATCCTGACGTGATGCGAGTGTCGAGCTCTCCGTAATGCGCAAGCAGCGGCGCCTTGATTTTGGCCGCGGCGTCAGCGCTTGCTTGGCTTCCGTAGAATGAAACTGCAGCATCAAGATCTGAGCCCATCCGCACCGCCAGTTGGTTGGTGATGGTACCGCCGAAGCAAAAGCCGACGACGCCGAGTTTCCCGGTGCTGTCCGGACGCGATTTTCGAGCGACAGCGCGGTATGGGCCCAAGTGGCGGAGTTGCTCAAGGAGATGGCACCCCGTGACCATGGGAATCCTG
>WNFW01002115.1_pt1 | contig 13545 bp, 14 predicted proteins | sample 5400131 | NCBI WGS metagenome assembly WNFW01 (sample SAMN13153362, study PRJNA577476) | soil metagenome | isolation source: 20 cm soil or saprolite under grassland replicate 1 | place: USA:California | collected 2016-06-15 | reverse complement strand
CGTGCGGTGTGTTCGGACACGCTTCGGGAGGCGTCGCCCCGTTCACCTACAAGGTGGTCGCCGGGGCGCTCCCAACCGGCATGGGACTGAGCGGCTTCTCGCTCACGAAGGCCTTTCCGTCGCCGGCGAAGGACTGGATCTTTTCTGTGAGAGTCACGGACGCGATCGGTGCCACCGCGCAGACGACCGCGAAGTTCCACATCTTTCCCCACATCGCTTTTACCGGTGCGCTGGGCGCTGACTGCAGCGGCGGCGGTACCTGGGGAAGTGGCTGCACAATGCAGCCGCAGCTGCCATACACGCTCGGTACTCCAGGTCTTGCGGTGCCTCCTGTGAAGGTCACTCTGGTTTCGGGGTCAGCGCTGCCGCCGAACGTCAAGTTCACTGCACGCAGCGGGTTCGTCACGGGTGTCTTTCCGGGCCAAAGCTGCAGCGCACCTGGTTCGACTGGCTACGACGCGGTGGTGAAATTGGTTCTCGTCGACGGGAGCATCTGCGGTCCAGGCACGTACTGCTCGTCCGCTCCCGCCACGGTAAAGATCCACCTGCTGAGCTGCTGAGCCGCTAGCCGCCGCGACACATAACGCAGCCTTTATGCGTTATATTCGATAAAGGAACCTTTATGTTTCTCCAGAACCCGCGCAACGAGCTGCCCGACCACTACCTGGCCTTCGCCAACCCGACGCGCCTGCGCATCCTCGAGCGCCTGGCGGCCGTCGGCGAGGTCAACGTCAACGACCTCGCCCTCTTTCTCCACATGAGCCAGCCGCGCATCTCGTGGCACCTGCGGATGCTGCGGGTCGGCGGGGTGATCCGGACGCGCCGCGAAGGGCGCCAGGTCTACTGCTCGCTGGACGTGGAGAACATCCAGCGCTTTCGGGAGCGCCTGGACGAGATGCTCGGCATCACATCAAGTCGCAAAGTTCGTGAGGAGGTTGGGGCATGAGCGCCAATCACAAGAACGGTCATCGCAATGGCAAAGTCCGCGTGGCCATCGTCGGGGTGGGCAACTGCGCCTCCTCGCTGGTCCAGGGCGTCCACTACTACCACGACGCATCGACCAAGGACTCCGTGCCGGGCCTGATGCACGTCGACCTCGGCGGCTATCACATACGCGACATCGAATTCGTCGCCGCGTTCGACATCGACAAGAACAAGGTCGGCCTCGACCTGTCGGAAGCAATCTTCGCCAAGCCCAACAACACGGTGAAGTTCAGCGACGTGCCCAAGACCGGAGTCAAGGTTCAGCGCGGCATGACGCACGACGGTATAGGCAAATACCTGTCCGACATCGTGCAGAAGGCGCCGGGAGAGACGTCCGACGTGGTTGGCATCTTGAAGAAGACCAAAGCCGACGTCGTCGTCAGCTACCTCCCAGTCGGCTCGGAAGAGGCGACGAAGTGGTACGTGGAACAGGCACTGACGGCAGGCGTCGGTTTCGTCAACTGCATCCCCGTCTTCATCGCCCGCGAGCCTTACTGGCAGAAGCGCTTCCTCGACAAGAATCTGCCGATCATCGGCGACGACATCAAGTCCCAGGTCGGAGCCACGATCATCCACCGTGTGCTGACGCGCCTGTTCCGCGACCGCGGCGTCAAGCTCGAGCGCACGTACCAGCTCAACTTCGGCGGCAACACCGACTTCCTCAACATGCTGGAGCGCGACCGCCTCATGTCGAAGAAGATCTCCAAGACGCGATCGGTCACCTCGCAGCTCGACTACGACATCGGCAAGGACAACGTCCACATCGGACCCTCTGACTACGTGCCGTGGCTAAACGATCGCAAGTGGGCCTACATCCGCCTCGAGGGCCGCTCCTTCGGCGACGTGCCGCTCAACGTGGAGCTCAAGCTCGAGGTCGTCGATTCCCCCAACTCGGCCGGCATCGTGATCGACGCCGTGCGCTGCGCGAAGCTAGCGCTTGACCGCGGCATCGGGGGAGCGCTCGAGGCGCCGAGCTCGTACTTCATGAAGTCGCCGCCCGTGCAGTACAGCGACAACGAAGCCAGAAAACTGGTGGAGGAGTTCATCGAAGGTGATAAGGCGGGGGTCAATGGGCGGAACGGCCGTGACGGACGCGTCCGCCGCGTCTCGACCCGCACGAAACCGGCCGCAGCTGCTCGCCGCTAGCTACCGGGCCGGCGCGCGCCTACTGCGCGCGACGCCATCCGGGCTGCGGCACGCGGCCGCCGCGCCTGGTGGCCTTGCCTGGTTCTGGCTGAGCCGCGCCCAGCGCCGCGCCGCGCTCGACAACTACGCCGCCGCGACGGGTCGCGACCGTGAGGATCCGGATGTGGCGCGCGTGGCAAGGCGCGCCTTTCAGAACTACGGCCGAACACTGATGGACTTCCTACTCCTCGGCAGTCTCACCCCGTCTGAGCTCATCGCGCGAATGACGAACGATGGCCGCGAAAATCTTGATGCCGCCCTGGCGGGTGGACGCGGCGCCATCATGGCGGTGCCCCACATGGGGTCCTGGGACATGGCCGGCTCCTACGCCGGCGCGCTCGGATATCGCATCGCCGCCGTCGCCGAGCGATTCCCAGGATCGCTCAACGAGGCCGTCGTCCAGACGCGTCAGCGTTTTGGGCTGAACGTGATCATGCTCGGCCGCTCGGCGGTGCGGGAGATCACCGACGCGCTGAAGGCGAACTCGATTGTCGCGTTGCTGTGTGACCTGGAACAGGGACCTGGAGTCCCGGTCCGGTTTTTCGGCCGCCACGCGGTCGTGCCCGGTGGCCCCGCCGCAATCGCGCTCAAGACGGGCGCCGCGTTGGTCCCGGCCTGCCAGTACGCGATCTCGCCTGGCCAGTATCACGTCCATCTCGATCCCGCTCTCGCCCTCGCAGGTCAGGACACCAAAGAAGGTTTGATGCAGCGAGTGGTGGAACGTTTCGAGGATTTCATCAAGGAGCGACCCGACCAGTGGTATGCGTTCCGGCCAATGTTCAGTCGCTGAGGGATGGGCGAGTGGACATGGCGCGCCTTCAAGATCGTGCAATCGATTGTCGAGCGGCTTCCACGGTCCTGGGCTTACGCCCTCGCTGTGCTTGCGGCAAGGATCGCGTGGTGGTTCTCGCCATTCGCTCGCCCGCGGCTCGAGTTCAACTTGAAGATCGCCTGCCCGGAGCTCGAGCGCGATCCCGCCGAGCTGCGCCGGATCTCGAAGTTGAATTTCCGCAACCACGCCAAGGCGTACGCGGACCTGATGCAGCTGCCTCGTGCGAGGGTCGAATCGATGCGCCCGCGACTGAAGGTGCAGGGCTGGGAGCACGTGGACGCGGCTCGCGCTCAGGGCAAGGGGGCCCTTGTCGTGTCGTGCCACATGGGCTCGTACGAGGTCGTGGCGGCGATCTGGTCGGCGACGCTGGCGCCGGTCAGCTTTTTCGCCGAGGAGTTGGAGCCGCGAGCGCTCTTCGAGTGGTATCGCGACACTCGGGCGCGGCTGGGGATCAGCGTCCTGACGCTCGACCACGGCGGTATCCGCAAGGTCCTGGAGGCTCTGCGCGACCAGGAGATGGTGATCACGGCGATCGACCGCGACATCACCGGGACCGGCTACTTGATGCCTTTTTTCGGCAAGCTGGCGCCCATCCCGCTCGGCCCCGCCGCGATCGCGCTGCGCCTGGGCACCCCGCTCTTTCCGGTTTGCGTGTACCGGTTGCCGGACGATACGTACATGGCAGAGGGGACTCCCCTGATCTACGCGGAGTCGACCGGCAACGCGCGCGCCGACCAGGTGAGTGCAACCGAACAGCTTCTGCGGCGCATCGAAGGGTTCATCAAGCGCCACCCCGAGCAGTGGCACGTGCCGCATCGGATCTGGACCGGCACGCCTTGAACACCTCTCCGGCCTTTTCCCCTTCCCCGCATGCCGGGCAAGGTGGACCCGTCGCGCGGCGACCGGGCCGGATGGGGCCCCACCTCCCCATGAATGGGGAAGAGTTCGCGCGATGAGGATTGGGCTGGTCTCGCCGTATGACTTTGCGTCTCCCGGCGGCGTGAACGACCATGTCCGCAACCTTGCCGTCCGGCTGCAAGAGCTCGGCCACGAGAGCCGCATCTTCGCGCCCTCGAGTCGCTCCGACGTCGGATTCGACAAGGCACGCTTCTACCGGATCGGAACGCCGATCGCAATCCCGGTCAATGACTCGGTGGCTCGGATTACTCTCAGCTTTCACCTGGCCAACCAGGTCGCCGCGATCGTTGCGGACGAGCGCTTCGACGTCCTTCACTTCCACGAGCCACTTATGCCCGCGCTGCCGATGACGATGCTGCGGATGTCGACCACCGCCAATGTGGGCACCTTCCATGCATTCGCCGCGTCGAACGTCGGTTACTACTACGGGCGCCCCCTGCTCCAGCCGTACCTGATGCGTCTTCATCGCGCTATCGCGGTCAGTGAGCCCGCGCGCACCTTTGTGAACCGATACTTCCCCCAGTTCCCGATGCGGGTGATCCCGAACGGCATCGACCTCGACGTCTACCGGCCGGGTCTTGCGCCGATCCGGCACCTGCGCGACGACAACCTGAACATCCTGTTCGTGGGTCGCCTCGAAAAGCGAAAAGGACTCGGTGATCTGCTGCGTGCATATCGCGCGATCGGCTCGCGCGTACCGCGCGTGCGGCTGATCATCGTCGGGGACGGCCCGCTGCGCGGCCGCGTCGAGTCGTACATCGCGCGGCACCGACTGGCCAATGTGGTCATGGCCGGCTACGTGCCCGATTCCGTCAAGCCGCGCTACTACAACAGCGCCGACATCTTCTGTGCGCCGGCCACAGGGGCCGAGAGTTTCGGCATCGTGCTCCTGGAAGCACTCGCATCGGGGCTGCCCGTCGTGGCGACAGAGGTGCCCGGCTATATGTCGGTGTTGGAGCCGGGGCGGGACAGCATCACGGTGCCGCCTAAGAACTGGCGCGAGCTGGCCGCGTCGCTCGTCATTCTCGCTCGCGACGCGCAGCTGCGCACGCGACTTGCCGACTACGCGCTCGAGAAGGCGCGCCGCTACTCGTGGAAGCTTGTCGCTTCCGAGGTCGTCGACGTCTATCAAGACGCGCGCAAGGCACTCGCCGCAGAACCCTTGCCGACGCTGGAGGTAAGCAGTGTTCACCACGCGGTTTGAAGCCTGGGTTCGGAGGCATGCGGAAGCGCTGATGGCTGCATTGGGCCGCACGCCCCTGACCCCGAACCAGGTCACCGTGGTCGGTCTCGGGCTGACCTTTCTCGCGGCGGGCCTCGCGGCGTTCGGCCAGCTGCGCTGGGCGGGAGTCGTGCTCATCTTCGCCGGCACGTGCGACATCCTCGATGGCGCGCTTGCTCGCTCGACCAAGGCGAGTTATCCCTACGGCGCATTTCTGGACTCCACCCTCGACCGCTACTCGGAAGGCGCCGTGTATCTGGGCCTTGCGGCCTACTTCGTCACCATCGACCCGCCGCTGCAAGAGTGGCTCATCCTGGCCACGCTGGCCGCGCTCGCGGGCTCGTTCCTGGTCAGCTACGTGCGGGCAAGGGCGCAGAGCCTGGGATTCGCGTGCAAGACCGGTCTCTTCCAGCGCCCCGAGCGAGTCGTGTTAACGGTCATCGGTTTGCTCCTGGGGGGCTGGTGGCTGTATGGGATCGTCTTCCTCCTCGCGATCGTGACTAACATCACAGCCTTGCAACGCATCCGAGAGGTCTGGCTGCAGGGGCGCGCGCAACGACTCGAGCGCGAGCGTGAGATCAAGGCCCAGGCCACCGCGAGCCGCCCCGCCCCCAACCAGGCGCCTTGACAGATCCGTTCGGGGCCGTCGTCGGCCACGGCCAGGCGCTGGATCAGCTGCGAGCGCAGATCCATTCCGAGCGCCTCTCCCACGCCTATTTGTTTGTCGGCGAGTCGGGCCTCGGCAAGTCCACCACCGCGCGTGCGCTCGCCTCAGCCCTGCTTCCGGAGGCTCCCCTGAAGCGAAATCCCGACTACTGGGAGGACGACAGGATCAAGCCGCTGTCGATCAACGAGATCCGGCTCTTGCCCGACAAGCCGCCGGAGTTTCACGAGCTTTCCCTGCAGGCGTTCCTCAACCTGAAGCCCGCCGTCGGCTCACGCAGGGTCGCGGTCGTGACCAACGTCGGCCGGCTCCGCGACCAGGACCAGGGGGTCCTGCTGAAAACGCTCGAGGAGCCACATCCCCACCGGGTCATCGTGCTCACCACGCCGAGCCTGAACCCATTCGTGGTCCTTCCCACGATCGTCTCCCGATGCCAGCGCCTGTTCTTCCACCCCGTGCCGGCAACAGAGATCGAGATGCTGCTCGGCTCGCACGGCGTCGATGCCAGGCGCGCAAAGCTGCTTGCCGATCTATCCAGCGGCCGCCCGGGCTGGGCGATGCGAAGGGCAAGCGACGAGAGCGTGATCGAGCTACATCATTCGTGGACGCAGCGCCTGCAGGAAATCTTCGGCGCGCCGGCGGACGTTCCGCTGCACCTCGCGGCGCAGCTCGACTCCGAGCAGATGGGGTGGCGGCGCAGCGAAGGCGACGAGGAAGACCCCGCGCTTTTCGCGATCGCCAGCTGGCAGATCGAGCTTCGCCGCCGCATGCTGGCGAGCCGCGGGCGCGAGCAAGGACGCTGGGCGAGGCTGCTGGAGCTCTCCTACGACACGCTCGGCTATCTGGAGCAGAACGTCAGCCCGCGATTGGCCTTCGAAACTTTTCTGCTCGAATGTCGAAAAGCGTCATAAGGCGAGCGCTCCAGGGGTTCCAGGCCTACACGCCCGGCGAGCAGCCGCCGGATGGCGAGGGCTGGGTCAAGCTCAACACGAACGAGTCGCCGCTGCCGCCATCGCCCAGGGTGATAGAGGCGATCAAGGCTGCCGCGACCGATTCGCTCCGACTCTATCCGAGCCCAACCGCGCAGCCGGCGCGCGAAGCCATCGCCCGGCGATTCGAGCTCGAACCCTCGCAGGTGATCGTCGGCAACGGCGGAGACGAGCTGATCGAGATGTGCTTCCGTGCGTTCGCGGGCGCCGGCGATACCGTTGCCTATCCGACCCCGACCTATCCGCTCCTCGAGCCGCTGTGCCGCATGCACGAGGCCAAGCCGTCCACACATCCCACCGAGCTCCCGTGGGAGCTGCCTCCCAGTCTCGGGCCTGACCCCGCTCCCCTCAAGTTCATCGTCAATCCGAACTCGCCCACCGGTGCGCTGTTTCCGATGCCTGATGTCGAATCCGTGGTCGCAGTGTCGTCCGGGGTGGTCGCCATTGACGAGGCGTATGTCGACTTCGCTCCGCACTCCTGCCTTCCCTTGCTCGAGCATCACGAGAACGTCGTTCTCCTCCGCACCTTCTCCAAGTCGTACGGGCTGGCCGGCCTTCGCATCGGCTTCGCGCTGGGTCCGCCGGACGTGATCGAGGCGATGAGCTCGGTCAAGGACTCGTACAACGTCGACCGGCTGGCCATTGCCGCCGCGGTGGCGGCGATCGAGGATGAAGGTCATCACCGCAAGCTCGTCGAAGAGGTGGTCAAGAACCGTGGCGAGCTGGCCCGCGCACTGGCTGAGATGGAGTTCGACCTCGTTCCTTCGGCCACGAACTTTGTCTTTGCCAAGCCTCCACATGCCGCCGCCGCAGTCGTCGCCGGGCTGCGCGAGCGCAAGATTCTGGTCCGCCATTACGATCGTGAGCCGATCGCGGGTTGGATCCGCATCACGGTAGGCACGCGCGAGCAGCACGAAACGCTGCTGGCGGCTTTGAAGGAGATAGGAAGCTGAGACCAGAGATGCCAGCCGGATCTTTGCGGCCCATGCGGCCCGATCCGTGCGTTAGGGGGCCCGTCCCTTCGTCGCTGCCCCCGCTATCCACGGCGCGGGGACCCCAGCAGGAGTGCGCTCCTCCTCGGTCCACCCCTGCCTGCGGCTCGGACCACCTGGATCCGCAAATCTCTCGGCCGGCACTCCGGTCTCAGCTTCTGTGAGCACACCGACCAGGGACGAGGCCTGGGAGCTGGTCACGTCGATGACGAAATCCGACCAGCTTCGCCGGCACATGCGAAGCGTGGAGGCCGCGATGCGCGCTTACGCGCGGCGCTTCGGCGAGGACGAGGAGCGTTGGGGGGTGCTCGGCCTGATCCACGACTGGGACTACGAAAGCGGTCCGACCCTCGACGTGCACCCCATGCGCGGCATCCAGATGCTGCGCGACAAAGGCTGGCCGGAGGACATCCTCGAGGACATCGCCTCGCACGCCGACTATCTCCACGTGCCGCGCGATACCAACGCCCGCAAGGCTCTTTATGCGGTCGACGAGATGTGCGGGTTCATCATCGCGTGCGCCCTGGTCAAGCCGGATAAGGCGTTGAGCTCTGTCGAAGCATCGACGGTGCGCAAGAAGATGAAGGACAAGGCGTTCGCCCGCGGCGTGCACCGGGATGAGCTGGTCGCGGGCGCAGAGGTCCTCGGTATACCCTTCGACGAGCACGTGGAGTTTGTCCGCGATGCCCTGAAGCCGATCGCACAGGAGCTGGGACTGAACCCATGAGCGCGCGATCCCGACCGCGAGTCCTTCTCATGCACCCGATCCTCGATCCTGGCCCCTCGATCCTGGCCGAGGCCGCGGAGGTCGTTGCATATGAACCGAGCCGCCCGCTCGACGAGGCCAACATCCGCCAGGCCGCCGAAGGCTGCGTCGGAATCGTGAGCCAGCTCATGGATCCGATCCGCGACACGGTCCTCTCCACTCCTGGGCTCAAATGCGTGAGCAACGTCGCAGTCGGGTTCGACAACATCGACATCCCGGCAGCGACCGCGCGCAAAGTGATGATCACCAACACCCCGGGCGTGCTCGACGATGCAACCGCGGATTTCGCGTTCACCTTGCTCATGGCGGCCGCCCGGAGGGTGGTCGAGGCGGACAGCTTCACTCGCAGCGGCCGCTTCCGTGGCTGGGCGATCGACATGATGCTCGGGCAGGACGTCTTCGGCGCCACGCTCGGGATCGTCGGCATCGGCCGCATCGGCCGCGGGGTGGCCCATCGCGCGAAGGGCTTCAACATGCGCGTCATTTACTACGATCCACAACCGATGCCGCGCGAGGCCGAAGAGCAGCTGGGCGCAACACGCGTCGATCTGAATCGCCTGATCGCGGAGTCCGACTTCATCTCGGTCCATGTGCCCCTGACCCAGGAGACCCTGCACCTCATCAGCACGCCGCAGTTCAACGCCATGAAGCGAAACGCGATCCTGGTCAACACCTCTCGTGGGCCGGTCGTTGACGAAGCCGCCCTGGTCGAGGCGCTGAACGCCAGGAAGCTCGCGGGAGCCGGCCTCGACGTCTACGAGCGCGAGCCGGCCGTCCACCCCGGCCTGCTCGCGATGCCCAATGTCGTCCTCGCGCCCCACATCGCGAGCGCCACGGTGCGCACACGCTCGGAGATGTCGGCGATGGCCGCCCGCAACATGGCGACGGCCGTCCGCGGCGGCCGGCCGCCAAACCTGGTCAACCCCGAGGTCAAGCGATAGTGGGTGCGCGGTCGGGGACCACTCCCCCTCTCGCCCTTCGTTACAGGCTGCTGGCCCTGGACCTCGACGGCACGATCCTCGGCCTGCACCTCGAGCTGGATCCGCGCGACGTCGAGGCGGTCCAGCGCCTGGTCGCCGCCGGAGTCGCGGTGATTGCCTGCACGGGACGGCCCTTTCCGGGGGCGCTCCCGTGGGTGGAGCGGCTCGGCCTGGCGGGACCGATCATCTGCTACCAGGGCGCGCAGGTCCGCAACCTGGACGGCACCGTGCTGCTCGACCACGGCATCGGGCACCAGACCGCCATGGAGGTGATCCGGTTCGCGCGCAAGCGCAACCTGCACGTGCAGGCATATCGGGACGACCAGCTCATCGTCGAGCATGACCGAGAAGAGGCTCAGATCTACGCAAGGCACGCGGGGATGCAGGTCCATGTCGTCGAGGACCTCGACCAGGGAATGGGCGAGACGACACCCAAGCTGGTGATCGTGTCCAGTCCCGAGGTGCTGGAGAGGTTGCTTCCGGTGGTCCGGTCCGAATGGCGCGGCCGGCTTAACGCAGCCACGTCGGTGCCCGAATACCTCGAGTTCACGAGCGTAGAGAGCGACAAAGCATCCGCGCTACGTTTTCTGTGTGGGCGTCTTGGCATCACGCAGCATCAGTCCGTAGCTGTCGGGGACGGCCGCAACGACGCCTCGATGATCGCCTGGGCCGGACTTGGCGTGGCGGTCGAGGGGTCGCCGCCCGAGGTGATCGCCGCCGCCGATCGCACAATTCCAGGCCCCGGCCATGGTGGAATCCAGCAGCTCGTGCAGGCGTTGCTCAAATAGATGGCCACCCTGCTGCTTGTCCACGCGCACCCCGACGACGAGGCAGTCTCAACCGGAGGGGCGATGCTGAAGGCGAAGTCGCACGGCCATCGGGTCGTGCTGGTGACGGCGACGCGGGGTGAGGCCGGTGAGATCTACAACATGGACGAGGCCGCGTCGCGGCCGCGACTCGGTGAGATCCGGACTGAGGAGCTGAAGGCTGCGAGTGAGATCCTCGGCGTCGACCGCCAGGAATTTCTCGGCTATCGCGACTCGGGCATGGTCGACACCGCGGACAACAAAGACCCTCACTCCTTTCACCAGGCAAAGCTCGACGAGGCCGCGGGCAAGCTGGCGGTCTTCCTCCGCGAGGAGCGCCCGGACGTGGTCGTCACCTACGCCGAGGACGGCGTGTACGGCCACCCGGACCACATCAAGGCTCACTTCGTGACCAATGCGGCGCTCGAGCTTGTCGGGAAGGAAGGCCTCGCAATCAAGAAGCTCTACTACACCGCGATCCCGCGCTCGATGATGGAGGCGTTCGTTCAGCAGATGCCGGAGGAGGCGCAGCGGGCCATGAGCGGCAACATGCGCATCGCGGGAACGCCGGACGAATTGGTCACGACGAAAGTCGACGTGCACGACTACATCGAACGAAAGCGCGAAGCGTTCCGTGCCCACGTGAGCCAGAACGACCCCAACTCGTGGTTCGCGACCATGCAAGACCAGATCTACGAGATGGCTTTCGGCACCGAGTACTACCAGCTGGTGCGCGGCAAACCGGGCTCGGAACTGCCGGAGCCAGATCTGTTCGCCGGAATCAGCTAGGCACGCACAGCAGCTGGCTTGTCGATTCGGCCCAGCCGAACAGCTGCCATGACAGCTGAACCGAGCCGCTGCAGCTTTCTGTCGCCGTGCGCCCGCTCAACGGATATGTCACGGACCCCAATCCCCACCTCGGCTGTCCGAGCGAGTAGCTCTCCAAATCGGGGTTGAGCAGGAGCCCTTGCTTGAACAAGCCGTCGATGAACATGGGGGGTCGGCCGAAATAATCGAACGCAGCGGTAAACAAAAGTGCCGCCAACAGGGCCGCCAGCAACGCTCGTTTTGCGGTCGCGCCGGAGTGGCGAGTCGCGCCGGGCTCCAGCGCTCGATGTTGATACACGACAGTCGTACCCGCGGCCAGGTCACCGAGTCGTTGGGCCCCAGGCGTGGCCAGCACCAACAGACCGCCGAGGAGATAGAGAACCGGTAGGAAGTCGATTGGCTTGAGCAGGTTGCGAACGATCACCTCGCCCAGTCCGAGTGGCCGCCCGTCGAGCCGGACGACTTTCAACCGCATCCAGTATTTGCCTGGAGACGCACCGAACATCGCCTCCGAGACGGTGAAGTAAAGGAGTGCCACCAAGGTGAGCCATGGCCACGCGACGGCGGTGGTGGTCGTCATGAAGGTTCCGCCCGCCAGGATCGAGCTGGAGGTGATCTCCGTAACCCCGTAGGCGCCGTTCACGATGAACGTGATGAATCCGAAGATGATGGCGTCCAGAACCAGCGCCGCGGAACGGGCAACGCGCGCTTGCCTCGCGAAGGCGGCTCGCTCAGACGTGGCCGATCCGGCTGCCGCTACGGCCATGGTGGGCGAAATCATCTCACGTAGACTCGGATCGATATGGAAGTAGTGAAGATCACGCCGCGGGGCTACTGCCACGGCGTGGTGGACGCGTTTCGTATCGCGAAGCGAGTGCGTGAGGAGACCGAGGGCCCGGTCCACATGCTCGGCATGCTCGTGCACAACACCCATGCCACAGACGACCTTCAAAAACAGGGCATCGCGCTCGTGGACCAGCCCGACCGCCTTGCCGGGCTCGAGCACATCAAGAACGGCACCGTCATCTTCACCGCGCACGGCGTGTCGCCGCAGGTCAAGCAGCGCGCGGTCGAGCTCGGGCTCAAACCGGTCGACGCGACGTGCTCTGACGTCGTCCGCACTCATGAGCTCGTGGCGGATCTTGCAAACCAGGGTTACGAGGTGGTCTACATCGGCCGCAAAGGACATCCCGAGCCGGAAGGGGTCGTCGGCGAGGCGCCGGGCCGCGTCCACCTCGTTCAGGAACCCGAAGACATCGACGCTCTCCAGCTGACCGGCGATCGAATCGCGGTCACCTGCCAGACGACGCTCTCGGTCTGGGACACCGAGGACCTCATCGGCCGGGTCAGGGCGCGATACCCACGGGCCGAGGTCTACAACGAGATCTGCCGCGCGACGCAGGAGCGCCAGGAAGCGGCGGTGGAGGCGGCCAAAGAGGTCGACGTCGTGATCGTCGTCGGCAGCCCGCGCTCATCGAACTCGCTAAGGCTGGTCGAGGTGGTCAATAAGCTTGGTCACAAGCCGGCGTATCTGGTGGACAAGCTCGAGGACCTTGACGTTGCCTGGCTCAAGGGGATGCGGAAGGTCGGCGTGACGAGCGGCGCCTCGACTCCCAGCCAGCTGACGCGCCGCGTGATCGAGTACCTGGAAGCGCTGGAAGTCCCGGCCTAAGAGCTCCCGCGCAGGCGGCGGATCACGCCGCCGAGGCCACTGCGGTTGGCGCGTCGTGGGGTCGTCGGTGGAGGCGTCGGCGTGGCCGGAGGAGCGGCCGTTTCGGGCACATGGCTCGCCCGCGGCTCATGTTCTTCTTCCCGTGCCGCCGAGCCGGACGACCGCCGCCGCCGTCTTCGCCTGGCGGGACCCGACGCTCGCTCGGGCTTCGCGCTTGCAGCCGGGGGCGCGGCCACCGCCGGCGGCTCAGGGAGCACCGTTCCGTTCGTGCGGGAGCGGCGGCGCCGCCGCCGTGGCGCCCCAGGAGCGCTGGGCGCCGTGGGCTCGGCGGATGGGGTGCGCTGATGCGGGCCGGCCAGGCTTCGCTTGACCTTGGCCCCGATCTCGCCCTCCGCGCACAGGGCCCCGTCGAGGGTGTGCACGTCGACCCTCCAGACGACGACCGAGGTGGTCGCCCCGCCCCGGGGCGGCCGTTTCTGGGTGAGCGTCCAGCGGGCGTAGATCGTGTCGCCGGCGTGGACCTGGCGCGGGAACTTCCAGTTCAGCCACTCCCACTCGGCCACCGACGGCACCGGCATGTCGACCGAGCCCAACCCGACGGCCATGGCCAGGACAAGGGCGGGCGGGGCGGGTCGGGGGCCGTCGCGGCCTGCCTCGATGGTCAGCGGCGAGAAGTCGCCGGCGACGCCGGCGAACAGCGCTATCTC
>WNFW01002114.1_pt1 | contig 13547 bp, 13 predicted proteins | sample 5400131 | NCBI WGS metagenome assembly WNFW01 (sample SAMN13153362, study PRJNA577476) | soil metagenome | isolation source: 20 cm soil or saprolite under grassland replicate 1 | place: USA:California | collected 2016-06-15 | reverse complement strand
TTGTCTTGCACACATTCCAGGCTAACATCGCGCTATGGCTCGCAGTTGTGACACTCCGAGCCACCCCAGCCCCATAATTAGAATTCTTGCCCAGCCTCGGACGGGCAAATCAGTGTCTTAGCCCTGCTTGCAAAATTTTTTTCGCTTTCGCTGTCGGGCAAATCATCTCTATGAATCCGGCCGTCTCGCCTCCAGAGGGGCGGCTCGCGATCGTCACGGAAAAAACTGAATCAGAGAATGCCCCAAAAAATGCGCCCAAGAATGCGCCCGAGTCTGGCAAGCCTTGGCCGGCGTCAACCGCGCCACGCGGTGACAAGATGGTTAAATGCGTCTTATCGCGATTCATCTGGCACGGATCATTCTCTTGGTCCGCCGCCATGAATCATGCGGGAATCGACCCTTGTCCGGGATCATTCGCCCGATCCGGCCGTGACAATCGGGCCACGGCAGCAAGAACGGTTCTCGTTCCCCGATTGCACGGTTTACCTCTCTTTACGCAATTATATCTATTATCAACCGCGTTTTTGGAGTTTCAGGCAACGCGGTGCTAGTCAGATGCTCAAAGTCTATAATTGTATCGCTTTAGCCCACGACCTGTGGCTGGTGGGCCTCGCCGCCATTGTTTGCGCGCTTGCGTCATATGCGGCGATCAATCTGTTGCGTCATGCGCGGGGGTCGGCTGGCCATATGCGAGCCGTCTGGCTGGCGGTATCGGCCGTCACGACCGGCTTCGGGATCTGGGCGACACACTTCATCGCGATGCTCGCCTTCTCGCCGGGAATTCCGAGCGGCTACAATATCGGGTTGACGTTCCTGTCGCTGATCGCCGCGATCCTTCTCACCGGCGTCGGACTGGCGGTGTCGATGCCTCCAAATTGGCGCGTCGGACCCTGGTTGGGGGGCACGATCGTCGCCGGCGGCATTGCGGCGATGCATTACACCGGCATGGCTGCGTTTGAAGTTGCCGGCATCATCCTGTGGGATCCCACTCTCGTTGTTGCGTCGATCGTGATCGGAACGGCGCTCGGCGCGGTTGCACTGCCGGTCGGTCTCCACGGCAAGGCGGAGAAGTGGAAGGTTTCCGGCGCGCTGCTTTTGACATTGGCGATCTGCAGCCATCACTTCACGGCGATGGGGGCGGTGTCGATCATTCCGTATTCCTCGATCGAAGTCGCGCATTCAGCTCTGCCCGCCGAATGGCTTGCGGGCGCGGTCGGGGTCGCGAGTTTCGTCATCATCTTGCTGGCACTGGCCGCCATCGCGCTCGACTTGCGTGAGCGGCGGCGCATCGAGATCGAGGCCGACCGGATGCGCGGTCTCGCCAATGGAGCGGTTGAGGGGCTGCTCGTTTGCGACGGCGACCTCGTCGTGACCGCCAATGACAGCTTCGTTCACCTGGCTGGATCCTGCTCCGAGCAAGTTGTCGGCGCCACCCTCGCAACATGCTTTTCCGAGCAAGCGGCGCTCGACAGGGTCGTCGCCAATCCAAACAAGGCGGTCGAGACCAATCTCAATCACGCCGATGGGTCGATGATACCCGTCGAGTTGATCTCGAGGTCGCTCGATTTTGCCGGCAGACCACATTGCATCATCGCCGTCCGCGACCTGCGCGCGCGGCGGCAGGCAGAGCAGCATATTCGTTATCTTGCGCACCATGATGCGCTGACATCGCTTCCCAATCGCAGCCGCTTCAACACGAAGACGGACCAGGAAATCGAGGCGGCGCTGGCGAAGGGCGGCAAGCTCGCAGTGCTTTCCTTCGACCTCGACAGGTTCAAGGAGGTCAATGATCTGTTCGGGCATGCCGCGGGCGACAAGGTGCTTCAGGCTGTCGCCTCGCGTGCCACGGCCGTGCTCGGCGACCGGCACATGATGGCCCGGCTTGGCGGCGACGAGTTCGCCATTCTGGTCCCGGACCTTGCAAATCCGGCCGCCGCGAGCGAACTCGCGGAAGCAATTCTGGAGGCGTTGCGCTGCAAGGACGACACGCCGGAGGCCGACAGCATCTCGTGCAGCATCGGCATCGCGATCTGTCCCGACGACGCGCTGAATCGTGAGACGCTCCTCACCCATGCCGACACCGCGCTCTACCGGGCGAAGAACGAAGGCCGCTCCACCTATCGCTTCTTTGAGGCGAGGATGGGGACCGAGGTTCGCGAGCGCCGCATGACCGAGCATGATCTGCGGCACGCGGTTGCACGTAACGAGATGAGGCTGGTCTATCAGCCGCAGAAAGATATCCAAAACGGGACCATCAGCGGTTTCGAGGCATTGCTGCGGTGGAGGCACCCGACGCGTGGCGAGATCTCGCCCGCCGTCTTTATTCCCATCGCGGAGGATATTGGTGCGATCCTGGAGATCGGTGATTGGGTATTGAGAACGGCTTGCCGCGAGGCAGCCAGATGGACCCGGCCATTGACTGTCGCCGTCAACGTTTCGGCCGTGCAACTCCATACCGCCAGCTTCGTGCAGGACGTACACGGAATCTTGCTGGAGACCGGCCTTTCGCCGCACCGGCTGGAGCTTGAGATCACCGAAACCGCGCTGGTGCGCGATTTCAATCGCACATTGGCCACCCTGCGGCAGGTAAAGGCGCTCGGCGTCCGCATCGCCATGGACGACTTCGGAACCGGATATTCATCACTGTCTAATCTGCGGGCGTTTCCGTTCGACAAGATCAAGATCGACAGATCCTTCATCAAATCCGTCGATACCAATGAGCAGGCGGCGACGATTGTGCGCGCCGTATTGGGGATAGGTCGCGGGCTCGGTCTGCCGGTTCTGGCAGAGGGAGTCGAGACGGAGAACGAGCTGGAGTTTCTTCGACAAGAACTTTGCGACGAAATACAGGGCTATCTGCTCGGACGGCCGGCCATGATCGAGACATTCCGCGGGCTGACCCATGACGACGTTGTCCGGAATGTCAGCGAGGCCAGCGGGGTCCCAGTGGCAAAGAGTGCATAGGCCCCGCGTATCGAACCCAAATTGTTTCTGTCTCTGCGGTGCGCTGGATGAGGTCGGCAATTTCGTTGTCAGTAACACATCCTTGCACCATGACCTCCATTCAATCTGATCGAGCCTCTATTGGTGCTCCCATCATATTTGCGCGGATGCAGGGCAATGTTAGCTGCTTCACAGATTCCCACCGCTGAAATAATCCGGCTTTCCGGTGGTCCAGGTTTCGCCCCAGAGCTGGCCGCCGCCGTCCACCGGCCGACAACGACCACATGCGCGCGCCGAGCCGTGCGAACAGCCAGGCTATCGCGCGTCCGATGCCGCCGGCGCCTCCCGACACCACCACGACCCAATCCCTCAGCGCATCGGCTGCGAAAACCGTTGCATGAACCGCAAGCTCGTCGTCGGTCAGGCCGGGTTTTGCCTGATATCCCGGTGATTGATGATCATCCATGGGCGACGCTGACCTCTTGCCACGTCTTGGTACAGCCGTACATTAGCGGCGCGGCGGGCGCGAAGCAAAATTCTCGCGCACGAGCCGTTTCTGAAAACACTTGCACCTGCGAGATACGATGCCCGATCTTTCCGCTTTCCCGATCACCGCGCGCTGGCCGGCAAAACATCCAGACCGCCTTCAGCTCTATTCGCTGCCGACGCCGAACGGCGTCAAGGTTTCGATCATGCTGGAGGAGATCGGCTTGCCGTATGAACCGCACCTCGTCGAGTTCAGCAAGGATGACCAGAAGACGCCGGAGTATCTTGCGCTGAGCCCGAACGGAAAAATCCCCGCGATCATCGATCCGAATGGGCCTGATGGTAAGCCGCTCGGCTTGTTCGAGTCCGGAGCGATCCTGCAATATCTCGCCGAGAAAACCGGAAAGCTCTTGCCGCATGACGCGGCGCGGCGATACGAAACCATCCAATGGGTGCACTTCCAGATGGGCGGCATCGGACCGATGTTCGGCCAGGTCGGTTACTTCCACAAATTTGCCGGCCGCGAGATTGCCGACAAGCGGCCGCTGGAGCACTATGTCGCCGAATGCAGGCGTCTGCTCGGCGTGATCGAGACCCGCCTCGATGGCCGGCAATGGATCATGGACGACGACTATACCATTGCCGATATTTCAATGCTCGGATGGGTACGGAACCTGATCGGCTTCTACGGCGCCGGCGAACTGGTCGCGTTCGATAGTTTCAAGCACGTGCCGGCGTGGCTGAAACGTGGCCTGGCGCGGCCGGCGGTCCAGCGCGGGCTCGAGATTCCGAAGCGGGTTTGAGCAGGAAAACCGAATTCCAGGCAGAAGAGCCCCGGGCGATGCCGGGGCTCATTGAAACCAAACGCGCAACGAAATCCAAACACGCAAGGGCTTACCTGGAAAATCGCGCACCGCTCATCCGCTCAACGGACGAGGCTGGCTCGAATTTGGAGGAGTGTTGTAAAAAAATTGCGAGGTAGCTGGAACGCGGCCTCGTGGCCGGCGGTACGGCGCGGGGCTAGAGATTCCGAAGCCGGCCTGAGATAGCGGCGGTCCGTTCGCAACATCGCCCTGTTCCAAGCCTCGTTCGCAGCCGCTACATCCATCTGGCGCGGTGGCCTTTGCGCGGCTAACTTTGCTGCGCAAATTACCCGAGGATCGGCTTTGAGCATCACCATCTACGGCATCAAGAATTGCGACACCATGAAGAAGGCGCGCGCCTGGCTCGATAGCCACGGCGTGACGTATGGCTTCCATGACTACAAGACCGAGGGCATCGGCAAGGAAAATCTCAAACGCTGGTGCGATGAGTTGGGCTGGGAAACCCTGCTCAATCGCGCCGGCACCACGTTTCGCAAACTGCCCGACAGTGACAGGGAAGGTCTCAATGAGCGCAAGGCCCTCGCCTTGATGCTGGCGCAACCCTCCATGATCAAGCGGCCGGTGCTCGATCTCGGCGGCAAATTGCTGGTCGGGTTCAAGCCGGAACACTACGCCAAGGAGGTGGTGCCGTCGGGGAGGTTGCGGCGGGGAAAGTCCTAGCTGATCCCGATGCCCTCGCAGATGCGACATCGTCGCTGGAGCGTGTTGACCCCTCGCAACGCTAGGCATAGTGTCGCCGCATGGAAGGCGAAATGCTCAAGGGTCATCTCGACATGATCGTGCTCGCCGCCCTATCTGGCGGGCCCGCGCATGGCTACGGCGTGATTCAGGAAATTCACCGCCGCAGCGGCGGCGCCTTCGAACTTCCGGAAGGAACGATCTATCCGGCACTGCATCGCCTCGAGAAAAATGGCCTGCTCAGCAGCCGTTGGACTATTGCCGAGTCGGGAAGGAAGCGGCGCGTCTACACAATCACACGACGCGGGCGTCAGGCCTTGGCCAACCACCGCGCGATCTGGCAGCGCTTTGCGGATGCCATCGGTGGTCTCTTCGGAGAGAAGAGGCATGCGCGAGCCTAGTCCGATCGATACTTATATCGAAACGCTCGAGCGAGAACTCAGCTTCGACATGGAGTTGTCGCGTCGGGTTCGGACAGAAGTGGAGGACCATCTCTCGGAAGCCGCCGCCGCACGGAGCGGCCCTTCGCCGGAGGCGCAGCGGCGGGCGATCGAGAATTTTGGCGATCCCCGTGACCTTGCCCGTCAGTACATCGCTGCTTCGCTGCTGGCGCAAGTGCGACGATCGGGCGCCGTCACGGTTCTCGGCCTGATCGGCATTTTTGTCATGATGAAGGCCCGTGTCGCCTGGTATGGCTTCACGCAATGGGAATCGAGCCAGAGTCTGAAAATGGTCAGCGCGATCGGCCTGCCGATAGATCGCTACGCCTTTATGCTGGCCCTTATCATCGCGCTGATTGGCTGCTTGTATATCGGCGCACGCCGGGTGCCAGCCGAATTCGGCCTCGCCTACAGCAAAGAGATAAAGCGCTGCATGGTCTTATGCGGCGCAGTGGCGGGCGCATTGCTCGTGGCGATTTTTATCGAGACCGTTCTTACCGCGATTCGCTTGTGGGGCGCCGGGGTGTCGGCGGCCGCCCTGGTTCCCACTTTATCGCTGGCGGTCGAAATCGCGATTGCGACTGTGCTCATTCGCCACGTCCGCGCGACGATCCGACGCGCGACAGTCGCGTTCCTTGCCTCTCCGTAGCGAGACGATCCTGATTTTCCGCTAACCGTCCGATCCAGCGTTCACAGCGTTGTGATTCCTCCGGACCGACCGCCCAAGGAATCGACGTTGATACCTAGTATTGCTAGGCATAACATTACGAAGTATACGGACTCGACCGGGCTCTGGCCCGGTGGCCAACGCCGGAGGAACCACCGATGCGCACCCTGATACTTGCCGCATTTGCCGGCCTCGCGACATTCACACCCGCTTCGGCTGCGGATTTGGATGCCAACAAGCAGATTTTTCGCTCCTACCTCGATGAGGTCGTCAACAAGCGTCAGCCTGCAGCCGCCGATCGCTACCTGGCGGTGAACTTTGTGGAGCACAATTCGAATTTGCCGCAGGGGCTCTCCGGAAGGAAACGGTTCGTCGCCTCGGTACTGGCCGGATTCAGCGACTATCACGGCGAGATCGAAGAGATATTGGCGGAAGGCGACCGGGTGGTGACCCGCACGCTGTGGACCGGCACTTGGGACGGTCCATTTCTCGGCCTGCCGCCGTCCGGAAAAAAGGTGAGCTTTCACACGTCCGATTTCTTTCGTATCGAGGACGGCAAGCTCGCCGAGCACTGGGACGTCGTCGACAGCCTTCCCCGCGCCATCGCGCTTGGCCTGGTATCGGCACCGAAGCCGCCGCAAGGCCAGGCTGCAGCGCCGAACGCTCAGTAACGCGCAGATAGCGAGATGCGGAAGACCGTCAGCTGGCCTTCCGGCATTTGGAGGGCCTAGCTGATCTCGATGACCTCGTCCGAGGCGTGCGCCGCAGACCCGCGGACGAATTCGAGGTCGATAACGGCGTTGACCACGCTCACCGGCGTCGTCAAGGGCTTAAGGCCCATCAGATTGTTGATGTTGAAACCACCGTCGATGCTGATGGCTTTATAGGAGCCGATGATCTGCTCGACGGCGTCAGTGCGTCCAAACGGCAGTAACAGCCGCTCGTAAGAGACTTCCTTGCCGTCCGGGTCTCGCACCATTGAAATCGAATAGGTCGGCCGCTTTCGCGCCAGGCAGGCGCGGTAACAAGGGACCACCCGCGCGTAACGGTCGGGGCCGATCGCATCGTCGAGATAACGGTTGGTCCGCTTGTCCGGATCGACGTGGTCGTTGCCGTAGGTTGCCGTCAATCTGGAGCCTTCATGGGTGATTACAAACCGCGCGCTGTCGCCAGTACCTGCGACGGCAAATCCCATCATGTCCGGCAGCTCATCGACGATGCTTTCGGGCTGATAATCCGCGGCCGCCGGCAGGCCCTGGCGCTTGCCGAGCGCGCGCAGCCATGCATTGAGCAGTTCGCGCTGCTTGACTGATCTGACTACGGACGGATTGGCGCTCTCGAATTGCATGCGCGACGGCTAGCCGAATTCAATCACATCGCCGGCCGGAATACGGCCGGGCGCGCGATGAAACAGATTGCGATCGATCACGACGCGAAGCTTTGCGGTCGGCAAGATGTCGTTTCCCCGCATCAGATTCCTGATCTCGAAGCCGCCGTCTTCGCTGATGGTCTTCAGCGATGCGATCACGTGGGTAACATTGCCGCCTTGCGCGAATGGCAGCAGCAACCGCTCGTATGCGACGATTCGCCCGTAGATGTCATCGATATTGGAGATGGTGTAGACGGGGAGGGCGCGCCTCACGCACTCATGGTAGATCGGCATCACCACAGGAACGAGTCTGGCCCCGAGATAGTCGTGGAGATAGCGGCCCTTGCCGGTGCCGCCATAGGCGTTCGACATCCGCGTACCGTCGCTCTCGATCAACAAACGTGGCGGCTGCTGCGCGGTATCTACCGTGTAATAGACAAGGTCCGGAAGTTCGTCCGCAAGCCGCTCGGGTTGGTATTCCTCGATGCGAGGCGTCAGCTGTTCGCGGGCGTAGAGCCGCAACCACGTGTTCAAGAGATCACGCTGCTTGATCGATTTGATGATGGTCGGGTTGGCGCTTTCGAATTCCACCGCTGCAATCCGTTCCAGATGCAAAGCACCGAACTATCGGCTTCAGGCGCAAATATTTTATGAAAGCGTAAAATTGGATCGAAACAACCTTAATGGCCGCTTTCCGGGCGGATGAGCCCGCCGCAGGCATCCGGCCGTCGCTCAATGGGGACAGCGTGCAATTCAACTAATGGCGAACCCGCAGCCATGCGCGCGCCGGTCCACGCCCAGCTTTCTGCCTTGCCTAAGGCGGGGCGTTGACGGCATATTCCGGCCGGAGGCGGCCGGTCGTGGACGGTATTCCAGGGCCCCTGGAAACCGTGCCGGTTACGAAAAATTAGCCACACGCGACAGCCCGTCGCGCGCGATGGCAGGGGGAAATTTGATTGGCCGATGAGTTCATTCTCGAGACCCACGGATTAACCAAGGAATTTGCGGGATTCTTTGCCGTTCGCGACGTCGATCTGCGGGTCCGCCGTGGCAGCATTCATGCGTTGATCGGGCCGAACGGAGCCGGCAAGACGACATGTTTCAATCTTTTGACCAAGTTCCTGAAGCCTTCAGCCGGTCAAATTCTCTACAAGGGGAAGGATATCACGGCACTGGCGCCGGCCGATGTGGCGCGTCTCGGCCTGGTGCGGTCGTTCCAGATTTCGGCGGTGTTTCCGCACCTCACCGCGCTGGAGAATGTCAGGGTCGCGCTGCAACGCCAGCACGGACATTCCTTTGATTTCTGGCGCTCGAAAACGGTGCTCGACCGCTTCAACGGCCGCGCCCGTGAATTGCTCGATGATGTCGGCTTAAGCGAGTTTGCAACGACCCCGGCGGTCGAGATGCCCTATGGACGCAAACGCGCGCTCGAAATCGCAACCACGCTGGCGCTCGATCCGGAAATGATGCTGCTCGACGAGCCGATGGCCGGCATGGGGCACGAAGACATCGACAAGATCGCCGCGCTGATCAAGCGCATCTCCGCGAAATACACCATCCTGATGGTCGAACATAATCTGAATGTCGTTGCCAACCTTTCCGACATCATCACCGTGTTGACGCGCGGCCACGTGCTCGCAGAAGGCAATTATGCCGACTTGTCCAGGGATGAGCGGGTCAAGGAAGCCTATCTGGGGGCGGGTCATGCCTGATTTGAAAATGGCCGATGCCGCCGCGACGAAGTCCGCGTCAATGTCCGGTTCAGGCCCCTCGGTGCTGGCGGTTGAGAATCTGGAGGCTTGGTACGGCGAGTCCCACATCCTTCATGGCATCAATTTCAATGTGAAGTCAGGCGAGGTCGTCACCTTGTTGGGACGCAACGGCGCCGGCAAGACGACAACGCTGAAATCGGTGATGGGGATTATCGGCAAGCGCACCGGCTCGATCCGCTTCGACAATCGGGAGATCTCGCGCGCGTCATCGGACCGGATTGCGCGTCTGGGCGTCGCCTTCTGCCCCGAGGAGCGCGGGATTTTCGCCAGCCTCGACGTTCGCGAGAATCTGCTGTTGCCGCCAGTGGTGCGCAGCGGCGGCCTGTCGCTGGACCAGATCTTCGAGCTGTTTCCCAATCTGAAAGAACGTCTGAACAGCCAGGGCACCAAATTGTCCGGCGGCGAGCAGCAGATGCTGGCGATCGCGCGAATCCTGCGTACCGGCGCCCGGTTTCTGATGCTTGATGAGCCGACCGAAGGCCTCGCGCCCGTCATTATCCAGCAAATCGGGCACACCATCGCACGACTGAAGTCGGAAGGCTTTACCATCCTTCTGGTCGAACAGAATTTCCGGTTCGCGGCGACCGTTGCGGATCGCTACTACGTCGTCGAGCACGGCAAGATCATCGATGGTTTCGCCAATTCGGAATTGCAAGAAAATATGGACAAGCTCCATACCTATCTCGGCGTCTGAACACCGCCGCATCTTCAAGCGGATCCACGGAGAAAAAATATGAAGCATCGAATTTCAGCTCTCTTCCTCGGCACCGCGTTGGCGCTTGCCGTGAGCGGCAGTGTCTTTGCGCAGGACAAGAACATCAAAATCGGCGTACTTACCGATAATTCGGGGCTTTACTCCGACCTCGGCGGCGCCGGCTCTACGCTGGCAGCCCAGATAGCGATCGAGGATTCCGGGCTTTCGGCCAAGGGCTGGAAGATCGATTTGATTTCCGCCGACCATCAGAACAAGCCCGACATCGGCACTGCGATCGCCCGCCAATGGATCGATGTCGAGAAGGTCGACATCTTCATGGATGTGCTGAATTCCGGCGTTGCGTTGGCGGTCAACAATATCGTCAAAGAGAAAAATTCCATCTTGATCGACACCGGTGCGGCGACGTCGGATCTCACCAACGCCCAATGCTCGCCGAACACCATCCATTGGGTCTACGACACCTACATGCTTGCCAACAGCACCGGCCAGGCGCTGGTGAAAGCCGGTGGCGACACATGGTTCTTCCTGACGGCCGATTATGCCTTCGGTGCGGCGCTGGAGCGCGACACCACTGCCGTAGTGGTGAAGTCGGGCGGAAAGGTGCTCGGGACCGTCAAGCATCCCCTGAATTCGTCGGACTTCTCCTCGTTCCTGCTGCAGGCGCAAGCGTCGAAAGCCAAGATCATCGGCATGGCGAACGCCGGAGGCGATACCACCAACACGATCAAGCAGGCAGCGGAGTTTGGCATCGTCGCGCGCGGCCAGAAGCTCGCCGGCCTTCTGCTGTTCATTACCGATGTTCACTCACTCGGTTTGAACGTGGCTCAGGGCCTGAATTTCACGGAAACTTTCTACTGGGATCTGAATGACGGAACCCGGGCGTTCTCCAAGCGCTTTTCCGATCGCTCGAAAAACAAAGCGGAGCCATCGATGGTGCAGGCAGGCGTCTATTCCGGCCTCGTTCACTACTTCAAGGCGCTCGAAGCGATGGGCGGCAATCCGCATGATGGTATCAAGGTGGTCGACAAGATGAAGTCGATGCCGACGGACGATCCATTGTTCGGCAAGGGCTCGATCCGCGCCGATGGCCGCAAGATTCACCCGGCCTATCTATTCGAGGTCAAGAAGCCGTCCGAATCCAAGGGACCATGGGACTATTACAAGCTGGTCGGAACGACCCCGGGGGACCAGGCTTTCCGACCGCTTTCGGAAAGTGCCTGCCCGCTGGTAAAGAAGTGACAATGGTTGCCCGCCGGCTGGCGTCGGCGGGCCTTTCAACCGTTGACAACGGACAGGCGTCATAACGGGATTGAGCGCGAAAGATCGATCGATGCAAGCTCTCTACGCACAGCTTCTGGTGGGACTGATCAACGGCTCGTTCTATGCGTTGCTCAGTCTTGGGCTCGCCGTGATCTTCGGGATGCTCAACATCATTAATTTCGCGCATGGCGCGGTCTACATGATGGGCGCTTTCTGCGCGTATTTTCTGCTGAACCTTGCGGGCATTGGCTATTGGTACGCGCTGATCATCGCCCCGATCGCGGTCGGCATTTTCGGCATGATCCTCGAACGGACGATGCTGCAATGGCTTTCCGGCCTCGATCATCTCTACGGCCTGCTGTTGACGTTCGGAGTGGCGCTGATCATCCAGGGCGTGTTCCAGAACTATTTCGGCTCGTCCGGTCTGCCTTACGCGATCCCCGACTATCCGAAAATTGGGGACTTCCACGGATTGCAGGGCGGCATGAATCTCGGTTTCATGTTCCTGCCGATCTATCGCGGCTGGGTGGTTGTGTTCTCGCTGATCGTCTGTCTGGCTACCTGGTATCTGATCGAGCGGACCCGGCTCGGCGCCAATTTGCGCGCCGCCACTGAAAATCCGACGCTGGTACGCGCATTCGGCATCAATGTGCCGCGCATGATCACGCTGACCTACGGGCTCGGCGTCGGCCTTGCCGCGCTGGCCGGCGTACTGTCGGCGCCGATCAACCAGGTGCGGCCGCTGATGGGCGCCGATCTGATCATCGTGGTTTTCGCGGTGGTGGTGATCGGCGGCATGGGTTCCATCATGGGATCGATCATCACCGGCTTTGCGCTCGGCGTGATCGAGGGTTTGACAAAATACTTTTATCCCGAAGCCTCCAACACCGTGGTATTCGTCCTGATGGTGCTGGTGTTGCTGGTGAAGCCAACGGGATTGACCGGACGGGCGGCCTGACATGACAGCAACGACCGACGATGCGTTACCGGTAACCCCGCGCGCGATACGCGACGAGATGATCGCGTTCGCCGCGATGGCGGCGCTGCTCGCGATCGTGCCACTGACCGGCATCTATCCGTTTTTCGTGATGCAGGCGCTGTGTTTTGCGCTGCTCGCCTGCGCGTTCAACCTGCTGATCGGCTACGGCGGTTTGCTTTCGTTCGGCCATGCGATGTTCCTGGGGACCGCTGGTTACGTCACTGCCCATGCGCTGAAGGTCTGGGGGCTGTCGCCCGAGCTTGGAATAATGGTCGGCACGGCCGGCGCCGCGGCGCTCGGTGTCGTCACCGGGTTTGTTTCCATTCGCAGGCAGGGCATCTACTTCTCGATGATCACCCTGGCGCTGTCGCAACTGTTGTATTTCATCTATCTGCAGACGCCGTTCACCCATGGCGAAGACGGCATCCAGGGCATTCCGCAGGGGCATTTGTTCGGGGTTATCGATCTCTCGAAGCCGACCACGCTCTATTACGTCATCCTGGTCGGATTCCTCGCCGGATTCCTGCTGATCTATCGCACCATCAACTCGCCGTTCGGCGAGGTCCTGAAATCGATCCGCGAGAATGAGCCGCGGGCGATTTCGCTGGGCTACAAGACCGATCAATACAAGCTGCTGGCCTATATCCTCTCCGGAACGATCGCCGGCTTTGCCGGTTCGCTGAAAGTGTTTGTTGCGCAGAATGCCTCGCTCACCGACGTGCACTGGACGATGTCGGGCGAGATTGTGCTGATGACGCTGGTCGGCGGGCTCGGCACCGTGTTCGGCCCGGTGGTCGGGGCCTTCGTTATCATTGCCATGCAGCAATACTTGGCCGGATTCGGGCAGTGGGTGACGGTGATCCAGGGCATGATCTTCGTGGTCTGCGTGCTGACGTTCCGCCGCGGCGTGATCGGCGAGATCGCCCACTACTTCCGGCGATCCCTCTAAAAAAAGCCGATTTTCGCAACATTTCCGGGCATAAAGCGGTGGACGACCAGCTTCCGCCGGATGCGCTGGCTGGGCGCTTTGCCCGGAAAATGGTTTATGACAGTTGTGTGACAGGCCGTCCGACCGGCCGTTTCCCGCAATAGGGACTTTTCTAATGCTGCGTTGGTTTCGCGCCTTTCTCCCCAAGGAGGAGCGGTTTTTCGACTTGTTCGCCCGGCATGCCCAGACCGTCGTGCAGGGTGCGCTGGCGCTGCAGGACATGCTGCGCGGCGGCGAGGAGACCCCGGTATTTTGCCAGCGCGTCAATCAGTTTGAAAATGACGCCGACAACATTACCCGCGAGGTCCTCACCGCGGTGCGCCGGACCTTCATCACCCCGTTCGACCGCGGCGATATCAAGAACCT
>WNFW01002110.1_pt1 | contig 13554 bp, 11 predicted proteins | sample 5400131 | NCBI WGS metagenome assembly WNFW01 (sample SAMN13153362, study PRJNA577476) | soil metagenome | isolation source: 20 cm soil or saprolite under grassland replicate 1 | place: USA:California | collected 2016-06-15 | reverse complement strand
CTGAGCCTCATCGTTCCTGCTGGATTAACGCCAAAACTCGAAGTGTTGGCATGCTCTCTTGGGATCCCCACGTTGCCCGGCGTCACTATTCTACCACGCCCCGCTAACGTCGTTCCCGTCCAATCTGGCGATGTAACGATTGTGTGCCGGCGCGTTTCAATTCCGCCGAGCAAATGAAAAGCAAGCCGTAAAGCTGCGGAGCGTTTTCGTCGAACAAAGGAAGCAAACACTGGATCGAGAGATGTCTGCTAATCATATCAAAGTCAGACGGAGTTGATGGTTGAGTATCCCGCCTTCGGTAAAGCTAAATGGCCGGCTGCTTGCCGCGAAGGACATACTTCTGGACCTTGCCCGTCGCTGTTTTTGGCAGATCCTCGCTTCGAAAAAGCGATAACTACCCTCGCAGCCAAACAGTCGAACTAGCTAGGTATGTTGGTAAATTCAAACTGAATTTGTTGCCCATCCGAGGATACTACCAAATTAAATGTTTCCCCATAAAATGGATTTGGACCTATTTTTGTTGAAGCCACAACGATACATTCAGTTACCATCCCGTTAATTATGCTATCAAGCTCTAAATTAATTAGAGTTGTTGGTGTAAGCCACGATACGATCAATCCATTATCTACTGAAATATAGTTCGATATGTCTGTGTAAAATCTGTCATTATTTTTGAAGCATAAAAAAGATGCCGAACAACGACCAACACTGTGCTGATCATCGCCTTGCATATAAATATTTGCGATTCCTGCAAAATATTTTGAATCAGTCGTGGTATTATGAAGATCAGGAAAATGAGGATGAGGACGAGGATAAGGTGTAGGAGTCGGACGAGAAGGAGGAGGGATTGGCGTCGCAGGAATTTCAATAAGACTTCCTATAAATTCCCTTACCTTTAAGAAATAGGTCATTGGCTCCCCATTGGGGGTTGCAGGAAGGGCCTCAGCCCTCGCCTGCGTCGTAACCAGCGCGACCATCGGTACGACGGCGAGCGCAACCCCCGCCGTGGCAAAGGTCGTCAACATCTGCCGGCGCGTGAGCTTCGAGGACAGTGGGCGTGGGCGCGCTACCTCGGCCTCCAGCAAGTTGGCCTTGCCCAGTTCGTCCAGCGTCAGCCAGGTCAACTGTTCTGCCTGGGCGCGGGACACATTGAAGTTCTGCCGCAGCAGCTCCATCAACTGCTCGGGCGTGGTCTGGCCGTCACAATGCTGCCACACTAGGGCCGACGTCGTGTTCAAGGCATACGCTTGCTGCTGCTGATGGTCAAAAACGTGCAGCCCATCGCCGCCGGCTGCCGTGGCTACAGTTGCCCTTTTGCGTGGATTTTCCATATAAATCTCCTTCGTTCGTCAGTGAGAATAGCAGATATAAACCGGGATTTCCTATTGGACCAAGGTCTTATATGCAGAGCTGACGAAAACTGGCAAAGTTCCTGCGCGGAATTCTTTCTGCCGACAGAGACAGCTCATGCTACTCCTGTCCAATTTGAAAAACCAAACACGAAAGAGAGACATGAAATCTAAACTAATCCATTTTGGCTTGTCATTGGCGGCTGCGGTGGCGCTGACCGGTGCGGTCGGACAACAGAGTAGAGTACTCGGCGCAACTGATTCCGGTGGCCTCGATCGCACTGTTCTACCCATCAAGGAACCCACTTATCCTGAATCAACAGTGCTTGATGTCAGGGATGCAAAAGCACCACCGCGTTTCGAAGTGAAAGCGCCTGCAAAAGCGCCCAATGTTGTGATCGTCTTGCTTGACGATGTCGGTTTTGCTGCCTCCAGCGCTTTTGGCGGCCCCATCAATATGCCAACGCTTGATAAGCTGGCTGCAAGTGGTTTGCGTTACAACCGCTTTCACACAACTGCCCTTTGCTCACCCACACGCACTGCGTTGCTGACAGGTCGTAACCACCATGTGAACAATGCAGGAGCTATTATGGAATTGGCCACTGCCTTTCCCGGCAATACAGGTATCCGTCCCAACAGCGTAGCGCCACTGGCCGAAATGCTCCGCCAGAACGGTTATAGCACTGCAGCCTTCGGGAAATATCACGAAACACCACCCTGGGAAGTTTCAGTTTCAGGTCCCTATGATCGCTGGCCCACCCATTCCGGCTTTGACAAATTCTATGGTTTTATTGGTGGTGAAACCAATCAATGGTCTCCTTCTATTTTCGATGGTGTCGCGAGGATCGAAGCGCCTCATGACCCTAAATATCATTTTACGACCGACATTACCAACCAGGCAGTTAATTGGATACGGGCACAACAATCACTTACTCCCGATAGGCCGTTCTATGTTTACTTTGCACCTGGCGCCTGCCATGCACCGCATCATGTTCCTAAGGAGTGGGCTAACAAATACAAAGGCAAGTTCAATGAGGGTTGGGATAAGCTGCGAGAAGAGATAATCGCGAAGCAAAAGCAAATGGAAGTGATTCCACAGGATGCACAGCTAACACCGCGTCCAAAGGAAATTCCGGCATGGGATACTATGAATGCTGACCAGAAAAGGCTTTTGGCGCGACAGATGGAAGTCTTCGCCGGCTTTGCAGAGCAAACCGACTATGAAGTCGGCAGATTGGTTCAATCACTAAGCGATATAGGCGAACTGGATAACACTCTCTTCATTTACATTGTAGGCGATAACGGATCGAGCGCGGAAGGGGGACCTGAAGGGTCTTACAATGAGATGATGGCATTGAACGGCATTATCGGCACTGCTTCGCAAATGATGAATCATATAGATGACTGGGGAAGCCCAAACACTTTCCCGCACTATGCCATTGGCTGGGCGCATGCTCTGGATACTCCTTTCCAATGGACCAAGCAGGTTGCTTCTCATTGGGGTGGCACCCGTAACGGGATGGTCATGCATTGGCCCGACCGAATCAAAGCCAAAGGGGAGATCCGGTCGCAGTTTAGTCACGTTGTGGATATTGCTCCCACAATATTGGAAGCGGCCGGTTTGCCCTTTCCAAAGATAGTGAATGGAACCGAGCAGCTTCCTTTCGATGGACCTTCGATGGTTTATACTTTTGATGATCCAAAAGCCAAAGACCGGCATACGACCCAATACTTTGAGATGTTTGGTAACCGTGCCATTTACCACGATGGCTGGGTAGCTTGCACACGGCATTCCATCCCCTGGCTAATGGCACAACTGCCACCATTAAAGGATGATGTTTGGGAGTTGTATAACGTTGATGAAGATTTTAGCGAGGCGAACAATCTCGCGACAAAGAACCCTGAGAAACTCAAGGAAATGCAGGATGTCTTCATGAAAGTAGCGGGACAATATCATGTGCTGCCGATTGACGACCGCAGGGCGGAACGATTCGATGCTGCCATTGCAGGGAGACCTGACCTGATCGGCAAACGCACTTCGCTGACGCTTTATCCGGGTATGATCGGCATAATGGAAAATGCGTTTATCAACATAAAGAACCGCTCTTTTAGTATAACAACCGATGTCGAATTGCCGAATGGCAATGCGGATTGCGTCATCATTTGCCAGGCCGGCCGCTTTGGCGGATGGACGCTTTATATGAAAGCCGGCAAGCTTCATCATGAGTATAACTATTTCGGACTGGAACACACTAACATCGCCTCGTCCGAACCCGTTGCTGCCGGTAAACATGCGATCAAATACGAGTTTGTATTTGACGGTGGCAAGCCGGGAGCCGGTGGTCAATCCATCTTGTCCGTAGACGGACAGAAAGTCGCTCAAGGCAAAATACCAAAAACTGAACCATACGCGTATTCAGGTGATGAAGGAGTTGATGTAGGGATCGATAACGAAACACCGGTCTCGAATGATTACAAAGAAAGGGACAACAAGTTTACCGGAACGATTAAGAAGATTACGGTTGATGTGAAGCCTTTTAACCTCAGCGCCAAAGATAAAAAGGAGATTGGAGACGAAGGAGACATGGAACAAATCGCTGAGGATTAATTATGGTAAGTAGAGCTTCTATGCTTTCGTGGGTGTTATCTAATATACGTGGGCTCGTTGTCGCTTGCCTTTGTATCTATGCTGCCATCGCTCATGCGGAGACGCCCGCGTCGTCAACGTTCGCTCCGACGATTCCGAACAAAACGTCTGTGCCAAGCCCCGCGCCGGAAGGCATGGTTTGGATTCCTGGTGGCGAATTTTCGATGGGCGCCGCCATAAGCGGGCAGGGGAGCCATGAGATGCCGATGGCCTCGAATGACTCCGGACCGGTGCATCGCGTTCGAGTGGATGGATTCTGGATGGATGCAACGGCAGTGACAAACGAGCAGTTCGAGAAATTCGTTAAAGCAACCGGTTACATCACCATCGCGGAGCGCACGCCGACCAAAGAAGAGTTTCCCACTGCGCCTGCCGAAAATCTGGTTGCAGGCTCGGTTGTCTTCGCGCCTCCTAATCACGAAGTCGCGCTCAACGATCATTATCAATGGTGGAGTTACGTGAAAGGCGCGAACTGGCGCCATCCACAAGGGCCGCAGAGCGATATCAAGGGCAAAGAAAAATATCCCGTCGTTCAGATCGCTTACCCCGACGCGGAAGCTTATGCGAGATGGGCGGGCAAACGTCTGCCGACCGAAGCGGAGTTTGAGTTTGCTGCGCGCGGCGGGTTATCAGGAAAAACATACGTGTGGGGCGACGAATTTCGTCCTAACAGCAAATGGATGGCCAACACATGGCAGGGAAAATTTCCGGTAAAAGATGCGGGCGGGGACGGTTACGCAGGCATCGCGCCGGTGAAATCGTTTCCACCGAATGGCTACAGTCTGTACGACATGGCTGGCAACGTCTGGGAATGGTGCAGCGATTGGTATCGTGCTGATTATTACAGGATCCTGGCCGACAAAGGCGGAGTCGCGAGCAATCCGCAAGGCCCCGATTCACCGCTCGATCCTTCTGAGCCTAACGAGAAAAAGCGCGTGCATCGCGGCGGCTCATTTCTTTGCAACGAGCAGTACTGCTCACGCTACATCGTGGGCACACGCGGCAAGGGCGAAGTCAACACCGGCACGAATCATCTCGGGTTTCGCTGCGTGAAATCGGCGAAGAACGATGACAAGCGAACAGTTCAAGGCGAGTAGGTCTGCGATTCGTCTTGAAGCCCGGGGCGAGTTTTTTGTACTTGATCATTCTGGTACGGTCAGTTTAAAACTGACTTGATCTCCCTCTTCACACCAAACACTAACCTTTAAACTAATATGATCCGGGCCAAATTCTTTGCAGTTATGTCTATGGCCTGCATTTCCTTTGCGGCTTCGTGTTTGAACGCAGCTACGATTCCCGCTGGAACAATACTCATGGTGCGGACGGTCAATTCCATTTCCTCAAACGATCCAGTGGGTAGAACCTTCGCGGCACAGGTCGATCAGGACGTCGATGTTAAGGGAAAGGTGCTATTGAAAGCTGGAACAAAAGCGTTCGGAAAGATTAAGTCGTCTCGCGCTAATCCGCGCAGGTCCGAACCACTGAGTCTTCAGCTTACGTCGATCTCGGTAAATGGACGCAGTGTTGCGGTAAAGACGAATAGCGTCCAACCGGGAACCCCACAGAGAATGGCACAGCAGGCACGGCATGGATTCACCGCCGGCACATTGGTGGTTACCCCGGGAACCAAGATGCAATTCCAACTTGCGCAAGCAGTCACGTTGTAAGAAACCGCCGCAACTTTTCTGCGGTTCCGATCAACGCTGCAACGCTACATGTCAGGCGCTCACCGAAAGTAACTCACCCGCCACGGAACGAATCACCGATGATGTGCTCGCGGGTAAGATCATCGCGACATTGTGGTTCGTCTTTTTGTCGGTTTGTTTTCCTCATGCGTTGCAATGCTTTCATCCGATTCCGGTTTGTTATTCTTATGTTAATTGCCGCACGCGCGTCGCCGGGCGCGGAACCGGCGCGAGTCGATTCCGAGACTGCCGCTGCGGAGCAATTGAAAGCGTTAAACGATCGGACGATCATCACGTCTCGCATATTCTTGGACACAGAGTGGGACCAATTCAAGGAGGGCGCCGAAAAGGCCACTTGGACGCTGGGAGGATTATGGGGATGGCGCGCTCGCGATCAGCAGGACTGGGCTGTGCGGCTTAAGGTGCCGTTCGTTTATCATCGGAGCGATGAAGCATCTGGCCACGCCGATACAGGCGGGATAGGTGACATTGAGGTTGGCACAGGCACCGCTTTTCGGCTTAGCGACAGATGGCGCACGGGCGGTGGCATCGAGTTGCATGCCGACACTGCTTCGAACCCAGCCCTCGGTGATAGCATGTGGCGCCTGAAGCCGTTCTGGGGTGTGGCGCGCGATGTCACGGAGTGGCTCACACTTACGTTCAATGCCGAATACAACTATTCCATCGCCGAAGAACACAATGCGCCGCCGCAGCGCTACATGGAGCTGTCCTTACCTGCCAGCTTCATCCTTCCGCACGACTGGTCGATCGGTACGAATTACAAAGCAAAGGTTGATTTTGAGAATGGTGACCGCTGGACTTATACCGTAGACATAGGTGTGGCCAAACGCCTTTCAAATTTGCCGGTCGTCCTCAGCGCCCTGTTGGAAAAGCCGTTGAATGGCGGCAACAAGAAGTTTCAGGTGAACTTCACGATGACTTATTACTTTGAGCGATAGCCCTCGCCGAAATAAGTCGATTACTGGCCGATTCCGACCGCCGCCTCCCGCTCTAACTGCGCGTGCAATAAGGAGTTTGGGCTTGCGACGTTCCCAAAAAGCGCTTGACTTAATGACACGAAATTACGTAAAACCGTCTCATTACGTCACCGGGCGTTTGAACGCATCTTCGGCCGGGCTGACGAGGCCCGAAGCACTGGACGTACGCTAGAACGGCCGCTTAAGGCGATCGCCAGCTCCGACTGGGAACTCGGAATCTCGATGATTGAAATGAACGCCACAAAACTTTCAGTGCGGGTAGTGCTAGTGGCCATCGTGTTGTTCGGCGCGATCTGCCAGGCCCGGGCTGCCGACGATCCGCTTCCATCGTGGAACGACACGGCTTCGAAGAAAGCCATCGTCGCTTTTGTTGAGAAGGTAACAAAGGCGGGCTCGCCCGACTTCGTTAAGCCTGAAGAGCGCATTGCGACTTTCGACAACGACGGGACGCTCTGGGCCGAGCAGCCGATCTATTTCCAATTCGCCTTCGCCATTGACCGGGTAAAGGCGCTCGCCCCGCGGCATCCGGAATGGAAAAAGCAGCAACCCTTCGCAGCTGTGCTTTCGGGCGATAAGAAGGCGCTGCTCGCTTCGGGTCAAAAGGGCCTCATGCAAATCATGGCGGTGAGCCATAGCGGGATGAGCACCGAGGAATTTGCCAGGATCGTCGCTCAATGGTTCGCGACAGCCCGCCATCCGCGGTTCAACCGGCCCTACACAGATCTCGTTTATCAACCCATGCTGGAACTGCTGGCCTATCTACGTGCCAACGGCTTCAAGACCTTCATCGTTTCGGGCGGCGGCGTGGAGTTTATGCGAGTCTTCACCAACAACAGCTATGGCATTCCGCCTGAGCAAATCGTGGGCTCCTCAGCCGTTACCAGATATCAGTTCGCCGCTGATGGAAAACCTGAGCTCCTACGCGAGGCGAAGCTTTTGTTCATCGATGACGGGCCGGGCAAAGCGGAAGGGATCAACACGTTCATCGGCCGCCGACCCATCTTCGCCTTTGGCAATTCTGATGGCGACAAGCAGATGCTCGAATGGACGGCTGCGGGAAACGGCCCACGTTTTATGGGTCTCGTTCATCACACAGACGCCGAACGCGAATGGGCTTACGACCGCAAGTCGGATGTCGGCAGACTCGACAAGGCGCTCGATGAAGCCGACGCCAAAGGCTGGACCATCGTCAGCATGAAGGACGACTGGGCCACGATTTTTCCACCGACAATTAATAACCAATCCCCCAGCGACCAATAGCAAATAGCAAACAAATCCTATGAAACTAAAACCAATCCTGATTCTGCTCACTCTACTCGCAGGTATTCTTGTCTTGCCGACTGCAGTCCTCGCGCAGGCGAAGAAGCCAAACATCCTCATCCTCTGGGGAGACGACATCGGTTACTGGAACGTCAGCGTCTACAACCAGGGCATGATGGGCTACAAGACGCCGAACATCGATCGCATCGCCAAGGAAGGCGCGCTCTTCACCGATTGGTATGGCCAGCAAAGCTGCACCGCCGGTCGGGCGGGGGCGAAACAAGGATTGCAGGCGCGTGATGTGACGATCGCACAGTTACTCAAGGCGCAGGGCTATGCCACCGCGCAATTTGGCAAAAACCACCTTGGCGATGCCGATGAAACGCTGCCCACCGTGCACGGCTTCGACGAGTTCTTCGGCAATCTCTACCACCTCAACGCCGAGGAGTAGCCGGAGCGGCGGACGTATCCGCAGGATCCGAAATTCAAGGAGATGTTCGGCCCGCGCGGCGTGCTCCGCTGTAAGGCTACCGACAAGGATGATTCCACCGAGCAACCGCGCTGGGGCCGCGTAGGCAAGCAGACCATTGAGGACTCCGGCCCGTTGACCAGAAAACGCATGGAGACGATCGACGACGAAACTTCCGATGCTGCGGTCGATTTCATCAAGCGACAAGCCCAGGCCAACAAGCCTTTCTTTTGTTGGATGAACACCACGCGCATGCACGCCTTCACGCACGTGAAGGCGGAGCATCGCAACAAGCCCGGTTTCACTTCGCGTACCGAATACAACGACGGCATGATCGAGCACGACGCTGTCGTCGGCAAGATCCTCAAGGCTCTGGATGACGCTGGCATCGCTGACAACACCATCGTCCTCTACACCACTGACAACGGTCCGCACAAAAACAGTTGGCCCGACGGCGGCATCTCGCCGTTCCGCAACGAGAAAGCCACCAACTGGGAAGGCGCGTTCCGTGTTCCATGCATGATCCGCTGGCCGGGCCACATCAAGCCCAGTTCGGTCGCCAACGAGATCGTCAGCGGTCACGACTGGTTCCCGACGCTCGTCGCTGCGACCGGAGATGCCAATGTGAAGGACAAACTCCTCAAGGGCATGGACGTCGGCGGCAAGATCTACAAGGTCCACATCGACGGCTACAACCAGCTTCCCTATCTGACCGGCCAGGTCGAGAAAAGCCCGCGGCGCGGGTTCTTCTACTTCAACGACGACGGCGACATCGTCGCCGTGCGGGTCGAGAATTGGAAAATCGTCTTCCTGGAACAGCGTGTCCCCGGCACGCTCGCCGTGTGGGGCGAGCCGTTCACGCCGCTGCGGCTCCCGAAGATGTACGACCTGCACGCCGACCCCTACGAGCAGGCCGACATCACCTCCAACACCTACTACGGTTGGGAACTGGAGCAGGGCTACATCCTGCTCGCGGGCAGCACGCTGACCGGCGAGTTCCTCAAGACGTTCAAGGACTTCCCTCCAAGCCAACGCCCAGCGACCTTCACGATCGACCAAGCAATGGAAAAGTTGAAGCAGACGATGGGCAGCCAATAAGTCAAAACCTAACCTAACTAGAAGTAGGAACATGAAAGGAAACCGGATATGAAAATTAGGTTCACAAAACTAAAGGTGGCTTTAACTCTCGCGGTACTCGCCGCGCCAATGCTTCCTGCGGGGTCCATGTGCGCCGCTGAAACCCCTGCACCGACTCCTTCGCCCGGCACGCCAAATGTGTTACCGCGTCCGGACTTTCACTTCCCCGGGAATGTCGGTCGAACTTACCTAGACTCCGATCCGCCGCAGTTTCCGCAGCCGGTGCAGGCACCGAAAGGCGCGCCTAACGTGTTACTGATCCTGCTAGACGACGCGGGCTTCGGACAATTCAGCACGTTCGGCGGCGGCGTGCCGTCACCGACAATGGACCGACTCGCGGCTGAAGGTCTGCGTTTCAATCGTTTTCACACTACCGCGCTCTGCAGCCCCACTCGCGCCGCGCTGATCACTGGCCGCAATCATCACTCTGCCGCCTTCGCCGGCATCACCGAGGTAGCGACGGGATATGACGGTTACACTGCAATCCTACCGAGAAGCTGCGGCACGATCGGTGAAGTCCTACGCCAGAACGGATACATGACTGCATGGATCGGCAAGAATCATAACACGCCCACTTGGGAACTAAGCGCCGTAGGTCCTTTCGATCGCTGGGCCAATGGTCTGGGGTTCGATTACTTCTACGGCTTCAATGGCGGAGACATGAACCAGTTCCAGCCGGTTCTGTACGAGAATCATAATCTAGTCCCGGCTCCCACGGATCCTAACTACCATCTCTCGGCCGACGTCGCCGATCACGCCATTGCCTGGATGCGGAACGTCAAGAGTATCGCACCCGATCGCCCGTTTTTTCTTTATGTCGCACCTGCCGCCACACATGCTCCACATCAGGTTCCGGCGGATTGGATCGCAAAGTTCAAGGGCAAGTTCGACATGGGCTGGGATAAGTACCGGGAGGAAACACTGGCCCGGCAAAAGAAGCTGGGAGTGGTCCCTCCAGATACGATACTGACGGAACGCTCAGCGGGATTGCCCGCCTGGGACTCACTCAACGCCAATCAAAAGCACCTTTACGCGCGTATGATGGAAGTGTTCGCCGCCTACGGCGCGCATGTGGATTATCACATGGGGCGGATAATCGATGCAGTGAAACAGCTGCCCGACGCGGACAACACGCTCATTATCTATATTGCCGGCGACAACGGCGCCAGCGCCGAAGGGGGGTTGGAAGGATCACTGAGCGAGAACATGTTTTTCAACGGGTTCTCGGAAAAGTGGCAGGACAACATCAAGGTCATCGACGAACTGGGCGGGCCGAAGCACTTCAACCATTTTCCGGCGGCGTGGGCCCACGCCATGGATACGCCGTTCCAATGGACGAAGCAGGTTGCCAGTCATTTCGGCGGCACCCGCAATCCGATGATCATTTCCTGGCCAACACGGATCAAAGACAAGGGTGGGCTGCGCAGTCAGTTCACGCATACCATCGACATCGTTCCTACTCTTTACGAGCTCATAGGCATTACACCTCCCGAGGAACTCAATGGCGTACACCAAAAGCCGATCGAAGGGACCAGCTTCGCTTACACGTTTGATGACGCCAAAGCGAAGGATCGGCATACCACGCAGTACTTCGAGATGGGTGTCAACCGCGGTATCTACCAAGATGAATGGATGGCTTCGGCGCTGTCCTTCCAACCGTGGCAGGCGGTCCGCGAAGGCTTCGACCCGGACAAGCAAAAGTGGGAACTTTACAAGGTCGACAAGGACTTTTCGCAAGCAAACGACCTTGCGGCGCAAAACCCCGACAAGCTGCGTCAACTCGAGGACCTCTGGTGGGTGCAAGCGGCCAAGTACAATGTGTTACCGCTCGACTGGCGGGCGGGAGAGCGGATGAATGCCGAGCTGATGGGCCGCCCGAGCCTGATCGGAAAACGCAAGAGCATGACTTATTACCCGGGAACCGTCGGCGTGCCCGATGCCGCTGCTCCTCCAATGCTGAACAAATCTTGGACGATCACCGCCGACATTGAAGTGCCCGACGGTGCAGCAAACGGGATGATCATCACGCACGGTGGCATCGAAGGCGGCTACGGCCTCTACCTACGCGAGGGCAAACCGATATTTGTTTACAACTACCTCGGCGTCGAGCGCCCAACATTCACTTCAAAGGACGCTTTGCCGACAGGAAAGACCAGGCTAGTCGTCGATTTCAAGTACGACGGTGGCGGAATGGGAAAAGGCGGCGCGATAACGATGATCGTCAACGGCAGCAAAATCGCCGAAGGAAGATTGAAAAAGACCGTTCCCAATAAATTTTCGATTTGCGAAGGACTCGACATCGGCATGGACGTCGGCTCGCCGGTTGACTTCACCTATACGCCGCCCTTCGCATTCACCGGGAAGATTGAAAAGGTGACGATTGATCTGAAATAGGGGCCAAAAAGGAAACAAGCATGAAAGCTAAGCTCGCTATCTACTCGTTAGGTGTCGCGGTAATTGCAGTTACTGCGATGCAAGCGCAGTCACCTTCGCCATTTAGGTCGGGTAATGCCATTCTTGTTACTGCCGACAACTTTACTCGCGCCGAGACCGACACTTACTTTGCCAATATCGTCAAGGAGGCTGGTGGCCCGGGCAAATTCTTTCATCGCCGCGAACTCGAGCCGATCGACAAGCAAATTGTCATTCGCGGTAACCGCGACACGTTGTATTCGGCCGCAATCTTTGATCTCGATGCCGGTCCAGTGACGATCACCCTGCCGGATGCGGGCAAGCGTTTCATGTCGATGATCGTAATCGATGAGGACCAATATACGCCCGCGGTTTTTTACGGCGCCGGCAGCCACACATTCACCAAAGAGCAGATCGGAACGCGTTACCTGATGCTGGCTCTACGCACGTTCGTCGATCCGAATGATCCCGAGGACTTGAAGAAAGTCCATGCCTTGCAGGATGCCGTGAAAATCTCTCAGCAAAGTTCCGGCACCGTTACAATTCCCAATTGGGATCCAGTTAGCCACAAGAAGGTCCGCGACGCTCTTCTGGTGCTTTATGCGACGCTGCCCGATATGAATCGGATGTTCGGCACCAAGGAGCAGGTTGACCCGGTGCGTCGCCTGATTGGAAGCGCGGGGGGCTGGGGCGGAAACCCCGACACTGAAGCCCAGTATCTCAACGTTACCCCGACCAAAAACGACGGGAAAACCGTCTATAAGCTCACCGTTCCCCGCAACGTCCCAGTCGATGGTTTCTGGTCTGTCACCGTGTATGACGCCGAAGGCCGATTTCGGAAGAACGAGTACGATGCCTACTCGGTAAATAATCTGACGGCTAAGAAGAGCGCCGACGGTTCAGTGGTTGTCCAGTTCGGCGGGTGCGACGGTAAGACTCCCAACTGTCTTCCGACCGTGCAGGGCTGGAATTACATGGTGCGTCTCTATCGCCCGCGCAAACAAATCCTCGACGGAACCTGGAAGTTCTCGGACGCGCAACCTCAATGATATATTTTCCAAGATGAAGTAACTCAGAAAGAAAACCCAAAGGAGCAATGAAGCTTCCACCTGATATTCAGTTTCACGAAGACATTCGGCTGCTCGTCTATAGACCCCACGGCTTGGTCGACGAGGCGACGGTTAACAAAATTATATCTGTCATTGGCGAACTCGAAGCCACGTTAAAGGAACCTTTTAATCGATTCTCCGACACAGTGGCAGCCGACGCGGTTGATCTTAACTTCGATTACATCATTCGCGTTTCTCTTTATCGGCGTCTGACCTACGCAGGTCGTCCACCGGTGAAGTCAGCCATTCTCGCTACCAATGCTACAGCTATTCACTATGCTCGGCTGCATGCATTACTGACTCAAGGTTCTCCAATCAAAGTCCGCGTATTCCAAGACCGCAAGGAAGCCGCGCAATGGCTCGCTGTCCCGATCGAACGATTAGAAATGAGTTCCAACTCCAGGGAAACATGAAACTAGCAACAATCAAACATGAGCAGAAATTAACAGAAGTTAACGAAGAAAACCAAGGAGGAAAGGAGGTCCTAC
>WNFW01004486.1_pt1 | contig 13557 bp, 7 predicted proteins | sample 5400131 | NCBI WGS metagenome assembly WNFW01 (sample SAMN13153362, study PRJNA577476) | soil metagenome | isolation source: 20 cm soil or saprolite under grassland replicate 1 | place: USA:California | collected 2016-06-15 | reverse complement strand
GCCCGCCATACTGCGCGTGTGTTGCGGCTATGTCAGATGAGAGGCGCAGCGACGTCATGTTCGATTGTACAAAGCGAAAAATTGCCAGCGCCATCATTCCGAGGATCGCCACCGCCAGCATGATCTCGAGCAACGTAAATGCACGTGGCTGAATCTTTCGATGGTAGGGCGCGACCGCGGGGCACCCCGGGCTAAGCAAACCCGTCGCGTCCAGCATCACCTAGGATGGTATTGTCGGGTTCAGTCAGTTCGATGAGGACGCTTTTCTGGATCACCTTTACCACTCCATTAACACTGTCGACCTTGAATTCCTTGGCAGCGTCCGGCACCCCTTGCGCAACCTGAATCTCCGCCATTTGATTCGATAATATCTGACGGACCACGTCTTCTTCCGCGCTGATCGCGCTCGCATTGAGACAATTCTCGACTGCGCGCCCCAGCGCCACGACACCAATGGCGAAAATCGCAAGCCCAAGGAGGACCTCGTAGAGGGCGAAAGCCTTCCGTATCTTTCTGGAGTCACCTCGTCGCATAACTTGTAATCTCGGGTTGCGCCGTGAGCGGCGAGTAACTCGCCGTCCATGAACCAGCAGGGCCTTTGAACTGGACGATTGCCGGTTCGCAGGATCCCGAAGGCCAGAAAATCCATTCAGCCGGATATTTTTCCATCAATGCCGCTGGCAATGAGAGTTTCAGGGCGTTGCCCTTGTTGGGGCGAAATTCCGCGGTTGTTTTGGCTTCCTCACCTTCTGCAAAAGCTTCAGGCCGCACCACGACATTGTTTTTGCGCCAAACGATCAGGTAGGGACGACGCTCGGCCACACTTCGCTCCTGCGCCTGGCGTACAAGATTGTTGAACCCATCCAGGGATTGCTTCAGTCGCCTGTTTGCGATCACGCCGCTAAAGCTCGGCACTGCCAACACAAGCAGTAATAGCAGTATGAAGATGGCGAGAGCCATCTCGATCAATGTAAAACCCCGGAACCGGTGCACCGGCGAAAATTACTCGTTTCACCGCTAATCACAACACGGCCAGCGAGGATCACGAGATTACAGGACCGCAACCAGCCGCTAAAAAAGAGCAATCAATCAGCAGCAGCCGCGATGGCGATGTGATAGAGTTTACCCCAAAATGAGGCCAGCTTTGCGCATCGGCATAATCGGAGCTGCGCTTTGCGTGCTCGCAATGCTTGCGTGGCAGGGAATTACTGCACACGGCGCGCCTGATCCCACACGGCCCAACACTAGCGCGACGGTGGCGTTTCTGGATATTGGGATTCTTGTCTTCCGCGAGGGATTGGAATGCATTCTGGTACTGGCCGCCATCACAGCCAGCATGACCGGCGCCAAACGCGGCCATCGTCGGCCAGTTGCGCTTGGCGCGGGCTTGGCGTTTATCGCGACCTTGATCACCTGGCTGATCGCCGTGCGCATCGTCGGTTCACTCAGTGACAATATGTCGGCACTCGATTTGCAAGCCGCCACCGGCTTGCTAGCAGTCGTCGTCCTGCTTGTGATCATGAACTGGTTCTTCCATAAAATTTATTGGGGCGGTTGGATTCGCGTCCACAATCGCCGCCGCAAAGCGTTACTCGAAAATGCGCGGGCCGCCGAAATCTCACAGCGACGTCTTTGGTGTGGATTGGTCCTGCTCGGATTCACCTCCTTATACCGGGAAGGATTTGAAGTGGTACTTTTCTTACAAAGTTACCATCTAAGGCTGGGTGGAAGCGTGGTGCTGAAAGGCACATTACTAGGTATTGTTCTTACGGCAATGGTGGCCGTGCTTACATTTGTTCTCCAGCAGCGTCTGCCATATCGCAAAATGTTAATCACTACAGGCGTCCTTCTCGGAGTCGTGTTGCTCGTAATGGTAGGCGAACAAGCGCAGGAAATGCAGCTCGCACACTGGATTTCCACTACTGAAATCAGTTCTTTAAAAAACTATATGCCACCGTGGATTGGACTCTGGTTTGCGGTATTCCCGACAGTCGAAACGCTCGTCGCGCAATTTATCGCAGCGGTGTTGGTGATTGGCTCGTATTACGCCGCGCGGCATTTAGGCGGCGCACCTCCACAAAGCGGCGAACAACCACTCGAGGAAGCACAGACGGAAGCCAAGCCTACAATCGTGGAAAGTTTGCAACCGGCTGCGTGAAGCGCACGCTGTGCGTGCACAATAGGAATTCTGGGGAGCGCAGGCAGCTTGCCTGCAGTCGTCGGCAGCTTGCCGACGACACTGTTTTCTGCAAACTGCCACAATCACAGTTGATCGCCCGTGCATCCCAGAAATACAAATCGATCTGATTCTATTGAGGAATCCCATAGTGATTCAGATGAGCGCCGTTAGGCGCGTCATGTTTGTAAAAAGTCAATTCCCCAAGACGCCAAGCTCCGTTAGGAGCGGCATAAAAAGCCGCAAACCAGTTCTTTTCATGCGGCTCCTCCAGAGCTTGGACCATTTAAAGGCTGCTTTCTATACAGGTCTCGCGCCTAACGACGCTCTTGACGGACAGCGCGATCATCCTTTCAACAAAACGAATTAGTCCCAAGGCTTCATACATTCTAGTTGAACCAAGTCGCTAGCTTTTCACTTTAGGCGGATGATTGCGCCGAGTTACCGTTGTGTTTGGCTGTTTCAAATCATTTTCACCGTTTCTGTATTTCTCTTACCACCTTTTCTTCGCTCCGCTCCATTCCCTAGTCCAACGCCGCCCACAGGCATTAATGAAAAGTTGTTTAATGGAATGCAATGGAGGCAGATCGGTCCGTTCCGCGGCGGTCGCGTGCTCGCAGTCGAGGGTGTAGTCGGCGAACCAGACACATATTACTTTGGCGCAGTTGCGGGTGGAGTCTGGAAAACGATCGATGGCGGCGCAAACTGGACGCCGCTTTTCGACAAGCAATCCATCTCATCGATTGGGGCAATCGCCGTGGCGCCATCTGATCACAACGTGATCTACGCTGGCACCGGCGAAGCGGCCATCCGCGGCAACACCACTTATGGCACCGGAGTTTTCAAATCAGTCGATGGTGGCAAAACGTGGGAGAACATTGGGTTAAAAGACAGCCGTCAAATCGGGGCACTGATCGTCGATCCAAGAAATGAGAACGTCGTCCTGGTGGCAGCGCTCGGCCACGCGTTTGGTCCAAGCCAAGAACGCGGAATTTTCCGGACGGCCGACGGCGGAAAAACGTGGACGAAAGTTCTGTCCAAAGACGAGAACACCGGCGGGATCGATGTTGTCTTTGATCCGCATAACCCGAACATCGTCTTCGCATCGCTTTGGCAGGCGCGCCGACAGCCGTGGTTTTTCTCCAGCGGCGGCCCAGGCAGCGGATTTTATCGATCGGAAGATAATGGCGTCACGTGGAAACATCTCGAGCGTAACGGCCTTCCCGAAGGAATCCTTGGTAAGATCGGCATCGCCGTTTCTGGTGCGGATTCCAACCGCGTTTATGCAATCATCGAGGCGAAGGAAGGCGGGCTTTACCGCTCCGATGACGCCGGCCAGCATTGGACGCGTGTAAACGACGATGGTCGATTTCGGCAGCGCGCCTGGTACTTCAGCAAAGTCTATGCTGACCCAAAATCAGCAGACACAGTTTACCTCTTGAACACGGGACTTTTTCGCTCGGTTGATGGAGGGAAAACGTTCAATCTTTTACCCGCGCGTCATGGCGATCATCACGGACTCTGGATCGATCCGCACAATCCGAATCGGGTCGCGAACGCAAATGATGGTGGCGCGAGCATCTCACTCGACGGCGGCAAAACGTGGACAACGCAAAATAACCAGCCAACCGCGCAGTTTTACCACGTCGCGGTGGACAAGGCGTACCCTTACCACATCTATGGTGCGCAACAGGACAACTCAAATCTTGGCATCGCCAGCCGCACGGATTGGGGAGCAATCGGCCCGGCGGATTGGTTTGTAGCTGGCGGTGGCGAATGCGGCTTCGTTGTGCCCGATCCGCGCGACTGGCACATCATTTATTCAAACGAAGAAGATCGCATCCATCGTTACGACAAGACCAAAGAAGAAGTACAGGACATAAGCGTCCTGCCCTTGGACAATTCCGGACACGGCGCGGCCGATGTTATCCATCGTTTTCAATGGGTGACGCCGCTCACTCTTTCGCCCCACGATCCGGATGTCCTCTACACAGCCGCGGAATGCATTTTCAAATCCAGCGATCACGGGCAGAGCTGGACGCAGATCAGTGGTGATCTGACGCGCAACGATAAATCCAAACAACAGCCAAGCGGAGGGCCGCTGACCAATGACATCACTTCGGTTGAATATTACGATACGGTTTTTGCACTCGTTGAGTCACCCGTAAATAAAGGTACGCTCTGGGCCGGCACGGATGACGGACTGATCCACGTCACGAGTGATGACGGCCAGCATTGGTCGAACGTCACGCCGAAAATGCCCGAGTGGAGCACGATAGATCTCATCGATGCGTCTCCACACGACGGCAACACTGCGTACGTCGCGGTGGATCGCCATAAACTCGACGACTTCAAGCCGTACATTTTCAAAACGACCAATCTCGGCAAAACCTGGAGCGCAATTGTAACCGGCATTCCTGATGGCGCGTACGTCCACGCTGTGCGCGAAGATCCGAAAAAACGCGGGCTGCTTTACGCGGGCACCGAGCTCGGCGTTTTCGTTTCGCTCGATGACGGCGCGCATTGGCAGCCGCTCCAGTTGAATCTTCCGGTCTCACCCATTCACGACCTCGTAGTGAAAGACGATGATCTGGTCGGCGCAACGCACGGCCGTTCGTTTTGGGTGCTGGACGACATCACCCCGCTGCGGCAGATCAGCACACAACCTGCCCAGGCAGATGTGATTCTTTATCAACCGCAAACCGCATTGCGTCTGCATTATCCGGAAGAATTCGATAGACGCCAGCCCGTAGGCGAGAATCCGCCTGCCGGCGCGATCATTAATTATTATTTCAGGACCGCACCCAAAGAAGAGGTCTCGCTCGATATTCTGGATGCTTCAGGTAAAATCGTTAGACATCTTTCCAGCAAGGAGAAAAAAGAAGGCGAACAACCACCCGAGTGGCCGGATCGCGTCGAGCACCCAAAAACAATTCCTGCAAATGAAGGAATGAACCGGTTTGCATGGGACCTGCGCTACAACGATCCCACACAGATACCCGGCGCGTTTTACTCCGGCGTCGGTCCCAGAGGAACGCTTGCCTTGCCCGGCGATTATCAGGTGAAACTCACTGTGGGCGGCAAGTCACAGATTGCGCCGCTGCATTTGGCGATCGACCCGCGGACCAAAGGCTCAGAGGCCGCTCTGCAAAAGCAATTTACTTTGGCAACGCAGGTAAATGATTCCATGTCGCGATTGCATCAGGCCGTCAACGAAATCCGCGACCTTAAATCGCAGATCCAAGCGTTGCACAAACGCTTCGGTGACGATTCGCGGTTAAAACCAGCGTTTGCGGCAGCAGACGATCTCGATCACAAAATGTCAGACATCGAACAGAAACTCATTCAAGTGAACATGAAAGGCTCGGAAGGAAATCTCGCTTTCCCAAATATGCTGAACGAACGATTCGAAACGTTCAGCCACACAATTGAGGCCGGCGATAAGGAACCGACCAAACCGCAACTCGACATCTTCCAAACATTGAACACTCAGTTGGAAGACCAGTTCAAAAAATGGGCGCAGCTAAAAAATGAAGATGTGCCGAAAGTGAGCGAATTAATCAAGCAAGCCAACTTGCCAGCGCTCACCATTACTGAAAAGAAAAAGAGTGACTGGTGATCAGTGAATCGTGAATAGAATCGCGCCATTACATTCACGCATCATGTCAGACTGGTCTTAAAGATTGCGGACGCAATTTGTGGTAGGGCGCGACCGCCGGGCGCGCCGCATCGAATTTGTCAGTACGTGAAGAGTCGGACAATTAATTCATGACTAAGATCGACAAAGCAGTAGTGCTGGCAGCCGGGCGCGGCACGCGCATGCGCGAACTGACTGTCGATCTTCCCAAACCGATGATTGAAGTGCGCGGCAAACCGGTTTTGCAGCACATCGTCGAAGGATTGCGCGACGCGGGCATACGCGAGTTTCTTATCATCGTCGGTTACCGCGCCGACGCGGTACAGAATTTCTTCGGAGACGGCTCTCGTTATAAAATCGAAATGCAATATGCAACCCAAGTTGTACAGGACGGAACGGGCCGCGTTGTCGATCTTGCGCGTAATTTCGTTGAAAATTCCCCGTTCATCTTGAGCTATGGGGACATTTTGGTCGATCCGCTGAATTACAAAAGCATTGTCGATTTAGCGAGCGACGTCGAAGCAATCATCACTGTGAAGCGCGGTGAAGACGTAACAAAAGGGGGCGCCGTTTTTCTGAACGATCGGATGGAACTTGTCGATCTTAGGGAAAAATCGCAGCCGGGAGAGGTAACAAGCCCCTGGTATAACGCCGGCATTTATGCATTTCGCCCGAGCATTTTCGAGTTCACAGCGAAATTGAAACCTTCGCCACGCGGCGAATACGAATTGACAGACGCGATCCGCGGTCTCGCGCAGTCGGGCAAAAAAGTAAAAGCGCTCGAGCTGACCGGCGAATGGGCCGATGTGCGCGATCCAGAAATTCTCGCGCGCTTAAATCGGGCGTAACTGCCTGAAGGACGAGCTCTGCCTCGGTCCAAGAATTATGGGACGTCAGAGCAGGCTACTTATAGACAGTTTCCGGCTCAGGTTCGGAAAGGAGCTTTGTAAAACCTGGATCGTTACGGATTGGGTCCCAGACGGGGTCGATCTTCAGACGCGCAATTGAAATTTCTACTCCGGCAGGGATTGTCAGCAGTTGGCGAAGTATTTTTACCGCCTCCTCGGGCTGACCAATGTGCGCTTCGATTTGGGCCAGTCCGACAAGAAACTCCACGCCGTTAAGTGCATCTTTTTCTATTGGCAGCGCCTCTGCGGCTTCTCGCGCGATGTGAAGCGCATCGGCGTTACGTCCGAGGCAAACGTAAACCCAAGCTAACTCTGATACCGAGGTGCGGTCTTCTGGCTGCCTTTTTGCCAGTTGGGCTTCGAGTAAAGCGCGTGCTTGCTCGCACTCCGGTTTTGCTGCCGCATTTTGACCGGCAAGCATTTGAATCCCAATTCGCGCCTCTAACCGGCGCAAGGGTGCTTCAGAAGTGTTAGCCGGCACCGTATCCCACGCCTTGAGAGCATTAGCGAAATGCCTCTCCAGCACGTCGAGATATACGAACTCCCCAATCATCTCGGAAATCACAATCTCGTACGGGCTAACATTCGTTTCTTCTATCGGTATTCCCTCCCACGCCCGTCTTGCGCGCCGGATATCGCCGGTGTTGTTGATGTAGGCAACGGCGAGGTGGAAAGCTGCCCCTAGATGATGTGGATCGAGAGCGAGAGCATGGTTGAGCCAATGTTCAGCATCACTCCAACGACGAAGGTCAAGGTAGCTTGTGCCGATCTCATGTGGAATCCAAACATCGCGGGGATCAAGTTCCGCCGCCCGCTCGTATTCAGCAAGCGAGCGTCGCCATTCACCGCGGCGGCGGTAAATGGCCGCCCGGAATTGCCAGCTGACAGAGTTACTCGGCTGGAGTTCGACGGCCCGATCGAGTGCTCTCAGCGCGGAATCATAGTCACGACGGACCCAGTAATGAAATATACCCAGCGCCAGATGTGCGTCCGGCGAATCCGGAGCAATCGCTAGTGCGCTTTCGATGTTAGACTTTAGCTCCTCCAATTGTGCCGAAGTCAGGCGATTGACATACCAGTGCCGATGTAAACGATTGTAAGCGAGTCGCGCATACGCAAGCGCGAAACTCGGATCCCGTGCCAGCGCTTGCCGATAAAAGGTTTCGGCGCGATCGAATACTTTCCCGTTGTATGTGCTCTCAGCCTGGCGTTCCTCGTATTCTCCCTTTAGGAATAGATCATAAGCTTCTGTGTCGTGCGTGGGCGCTGTGGCCAGGGCACTTGACTGGTTCCTAGAAAGCTTCGCTTGAAGCTGGCCGGCAATTGCTTTGGCAATATCGCTCTGGATTGCAAAGACGTCACCCAATGGGCGATCGTAGCGCTCAACCCACAAATGCGTGTCGGTTTTTGCGTCGATTAACTGCGCGCTGACGCGAACGCGGTTTCCGGCGCGTTGCACACTGCCCTCGACCACGTGCGCGACGCCTAGTTCATTCGCGATCTGGCGCAGGTTTCGTTGGCCACCACTCTTGTATTGCATCACCGATGTCCGGCTGATGACTTTTAAGTCGGCGATTTTTGCAAGGTTATTCAGGACTTCATCCTGCACCCCATCAGCGAAAAACGCGTTCTCGGGATCGGCGCTCAGATTCTCAAACGGCAGCACCGCAATACCGGCCGGTATTGGCGGGGGTGATTCCAACACGGCGGGTTTTTTCACTTCTTCAACGAGCTTCTCGAAACGCGGATCGCCGCGCAGCGGATCCCAATCCGGATTGAGATGCAGTTCGCCATACGATGGCCCAGATACAAGTTTGTTCAGAACCTCCAACTGCTCTAAGGCCAGGTCCTTCTCGCCGGTAAGCGCATAGATGCGGGCGAGATTGGCCATTAGCCAAACGCCGCCGAGAGCATCCTTTGTAGGGGGAAGGATGTCGCACGCGGTACGTCCTTCACGGATTGCTTTTTCTTTGTCGCCTAACTCGGCATCAATGAGTGCTAATACGGCTAATGGTGTCACATTCTCCGGTTGAGCATGGACGAGTTTTTCAGTTTCAGCGCGCGCGGCGGTGAAAGCAGAATGCGCGGCAGCTGTGTCTTGTCGAAGCTTAGCAAGTAATCCTTCATACCACGTATGCGGGAATGGGACGCTACCGATGAGGTCGATTTTCCCTTCGCGAGGCATGCTAGCCAAAGCACGGGCCGCCTTCGTCGGGTCGCGTTCGTAAAGGGCAAGTCGGAAAGAAAGATCAGCCACTTCGGTTGCGGACTGCGAGCTTTCGCCTTCAATCGTGTTAAGCACAGCACGCAAAGACGCCATGTCCGCTCGCGCTTCGAGCCCGATAAATGCTCGACCGGCTCGCAAGATGGGGCTCCGCGGCTCCAGCGCCTGCAGGCGAATGGCCAGGGCATCTGCCTCTTCGTATTTGCGTAGGGCAATGTATACCCACGCCAAATCGGTGATCGTACTTGAATTCCGAGGATCGAGCTCGACGGCGCGTTCAAGATTTTGACTTGCTTCCTCCCAGCGGCCCTCCCACCGATTCATTTGACCGAACATCTGAAAGACCTGTGCGTTGTTAGGAAGTTCGCGTTGGGCTTTAACCAGCTCCTCGCGCGCCCGAGCGTAATTCAAATAACCCCAAAAAAAGTGATTCGCCCGCGCGAGATGCGTCGCGCCCGCATCGGGCTGAAGACGAGACGCAGCATCTATACTGCTTTCGGCTAATGCTAGGCGAGCTTCAGTGTGATCGTAGTTAGCAAAATATATTGTATCGTTCGCGGAGGCGAGCTGGCAATGAGCGAGCAGAAACGTAGGATCGCGTGCCACTGCTTGTTCAAGGAGTTGCACCGCTTGGAATAATGCTTTCTCTCGGCGAGCTGGATTAAAGCGAGCGTTGTACCTGAGCTCTTTCGCTTTCAAGTAGAGATCGTATGCAGCTAGATCAGACGTCGGACGCTCCCCGATGGCTGCTTTCTCTTTGGGCGACAGTTTGGCCTGAAGTTGCACGGCAATCGCATGTGCAATGTCGCTCTGAATTGTAAAGACGTTATCAAGCGGCCGATCATACCACATGCTCGACGCCGAGTTCATTCGCGATCTGGCGCAGGTTTCGTTTCGCGCCACTCTTGTATTGCATCACTGATGTTCGGCTGATGACTTTCAAGTCAGCGATTTTTGCCAGGTCATTCAGGATTTCGTCCTGCACACCATCAGTGAACGACGCGTTTTCCGGATCGGCGCTTAGATTTTCAAACGGCAGCACTGCAACACCGGCTAGGACCAGCGGGGATATTGGCTGCAGTGATTCGGTCTTCCAAACCATCACGCCCACGATCCCCGCCGCGAGGGCGACCAATGCTGCCAGCAGCACCGTCGAAGTCGGATTCCGTCGCACCCATTTTCGTCCCCGAGTGAAAACTCCACTGCGTCGCGCCCGAATCGGCTCATGCCGCAACCAATGCTCAAGATCCTCGGCCAACGCTTCCGCGGATTGATAGCGCGCGTTAGGATCGCTCTCTAGACATCGAGCGACAATGGTCTCCAGGTCGCGGTCGAGCGACGGAGCGAGTGAACGCAAACGTGGCGCCGGAGTCACAGCAGCCTGATGAATGACAGTAAGAACATTCGCGCCAACAAACGGCGGCCGGCCAGTGAGGAGGTAAAACAAAATCGCTCCTAGGCTGTAAATGTCGGCGGCGCAGGTAAGACTAGCGGCTTGGCATTCCGCCTGTTCGGGCGCGATGTAGCCCGGTGTTCCAAGTGTCTCTAGCGTTCTGGTAAGATCGCTGGTTTCATTGAGCCATTTTGCCAGGCCAAAGTCGCTCACCATCGGTTCACCGTTTTCATCAAGAAGGATGTTTCCCGGCTGAAGATCGCGATGGAGAATTCCCTTGCCATGCGCGTAAGCGATGCCGCGCGCGACCTTCGCCATCAGCCGCCCACACTCGCGAGGCTTGGCGCGAAGCGCTGGCGCTGCGGCGCGCAGGCTTCCACCCTCCGCATATTTCATGCTGAAAAACGGTAGGCCCTCCTCACTTTCGCTGACTTCGTAAATCGGAAGAATGTTTGGATGATCCAGACTGGCGACTGCCTCCGCTTCGCGCCGAAAGCGCACGAGTGTCTCGCGCGAACTCACCTCGTGTGCGAAGATACGCTTTACCGCGACGATCCGACGGGAGTGCTGTTGTCGCGCGCGATAAATTACTCCCATCCCACCGCGCCCGATTTCTTCCAGAATTTCATAATGACCGAGGCGCCACTGTTTGTCCGTCACGTTCGCTTCAGTGAGGACACTTTCGAACACTTCGCGTGACGCCTCGCCTTTCGCTTCTAGTCCCTCGCGCAGGAGACAGTTGATGCAGGTTCTTTGATCAATCCGAGTGACGGCACCGCACCGTGGGCACTTCGTGGGACTCTCGCTTACATCCGCCGCCGAATTATCTAGTTGCTTTGTGACAACCACCTCCGTAACGCCGAAGCCGCTTCGTTCATTACGACTCCCTTGTTTCAGTCCGATTTTTTTAAGCAACGCCGGGAATCTTGGATCGGAACGCAATTCATCCAAACCGGCACAGATGCAGTATTCCCGGAGATACACAATACTACCGTTTTCGTGTTCCATGCCCTGAGCAAAACAAGCAAAGGCTTCGTCGTGGTTGCCTAAACTTGCATGGACGAAGCCCAGGTAAGGTGGCTGGACATACATCCGCTTTCCGAGCTCGCCCAATTCTTCGAGAACTTGTTGAGCTTCGGACTTCCGATCCAGCCGGCCCAGCAGGCATCCGAGGTCCGCCAATGGAAGAGGCCCTCCTCCCAGCTTGACCGCTTTGCGCAACTCTTCGACAGCAGCGCCGTGCATTCCCTGAGACCAATGTGCCAACCCCAACATCCAATATGTCCCAAAGAAGTTCGACTCTAAATCAAACAATCTATGAGCTTGTTCGAGCATCAGATCGTAGCGGTGAATCAACCAATAGTGTCCTGCTACACTGAGATTGTTCATGAGAGATAAGGGATCGAGCTGCAGCGTCCACCGCGCATGAGTTATCGCCTCATCGGTCCGCCTCCTACAGGCCAAGAAATAAGCGTAGTGCACGTGAGCGGTGACGTAGTTGGGGTTAAGCTTGATCGCTTGTTTGAAGCAGTCCTCAGCCTTTGACCAGTCCCTCTCATTCCAAAATCTTACTATGGCCAAGGCGGTCTGTGTTTCGGCTAGACTTGGATCGAGCTCTACTGCCTTTTCTGCTGCTAGGTCGTGAGGACCGATTGCGGCGAGCTTTTCTTCAAACGAGAGATGTCCGTAAAACCAGCCATGTTGATAAGAGAGGGATAACGCAGCATAAGCTAGTGCGTAGCTCGGTTCGATTTGCAGGGCTTTTTTGCAACATTCAATGCAGCGCTTGAAGCCCTCGCCGGTGAACTTATAAAAATGATATCTGGCCTGAAGGTAAAGCTGATAGGCGTCTGTATTGTAAGTGCCGTGCTTCGCTACCGGTTCATCGCCCGCACCAATCAATTGCATCTCGAGGGCGTGCACAATTGCGCGTGTAATCTCGTCCTGAATTGCAAAGACGCCTTGCAATTGGCGATCAAAGGTCTGAGCCCAAAGATGATCACCGTCCGTCACATTAATCAGTTGCGCCGTTATGCGCAGCCGATCACCAGCTTTGCGCACACTGCCTTCCAGAATCTTCGTCACATTTAATTGCTCGCCTATTCGGCGGACGTCCTCGTTCTTTCCCTTGAACGCAAAGCTCGAAGTCCGCGCCGGCACGCGTAACCCCTTCAATTGTGAAAAGGCCATTATCAGGTCTTCCGTTAGACCATCGCTTAAGTACTCGTTCTCCGGGTCTGAGCTCATGTTAATGAAGGGCAGGACGGCAATCGATTTCTGAATCGAAAGAAGCCGGTCGGCCTGCACAAGATTCGGTGGATGGGTGGCTGCGCCTTCATATCCGACCCAATAAACCTCAACAGGCCGGATCATGTTCTTAAGTGTCACCTGGCCCATCCTTTTCGGTGAATTGGCAAGGCGATTCTCAACCTGATCGAAGACTTGCTTGGAAATACAAATGCCGCCCTCTCTAGCCAATGGCACGATGCGCGCAGCGATGTTGACGCCATCGCCAATCACATCGTCAGCACGACGGACTACATCGCCGGCATGAATTCCAATACGCACCTGGAAATTTCCTTGCGATGGATTGACCGAATTTCTTTTAGTGATCGCCTCCTGAATTTCAATCCCGCATCGCACGGCCGCCAACGCGCTGGAAAATTCCACCAGGAAACCATCCCCAATCGTCTTGATTTCAGACCCATCGTGTTTTGGAAAAATTGAGCGTAGGAGCTGGCGGTGCTCTTCGAGCAGTTGAAGCGCGAGAGCCTCGTTGCGCTCCACGAGAGCGCTGTAGCCGACCATGTCTGTAAACATAATCGCGGCGAGTTTGCGATGTTCGCTACCGCTGTTCATGCTGGATTCCGATTTGTTCAACCAAGGCGGAAATTCGCGGGCGCCCTGTAGACATTTCGCCACATCGTCTGATTCCGTCTGCGGCGGAATCAGATTGCTTGATTGCTTTGTTCATCAGGCTGCGGCGGCAAGTGCTGCGCACAAGTGTCGGATCTCGTCATCCACGTCGGCCGTGTTCTCGACTGTGTGAGCAACTTCCTCGCGCAGGAGCCACCGGTAACGCTGGCGCAAATTATGTAGTTGTTTTTTTACGACCGTTTCTGCAACGCCTAGGGAGGCAGCGAGGTTGGCATACGAGATATCGGCATGCTCGGCCGTGAGATGATCGCGTAATCCCTCAAAAAGCCGCAGACGTCCTTT
>WNFW01003354.1_pt1 | contig 13560 bp, 6 predicted proteins | sample 5400131 | NCBI WGS metagenome assembly WNFW01 (sample SAMN13153362, study PRJNA577476) | soil metagenome | isolation source: 20 cm soil or saprolite under grassland replicate 1 | place: USA:California | collected 2016-06-15 | reverse complement strand
GCTTGTCCGTGAAGCAATACACTCCCCCAGTTTGCAGGCGCTCGCCTGAAACCGTCCGCATAACCGACAGGTAGGACGGCTACGCGTGTAGGTGTCTCTGTTACATAGGTACAGCCATAACTAATACACTCTCCCGCCGGTATAACTTTGACCTGTGACACCTGGGTTTTAAATGAGAGCGCAGGACGAAAACTCTCCGGGATGGGCACCTCTTCCGATGGGTCAAGTCCATAAAGGGCGATCCCTGGTCGGACCATGTCGAAATGCGACTCGGGGAGGCTCAACAATGCCGCGCTGTTGGCCGCATGGACAAGAGGTGGTCGCAGGCCAAGTTCTTCTAATGTGCCTACTACTTCCCGGAAGCGCGCAAGTTGTAGATACATGTGCGCCTGATCTTGTGTATCAGCCAAGGCAAAATGGGTAAAAATACCCTCCATTTCAAGGCCCGGCAATGCGAGAATCTCGCGCACAAGCGCCAGAACCTCGTCGACCTGCTCTGCTCGTATACCTAAACGCCCCATACCAGTATCGATTTTGATATGAACTTTGGCGCTCTGTTTGAGGGCAAGGGCTGCACGGGAGAGCGCCTGAGCAGATTCTACTGAATAGAGGGTAACTGCCAGGTCTAAACGGACGGCTTCGCGCATTTGCCAGGGTGGCACATAGCCAAAGACAAGAATGGGGGCAGCGATCCCTGCCTCGCGCAAGGGCCTGGCCTCGCTCACCGTTGCCACCCCCAACATACTTGCACCATTATGCAGAACGGTACGGGCCACTTTGACCACGCCATGGCCGTAAGCATCGGCCTTGAGGCTAGCTAAAATGCGCACCCGAGGTCCTAGCAGCGCTTTGATCTGCCGGGTATTGTTCGCAATAGCGCTCAGATCGATCTCAACCCAGGTAGGACGATCCGCGCGCATGACCACAATCTGTTTCCAGCCGGGCGTCTGGCGCGCCAGTAATTCTGGAGCGTGCGCTGGTTCAGCCATGATCATCTCGGTTACCCGCTCCATGCGTGTCTCCTCAGAACCTTTGATCAGCACAATGGCCTTCGTGTGCGACTCAGTGTGGCAAGAGTTTTCACCTGGTAAATTCATAATGGCGCGCGCAGCCTTTGCTGCATCTTCATGCGTTGAAGTGACAATCACTCGCTCTGTCGCAAGTCCTGCCTCCTGCGCGGCTTCGGCAATGAGGGCTGCCATTTCTCCGCGAGTAATCAGATAATCGACACAGGCCGCCGCTTTTCGCCCTACAGCGCGATGCGCCTCTTCCTCGTAATTGCCTAAACGCAACATGTCGCCGAGTACCGCAATACGATAATCCGTTGGAAGTTCTCTGAGCGCCTCCAATCCGGCAATCATCGAGGCGGGACTGGCGTTGTGCGTATCGTCCAGGAGCGTCGTAGAGTACAGCCCTGGCAGGGTATGCAACCTTCCAGGGAGGGAATGCAAAGGCGCCAATGCATGCTGTATCTCCTCATCCTTCAAGCCGCAATGTCTTCCCACATAATAGGCAGCGAGCATCGTTGTCACAAAATGCCTACCGATAAGGCGGGTCGAAAGGGGAACCTGGCGCTCTGTGTTTGTGCCTTCGCACGTCTCAGGTAAAACACAGGATACTGTCCATCCCACCTGTACATCTCGCACTGTTGAAGGTGTAAAGGGAGTAACTGATGCGACACATGCTGCTGTTAAAGAGCATATGAGTTCATCATCACCATTGACGATCGCCAGTCCATCTACAGGGAGTGCAGCGAGCATTGTACCCAATTCAGCAGCGAGGCGTTCAACAGTACCAAAAAACTGCAGTTGCGTCGGGCTGATGTTCGTCAGGACGCCAATATCGGGTCGAGTAATACGACAGAGATCGCTGATTTCACCTGGATGGTCACAGCTCAATTCCAATACCGCGAATTCGTGACGATCTTCGAGACGGCCAAGCGAGAGAGGCAGTCCAAGCAGGTCGTTGTAGTTCTGCCAGCTTTTGAAGGTGGCGAAATTGCTTGCGAGCACTGCGGCAATGGCTTCTTTTGTACTTGTTTTACCTGTACTACCAGTCACGGCTATGATTGTAGGATGCCAGAGTCGCAAGATAAAGCTGGCATAGTTTTGCAGAGCTATACGGGTGTCTGCTACCGCGATAGTCGCGACGCCTGCTCGTTCCAATGAAGTTCGAGTTTCTTGCGGGAGGGATTCCATGATGTGCGTCTCTACCAGCAAACCTGCTGCTCCACGTTGTATCGCGTCCAGCAGGTAATCATGCCCATCTCCCTGCTCTCCACATACTGCCACAAACATCTCCCCCGGAATGAGTTGTCGCGTGTCATGGCAGAACGCATCAAAGTGATTCTGTTTGCCAGTGTAGAGGAGAACGCCGCTTGTCGCTTCAAGGATGTGATCGAGGTGAATCATCTCTGCTCTTCTAGTTATCTCGCCAAAACATACTGCATTGCGCCAACCTGTTTTTTCCATCATCATAAACGTTGACACGACCGTTGTAACGGGTAAACCTGACTCACGGATAATCTCATCGATATGGCGTGGGTCATGACTCAGCAATGGGAGAAGTGTACGCTCCTCGATATTATCCGGTAGAGCCGCCTGCATTTCAATATGTTCCGGTATCATAAAGAGGTTGAGGGCCATCAGAATATCCTGTACATCAGTGACCAGGTGCGCCCCGTCTTGAATGAGCTTGTTCACGCCAACGCTCCCTGCCGCATAGATGCCATTTGGAACAGCAAACACTTCGCGCCCATGTTCAAGCGCGAAATTAGCTGTAATCAAAGCTCCACTCTGTTTGGGCGCTTCAGTGACTAATATACCTTGAGAGAGACCCGAGATAATACGGTTACGCGCGGGAAAATTCTTGCTGTCAGGTTTGACGCCAAGGGGGAACTCTGTCACCAATGCTCCCTGCCCCGATTCAACGATGCGCCGCGCCAGGCCAGTATTCTCAGATGGGTAGATGATATCGAGACCACTCGCCATGACGGCAATGGTACGCCCTCCTGCATCCAAGGCCGCTGTGTGAGCGATGGTATCTATCCCGTGTGCCAACCCGCTTACCACTGTTACATGGCCCTGTGCCAGCTCTCGTGCTAATTGTTCTGTTACCTGGCGACCATACGTAGAGACTTTACGAGTACCGACGATACCCAGCGCAAAGCTGTCTTCATCCTTCTTTAAGGTTCCGGCGACATAGAGGACAGAGGGGGCATTGTAAATTTCCTTCAGCAAAGACGGATAGGCTTTATCCTTAATAGTAATAACCTGCACCCGCAATCGTTCCAGTATCTCTAGTTCCTGTTGCGGGATACTGCTGGCCCGTTGCTTGATGAAACTGTCGATAATCTTCTGATCTAACCCGGCTTGCGCCAGTTCTTTACTGTTCGCTTTCCAAGCAGCAGCGACATCTTCGTGGAAGTAATCGAGCAGCATTTTGAAACGCACTGGCCCAATGCCAAGAATCCGCGTGAAGGCAACCCAGTACGCCAGTTCATCCAATGATAGGCTGTCCGATGGGTAATAGCGAGAGGGGGCATCAAACACTTCCAACTTGGTACTCCTTACATATTAGTACGACAACTGCCCTCACTCCTGAGGAGCTTTTTGCAGCGGTTGTTGATTGAGATTCTCCTGAAATGGCCCAAATACTGCTGGGTCCGAGACTGTCTCCCCGCTTCCCCCACTTTCACTTTCCTCCCGAACTACTGGATAAGCAGCCTGCCATGGCTGAGATGATAGTGGCTGAACTGGCGCTGTTTGCATTGATGCATCTGCAGGAGGTGCATCAAAGGCCTGATCCGGTGCGAAAGAGGGAAATGGTATGTATGTTTGTTTCCCTGGTAGGGAAAAAGCTTGATTTTGCCCGGATTGATCGGGTTGTTGTGCCTGTGGTCGAGACGTAGGATAATAAAAAGACTCTTGCGCAGAATAGACAGAGTCAGGGTTTGACGGTCTGAAGCGCAAGGAGTCTGCGTAACGAGCGTTGTTATCAACCTGGCCAGGGACCTGCTTAACAGAGAGAAATTGTTGTGCAGCCTCTGCCGCTTGAATTTGCTTGCGCTTGCGGCTCTGGTAGATGAGAATGATCACGATGCCTATGATTGGCAGAAGAATCAGCAAGGAACCGGCAGTGACAAACACTAGAGTAGTGCTATCCATGGTAGTAGTCTGAGACTGACTTGTTTGTGGGAGTGCTTGCGGTGTAGGTGTTACCTGGTCAGGGCGCAGAATCCCTGGTTGACCCAGGTGGAGAAGCCATTGATTTTCCAGGTGATCCTGATCTATTCCAAGAGCTTGCACCAAATCTTCGCCAAAATCCGCCTGGGAATTATTCATTTTCTTGATGAGCAGCATCATTTTGGCATGGCCTAAGGTAGTATACATATAATCTATCAGGTTCCAGCTCTGAGCATAGGCAAGATAAGCCTGGTCTGCGTCAGCGGGAAAGCCATCGGAAATATTGTAGAGCCTGAGCAGCGATTTATTGAAGAGCGCTTGCCGAAAGCGTGCTCTCATTTCAGGTTCATGAAATAACTGGTTATACACCGCTAAACCTTCGTCAAACCAGGTGGGAGGCTGCGGACCTTGAGCAATAAGTTGATGTAAGACCAGGTGTGTCAGCTCATGCGGCATATCACGTACAAGTGTATCGTCATTTTCGTCAACGACGCTGATGAACGCTTCGTCTAAGCCTGGATGGGCTTCACCTCCAACCCATTCATAAGAACCCGGAGCAAGCGCCCCATGAAAATCCTGGTTGCTCGTATAGACCCACAGATTGATGGGATGGAGCAAGCCTCCCCCAAGCACCTGGCTGATATGGTTGATGCTACCGCCGGCTCGATTCAGCAGGAGCAGTCCAAAATTCTCAGGTCGATTATACCAGTTAACCTGTAACATACCCTGTGTCAGATGCTGCCAGGAAAAGCGGGTATCGAGTGTATGAAAATCTGAGGTCGACGTCGTGTGATAATTATTTGCACTATCCTGGACGACCCAGTCGTATTCAACTAAGGTCCCTGGAGTACGAAAATTATCTCCGCTGGTGTCTTCATGCCAATGCAAAGTGACAGATTGTGTAGGTCTGATGATATTTACCACATGCTCTTTTGTGAAGGTATATGGCGATTCTTTATAGGTAATATTAATTGTGGCCTGGATGATAGGTCTGGCGGTATCTTTAGCTATCATAGTAAAGTCAATAGAATCAGGGAAATGGATAACATCAGTTTGAGCGGTCACTGTAATAGGGTCAGCGGCAGCATTTGCTTTGTCTGAAAAGATGACAGGAAAAAGAAAAAAACTACAAAGAAAGAGCTGCAAGAGTCTTATCAAATGAATGGGCCGCAGGGGCATCAACCTGGCTCCTCTCAAGAATACGCAGTTATCTGTACGTTTTTCCTATTGTACATGATTTGACATGACCTGAACAGGTAGTTCTGTTAAAGTACTTAATCTTATCCGTTTAGATGATTGTGTAGTGTTCCAAGTAGATGTGTGGCGAGTTTGGGTAAGACTAAAATCCCCTGAAAACTATCTCTATTTATCGTTCTTTCTGGATAAAGGGCGACAAGTGCTGAGCGGGAACATAGTTGGCACACAGGACGAGCAGCCTGCTTTGCAAAAATGAGGATGTACGATATACCAATGAGCAATGACTTCTGGAATCAACAACACCTCAATGGCCATAAACCTATTGAAAATAATGGAGCCGCTCGGTCGGGGAGCATTTTACGTGATTATCGACAACAACCACAGCAAGGACAAGAAGTTCAGCAGTATGCTCCCCTTTCGACGCCTCCTCCGCAGGGATATTCTCCCTACACGCCGCCACCAGCACCAGGACAGATGTACAATAATGGGCAGCAACAAGGATGGCCTGCGCCACAAAGCTGGCCTTCTGCGAACAATGGGCAGCAACAAGGGCAGAGTTGGGTGGCTAATACGCTACAAAAGGTACGGCGCTGGTCTGGCAGAATCGCGGCAGTACCTCCCGTTGATCCTAACCCATTAGTACTTTACCGTCCTGGCAAATCATGGGAACAGGAACGACCAAAAACAAAACCCTGGAAAAGGTCACGTACCGTGCGCGTTGCCATGTTAATGAAGCACCGACGCGTGCGTTGGCGACAACGTCGTCCCAAAGCTGGGGTCATTGCATCCGGCATATTGATCGCGCTCCTACTCCTGCTGTTAATCAGCGCATCTGCCTCCAGCGCCTATGCCTATAAGTACTATCAGGATCAGTTGCCGCGCCTACAAGGCCTGGCAAATCAGCAAATTTCGCAAACGTCGCGTATCTATGATCGCAATGGTACCTTGCTCTACGAAGCGTATGACAATAGCCACATGGGCGGCGGACGGCGTACACCCGTTTCGTACAACTTTTTACCGCAAATCTTGAAAGATGCGCAAATCTCGGCGGAGGACCCGACCTTCTGGACAAACCCTGGTATTGATCCTCAAGCTATCCTGCGCGCCAGCGGTCAATATCTACATGCAGGTGTGGTAGTGAGTGGTGCCAGCACCATAACCCAGCAAGTGATTAAAAATCTGACAAACAACGCAGCGCAGACAATCAATCGTAAAATCTCCGAGGCAGCGCTGGCCATTGGCCTGACGCAACAATATCCCAAGGAGAAAATCCTTGAGATGTATTTCAATATTTCTCCCTACGGGGCGCAGAACCTGGGCGTGGAAGCCGCCGTTGAAGACTACTTCCATATCAGCTCACAGTGTGATAAAAATTTCAACTGCATTCCTGGTGTTTATTACCTTAACTGTGACGCGGCGCATGTACAACAGTGCCAACCAGAGCAGTGTAGCCAATCGAATTACTGTGACCCTTTGCTTGGCCTTGCTCGAGCTTCATTGCTAGCCGGTATGCCTCAAAGTCCTGCTATCTACGACCCAACCTTCGGACTAATCGATGCAGCCACGGGCCAGAAATATTACCTGGAGCGCCAACAGTATGTTCTTAGTCAAATGCTGCGTTGGAATGTAAACGTCCCGGGATTGGGGCCGATCACCCAGGATATGGTGAACCAGGCGGAGGCTTTGACGGCCAAGACGCAGTTCCCTCCATATACCCACCCTTACTATCACGGCTGCCAACATTTCGTCAACTGGGTTATTGAGCAGCTTACAGCTCAACTCGGCGATGCCTTCTTCACCGGCGGCTTTAATATCTACACAACCATTGATTATAGGCTAGAAGCTTATGTCGAGCACGCCATAATACGGCACCTACAAAAACCAGAACTGCAACTTTTTCCAGTTGCACGCGTCGGTGTACTAAGCAGTCCCGATTATAACGTGTATGACGCGGCTGCCGTTGTCATGAACGCAAAAACAGGTGAAGTTTTAGCAATGGCCGGCAGCGCCAATTATAATTCTAAAAACAGTAGAATTGATGGGCAATTCAATTCTGCTGTACATGCTTTGCGCCAGCCGGGTTCATCTATCAAACCCATTGTTTACGCAACTGCATTTCAGCAGGGTTGGTATCCAGGAATGGTGATACCCGACTACAAGACGTATTTTCCTCACGGGATTTCTGGATCGCCAGCTGTGTGTGTTGGTCCTACTGGCGCCTACTGCCCACAAGATTACGGTGGCGGCTATTCTAACTCGAACACGAACATTCGCATAGCTACAGCGGATTCGCGTAACATTCCAGCAATTAAAGCTTCGATCTATGCCGGAGTTAGGAATGTCATCAATACGGCACAACGTTTCGGAATCACAGCCTTAAGCCAAAACCAAGATAACAACACGTCTTTCGCGCTTGGTACATCCGGTGTCCCCCTGATCCAGATGGTCGGTGCCTACCAGGTCTTTGCGGACAATGGGGTACGTGTTCCTCCCAGGAGTATTCTGGATATTTGGGATAATTACGGACATCATCTCTATCATTTTGATCCCGCTCATCCCGGGGGTATCCAGGTCATTAGTCCACAAATCGCCTTTCTGATGACCTCTGTTCTATCCGACGAATATGCACGTCGAATAGAATTTTGGCCCGATCACGATCTCTCATTCTGGGGCAACGTAAATTACCCTAATCCTGGATATCCCAATGTAGCAGCAAAGACAGGTACTACGGAAGACTTCAAAGATAACTGGACCCTTGGTTACACTACGAGAGTTGTGGTAGGAGTTTGGGCTGGAAACGCCGATGACTCTGCGATGTACAATGTGGCTGGTATTACAGGTGCTGCCCCTATCTGGCATAGCGTCATGACATATGTCAGCGGCATGTGCAACTCCGCAAATGATGGTATTCCCTGTCCCAATACAAACCTTATTTTTAAGCCACATACATTCACTCCACCCCCCGGTGTGGTACAAGCCTGCGTCTCATCATCGAACGGCCTTGCCGGCAATGGCAATTGTGATTGGATGCTTGATGGCGAACAACCAAAAAGCACTGGTATGGTCAATCCTAGCAATAAACCAACACCTGCACCCACACCGTAGGGTCAATGAAAGTACTTACAGGTATTATGTGGTTGTAGGGGTAGTGGGGTAGTGGGGCAGTGCACAGGGCAGGGCGACCACCAGGGTCGCCCCTACTATACACCAGGTGCGCCAAATACTTTCGACCCTGGTTTGTAGTAGAATCCTGCAAGCGTCCTCCACTGCAAGCGTCCTCCACTTGACAATCACCCTTCTTGAGTGCTATTCTATATTTGCAGTCTCGTATCGAGACTGCTAGCAATCATACTTGACAAGGGTTGTATCATGCCAACAAAGATGAGAAATTTGTTGGGAAGGGTGCATAAGTAAAAAACATGACACCACTGAGCCAACGCAAACAGCAGATTCTGCGAGCGCTTGTTGAGGAGTATATCCATTCAGCTATACCTGTTGCATCTGAAACATTGGTACGGAAGTATGATCTCAGCTTCAGTTCCGCAACTGTTCGTCACGAACTGGCCGGGCTGGAAGAGGCCGGGTTGATCTATCAGCCGCATACTTCTGCAGGGCGTGTCCCTACTGACCTGGGATATCGTTACTTTGTAGAGCGTCTCATGCAAGAGTCGGCGCTCTCTCTGAGTGAGCAGCGCCTCATCCGTCACCAGTTTTACCAGGTGCAGGATCAACTCGATCAATGGGTACGCCTGACAGCTTCAGTGATGGCACGTTTACTGCATAGCGCGGCGGTGATGACGTCTCCGCGTTCCACGCAGGGACAGCTCAAGCACTTTGAGATACTGTCGGTGACGGAACTATCGGCACACCTGGTACTAGTACTCATGGATGGAACCGTAAAGCAGCAGAGGTTGCTACTAGAGGCTCCCTACCATCAGGAAGAGTTGAGTGCCGTGGCAGCACATTTGAACGGACTCTTCCAGCATAAAAGCGCGGCAGAGGTCAATGAAATCTTGCGTCAGAATGATCTTTCAGAGGTGGAGCACCTGGTAGGAAGCACGATTGCTCATATCCTGGAGCAGCATGGCGATCCGCTGGGCGATGTATTCTACCGTGAAGGCGTCGTCAATATTCTGGAGCAGCCCGAGTACAGCCGCATGGGACCAGAAGAGGAACGCAGCGAACGTGTACGCAAAGTGATGGAGGTCCTGGAGCAGAACCGCTTTCTCCCTGCCCTGGCTTCGCATCTACGTGAGTCAGATGGCGTGCAGGTCATCATTGGCGGCGAGAATGAATGGGATGAAATGAAAGATGTCAGCCTGGTGGTAGCTCGCTACGGTCAGGAGGGCGGAATTGGCGGCCTTCTGGGAGTGGTTGGTCCCACCCGCATGCAGTATAGTCGTGCTATTGCGGTGGTACGCTACATGACGCAGGTGATGAATGAACTGCTGGCAGAAGTCTATGGCTATTAAAAGTAAAACAGCATCTAATGATTAATGTACATGTATAGGAGGCAACTGTGCCAAAAGTAATTGGAATCGATCTAGGAACAACAAACTCGTGTGTTGCCGTCATGGAAGCGGGAGAGCCAGTCGTAATCCCGAACGCGGAAGGGGCGCGCACGACACCCTCGATTGTAGCTATCAACAAGAGTGGTGAGCGTCTCGTGGGCGAGGTTGCGAAGCGCCAAGCCATCACTAATCCTGAAAATACGGTTTACTCCATCAAACGCTTTATGGGACGTAAGTATGGAGATGCCGAGGTAGATCGTGATAAGCGCCTGGTACCCTATAAAGTTGTGAAAGCCCCCAACGGTGATGCCTGGGTGGAGGTTCAGGGGAAGGCATACAGTCCCCCAGAAATCTCGGCGATGATCTTGCAGAAGCTCAAGGCTGACGCCGAAGCATACCTGGGCGAGCGCGTCACTCAAGCCGTAATTACCACTCCCGCGTACTTTAACGATGCCCAGCGCCAGGCAACAAAGGACGCCGGTCGCATTGCTGGCCTTGAAGTACTGCGTATCATCAACGAACCGACGGCTGCATCCCTGGCCTATGGCCTTGATAAGAAGAAAGATGAGCGTATCGCCGTCTATGACCTTGGCGGCGGTACCTTTGATATATCGATCCTTGAGTTAGGCGATGGTGTCTTCGAGGTCAAAAGCACCAATGGTGATACGCACCTGGGCGGTGATGACTTCGATCTGCGCGTTATTACCTGGCTGGCCGACGAGTTCCGCAAGGAGCAGGGCATCGACCTGCGCCAGGATCGCATGGCTCTCCAGCGTTTGAAAGAAGCGGCTGAAAAGGCGAAGAAAGAGCTATCTAGCTCGATGCAAACAGAGATCAATCTCCCGTTCATCACAGCAGACGCCAGTGGGCCAAAGCATCTCACCATGACCCTAACGCGCTCCAAGCTTGAGCAGTTGGTAGAAGATCTGATCGAGAAATCACGTGGCCCGGTCATGAAGGCTCTCTCAGATGCTGGAGTACGCCCCGGCGATGTTAATGAGATTGTACTCGTCGGCGGCCAGACGCGTATGCCAGCCGTACAAACCATGGTTCGCCGCATCTATGATCGCGAACCGCATCGTGGTGTGAACCCGGACGAGGTAGTAGCGATTGGCGCCGCTATTCAGGCTGGTGTCTTGACTGGCGATGTCAAAGATGTGCTCCTGCTAGATGTCACTCCGCTCTCACTGGGTATCGAGACGCTCGGTGGTGTCTTTACACGCTTGATTGAGCGCAACTCCACCATCCCGATACAAAAGAGCCAGGTCTTCTCAACGGCCAGCGACAACCAGCCCAGTGTAGAGATCAATGTATTACAGGGTGAGCGTGAGTTTGCTAAGGACAACCGCTCTCTCGGCAGCTTTATTCTCGACGGTATTCCACCTGCTCCACGCGGTGTACCTCAGATTGAGGTCATGTTCGATATCGATGTCAATGGTATCGTGAATGTATCCGCCAAGGACAAGGGTACCGGACGCGAGCAGAAGATCACCATTGTTGCATCAAGTGGTCTCTCGAAAGATCAGATCAACCGTATGGTGCAGGATGCTGAGGCTCATGCAGCCGAGGACAAGCGTCGTAAGGAAGAGGTTGAAGAGCGCAACCTGGCGGATAGCGCAGCTTACCGTTCAGAGAAGAGCATTGCTGACCTGGGTGATAAGATTACCCCGGAGCAGAAGAGCGATCTTGAATCCAAGATCGCTGATGTACGTGCCGCCCTTTCAACCGATGATGTTACCCGTATCAAGGCATCTCGAGAGGCGCTGGAGCAGGCTTTCTACAAAGTCACCGAGTCGGTCTATCGTTCGGGCGCTGCCGAGGCCACTGATGGAGCTAACCCCAACTTCGGCGGAGGTACCGACCAGGAGGCCCCTCACGACGACACCATCGAGGGTGAATACAAAGAAATGTAAGCAACGTCCCTTCAGGGTACACTTCAATAGAAGAGTACCCTGAGTGGATGTACCTATCATTTTTGGGCTATACTCTTGCATATCGTAGTGGAACATTGTAACATCAAATGAAGCAAAGTAAAGTAGCATTGAATGCGGTAGCGCGAAACTAAAAGCGCCCTGTTTTCTTACGGTAAAGGACCAGTTGATGGCAACTAATAAACGAGATTATTATGAGATACTCGGTGTATCCAAGAGTGCAACCGACGATGAGTTGAAAAAAGCGTATCGCCGTCTTGCTAAACAGTACCATCCTGATGCCAACAAAGAGCAGGGGGCGGAAGCCCGTTTTATTGAAGTCAATGAAGCCTATGAAGTGCTGAGCGATACGCAGAAGCGAGCCGCGTATGATCGCTTCGGACATGCCGGCCTCAATAATGGCATGGGCGGCGCAGGCGCCTACGACTTTGGCGGATTCAGCAGTATCAATGACATCTTTGAGACGTTCTTTGCCGGAGCAGGGGCGAGCACTCAGCGCCGAGCAGGGACACAGCGTGGTGCCGACCTTCGTTACGACCTGACTATTACCTTCGAGGAAGCAGTCTTTGGTTGCCAGAAAGAGATAGAACTACCTCGCTGGGAAGCCTGTTCCACCTGTCGCGGCAGTGGAGCGCAACCGGGAACCTCTACATCACGCTGTTCAGTATGTCAGGGCACCGGCGAGATACGTCGTGTACAACAGTCCATTTTTGGCCAATTCGTCAACGTCACGATGTGCGAACGCTGCCGAGGCGAGGGGCGTGTCATCACTACGCCCTGTGAGAAATGCCGGGGCCAGGGCCGGGTGCGTAATAACCGCCGCGTGGTGGTCAATATCCCCGCCGGAGTAGACGATGGCATTAATGTACGTGTCACTGGCGAGGGTGAAGTCAGCTCCCGTGGCGGAACACCTGGTAATCTGTATGTTATTCTGACAGTAAAGCCTCACCAGTTCTTCAAACGGCAAGGAAACGACATTCTCTATGAATTGCCGATCAGCTTTACGCAGGCAGCCCTCGGCGACGAGGTTGAAGTGCCTACGGTAGATGGCAAGACAACGAATCTGAAGATTCCTGCTGGGACGCAAAGCAATCGATCGTTCCGCCTCAAAGGAATGGGTGTGCCTGTCGTACATAGCAGTGCTCGTGGCGATCAGCATGTCATCGTCAAAGTTGTGACTCCGACCAGTTTGACCACTGAGCAGAAGCGTCTGCTTGAGGAGTTCGCTCGCCTGGAACGTGAACAAAGCGAGCAGAACGACAAGAACATCTTCCGCAATCTGTTTGAAAAAACAAAGGATGTATTCCAATAAACAAGAGGAGAGGGGCTTTGCAAACTCCTCTCCTCTTGTTTGTGCTGCTTATTTATGCTCTGGCTTCTTCAATATCCTCTTTCTCCTTAAGCCCCGCGTGCTTGCCAACCACCTTCCCAAAATCGGCTACAACAGGGAGATGATCACTGGCTTCTTGACCATGTACGCCGTCGCCCTGTGTTGGTATGTAACACCTTGAGAGATGCCGCGACATCTCCGGATTGGCAAAGATGTAATCGATACGGCCAGCGGGCGCGGCAGAGGGACAGGAGAAACCCGCGAGACCAGGATTTGTCTCGCGGAAACAATCCACGTAGCCCGCGTTGAGCAATAAACTGATGCAGCCTCTTGGGGCATAGAGAGAGGCGGCTTTGTCAAAAAGTGCAGAGAGCAAGGGGTTGCGCGGAATGGCCCGGAGTAATGGA
>WNFW01008576.1_pt1 | contig 13565 bp, 9 predicted proteins | sample 5400131 | NCBI WGS metagenome assembly WNFW01 (sample SAMN13153362, study PRJNA577476) | soil metagenome | isolation source: 20 cm soil or saprolite under grassland replicate 1 | place: USA:California | collected 2016-06-15 | reverse complement strand
GACGTTATGACCTGCGACGTATTCATCAAATCTCTTGAATTGGTGATGATGGGTGAAACCGTTTTCCCGCCGGCATTTCTGTCATTCGTTCTGGATTCCGCAAGCGACCAGTCGGACGAAGCCAGCCCGTCCAATCGCAACAACGAGGCAATTGTTTCTGACGTGAAAGACTCGGTGCTAGCGCAGGTTTCCCCACGCGAACAAACAATCCTGCGCTGCCTAATAGAAGGTGATTCCAACAAGTCCATCGCCCGAAAATTCGACATCGCCGAGGCCACCGTAAAAGTCCACGTTAAGGCAATCCTTCGCAAAATTGGGGTCCACAACCGGACACAGGCGGCAATTTGGTGGATCAACAACGGATCCCCGGCGCGGCAGGTAGCCAACGAGCCCGGTCAGGCAAACACGCCGCCGCTGGCGGACGGTCCAGGGGAAATTCCCGAAATCAACCATGTCACGGCGCACTTGAGTCCGATCACCGATAAACGATACACGGTCCGTCCAATCCGCAAGGGCGTCAATGACCTAAAGGCCGATGGCCTTGTCCGGTTTCGCAGGTAATTCGCACGATGAGTCTATTCCCAGCGATAGGCGATAGGCCCTGAAAGCCCGCTGCTATGTCGCAGCGGCCCTTCTACGGTTAGAGCAGCCGATGAAACCACAATGACCGATCGACCGACTATTCTCGTCACAGGAGGCGCAGGATATATCGGCTCGCATTGCATCAGGGCGCTGGCTGCAGCCCGGTGCGAGGCCGTGGTCTATGATAATCTTTCTACCGGTCATCGCACTTTCGTCGCAGGACCGCTTGTAGTTGGCGATCTACTGAACAAGACGGCGCTGGCGCAGGTTTTCTCGCGGTACAAGATCGCCGCTGTTATTCATTTCGCGGCGGCTAGTCTTGTCGGCGAATCGATTGTGGATCCGCAAAAATATTACATCAACAACGTCGACGGGACACTCTCGCTTCTGCAGGCGATGCGGAAAGCCGGCTGCCATCGAATAGTGTTCTCTTCGTCCGGAGCAGTCTATGGCAATGCCGACAGCAACGGGCTGCCCGAAAGCTTTCCCTGCGCACCGATCAACCCTTACGGCGCGTCAAAATGGATGATCGAACGGATGCTCGCAGACTATCGGAGCGCCTATGGGTTCGGAACGTTCTGCTTGCGCTATTTTAACGCCAGTGGTGCGGATCCGGCTGGTGGCATCGGCGAACTGCGTGAGAACGAGACCCATCTCATTCCGCGCGCTATGATGGCGCTGCAGGGGCATGTGAGCGACTTCGCGGTGTTCGGCGACGACTATGACACACGTGACGGAACCGCAATCCGAGACTACATTCACGTCGCAGACCTCGCGATCGCGCATGTCGAAGCCGTGAAGCTGCTGCTCGACGAACATCCTGGTGGCACCTTCAACCTCGGCACCGGCTCAGGCTACTCGGTGCGAGAAATTCTGGCGGCAATCAAATTGGAGACAGGGCGCGAGGTGCCCCATCTCGTCAAGCCGCGGCGGCAAGGCGATCCAGCTTACCTGGTCGCAGATCCGTCTGCCGCGCGCAAGGTCCTGAAGTTCGTTCCTGCCTATTCCGATCTTTCGACTATTCTCCGAACCGCGTGGGCCTGGCATCAAAAAGCACACCCACGGAAGATTGGCGCTGCCGCCCCGATCTATTCCGAAAGTCCGGCGACGTGTCAGCGAGCGGGAACGCCCCCCTTCTTCATGCGCGCGAAATAGCTTTTGTAGAACGAGCGCAGGTCCGGCTGCGAACCGCCATCCGCCATCTGCAAGGTTGGGCACGCCACTGCCGGCTGTTTTCCCCAGGAGTATGCCATATCGAAGGGCCGGTCTTTCACCGAGACCTTCTCGTCCCAGATGCCCAGCATGATTTCCGTCTCGGCCACCGTCGGCAAGCGGTAGTACGGGGAGTACTTGCGACGAGAGCTTGTGCAGATTTGCCCGAACGTCTGGAACACCGGTACGATGCTCGTGCTCGGAATGCCGGCCGCTAGCGCTTGGTCAATGCGCTCGCGGAGCGCGGCGTAATTGCATCCTGTAAGCTCGTTCCTGAAATTGCAGGGATACGGATCGATGCCGATATAGTCGGCCGAATCTTTCATCTGCGCGAACTCAGTTGGGGCGGAGGAACCGTTCAGGACTACCGCAAACGTCTTGGCGCGCGAATCGAGGGAACGGATAAGCGCACTGCGCTCCGCCAACCGCTGTGGCGCGTCCGGGCACACGGCCGGATGAGGCTCATCCGAGATGTAGTAGATACCGCTGAATTTCGGGTTGTCCTTGATCGCTCGGACGGTATCGCTAATCTGTCTATCACTCAGCCGCCACGAACATTTGAGATTGTAACCATTGCCTAGCCAGTAGACACCCTTCATGCCTTCCGGCAACGCGTTGAGGGCGGATTGGGAGCTTACATCGGCAAGATTGAAGCCGGCCGCAGCGGCTCCGGTGTAGTCGCCATCCAGGTTGACGGTCAGATGCAAATGCTCCCGTTGCTCGGTAGCAGCAGCCTGGCCCGTGGCCGCGAGCACAACTGAGATCACCAACAACCCGATCCGCCCCAGCGCGCACCCGCCGACAGCGGCGGCGGCTGAGGCGCCCAAAGCCCTTCTGATAGTCGGTTCGCGCATGATACTTCTCTTCCGACGCCAGGCGCAACGCATTCGCATGCTCACACTAGTCCTAGGTCTCAAACCAACGCTTCACGAGGTCATCGATCTCGACCAGCTTCACGCAGGACTGGACTTCAGGTGCAGTAGATTTTCACTAAAATCGCCAAACCGATAACGCGCATGCTTCTCCAGATCGACTTGGGTAATCACGGCAGCGATCGCGTCTTGTAAGTCTTTCCCTCCAGTTTCGGACTGTCGCAGCAACCTCAGCGCATTCTGCACAACTTCCCGCGGTGTACTTCCCCATTTGACGGCAAGAACAACCTTGTCGACCTTAGGGACAAGCAGCCTCGGCTCGGTCGCGCAGAGCAACGGCTCACTGTCGATCACCACGCAGTCATAACTGTCTTCCAATTGACGCAGAAGGTTTGTCAACTGCTCGCCTGCAAGTGTTACGATCGGATCCGCCGAGTTGCGTGATAGAGGTATATAGTCGAATCCCGCGCCCGAGGCGCTGCGTATCAGTTCGGCCACCGGCCTGCTGCCCTGCAGGCCATCCAGGATCGAGTCGTCAGCGTGTCCCCCAAGTTCACTCGCGATTGATGGGTGTCGGAAAGAGAGATCGATCAATAGAACCCGGCGTCCAATCCGCGCAGCGTAAACTGCAAAGCTGATTGCCAACGTCGTCTTTCCTTCGCCGGGCACGCTGGAGGTGACGAGCAGCGTCTTGATTGACTTTCGTGGATCCGCCAGCTGCAACGCTGCAGCAACGATCGACCGAACGGCCTCAGTATACCGTTCGTCTTGCGGAATTAACTGATGCGGCGCGAGGCCAGTCGATTTTCTCGCCGAATAGCGCCCGCGGAATCGAGTCTTACCTGCGTTGGTGGGCTTTTCGAACACGTCTTGCCGAATGGCCATCCAGCCTGCCGGCGAAAGCATCCTAAAGTTCAGGCGCCGGAACCAGCTCTTCTTTCTGCGAGTGGGCTCCGGAAGGCTCCCGAGGCAAGGGATACCAAGGGCGTCGCTCACGTCCCGCTCAGTGCGCAACGACCCGTCGAGTTGCTCAAGCAACACCGCCACCAATCCCGCGCCGATCAAGGCGAGCACGATGGCTGGTGGAAGAAACAGGAGTGGATTGAGTGAGCTCGGGAGGGTCGGAGTCGAAGCAGACGATAATATGCGTACGTCCGGCTGAACGTTCCCTTCACCGAGAAGAACCTTTTGACGCTGTGCAAGGCTGTCATAAAGCTGAGTGAAAGCCGTCGCTTCTCGTTGCAGTTCGCGCTGCCTTTCAGGTTCTCGCAGCTCGGTGCCGGCGTCCTTCAAAAGGGCGATCCGTCGCTCCAATTGTCGCAACCGTGTCTCCAGCGCGCCTCTTTCCTCTGGCAGTTGGCTTTGATTTGTGGCCTGGCCGATGCTTAGAGTGGTTCGTCGCGCGTTCCGCTCCGCGATATCCGATCTCGCGACAGCTAGCTGGCGGTAAAGATCGAAGAGTTCCTGGTTGCGCAGAGCCTCGTTACGGTCGGCGAGAATCCGCTCCGTAAGGGCCGCCAAGTAGAGCTCCGCGCTCCGATTCGCGGCCGATGCGGCGAACGCTGGATCGGTAGACGTATAAGTGATCCCGATCATTCGCGAGCGAGTGTCCTTGAACGCGTTGATTCGGGTCGTAAGCGTGTCGACAGAAAATTCTTCGACACCAAATAGGCCTCGCTTCTCTTTCGACTGAGGTCCACGGTCTGCGACAAGGCTGTCAAACACACGCTGGAGATGGCTTTGGGAGAGGAGCGCAGCGACATGGGTCTGAACGGCGGCATCATCAAGCACCCCAACATTGCCGGGTTCCCCAGCGCCGCTGCTGCCTCTCGGAGGATCGACGATGATCTGGGCGGTCGCGGTATACCGGGGCGCAAAAAACAGCCAGATGGTCCCGGCCAGGCCAACTGCGATCCCCACTGAAATGATGGTCAACCTCCATCGACGACGGAGGATGTTGATGAGTTGACGCAGATTAAGTCCCGTCGCTTCGTGCGTGTTCATAGCTTCGCTTCCGTCATTAGATTTGATCGTCGTAGCCGAGCTACATCCCGGTATTTCCCGCCAAACAAAGTCTTCGAGATGGATGCAGCTTCCAAGAAGCAGAGCACGACTCCGAACCAGAAGATTGGATGACGGATGATAAAATGGAACATGCTGAATACGACGAAGGCGCTCGAGAGCGCCACCAGCGCCGGAAGCCTGGCTCTCGTGGTCGCAACAAGCAGCGACACATAGAGCAAGCCAATGGCAAGTAGGGCCAACAGGCCACCCTGCACAAACAAATCCAGGGGAGTGTTATGGGCCTCGAACTTATAAGGGGGGGACTGTTTCCATGCCTTCTTTGTCAAATGGGGGCCCGGTCCAAGGCCCAGCATCGCCGCGCCCATCCCCTTATCGAAGGCTTCCGCCCAGAGGTGAAAGCGCAAATCCCCCTGATTATCCTCGTTATAGAGCGCTTCAGACTTGGCTTCCAACCGCTCGACAAGCACGGGGGCGAGCGGGAGGGCGCCGACTGCGAGCACCGGCAACCCGAGCAGAGAGAGGCCGACTAGTGCCGCGCGAATGGTCAGGCCTCGTTCGAACGCTGTCAACCAGATCGAGGCCTTGATCGCGAGAAAGACAACGCTCGCGGCCAAAAGGCCTACCGTGAATGAATCGCTCTTGGTGAGCACGCCGACGGCGATCGCGAGCGTGGCGCAGGCAGCCCCCGCGACGATCCTTGCGCGTGTGTTCGCGGTGTCGACGAGATGAATCGAAACCAGCGCTAGTATCGCAGCCGCAAGGCCAAGCTGATTTGCGTCGAGCGACCAACCTTTCAAACGATCGAAGAACCAAGGCTCGACCGCGATCGGAAGGCTGATCAAGCCGTATGCCTGAACCAGCTGCAAGCCCATGAACGCAGCGCCGAGCAACACAGTCAGCCACGTCACGCGCCGGCGGCGCTGCTCGCTCGCCAACACGAAAGCCATGACGCAAGCAAGACCAAACAGGAAGAAATAGGCAACGACGTCGTGAATGATATGACCAGTGTCGAAGAACAGCTCGGTTGCGAATCCCTTGATCGCTCCGACGCTTTCAGCGGCAATCAGGATTAGCCAGAAAGTGGCCACGCGGGTGAGTGCGGCATTTGATACCGGCGCCAGCTGCCCAGCCTGAATGCACAGGAAGAAACCCAGCCAGGCGACGAGGCACAATTCGCCTGGCCCGAACGGCGTGTCGCCGAAACGCAGCTGGGTCGCCGTCGTCAGGACCAGCCCCAGCGCGAGCAGTGAATCCAGTATCATGCGATCGCCCCTTCGTCAGGCGGAGTCCAGCGCGCCGGCTGGCCCAATGCACGATCATCGGCATCGCTTTGGTGGTCCTGCGCGGAAGACCACCGCCGCGGTGCCGAGATTCGCCGCCGCAAATGCAGGAAGCCCTCATGCGGCGCAGGACCGCGCCCACCATCATCGTTGTGCGGGAGGTGCTCTACTGCGTCGCTCATTCTTCAGGCCTTCCGAGCGACATCTTCGCATGGACACGAAAACGGGGTCGCGCCGTGGGTCATGCCGCATAACTACTTCCCTTCGCGCACCCATTCCCAAGGGCGCGGCGAAGCTCAACGATATGATCATTGTAAAGCAGCGAGCGACCGCGAGGGCGACCAATCGGTATTATGCCTCCTTCTGAGTACGGCTCATACGTGCTCATCAGCCATGGGAAAACCCCGCGCCGCATGCCGTTCTTCGCATTAGCTCGGCAGGAACGGCAGGCTGACTCCGCCTCCTGTCGCCTTGAGGAGTACTACGGCGCATAGCTCAAATGAGGATTACCCCCGAATGGTTGTCCGGAGGTAGTACTCCCCATGCTTCAGCTTCAGCAACGTGAGGTCATTTGACCCGGACATATGAAGGGTGATTTCTTCTTCGTATGATGTGTCCCCTGCCCTCGACAGTTTACTTGAAGACCAGCCTGCTTGTGATCGTGCTGTGCTGTTCGCTGAACCCGGTGCGGGCAGAATACCGCTTGCAGGGTGGAGACGTTGTCGAAATCTCCGTGGCTGGCGTTCCCGAACTGAGGCAGCGTGCCCCGGTTCAGATCGACGGCAGCATCACGTTCCCTGTCGTCGGGACGTTCATGGTCGAAGGTGCCGCATTTTCCGAAGTCAGAGGCAAAATCCAATCCGCCGTGGCCAACAAGATATTTCGCATCCGGACTTCGGACGGCCGGGAGCTCTCGCGGATGTTCGAACGGGACGAGATCGCGGCGACGATCGTAGAATATAGGCCGGTCTTCATCACCGGCGACGTGACCCGTTCTGGCGAGCAGGCGTTCCGCCCGCGCATGACCGTGCGCCAGGCCCTGGCGTCCGCCGGGGGATTTTCTGCCCTGGCCCGGGCTAACGCGACGTCGTTCGATGCCGCCAATCTGCGTAGTGAGTATGTCACCGTTTGGTTGGACCTGGTGCAATTGCGAACCTCGAAATGGAGTACCGCGAGGCAAGCTCAGTGGACCAGGAACGGCAGAAGGATTTTCTTCGGCGATCCATGGAGAAGGCGACCAAGCAGGCTCAGGTCCTGTCGGAGCAGAAGCAAAGCGAAGAGGAGGGAGTTCGCGCGGATGAGCAAGATCTCCAGAAGGCCAGGACAGCCTTTGGTAATGGCAGCCTGCCCAGCTTCCGCGTGGCTGAGTTCCGTCGATCTGTATTGTACTCCGCGACCCGCCAACTCCAGACGACCAATCAGCTCATGCAAGTGGAGAGATTTCGTGCCGAGGCGGCGAGAGAACTCGAGAAGATTGACGATCAGCGCCGAGTTCGTTTGCTGGCGGAGTTGCAGGACGCTTCCGTGAAGCTGGCCGGCGAGCGCGCAAAGCTGCATAGCGTTGAGGAAAAACTGCGGCTCGCTGGTCTGAGGCCTCCAAGGGGTTCGGATGGCGACCCCAGCAAGGCCGACATCACCGTGTTCCGAGGCAGCCTGAATGGCAACGAACGCCGCGCCGCGGACGCCGATACCGAGCTCCAGCCTGGAGACGTGATCGAGATCGCCTTGCGCCCGGAAGGCGCCGATGTCGTCGCGCACGCACAATAGAACCGCTCGCTTGAAGCCTTCTTGATAAGCGCCGCGACAGCGAAATGCTTGATAAGCGCCGCGACAGCGAAATGCCTCGCGTCGGTGTTGCTGCGCGCGGCCATTTCACCGTCGTCTGGGTGTAATCCTGAAGGCGATCTTCGAACTCTAATCCGGAATAGCCATCTGTCACTCGTCCGGCGAGGTGTAGTTTTTTTCCGATAGAGGTGCGCCGATGAAAGTCCCTGAATTCAACAGCAAACTCGGAACCGACGCCGATGAGACTCTCATTGGCGCCAGCGGACGTGACCTGATCTATGGCTACGGCGGCAACGACAAGCTCTACGGCATGGCTGGCGATGACATCCTCTATGGCGGGACAGGAAACGACGTCGTGGACGGCGGAACGGGCGCCGACATTATGTATGGGGGCGTTGGCGACGATCTCTACCGGGTCGACAACCTCGCCGACGTCGTGAGCGAGCAGACTGTCGCGGGCACCGACGATGGTGGCATCGATACGGTGGAGAGTACGATCACCTACGCGCTGCCCATGTTCATCGAGAAGCTGACTCTGAAGGGCACGGCGGCGATCAACGGCACAGGCAATAATCTCGCCAACAGGCTAGCCGGGAACGATGCGAACAACGTGTTGAGCGGCGGGGCCGGTGACGACCTCATCTACGGCAACGGCGGCAGCGACATCCTGATCGGTGGAGCGGGAAAGGACGAGCTCTGGGGCGGCTCCGGCTCGGACACGTTCGTATTCCGCGTCCCCGACGCGACGAGCACCGACAGGGTCAAGGACTTCTCAGCCACGGATCATGATCGTATGGGGATCTACGCCAGCGACTATGGGCTGGGCCTGGGCCACGGTCTGGTCGATGACGGCACCGGCAACCTGGTGCTCGACGCCGCCTACTTCGTGTCGGTGGCGGGCTCGGCGAGCTCCGTCCAGGGCACGTCATCCGGTCACGGACAGTTCGTGTTCTCGTACACCTCCTCGACCCATACGTTGATGTGGGATGCGGACGGCGCGGGGCCCGTACACGGCGTCGCGCTCGCCACCCTCAACCTGGACGCCAACCTGAGCGCCGCTGACTTTTTCGTTTTCAACGCGCCTCCAACCGTGACCGTGAACGGCGCTCCGGATCCGGCGCCCGAGCGTGCGGACGCTCACGTCGCCTTCACGATCAATCTGTCTGTCCCGTGGAGCGAGGACGTGCTATTGACCTACTCGACGGTGGATGGCACGGCCGTGGCCGGCAGCGACTTTGTCGGCGTCTCGCACGGCCAGGTGACGATCCCCGCCGGCAGCACCAGCGCCACCGTCTTGATCGATGTGCTCGCCGATAACGTGCCGGAGCTTACGGAGTCCTTCAATCTCCGGCTCGACTCGGCAGTGGCCGTCACGAGTGGCACGGATCTTCCCGTTGCCGGCAGCACGGCCAGCGGCTCTATCGCGCCGCTGCCCCCCTCAGTTGTCGCGATCACCGACACGGCCGCGTTCGGCAGCTCTGACCCGTTCGGGCTGGCCTACGTGCCCGGCTTGGACACTCTCTTCATGTGCGACCCGCAGAATTTGTCCGATGTGAGCAACCTGTTCGCGCTGAACCTTGACGGCAGCCTGAAGACCGGCGGCGTGAGCTCGCTTACCTTCGGCACAAAGCCGGCGGGTCTGGCGTTCGACCCCAGCACAGGCCGGATGTACATCGCCGACGACGACACGTTAGAGATCCAATGGGTCGATCCGGCCAATCCCACCGTGATCCTGGGGCGTTTTTCAGCCCACGCATTGGGCAGCGACGACACGGAAGACGTGGCGGTGAACCCAAACAACGGTCACATCTTCATCGCGAACGGCGGAGACTTCGGATCGCCCAAGATCATCGAAACCGACGCCACCGGCTCGCAAATCTTCTCTGTCATTGACCTCAAGGCAGCGGTCCAGGGGCAACCTATAGGCAGTCCCGAGGCGATCGCCTACGATGCTGCCCATGACGTGTTCTTCGTTGCCGGCAACAATTTCGATATCAAGGTCGTCAACCGGAGCGGCACGGTCCTCGATGACATCACCATTCTCTCCGGCTATCGCAACCCCGTCGGCAATATTGGGACCGAAATCCAGGGCCTGACATTGGCGCCGAGCAGCGACCCCAGTGACGATCCTGCCAACCTGAACCTTTATGTCGCCGACGCGGGCCTTTTGAACGGCCACAATGACGGCCGGCTGATCGAGATCGACCTCCATGGCGGGCTGCTCCACCTGCAGCAGGAAAAACTACGCTCGCACGCGCGTTGGCAACGGCGCTAGGGAAGGATGGCTTCGAAGTTCAGCTAATCCTGAGCTCCCGACCGGCGGAACGTGGCTCGATCGAGGTCGAAAACGCACGAGCCTTGTCGTTGTGCGGGATTGCATTGGCCGCCCCTCTGAGCAGGGCAGCCAAGTTGGCCAGTGCCGTACCGGTTCTGCTCGCGGGTGGGCGGAGCAACCAGCTTATCGCAAGCCTGATGGAGCTCCTGCCGCCTCGCACTCTTTTACGGTCGGTTCGCTGCCGCCGATTTCTTTCCTTGCTATCGCGCTCCTGGGAGATGGCCAGCACATCTGACCGGATCGTCATCTTCGACCAGGGCTTTCTCACGGCGCTGTGCTCCATGGCACTGCTGACCGGGTCAGTCGATCGAAGCAGCCTTTTGCGCGGGCTGGCGCTGATCCCTCGCCCGAACCTTCTCGTTCGCCTCGACGCGCCCCGGGAAATCCTGGAGTCGCGCCTCCACGCGCGGCTGGCCCGTCAGGGCCCGGTCGAGCGATTGTTCGAATTCGATCTAAGAACAAGTCTTCGACAAATCGAGACGACCAGCGAGGTGGCCCACCTGCTTCAGGAGAAAGGCGGCCGCATGATGCATGTGAGCTCGCTAGACCGCCGCCTGCTCGAAAAGGAGGTCGATCGGATTGTGCAAGACGTGAAGTCCTGGGATGAGAAGATCGATCTGGCCAATCGATCCACTATCGAGAGATGGCCCATTGTCCAGGTTGCCAGATGACGCGCAATTCCGAGTTTGGCCTTACCGGGGTCGATACCGCTGCCACTGGAGAGACGCTCAAGGGCGGCTTAGCGCGCACCTTGGGAGCGAACTCCATCAAGGCCATGTTTACGGGAGACGGACGGAACCAGGCGCTCGGGCGCGCGAGCATTATCTCGCTGGTCGTGTTCGTTGTCGGCGCCGCATTCACCTGTGCCGCACAGATCGTAACTGCTCGGATCATTGGCCCGGACAGCTATGGAGTCTACGCCTATGTCCTGGCCTGGGTAACACTGCTGGGGTACTCCTCGACATTGGGCTTCCACGTCTCGCTCCTTCGCTTCGTGCCGGCCTATCAAGCCAAGGAGGAATGGGCGCTGGCGCGCGGCGTGATTCGGTACTCGCGGCGAGTCACGGCGGGGACCGCAGCCAGCATCGCTCTGGTAGGCGTCTGCGGGATCGCCGCCCTACACGGCTCATTGCGGCCTGAGCTCGCCCTTTCGCTCCTCCTCGGAGTTGCAACCGTGCCCTTTCTTGCACTGCATCTCGTCGGCGCGTCGACCGTCCGGGCCTTCGGCGGGATCATAGCGGCCCTCGCGCCGGAACGAATTGTCCGCGATGGTCTGGCGCTGGCGATCGTCGCGGCTGTTTTCTGGGGCAACCTCTACCACCTCGATGCTACGCTGGCGATGGGCGCGACGCTCCTCAGCTCGATCGTCATGCTTGGCTTGATCTGCATCTTCTTGCGCCGGCTGCGTCCGCCGGAGCTCAATCATGCGAAGCCGGCGTATACGGTCGGCGACTGGTGGCGGCCAACCTTGCCCCTCACAGTAATCATGATCGCGGACAACTTGATGAGTCGCTCCGCCGTGATCGCGCTTGGCCTCACGGGCAATACACGGGACGCAGGCATCTTTGCGGCTGCATTCAGCATTGCGACCGCGGCGGCACTGCCGCGGATGGCCGTGGCCACCGCGTTCGCTCCCGCCGTTTCGGCCATGTTCGCCTTGGGCGATCAGGCCGGCCTGCAATTGCTCAGCGCCAGGGCGGCTTGGCTTTCGCTTCTCGGTACGGCGTGCGCCGCCATACCGTTGCTGCTGCTCGCGCATCCACTCCTCGCATGGTTCGGCCGTGATTTCGTGGCAGGCGCCCCGATCGTGACAATCCTCGTTCTCGGTCAGGTGTTCGCTGCCGCATGCGGGCCTCAACAGCACCTCATTACGATGACCGGAAATGAGCGCGCCGGCGCTGCGATTCTTTCCGTATGCGCCGGTTCGAGCTTCATCGGCTGCATATTCATGATCGATTCGTTCGGAACGACTGGGGCCGCGCTCGCTACGACGCTGGCCGTTATCGGCTGGAATGTGGCGATGAGCGTCTTCATCCAGAGAGGTCTGCATCTCATGCCCGGTGTAGCCGCTTCCTTCCAAGCCATGTCCGGAAGAAACCGCGCGGCAGACGATGGGGTCTGATTCTGCGGGAGGTGCTGGAATGCGTTACGAGACAGTATCTGTAGTGGCAGACGATATAGTCCCTTCGAATTCAGCGGGCGAAACCGTATCGGTTCAATCCGACTCAAGGCAAGCTGTCTCGAGCAAGGCTGTTATCCGAAATCTCTTTGGCTCTCTGGAACAGAAAGGCATTCGCTACTGTCACTGGAAAAGCAATATCCGGCTCGAAGAGACGCTTGCGGCTGCAGAGGACATCGATCTGCTGGTCGACAAACGTGACGCCGAGCTCTTCTACACAGCGTTACTCGAAAATGGCTTCAAGCTCGCGCTGTCGCGCTCCGGCATCGGGCATCCAGGCGTCTTCCACGCGTTTGGACTCGACGAGGCGAGCGCTGAGTTGGTGCATGTTCATGCCTATTTTCAGATCGTAAGCGGCGACAGCCTCGTTAAGAACTACAGGCTGCCGGTCGAAAGATCCCTCCTGGAGCACACCCGCTACGTGCTTGGTGTGAAGGTCCCCCTCGCCGAAGCCGAGCTCGTGCTATTCGCGCTCCGAATCGCGCTCAAGCACACCAATCCGATCGAGATCCTGATGGCTAATCGCCACTATCAACGGATCACGAAGGAACTGCGTTGGCTTCGCGAGGCAGCAAATGCGGAGCGCGCCGAGGCGCTTTGCACGGCTTGGTTCCCGAGTATTGACCCACTCCTGTTTCGGCAGCTGTTGGATGCCATCGAGGCCGAGCGCGCCGTGATCCGTCGCGCCGTCCTTGGCTGGCGCGTCGCCAGGCGGCTGCGCGGATTGCGAAGGCTTAGCCCAATGCTCGCAGCGGTTTCCCGGTTTTGGCGGGCGCTCTCGTTGTTTGCTAACCGGCTCCGCCGTCGCAAGGACCTGGTGCTACAGAATGGCGGTTTGATCGTGGCGCTCGTCGGCCCGAAGGCAGTCGGCAAATCAACCATCAGTCAAGAGCTGGAAAATCGGCTCGGCCTACATCTCGACATTCTCCGCATTCACGCCGGCAAGCCGCCCCCGACGGCGGTTACCCTTCTACCTCGCCTTCTTGTTCCGGCAGCGCGCCTCCTGTTCTCTAACGAGCGAGCCGGCGAGTACGAAAAGCTCGAACGTCGCCAGAAGAAGCGATATTCGCTTCTGTACATCCTTCGGATGACCTTCCTTGCCTATGATCGCCGCAAGCTCCTTAACCGGGCGCTGCGAGCTGCGACGGGTGGCTCCATCGTCATCTCAGACAGGTATCCCTCGGAATGCGTGGGTACGATCGACAGTTGCTGTTTTGACGAAGAGGCGCTGGCAAAATGCAGCTCTGCGCTGAGCCGCTGGCTGATGAGCCAGGAACGCGCGCTTTGCAAAGGGT
>WNFW01004047.1_pt1 | contig 13575 bp, 12 predicted proteins | sample 5400131 | NCBI WGS metagenome assembly WNFW01 (sample SAMN13153362, study PRJNA577476) | soil metagenome | isolation source: 20 cm soil or saprolite under grassland replicate 1 | place: USA:California | collected 2016-06-15 | reverse complement strand
CAGACCAGGAAGACGTCGGCGCGCGTCGCGTTCTCCGCGGCGGCGAGCCCGTGGAGGCTGAAGCCGCCGCCCTCGGCTTGCGCTTCCGCCAGGCCGCGCCACGCCGGCGTGGCGAGCAGCTCGCCGCGAGTCATGGCGGAGAGCACGCGCGCCCGCTGGTCGGCCGTCCCGAACCGCGCGATGGTGTGGGCGGCCGCCGCGTGCGCGACGAGGATCGCGGCGAGCGTCGCCGAGCCCCGGGCGAGCTCCTCGACCAGCATGGCGTAGGTCCGGAGGTCGAGGCCGAGCCCGCCGTCGCCTTGGGGCACGAGCGCGCCGAAGACGCCGAGCTCGCCGAGGGCGTGGACGAGCTCTCCCGGCCAGGTGCCGGCCGCGTCGAGCGGCTGGACCACCGGCACGACCTCCTTCTCCACGAACTGGCGGACGGCGAGGACCAGCTCGCGCCGCTCGGGCGCCTCGCCCTCCCGCGCGACGAGGGCGCCCAACCGCTCGCCGTGCCGCTCGACGAGGCTCCGCGCGATGATCGTGCGCTGGATCTCGTTGGTGCCCTCGCCGATGAGCATGAGCGGCGTGTCCCGGTAATACCGCTCGAGGTTGAGGTCGACGCTGACGCCCGACGGGCCGAAGGCTCGGAGCGCCGCCAGCGCGACCTCGTGCGCGGCCTGCCGGCGGCGTCGCGCAGCGTGTCCTCGTATGCGGCCTGCGCGACGCCCACCGCCCGCGCGGCGATGTTGAGCCGCCCGGCCTCGAGCCCGCCCATCACGTGCTTGAAGCCGCGGCCCTCGACGCCGCCGACGAGGTTCGCGGCCGGCACGACGACGTCCTCGAAGAGGAGCTCCGCCGTGTCGACCCCCTTGTAACCGAGCTTCGAGATGGACTTCACGACCTTGAATCCGGGGTGGTCCTTCTCGACGATGAAGCAGGACATACCCCGGTGCCGCGGCTCGGCCTTCGGGTTGGTGAGGGCGAGGAGCGCGAAGGTGTTCCCCTCGCGGCCGTTCGTGACGAACATCTTGGTCCCGTTCAGCACGTACGCGTCACCGCGCTTCTTGGCGACGGTGCGAATCGCCTGGACGTCCGTGCCCGCGTGGGGCTCGGTGAGCGCCAGGCCGCCCCGCGCCTCGCCGTGCGCCAGGCGGGGCAGGAAGCGCCCCCGCTGCGCCTCGGTGCCGTGGGCCAGCAGGATGAGCGCGGCCATGGTGTGGCTGTTCAGCACGCCGGCGAGCGACATGAAGCCGCGGCAGATCTCCTCGATGACCTGCGCGTAGGTCGTGCAGTCGAGGCCCAGGCCGCCGTACGCCTCCGGCACCAGCGCGCCGAAGAGGCCGAGCTCCCGCATGCGGGCGACCAGGTCGTGCGGGTAGCGGTCGGCGTGCTCGAGCGCGGCGGCCGCCGGGCGCACGTCGTGCTCCACGAACTCGCGGACGGCGGCGACGATTGGATGGCCCATGGGCGATTCGATACTACAATAAGGCGTCCATGCCTTTCGATGACGTCGTGCTCCACGTGCAACGCCGCCTAGACCGCCTGATCCGCTTCGCCCGCCTCGGCGCCCCGCCCGGCCCGCCCCGGCGCCGCTTCCTCGTCGTCCAGATCGACGGGCTCTCGCGGGCGGTCCTCGAGGACGCGCTCGCCGCGGGGCGCGTACCGTTCCTCGCGCGGCTGCTCCGCCGCGGCGCCTTCCGCCTGACGCCGATGAGCGTCGGGCTGCCGAGCTCGACGCCGGCCTTCCAGCTGGCTGCGATGTACGGGGTGCGTCCGGATATCCCGGGCTTCCACTACCACGACAAGCGCCGGCGCGACGACGTGTACTTCCCGCGCGGCGGCGACGCTCAGTGGGTGGAGCGCACGCAGGCCGGGGACCGGCCCGGCGTGCTCCGCGACGGCGGCGCGTACGGCTGCGTCTTCACGGGGGGCGCGACGGATAACCTGCTGACGTTCGCGATGCTGAAGCGGCCGACGGGTGCCGGTGCGCGCCACGCGCTCTCGCGCGTCGTCGTGCTGGCCTGGGTCGTGCTGAAGAGCACGGTCCTCTCCACGCTCGAGCTGGCGCGGGCCGTGCTGCGCTTCGTCGCCGACCCGGTCGGCGAGACCGAGCGCGGCTGGCGCTGGCTTGCGATCAAGCTCGGGATCTCCGTGTGGCTGCGCGAGCTCTTCACGATGGTCGTCGCGCGCGATCTCTACGCGGGGGTCCCCGCCGTCTGGGTGAACTACCTCGACTACGACGTGTTCGCCCACGCCTACGGGCCGCGCCACCGGCGGGCCCTCCGCGCGCTCCGGCGGATCGACCGCTCGATCCACCAGCTGTGGCACGTGCTGCGGCGCGTCCCCGAGCATCGGTACGACCTCTACGTGCTCTCCGACCACGGCCAGGCGCCGTGCACCCCCTACCTGCGCCTCTCCGGCGGCCGGCCCATCGAGGAGACCCTGCTCGACTACTTCGACCCGGAGCGCGGGCGCGAGGCGGAGGAGCCCGCCGGCCGCGCGCGGCGGGTGGCGCGGGGGTTCGCGGCATTTCGCACACGCCGGGCGCCGGGCCTGTTGCAGCGCTTCGTGAACTACCTCGAGCACGACTTCGCCCTCGTCCTGGGCGGCCTCCGGTCGGTCCGCGAGCACGACGGCATCCGCGTCGTGTCCGCCGGGCCCAACGCGTTCGTGTACTTCCTCGAGCGGGCGGAGCCCCTCGGCGTCGAGTGGATCGACCGGCGCTTTCCCGGCGCGGTGGACGAGATCGCGCGGAGCCCCGGGGTCGGCTTCGTGCTGGTCCGCGCCGACGGAGGGCCCCTGTGCGTCTGGCGCGGCAAGCGGCATCGCCTCGACGAGCTCGGCGACGCGCCCTTCGCCGGACGCCCCGACCTCGACCGGGTCACGGAGGGTATCCGCGACCTCATGGCCATGCCGAGCGCCGGCGACCTGGTCGTCTACGGGATCGACGCGCCCGAGGGCAACGTCTCGTACGTCCCGGAGATCGGGGCCCACGCCGGCACCTCGCATGACGAGCTCCACGCGTCCCTCATCCACCCACGACGCGCAGACGTCCCGGCGCCGGTGACGCACCCGATCCAGCTCTACCCGTTCTTCCTCCGCTACCGGGGCGCCGCGTGATCCCGCTCACGGTGCTCTCCTACAACATCCACCGCGGCGTCGGCCTCGACGGCCGGTTCGACCTCGACCGCATCGCCGACGTGATCGCCGAGGTCGCGCCCGACATCGCGGGGCTGCAGGAGGTGATCCGCGAGGACGGCACACCGCACGCAGACCAGGCGGCGTACCTGGCCGCCAAGCTCGGCATGGACCTCGTGATGGGCCAGACGCGCGCGCGAGCCGCGCGGCTGCCTGCGCGTGGACCTCGACGTGATGGGCACGCCGCTCCACGTCTTCAACTGTCACCTCGGCCTCGGTCTCGGCGAGCGCCGCACCCAGCTCGCGCGGCTCGGCGGCTTCATCCGCGAGTCGGCGCGCCTGACCGGGCCACGCGTGCTCGTCGGCGACTTCAACGAGTGGCATCGCGGGCCGATCACGCGCGGGCTCCGCCGCGAGTTCTCCTCGCCCGTGCGCCGGCCGCGCCGCACGCATCCCGCGATGTTCCCGCTCTTTACCCTGGACCGGATCTACTGGGACGTCGAGCTCCAGGGCGAGGAGTTCCACGTCCACCGGAGCCGGCTCGCCCGTGTGTCGTCGGACCACCTGCCCGTGGTCGCGCGGCTGCGCGTCCACCGCCGGCCGCGGCGGGTCACCCCCTACGTCACGGGTGACGCGCTGCCGCCCGCGGAGTAGGGCGCAGGGGAGCCGTGAGCCGCATCCGACACGCACCTTGGAGGAGATCATGATCGCGCTCACCGTCAACGGCCAGCCCCGAACCGTGGATGCGGATCTGGACATGCCCCTCTTGTGGGCGCTGCGCGAGCTCCTCCAGCTCACCGGCACCAAGTACGGCTGCGGCGTCGCGCTCTGCGGCGCCTGCACGGTGCACCTCGACGGCGCACCCGTCCGCGCCTGCATCGTGCCCGTCTCCGCCGCCGCGGGCCGGCGCGTGACGACGATCGAGGGGCTGGCGCCCGCGAGCGACCACCCGGTGCAGCAGGCGTGGGTCGCGGCACAGGTGCCCCAGTGCGGCTACTGCCAGCCGGGTCAGATCATGAGCGCGGCAGCGCTGCTCGCGCGCCGGCCGCGGCCGACCGACACCGACATCGACGAGGCGATGGGCGGCAACATCTGCCGTTGCGGGACGTATCAGCGGATCCGCAAGGCGATCCACCTCGCGGCCGCGATCCAGCGCGGCGAGAAGCCGGGCGGCACCCGATGAGCGACCATAGGCTCGCCTCGGACGGCGGGGCCCCAGCCCCGCGACGTCCTGCGGCTCGCAATGCCATGAGCGCCGCGCGCCACATCACGCGCCGGGCGCTCCTGAAGGGCGGCATGGTCCTCGGCGCCGGGCTCGTCGTTGGCTTCGAGCTGCCGCGCCGAGTTGGCCGCGCGGGAGCACAGGGCACGAAGGTTTTCGCCCCCAACCAGTGGCTCCGGATCGATGTCGATGGCCTCGTGACCATCGTCAACTCCGTGCCCGAGATGGGGCAGGGTACTTCGACCGCGATGGCGATGATCGTGGCCGACGAGCTCGACGCGGACCTCGCCCGGGTCCGCGTCGAGCAGGCGCCTGCGGACCCCGCGCGCTACGCGAACCCCGTCACGGGCGCGCAGTCCTACGGCGGAAGCCGCGGCATCCGCGACCACCTCGAGATGTGGCGCAAGGCGGGGGCGGCCGCGCGCGAGATGCTGAAGCAGGCCGCGGCCCAGGAGTGGGGCGAGCCGCTCGAGAGCGTGGAGACCGAGCTGGGCGCGGTGGTCCACACGCCCACGGGACGCCGCCTGCCCTACGGACAGCTCGCCGAGAAGGCGCAACAGCTCCCGGTGCCGCAGAACCCCACGCTCAAGACGCCCGAGCAGTTCCGCTATATCGGCAAGGACGTCGAGCGGCTCGACATTCCGGCCAAGGTCAGCGGCCAGGCCGTGTTCGGTCTCGACGTGCAGGTGCCCGGCATGCTCGTCGCCACGATCCAGAAGTGCCCGGTCCTCGGCGGGACGGTGCGGAGCTTCGACGCCTCGCTGGCGAAGGCCGTGCGGGGTGTGCGCGACGTCGTCCAGGTGAGCTCCGGTGTCGCCGTCGTCGCCGACACCTTCTGGGCGGCGCGCAAGGGGCGCCAGGCGCTCCGCGTGACCTGGAACGAGGGGCCGCTCGCCCAGCTCACGAGCGCCCAGATCTCGCGGGAGTACGCGGCCCTCGCCCGCCAGCCCGGGCAGATCGCCAGGAGCGAGGGCGACGTGGCGAAGACGCTCGCCGCGGCCGGCAGGACCCTCGAGGCCGTGTACCAGGTGCCCTATCTCCACCACGCGACGATGGAACCGATGAACTGCACGGCCCACGTGACCGTGGACGCGTGCACCGTCTGGGCGCCGACCCAGAACCCCGGCGGGTCGCAGGCGATCGCGGCGACGCTGACGGGGCTTCCCGTCCGGCAGGTCTCCGTCCACACGATGCTCCTCGGCGGCGGCTTCGGGCGCCGCGGCGAGGTCGACTTCGTGATCGACGCCGTCGAGACGTCGAAGGCCGTCGGCGCGCCGGTGAAGGTCGTCTGGACGCGCGAGGACGACATGCAGCACGGCTTCTACCGCCCCGCGACCTACAACGTCCTCCGCGCGGCGCTCGACGAGCGAGGCCTGCCGTCGGCGTGGTTCCACCGGATCGTCGGGCCCGGGATCGTCGTCCAGAAGGGGTCCGCGCCGCCCGGGACGATCGACCGCACGGCGGTCGAGGGCGCGCGCAACATGCCCTACGACATCCCAAACCTCCAGGTCGAGTGGGTGAACAAGGATTCCGGGGTCCCCGTCGGCTTCTGGCGGTCGGTCGGCGCCTCGCAGAACGCCTATGTGGTCGAGGGCTTCGTCGACGAGCTCGCCGCCGCGGCGGGCCGGGACCCGGTCGAGTACCGCCAGGCGCTCCTCGGCAAGTCGCCGCGCCTCGCGGGGGTGCTCGAGCTGGCGGCCCGCCAGGCGGCGTGGGGCACGCCGCTCCCGCGGGGCCGCGCGCGCGGCGTCGCGGTCGCGGCCTCGTACGAGAGCTACGCGGCAGAGGTGGCCGAGGTCTCCGTGGCGCCGGACGGCGCCGTGCGCGTCCACCGGGTCGTCTGCGCGATCGACTGTGGCTTCGCCATCGATCCGGACCAGGTCCGCGCGCAGATGGAGGGCGCCGTCGTCTACGGCCTCACCGCCGCGCTGCACGGCCGGATCACGATCGAGCGCGGGCGCGTCGTGCAGAGCAATTTCGGCGACTACCCGATGCTGCGCATCGGCGAGATGCCGCTGGTCGAGGTGCACATCCTCGAGAGCGGCGAGAAGCCCGGCGGGATCGGCCAGCCCGGCGTGCCGCCGCTCGCGCCCGCCGTCTGCAACGCGATCTTCGCGCTTACGGGCAAGCGGATCCGCGAGCTGCCGATCGCGCGGACGGCGCTCCGCGCCTGAGCCAGCGGGGGCGCGCGACAGAGGTCGCGGGATCACGCGGCACGCGTCCGCTACCCCTGCGCGGCTTCCGCTCCATCCGGGTGCGCGGAAGCCGTCGCCGCGCGGCGGGAACGGATCCCTGGCGGTGCGAGGTGAAGCCGCTCGGCGGACGAGCCGAGCGGTGAAATGGGTCGACGGAACCCCTGGCGCGCGCCCCCGCTGGCTCCAGAGACGCGGCGCGCGGACGGAAAGCTAGCCGCCGCCCGCGAGGTCGAGGGCCGCGCGGAAGAGCGTGTTCGCGCCCTGCTCGATGTCGTCCATCGCCGTGAACTCCTCCTCGCAGTGGCTCCGCCCGCCGCGTGAGGGGACGAAGATCATCCCGGCCGAGCCGATCGCCGCCATGTACTGGGCGTCGTGGCCGGCGCCGGAGAGGATCCGCCGGTAGCGGGCACCGGTCGCGCGAGCGGCGCGCTCGACCGCCGCGACCACCGTGCGGTCGAACGGCGTGAACGGCACCCGCCAGTAGTGCTCGAGCTCGTACGTGACGCCCTCGTGCCGGCACGCCTCGCGGACGAGCCAGTCCAGCCGCGGCAGCGCCCGGTCGAGGGTCTCGTCGCGGGGGTCGCGCACGTCGATCGAGAGCGTCACCTTCCCCGGGATCGCGTTGACGATGTTCGGGCTCACCGTGAGGTTGCCGACCGTGGTGACCACGTCGCCGCCGAGCTCGCGGGCGATCCGCCGTACGCCCGTCACGACCGCGGCCGCGGCGACGAGCGCGTCGTGGCGGATCCGCATGGGTGTCGGGCCCGCGTGGTCCTGGACGCCCTGGATCGTCAGGCGCGACCACGAGATGGCGACGATGCCCTCGACGACGCCGACCGCGAGGCCCTCCTCCTCGAGCCGCGGCCCCTGCTCGATGTGGAGCTCGAGATAAGCGCGCATCGGACGCGGGACGCAGGGCTCGGGTCCGAGGTAGCCGATCCGCTCGAGCTCGTCCACGAGCCGGAACCCGTCCTTGTCGCGCGCGTTGTAGGCGTCCTCGAGCGGGATCTTGCCCGCCAGCACGCCGCTCGCGAGCATCGCCGGCTGGAAGCGCGCGCCCTCCTCGTTGGTGAAGATCACGAGCGTCACGGGGTGGCGCGTCCGGATCCCGTGGTCGTTCAGCGTCCGGATCGCCTCGAGGGCGCAGAGGACGCCGAGCTGGCCGTCGTACTTGCCGCCCGTCGGCACGGAATCCACGTGCGAGCCCATCATCACGGGCGGAAGCGCCTCGGCCCCTGGGCGCTGGCCGAAGATGTTCCCCATCTGGTCGATCGTGACGCGGAGGCCGGCCTCGCCCATGCGCGCGACCATCCAGTCGCGGCCGCGCTTGTCCTCGTCGGTGAGCGCCAGGCGGGTGAGCCCGCCCCGCGGGGTCTCGCCGATCTTCCCCAGCTCCTCGATGGACCGCTCGAGCCGCCGCCGGTCGATGTGCATGGGTCCTCCCGCCTCAGAGCCCGAGATACGCGCGCTTCAGGCGCTCGTCACCGAGCAGCTCGCGCGCTCTGCCCTGCAGCACAAGCTTACCGCTCTCGAGGACGCAGGCGCGGTGCGCGAGCGTGAGCGCCTGGCGCACGTTCTGCTCGACGAGCAGCACCGTGACGCCCTCCGCGTTGATCGCGCGGACCGTCTCGAAGATCTTCGTGACCAGCACGGGGGCCAGGCCCAGCGTCGGCTCGTCCAGCATCAAGAGGCGCGGGCGCGCCATGAGCGCGCGGCCGATCGCGCACATCTGCTGCTCGCCGCCGGAGAGCGAGCCCGCGAGCTGCGCCTTCCGGTCGGCCAGCGCCGGGAAGAGCGCCAGGACGTAGTCGAGGGTCCGCTCGCGCTCGGCGCGCGCGCGCCGTGCGTGGGCGCCGAGCAGCAGGTTCTCGGTGACGCTCATGAACGGGAAGAGCCGCCGGCCCTCGGGCACCTGGACGATGCCGCGCTCGACCCGGAGGTGGGCCGGCACCGCCGTGAGCTCCGTGTCGCCGAAGAGGACGCGCCCGCGTCGCGGCGCCACGAGCCCGGAGACGACCCGCAGGGTCGTCGACTTGCCGGCCGCGTTCGCGCCCACGAGCGCGAGGATCTCGCGCTCGGCCACCTCGAAGGAGACGTCGGCCAGCGCCTGGAGGTCGTCGTAGAACGCGTCGATCGCCTCAAGCCTCAGCAAGCACGAACTCCTCGCCCAGGTAGGCGTCGATCACCCGCGGGTCGCGCGTGATCTCGTCGGGGCGACCCTCGGCGATCGTCTCGCCGTGGTGGAGGACGACGATCCGGCGGGCGAGGCGCATCATCGCCGCCATGATGTGCTCGATCACGATCAGGGTGAGGCCCTCGGCGTGGAGGCGACGGATCAGCGCCACGATGCCGCCGAGCTCCGTGGGGTTGAGCCCGGCCATGACCTCGTCGAGGAGGAGGAGGCGCGGGCGCGTGGCCAGCGCGCGGGCGACCTCAAGGCGCTTGCGGAGGCCGACCGGGAGCGCCCTGGCGCGCGCGGCCGCGTAGGGGCCGAGGCCGCACGTGTCGATGACGCGTCGGGCCTCGTCGCGCGCGGCGGCGACGCGCGGAAGGTGCGTGAGCGCGCCGATCATCACGTTGTCGAGGACCGAGAGGTTGCCGAAGGGCTTGACGATCTGGAAGGTGCGCGTGAGGCCGAGCCGGCAGATCACGTGCGGCGGCTCGCCGCCGACGTCGCGTCCCGCCAGGAGGACCCGGCCCGCGTCGGGGCGGTAGTAGCCGGAGATCACGTTGAAGAGCGTGGTCTTTCCCGCGCCGTTCGGCCCGATGATGCCGAGCAGGTCGCCCTCGCGCACCTCGAGGGAGACGTCGCGCACGGCCGTGAGGCCGCCGAACCGCTTCGTCACCCGCTCAAGCGTGAGCACGCGAGCTCCGGACGCGGAGGCGCGCGGCGAGGCCGGTCAGCCCCTCCGGGACGAACCGCACGACGAGGATGAGGGCCGTGCCGTAGATGACGAGATAGATCCCCGCGAACCCGGTCTTCATGCCCGAGAACGTGGCGCGCAGGTACGTCTCGAGCGACGTGATCAGGAGCGAGCCGAGGAAGGGGCCGAGCCCGGTGCCGATCCCGCCGATGATCGTGTTGAGCGCGAACCGCACCGAGAGGTCGATCGAAAAGACGTAGAAGGGGTCGACGAACCCGACGTACTGCGCCCAGAACGTGCCGACGACCGACGTCATCGCGGCGCTGAGCGTCACGGCGTAGACCTTCAGCCGGCGGCTCGCGATGCCGAGCGCCTCCGCCGCGTCCTCGTCCTCGCGGACGCCGGCGAGCTGATAGCCGACGCGCGAGGTCTCGAGCCAGATGGCGACCCCGTAGTAGAGCACCGCTACCCCCAGGGCCAGGTAGACCCACGCCACGTGGCCGAGGCCGAGCGTCCAAAAGCCCGGCCGAAACGGGACCGGGATGCCCTCCGAGCCCGCCGTGAAGCCGCGCCAGCGGCTCGCGACGATCAAGAGCACCTGCGAGAATGCGATGGTGGAGAGCGCGAAGTACGGCCCGCGCAGGCGGTTCGACAGGTAGCCGATCACGCCGCCGGCGACGATCGAGAGCGCGACGCCGAGCATCAGCCCGAGCCACGGGCTCTGCTGGAAGCGCGCGGTCATCAGCGCCGCCGAGTAGGCGCCGATGCCGAAGAAGGCCGCGTGGCCGAGCGAGACCTGCCCGGCGTAGCCGCCGGCCACGTTCCAGGCGGCCGAGAGCGCGCCCCAGAGGAGGATCAGGATGACGCTGTCCAGCAGGTAGGCGTCGCGGACGCCGGCGGGGACGAGCGCGACGATGCCGAAGAGCGCGACGGCGACCCACCGGCCGGGCGCCAGCGCAGGCATCAGACCCCGAGCGTCTCGGCGCCGCGCTGACCGAAGAGCCCCGCCGGACGCAGGACGAGCACGGCGATGAAGAGGACGAAGTAGAAGACCTCCTTCCAGGCGACGCCGAAGAAGTACGAGCCGACGACCTCGACCGCCGCCACGATCAGGCTCCCCAGCATCGCCCCCAGCATGTCGCCGAGACCGCCGAGCACGACGACGACGTAGGCCAGGAGGACGAACTGGAGCCCGGCCGTGGGGTAGGCGGCGTAGAGCGGCGAGACGAGCACGCCGGCGGCGCCGACGCACGCGATCCCGATCGCGAACGTCAGGCGGTAGACCTTGTCGGTGTCGATGCCCATCAGCGTCGCCGCGTCGTGGTCCTGGGCGGTGGCACGCATGACGCGGCCCGTGTGGGTCCACTTCATGAAGGCGAAGAGCGCCAGCGTGAGCGCGACCGCGATGGCGAAGGCCACGACCTGCGAGAGGTTGAACGCCATGCCGAGCGCGCGGATGACCACCGCCGAGTGCCACGGGCGCACGGTCCGGTAGTCGCCGGTCCAGGCGACGAGCGCGGCGTTTTGCAGCGCGGTGGAGAGGCCGACCGTGGTGAAGATCTGGACGTTGTGCGAGGCATGGATGACGCCCCGCATGACCAGGACGTAGGTGAGGACGCCGATCCCGAAGAAGAGCGGGATCGAGACGAAGAGGACGACGTAGGGGTCGAGGGCCAGGAGCGTGTACGCCCAGAAGGCGACGTACATCCCCAGCATGAGGAACTCGCCGTGGGCGAAGTTGACCACGCGCATGATGCCGAAGATCAGCGTGAGACCGACGGAGACGAGGGCATAGATCCCGCCGAGCAGGACCGTCGAGACGCCGAGCTGCGCGACGACGTCTATTTGCGCTGGTCCCAGGCGCCGAGCGGGATCCACTTCGCCCGGTTCGTCGTGAACTCCTCCGGCCAGACCGTCACGAGCTGGCCGTTCTGCCACTGGAGCATGTAGTGCTGCACGCGCTCGTTCGCGTTCTGACCGTTCTCGGCGAACTTCACGCCCCAGCCGTTGATGACCGAGCCGACGGGGAGGTCCAGCGACATCACGGCGTCGCGGAACTTGTCGAGGTCGTCGCTCTTCGCCTTGTCGAGGACGACCTTGAGGAGCCAGAGCCCCCCGCCGGCGAGCTGGTGCGCGCCGAACGGGTACGAGCCGGTCCGCTTCTGGACCGCCTCGCGGAACTCGCGCTCGATCCGCTGGCCCTCGGGCCTGAGCGCCTCGAGGCGGAAGCCGGGGCCGGGCTCGAGCAGGGCGAAGACGCCGTTGGCGTCGTTCCCGAGCGCCCGGCCGAAATCGGACGAGCCGTACCCCGTGGCGCCCGCGTGGACGAGCGCCTTGAAGAGGAAGTTCTGCTCGCGGGCCTGGCGCCAGAAGAGCGGCGCGTCGTTCGTGTAGCCGATGTGGTGGACCACGTCGGGGTTCAGCTGCTTGAACTTGGCGATGATCGGGGTGAAGTCGTTGATGGAGGTGAAGGAGTAGTACTCCATCGCCACCTCCTGCATCCCGAACTCCTGTTTTGCGCGCTGCCGCGCGGACTCCGTGACGCCCTGGCCGTAAGACGAGTCCTCGGAGAGGAAGGCGATCTTGAGCTGGTTCGGCTTCAGGTTGAACCGGGGCGCCAAGTGCTTGGCGATGAACTCGACGTTGTACCAGCCGAACCCGGTGCCGTCGATCTCGGTACGGAAGACGTTCGTGAGGCCGCGCTTGTTGAACCGCGGGTCGACGCAGGAGGTCTCCCAGTAGATGACGTTGTGGCGCGCCGCCGCCTCGCTCGCCGCGCCGCAGAGCCGTGAGGAGAACGTGCCCGTGATGATCCTGACGCCCTCGCGCGTGATCAGCCGGTTCGCCTCGCTGGCGGCCGCCGTCGGGTCGGGGGCGTCGGCCACCGCGAACACGAGCTTCTTGCCCATGACGCCGCCCCGCTCGTTGATCATGTCACGCACGATCTCGTAGCCCTCGAGGTGGCGCTTGCCCTCGCCCGCGAGCGGACCCGTGAGCGGCTCGAGGACGCCGATCTTGTACTCGCCGGCCTGGCCGTGCACCGTGTCGAGGAGCGCGCCGGCGACGAGGACGAACGCGAGCGTGACGGTGGCGACGACTCGCAGAGGCATGGAGAACCTCCTGGCTAGGGGACGCAGCGCGCGGCGGCTCTTGCGCACGCCGCCTTGTATCACCGCGTCGCGCGGAGTGTCAAGGCAGGCGGCGCCCGACGGGGGTAGACTTCTCTTCGTGAGCGACGATCACGGGCATCGCGTCCTCGCCCCGGCGACGATCCGCTTCTGTCCCCTCTGCGGCGCGCCGCTCGCCCCCGAGCCCGTGCCCCCGGACCAACGTGAGCAGCAGGTGTGCTCGCGCTGCCGGTTCGTCTTCTACCTCAGCCCGAAGGTCGTCGGCGCGACCCTCCCCGAGCAGGACGGCGCCGTGCTGCTGACGCGACGGTCCATCAACCCCGGTCGCGGGCTGTGGACGTTTCCCGGCGGGTTCGTGGACTTCGGCGAGTCGGCGCCCGCCGCGGCGATTCGCGAGACGCGTGAGGAGACGGGCCTCGAGGTCGAGCTGACCGGCCTCCACAACGTCTACAGCTACCCGGACGCGCCGGTGATTGTCGTCTACACGGCACGTGTCGTCGGCGGCCGGCTCACGACCTGCGAGGAGAACGACGCGCTCGAGTGGGTCGGGCCCGAGGCCGTTCCCTGGGACGCGCTCGCGTTCCAGTCCACGCGCGAGGCGCTGCGGGAGTGGGTCGCCGCGCGGGGGCGGACGCCGGGCGGCTAGGCGCGGGAGGGCAGGGCGACCGTCGCCCTGCCCGCGACGACCTTCTCGCCGCGCTGGTTCTCGGCCCACACCTCGAGCTCCACGGTGTGGACCTCATCCTTCGACGCCTTCGAGAGCACGCGCCCCTTGCAGGTCACGGTATCTTTCAACCGCACGAGCGCGGCGAAGCGGACGCCGAGCTTCTTGACCGAGCCTGCGCCCGACCAGTCGGTGAGCGCCTGGGCGACGAAGCCCATGGAGAGCATGCCGTGGGCGAAGACGCCGCCCATGCCGGCCGCCTTCGCGAACTCGTCGTCCTGGTGGATCGGGTTGAAGTCGCCGGAGGCGCCCGCGTAGCGCGTGAGCTGGATCTGCTGGATGGGCCCCTTGACGAGCGGCGGCAGCTCGTCGCCGACCC
>WNFW01004625.1_pt1 | contig 13582 bp, 14 predicted proteins | sample 5400131 | NCBI WGS metagenome assembly WNFW01 (sample SAMN13153362, study PRJNA577476) | soil metagenome | isolation source: 20 cm soil or saprolite under grassland replicate 1 | place: USA:California | collected 2016-06-15 | reverse complement strand
TTCTCAGTCAAGATCATGGCGCGCTCAAAGCCACCAGGATCGACCTCGGCAACGCGCAAATCGTTTTCTCCGATGATAAAGGCGAGATGAAGGTGGAAAACGTGGATGGCAAAAAATTGCTGACCGCGAAAGATCCGCAGGGAAAACTGCTCTTTAGCGGACCGGTCGAGACGAAAGAGGATCGGGATAAAATGCCCGCGGATGTTCGTGAGCGTTACGAAAAATTGCAGCAAAATGATTTACCCGAGGTCGCGCCTGGAGCAGACGCCGACGAAGAGAATGAGGACGATGCCGACGAGGATGAGGACGCAGCGCAATTGACTGACACGGTTTGCGCGCCGCTGCGCGTTCAATGGTGCGTGGTTGCAAGCGAAGTTAAGGACCGCAACAAGGCAAGGCTGAAGCAAGCAAGCTAAACGTTGACGATCTTGGGCTGAGGAGAAACTCCGTCGAGCGCCTTAACCTGGCCTGGCCGGCCGCTCGGCGGAGTTTTCCTTTCTGTTAAATATTTTTCAAAGAGGCGCAGCGAGAATGCTGTAACGGGCTTCATCTTTCGCCTTCGGCGATTCATTTTGCCATCGTCTTCGGAGAAGCCGATCCAACTGAAGCTGGGCTTGTAATTAGCGCTAAAGGCGCAGCATTCAATCTCGAGCCTGAGGCATCGCCCCACGAATTCGAATTGCCGTGTAAATAAGGGCTGAAAGCGCGTTTCAATCGGGCGAGTCAATCGAACTCGGACTGGTGATGAATCGCGCTTTCAGCGCTGGCGTTTGGCCCTCGATAAACCCTGGGGCGTTGCCCCAGGCTCAAAGTGACATGGCGCCTTGGCGCTAAACACAAAGAAAGGTGGAACGCTTTGTCTTCACCGCGTTGGGCGAATAAATGCGGCTCTGCCGCTTGGCTTGTGATTCCTGCCACTTGCGCCATGGCATTTTCCTTGCCGCGTTAAATCCGCGCGCTATAACGAGAGCGCGTAATGATGCGGCTCTTTTTGCTCACAGCAGTCATTGCGCTTTCTTCTCCGCTGCATGCGCAAACGTTGTCGCCTTCTGCTTCGCCGTCTCTGGAGCAGCGCGTTGCCGACTTGGAAGCCTACGTGAATAATTCGGCACGCGGCGCCGATTCAACGAACGCTTCGGCAGCATCAAACATCTCGGGCCCTGGTCCTGCGAGCAATGCCTGGATGATGACCTGCGCGGCACTGGTACTTTTCATGACGCTGCCAGGACTCGCGCTTTTTTACGGTGGCCTCGTTCGCGCGAAGAATGTTCTTTCTGTACTGGCGCAGTGTCTCGGCATTGCCGGCTTAGTGACGATCCTCTGGTGGCTGGCGGGTTATTCTCTCGTTTTTTCCCAGGGATCGCCGTTCATTGGCGGATTGAAGTTTGCTTTTCTGCAGGGCGTCGATGGACGGCCGAACGGTGATTATTCGTACTGGGTCTCGCAGAATGTTTTCGCGATGTATCAACTGATGTTTGCGATCATCACACCAGCGTTAATCATCGGCGCAGTCGCTGAGCGGATGAAATTCGCGGCTGTGCTCGTTTTTGTCGGTGTTTGGATGTTCATGGTTTATTTTCCAATCGCGCACATGGTGTGGGGAATCGATGGGTGGATGAATGGGGTTTGGAATCCCACAGCCAAAATCACTGCCATCGATTTTGCCGGCGGCACCGTCGTCCACATGAGTTCCGGTTGGTCGGCGCTCGTTTTGTGCATTCTACTTGGACACAGGCTCGGATTTAGGAAAGAAATCATGGCGCCGCACAGCATGGTGCTTTGCATGGTGGGCACAGGCTTGCTCTGGGTGGGTTGGTACGGTTTCAACGCGGGTAGCGCACTCGCGCCGGACGGAATTGCCGCAAACGCGTTCATGAGCACGACGCTTGCGACTGCGGTGGCTTCGTTTACATGGGCCATGCTGGAATACGCGCTGCGAGGCAAACCCAGTGTGCTGGGTTTTTGTTCCGGCGCAGTGGGCGGACTCGTCGTCATCACGCCGGCGTGCGGATATGTCGGGCCAAGCGGCGCAGTAATTATTGGAATCGCTGCGGGAATCGTCCCGTTTTTCGCCTGCACCAAATTGAAATCGTGGCTGGGTTACGACGATGCGCTTGATACTTTTGGCATCCACGCGGTGGGCGGAACGCTGGGCGCGTTTCTCACCGGAGTGCTCGCGACAGCGAGTGTGAATCCAAATCTTTTATTGAGCGTCACTGTGCCGCCCAACCCTGCCACGCGAAACGGTCTTGCGAGAATTGTGGGACACACCCTCTGGCTGGAGCAGTTAAAAGTAATCGGGATCACAATTGTGTTTGCGGTGGTGGGCAGCGCAATTATCGGCGCCATTGTCAGGGGGTTGATTGGGTTGCGCATCGCGCCGGAAATCGAGCGGCAGGGTCTCGATATCAATCAGCACGGCGAAGAGGGCTACATTACTTCGTGAAGACGACGAGCCTCCACCGGTTGCTTCGGCAATGAACCGAGACAAGGAACATCTGCAGTTGCTCGCGATTTTTCATTACGTAGTCGCCGGCCTGGCCGCGCTCTTTTCTTTTTTTCCACTACTTTACACAACGGTCGGCACTATTTTCATATTTGCTGCGAGGCACGGAACAGCGAAACCGGGGGAAGAACTGCCGCCTGAATTTCTTGGCTGGATTTTTGCTGTGATCGGCTCGGCGTTGTTCTTAATCGGGCTAGCAATGGCAATTTGTATTTTAATCGCTGGCCGATCTCTTGCGCTCTGCAAACGTTACTCGTTTATACTCGTGATGGCTTGCATTGAATGCGTCTTCATTCCTTTCGGAACAATTCTCGGAGTGTTCACGATCGTTGTCCTTTCGCGCGAATCTGTAAGGGGATTCTTCTCCACAGCGCAAGTGCCGGCACCGAGCTAAAACTTCACTTTGGGTTTTAACGCGGAGTAGGTGATGGAGCTGCTCTGATTCCGGCCTCGACCCAATGGCCTGGGAGATGGCTTCCCGTTTCTCCGCCAACCCAAACATAGTGCCTGATCTTTTTCTCTGCCGATGGACGTAGATCGAAGTCGATACGCGAATTCGCTCCAGTCGCTTTTACGGTGATGGACGCTCTTTCTGTTCCGCGTTCCGTAAGACTCATTTCATAGAGACCCTTCGGCAACACGGCTGTGTAATGGCCGTTGGTATCCGTGCGGCTGATAATCGGCGAGGTTTGTCTGCCTTTCTGCTCAAACCGGATTTCGGCGTCCTTAAGAGCACGGCCACCGATGCTTACGACATTTCCCTCGATCGAGGAAGTCTGCGCTGAGAGCGTCGCCGAAAAAGCGAACGAACCTGCGAGAATAAGATTGGCAATAAAACTCCGCCGAGCCATCACCTAACACTGCGCCAATCTTCAAAATGGCGCAATGCAGACTCCCGTCAGGGGGGGCCCCCTGTACTTCCGGACGATGTCGGCGGCAGTCCCCCTTTGTTCTGTAATTGTTGCCGCCGCAGGTCTTCTGCGCTGCCTCTCTTGACATTCAAAGCGCCCGCGTCAGCGCTACCATTCTCGTCAACTTCGACCCAGCGGCCCCCCGTATGGCTTCCTGTCGTCGGTGGCATCCACACCATGTGTTTCCCGCTCTTTGCAGAGCCGCTTGCTTGCGATGGCGCTGCCGCTTTTAAGTCAAAGTTTAGCTGCGTCTGCCGATCCGCCTTAGTCGTGGTGTTCTTGATCGACGCCTTAACCGCGCCATTAACCATCAACGTGACTCGGTACACGCCCGCTGCCAATCCGTCAGAAACGTAGCGACCGCTTCGATCAGTCTTAACGGCCTTGAACAGCTGTTTGCCATCCTTCGACTCGATTCGAACATCCGCACCCTTTATCGCTTGCCCTTTTGCATCCTTCACGACGCCCTGAATGGCTGACGGCCCAGCCCAGGCAATCGGATTTAGTAAACATAGTGATTCATTAGTTCCTACAGGAAACAAAAGGCGAAGTTCCACAAATAATCGCCGGACGACAGAAAAAAGCGGGCGAACTGTCGCTGTAGCCGCGCCTCTGGCCAGGCCAGTGCACACGGCTTACTGGGTCATGGCTACAAATTAGAAGCGCTTCCTTGGCGCGACGTACCTCCTACGGCCTCTGACATTGGCCGTCGCTTCGTCGTAGCCGTTTTCGAAATTACCAATTACGAATGGTGACTCTCTGAACGTTGAGGCGGGAATGCGCCTTTGCCCCGTCATCGACTTCGACCCAATTACCGCCGATATGGCTCCCGGTACGTGCTGGCACCCATACCATGTGCTTTCCGCCTTTTGCAATGTTGCCTGCTTGGGACGCTGGCTTGAGATCGAAATTCAGCTGCGTCGGTTGATTCGTCTTGGTCTGCGTGTTCATGATCGACGCTTTGACCGCGCCGTTCACAAGCAATGTTACCCGGTAAACGCCCGGTTGCAGTCCCTGTGAAATATAGCGGCCCTTTGGATCGGTCTTAGCTGTGCTGAATACCTGTTTACCGTCTCGCGATTCGATCCGAACGTCTGCGCCTTTAATCGGTTCGCCTTTTGCATCTTTGACAAATCCCTGAATGGACGGTGGCCCGTCCGCTGTAAATTTGTTCGTTCGCAGAACAGCTTCCAATGCGGGATGACGCACATTGGTAGTGAATCCCGTCTCTGGAGGCGCAGCGGTCACGCGAGTGTCCGGGCGGCGCCGGTCTGCCATCCGAACGTCTGCGCCTTTAATCGGTTCGCCTTTTGCATCTTTGACAAACCCCTGAATGGACGGTGGCCCGTCCGCTGTAATTTTGTTCGATCGCAGACCGGCTTCCAACGCGGGATTACGCACACTGGTAGTGAATCCCGTCCCTGGAGGCGCAACGGTCATGCGAGTGTCCAGTGGGTGCGGGTCGAAACCTCCCGGAGATGTGTAATCCGGAACTGTGAATGGATTTAATGGATTCTGTAGCGGCACGCTAATGCCGATACCGCTTACTCCTGTCGAATGAGTTACATCTGTGAAAAGTCGCTGTAGATAAAGGTCGTATGCGCCATTGCCGGCTTGTTCGTGAGCGGAAACCCGAACGCCGAGCTTGATCTTCAGCGCGTCAACGACAGACCGGGCGATTTCGTCTTGCAGTGCAAACGCGCCGTCCGATTCGCGGTCATAAGTTTCTGTCCAAACGCGAAAACCGTTTCGCGCGTCAATCAGTTCGGCTGTCACACGAACGCGGTTACCTTGGCGCTGCAAACTTCCTTCAAGCACATTTCCAACGTTGAGTTTTTCTCCAACCTCCTTTGTATTCTTTCCTTTCAATGAAAATGACGAAGTTCGGCCGGACACGCGCAAACCGTCAACCTGCACCAACGTATGGAGAATCTCCTCGCTTATGCCGTCACACAAATATTCCTGATCTTTCGTCTCGCTAGAATCGGTAAATGGTAGAACCGCAATACTCCTGTCTGGGGGATTAAACTGCGATGCTCGGAAGAGTTCGCTGCGAAATAACCAAACCGCAGCCGCGCCTAAAAGGAGACCGGCAGTTGCTGCTCCAACCAGTTTGGGATTACGGCGCGACCACCGCCAGATCCGCGCTGGAGCTGACACCGGGCGGGCGACGATTGGACGGCCGACGAGCCAACGTCCCAGATCAGCTGCGAGATCTCCGGCGGACTGATAGCGCGCCTTTGAATCACGTTCGAGACAGCGTGCGCAAATCGTCTCCAAATCCCGATCGAGCGATGGCGCCAGCGAGCGTAGTTTGGGAGCCTGCGTTTCAGACGCTTGGCGAATTACGGAAACCGGATTGGAACCCAGGAATGGTGGACGTCCGGCAAGCACGTTGAACAGAACTGCGCCGAGACTGTAAACATCGGCCGCTGGGGTAAAATCGGCGGCTGCACCATTAGCTTGCTCAGGGGCAATAAAACCTGCTGTTCCGAATGTAGTCAGCGACCTTGTAAGATCATTGTTCCCGTCCAGCAGCTTCGCCAAACCGAAATCGCTGACAAGTGGCTCGCCTCGATCGTTGATCAGGATGTTTCCCGGTTTGATATCGCGATGGAGCACTCCGCGGCTGTGGGCGTATTCGACAGCATGCGCGACTTTTGCCATGAGTTGCACGCACTTCCGCGGCTCATCGCGCAGAGAAGCCGCGTTCTCTTGCAAGCTTCCCTTGTCCGCGAACTTCATGCTGAAAAACGGCAGGCCGTCCTCGCTTTCGCTCACTTCATAAATCGGAAGGATGTTTGGATGATCCAAACTGGCTACCGCCTGTGCTTCTCGTCGGAAACGCTGCAGCGCTCCGTGTGAATCAGCGCGATAACTAAGCACGCGCTTTACCGCGACGATGCGCCGGGAATGTCGTTGCCTGGCGCGATAGATCACGCCCATGCCGCCGCAACCGATCTGCTCGAGAATTTCGTAATTGCCTAAGAACCAAGGCTTGTGCGGCGCGTCCACCTCGTCGAGTACGGTTTCATAAACCGCCTGAGATAGCTCGTCCCCGCCCTCCAATCCCTCGCACAGGAGGCAACTCACGCAAACTCCGGTGTCGAGTCGCATGGTTGCTCCACACTTCTCGCATTTTGCGTGCTCTTTGGTAGCGTTCGGAAGCGGATCGGAGCGTGAATCTGAATCTGTCATCGCAATTACTCGGTTGCTGTTGCGAGTGACGCACACAGGTAACGGATCTCGTCGTCCACGTCAGCAGGGTCTTCGACGGTTTGCGAGACTTCATCGCGCAGCAGACTGCGGTAACGTTGACGCATGTTGTGCAGCTGTCTTTTCACGACCGTTTCTGGCATTCCCAGTCTCCCAGATAGGTTAGCATAGGACAGTTCATCGCGTTCGTCTGTAAGATAGGACCTTAGTGCTTGGAAAAGCCAGAGCTTGCCTTTGCTCTCGCATTCTTCCCGCAGCCGTTGAAATGCGTGTTCCACAACCGCCGTTGCCCAAGTGAGGTCGAAGATGCGCTCCGGTGGCAACGAGTCGAGCGTTTGCGCCGAGGCGGGTAATTGCGAAAACTCTTCCGCTGCCCAATTGTCCCAGGGAATAAACTCCAGATCGCCGCCGCGTTTCCGGGCATGAGTTTTCTCCGCGGCGTTAATGAGAAAATTTTGGAGCGACCTCAGCAAGAGCGAGCGGAACCGCCCGCGGTTACGATCGGCATGGTGCAACCAATTCTTCCTCAGAATGGTCACAAAAAAATCCTGAGTGAGGTCCTGTGCGTCCTCAATTGAATGGCCGCGTGCCCGCACAAATGAGAAAATGGGCCGCCAATATGTCCGGCAAAGCTCGGCGAGCGCATCGCGAGCTCTTTGCTCCTCACCGCCCAATTTGGAGGCCGAAAGAATCAGGCTCCAGCGGGTAGTTACAAACTCGCGCGGTCTGTCTTCACCTTGGTCGCCAGCCTCCCCGTTCACGGGAGAACATTCCTCCAATCTGAAAAGAGGCGCAACGCTGCCTCGCTCAGTCTTACGGATTATTGTCATGCCGAGCGAAGTCGCCAGCCGCGCCGTAGCTTTAGCGAAGGTGGGAGGCATCTCACGATTTTCCTGGGAGCACACAAATGAGCTCACGTTTTCAAAACGTCGAACACGCAACGTTCAACGCCCAACTCCCAAAGTCTTCGCGATAAAGAAGGCCCAACGGGACTGCCGGCGGAGGGGCTCGAACCCACACGATCTTGCGATCACTGGATTTTGAGTCCAGCGCGTCTGCCAATTCCGCCACGCCGGCGATTGGAACGAAGCGGGACGATACGGCCTGGCAGCAGAAGCTCAACTATGCGGCGACCGTAGCAGGATGTTAAGTCGTTGAATCGTTAAACCGTTGAAGCGTCGAAACGCGTCGCTTCGAACCGGCCGCGATCCTCGCGCGGCGGGCCGAAATTTTTGCGCTATTCAAGATAGCGGCGAGACTTTATCGTCGTGGGGGTACCGGCTCGGTCAAATTGAAAATCTTTAGCGCTCCTACTAAGTTTGCGCTTTACGAATGTTGCGGGATTCTACGAGGCTCGTGAAATAAGTGAACGCAACGATCAAGGTCGAGCAGGACGAAGAAACAGGTGTATTCGTCGCGTCCTGGGACGATCCAAATGGCGGCGGGATCACAACACAGGCGGACACATTGGAAGAACTTTACCGCGCTGTCCCGGAAGCGATCCGCTGTCATTTTGCGAAGCGCACTGCACCTAGCAAGGTAGCCTTACATTTCGAGACTGATCCGGTGTTGCAGGTTGCGTGAAACTTCCGCGCGACGTTTCAGGCTCGCAGGCCCAAAGCGTTGGAACGGTTGCATAACAAAGCTGCGGAGCTCGTCGCTGCACAGCCTACGCCCCAGCAGGTCGCGCGGGCAAACGCGCAGGCCAGTCGGGATCACGAGGCGCATCGAGAAGTATACGCAGCAACCACTGCCCCAGACCTGGGCTTTCTGCTTCCGACAGCAGTCGTGATCACGATTATCGTCGGCGTGATTATTGCCAATCGTGACTGCTGTTGGCGCCAAGCGACGGCATGAGCTACGAGCCCGCTTGTTCGATCAGGCTCGTGACTTTACCGACGCTGTCCAAAGAAATCGCGCTTTACCCGCTGTGCCGACAGACATCGTTCTGAGGGCTGGCGAAAGTGCTTTTTACTCAACTCCATCGATGTTGTACGAGACACGGGCAGTGCGAACCTACCAAGCAGGCCACACCGGGGGTGCGTGTTGCGAAAGGCGTTTATATTGCCGGGACAAGTGGCCGTTCCATAAGCACACAACAATGGGCGGCGCTAGACAGAGGACAACTCACAATCACAAACCAACGGTTGGTGTTTGTCGGAGGGAAAGAAGATCGGACTGTCCCACTGAAGAAAATTGTTTTCGTTAGGAGCAGTCTCACGGAAATTTTCGTTTCAGTTGAGGGTCGCCAGAAAACGATAGCGTTGGCTGTGCCCAACCCAATGATTGCAAAGTTTGCTATTGGGCCTTGTTCTCAAGTAGCCGACCCATCGAATCTTTCAGGCGACAAGCTCACAGTTACGTTCAAAGACTAATCTCCGCCAGCCTAGCGGCTCACCACTCAGTCGCACAGCGAAAAGATTATCGTGATGGCTTCCGCGACTGACTGTAATCAAACGCTCGATTTTTTTGTTGAACTTGAAGCGGCGGTGCGCACTGGGCAGGCGTTGACTGCTGCTTAGCTAGGGACACTGGCCGTCCCGGCGTCGTTGTACATGGCGAGGTAAGCGTGCACTACGACCATGATTGCTACTGCAACAATCAAAACCACCAGCGTCGGGCTAGCCATTTTAAGTACGACATCCCTTCGTTTTGCTCCTTATTTGTACGCCGCTGCTGCCTTCAGTGGCCGTGACACTGGCGGCCCCATGATTCTGGCATTTGGCAAATTGAAGCGCTTACTGCGGGCCTACAGAAAGTGAGCGCACAGCTTCAGTGAGCAAGCCCGCACCGCGAACCGTCCGGAACAATCGGTAAAGCTGCTGAGCACAAGCAGATGCGCCCCACCCAACACCGCAACCCAAAATTGCGCTACGGTTCTTTGAACTCGCCCGCGTGCTCGTGCGTTTCAATTACGTTGCCCGCTGAATCGTAAACGCGAATCACAGGATCATGCGACCGGCTGAAAGCTTTGCCTAGCCGATTGTATTCCTGATTGCATCCGGCTCACCGTACCACACGCGACCGAATGGTAGCGCATCGGAGAGCAGATCGACGCCCGCCTAAAGATTAGAAACGAGCTGCCGTTCTGTGCCGCAGACCTTGCGTCAAGCTGACGTAACACCGGCCCGAACTACGGCCTTTAGAAGGATCCTCACAAGCGCGATCTCATCGCGAGGAAGCCACAGTTGCTTTCGGATGCTATTGAACGCGCGGTACGTTAGCAAAACTGCTTCCCGAGGGTCATCAGTCAGTCCAGAAGCGAAGTTGTAAACAGCGGGATAATGACGAGCGACCAAACTATCAAAACGCCCGAGGTTCGTTTTGATCGACGGGTTTCGCTTTTCGTTCGGTTCTTGCGGGAGGCGGTGCAGAACATGGCTGCTCTGGCTGGGCGGTCCTTTCATTTGTGGGGGGTCCTTTCATTTATCAGTTAGTTCTACGGAATTGCCGAAGCGGAGTTCCCTCGGATAGCGCGCGCGTTCACACCAATGCGTGATTGCAATATAGGCCTTGGTGACAAAACTCGCCGCGTTGGCTCTGGCGGAGCAGGCGATAGCGATGATCCCAATCGAGAAAGACGCATCGATGGTCCTGGTGCGCTCGGCCCGGCAGCGAATAATCGAGAATTTTCAAAGCCAAGATGCAGAGGTATTCCGTTTTCATTAGGTGGTGATGACGGGTTTGGATGTGGTGGTGCGGAGAGGCGGGTTCTCCGGAAAACCTGTGCTAAAAGTGGACACCGCGCCGAGGCAGTCCCCGTGAACCCCGGCGCCCGCCATCGCCCGTCATCGCCAGTGCGATCAAGGATCACCGTAAACATGTGCAGGATTTGCGATGGGCATCGGGACTGTCTGTTCTCGACTGTCCGATTACTCAAAAGCGATTTTCGCGCGATCTGCATACGGATGATGGCGGCGGTAATTTTCTCGACGATTTGCAGGATCTAATGAATAATCTGCAAGGTCAGAATAGTTGGCCTTCTGATGCGCATTTGTTCCGTATGGTGCCTTGTGGCTGCGGAGGCCGAGCTAACCTACCCGGAAATGTCGCCTATGGGGACACGTGGGCCTCAGAGAACGGGCCTGTACCAGCCAGGAATTTTGAAAGTTATGGGAACATTTGGGGTCAAGAGATTGCGCACAACTTCGGACGCTATCATGCTGGCAATTCGCATAACGAGCAGCCCCCTCCTTACCTGAGCTTCCCTTACGCACATGGAAGCATCGGAGAACCCGGCCTCGCAATCAGCACCGAGTGGTGGAATGGCTCGCCTTTTCTTTTTGCTCCAGGCGTCCCTTCGCCCAGTGGAACGTATCCTCATCCGCATGATTTCATGTCTTACGGCAGCGTCAACGACTTGGCGGAGCACACCTTTAGCTGGGTTTCTCCTTACACATATGGGGCACTTTTCCAGTCCTTTCCAGGAACTAGCCCGGACTGCCACCCTAGGGCGATCGACAAGCACGGAGAAGGTTGTTATCACAGGACGAATACATCCGGACGGCACAGCTACGCTTCGCCCTTTCCATCTTGTCACCACGGAGTTTGTTTCGGGGTCGGGCACGACGGGAGAGTTTAGCGTGCAGCTTGTCGGTCCTGGAGGTCGGACATTACTTACGTATCGTTTCGATGCGCAGCATACCGGAGGAGTTTCCTCTTTGGCCTTCAGTGAGTTCGTGCTGTGGAAGCCCGGTACGCAGGCTATCGTACTCAGAAGCAAGAATGGAGTTCTTGCCGAGCGAAGAGTCAGCCAGCATAAGCCGTGGGTTCGCCTTACCAGCCCACGGGGCGGCGAAACTTGGGGTCCAAAGGCGACTATCACCTGGGAGGCGGGCGATGAGGATCACGCCCCATTGACTTTCACCGTTCTCTACAACAATGGGCTAGACCAGAATTGGTTGCCGATTGCTAACAGTGTGACCAAGCTATCCGCTTCTGTGGATGCCGCGCTACTACCCGGCTCGATGAAGGCGCGAGTCCGCGTGAGAGTCACCGACGGAGTGAACACGACTGAGGCCGAGTCCAAGGGAACATTCAGCGTGCCCGAGAAAAACCGCTTGTGGCGATTCTTGGACCATCCAATGGGCAAGTACTCGCTCCGGATAGCAGTGTGCAGTTCGTCGGAGCCGCCTATGATCCGGAAGACGGTATGCTTCCCGGCACAAGTTTGACATGGAACTCAGACCGCGAAGGATTGATGGGGCACGGGCAACACCTAAAAATGCGAGCCATGTCCCGCGGAGCACACGTTGTCACGCTTACTGCCACTGACAAAAAGGGAAATTCGGCGAGTGCGCGCGTCAATGTGGTAATCGGGCGGGATCGGTTGCCCAGCTCCATGCTTCCAAACTCGCCGTTCCCCGCCGGGTCATCGCTCGGCGCAGCCGCGGCATTGAATCACCGGTTGCAAATTTATAGCAAACTAGGCTTCGCATTGTCGAGGGGAACGTTCGTTCGCGGCTCTCGTTCAAAGTGATGTCGTGACTGGTGGCGGGAATAGTTGAAACGCGCGCCTTAATCATTTGGGCTTTGCGCTGTTTCACGGCTTGATAATCGTGGCACAGCTGGCCACGCAGATTTCTACGGAAACTGGGAGGCAGGTTCCAAAAAATAAACCTAGAAATTTTGCTTGACAGAACGGCACCATTTGTGCCACAAGTTGTCCCTCCTTGCGTCATGAGCGTTGCGAAGACCATCGATTTCTTATGTGACCAGCATCACGACGAATCGCAGCGGAAAAAAGCAAAAACTCGTACGGCAAAAAAACGAAAGTGGACAGAAAACGGCGAGACAGAATAAGCCGACAGCTGAAAGCTACCACTCTACCAATCGACAATCTGATCCAGCGCTCGTTGCATCCCGCAGTCACGACAGTTCTGATCCTATTCGTTCTCGCTTGTTTTGCTGTAGCGCAAGAAGCACCAGTGACAACGCCGACGCCAAGTCCTTGCGAGACTTTGATTCCAAGCGGCGTATTCGATTTAGTCGGTTTCGGCCGCCAGGTAAAAATATCCGCGCTAACTAACCCTGACGTTGATGGCATTTCAGTTCATGAGAAATGGTGGCATTTGGAACCGAGCGAAGGCGTTTACGACTGGTCAACATTGGATGCCTATGTTGCGCGAATCACTCCATATGGAAAGAACATACTCATCCGCATTGGGACAATGGGCGGGCGACATTCCCTCGGCGGCAATACACCGGACTGGGTAATGGACGCCGTTGGCGCAAACACGATCACCTATTATGACAGCGGTGGGGTTTTAAGAACTATTCCGCTTTTCTGGGATCAAACTTATCTCGACAAGAAAAAAGCCATGATCGCCGCAATCGGCGCTCGTTACTCAGGCAATCCCTTAGTAAAAGTGGCGACCGCCAGCTTTGCCAACCGCCACAGCGAAGACTGGAGCGTGCCGGACTCAACGCAAATTGACGGAATTCCGCCTGCTGGCTCGTCGGAAGCGAGTCGAATGCTCGCGGCGGGATACACGCATCAGAAGATGGTAGACGCTGGAACGCAAATAATGGACGCAGCCATGGCCGCCTGGCCAAATCAGGTGATCTACTTAGCCATCGGACGGATCGATCGGCCATTGGAACAAGACCCGGATTCGGTAGCGCGCGACGTTCGGGACGCGACTCGGTCAAGATGGGGCGTGAACCGGCTTGTCATCGGAAAAGAAATAATCTCAAACGTCATACCGTTCGCACCGCCAGACCCAACGAGTGCTTGGGAATTGTTCTATGAATCAGGGCCTGCGCTCGCCGGACAAAATCTGTCGGCTTGCTACGGAGACCCTCATTGCCGAATGAATGGCGGCAATTGCAACGGTCTGACCGCCGACCAAATTTTGCGCGGAACCGTGGATCACTTTGTGAGTTATGGCGGTAAATGGCTTGAGATTTACGACGATGACGTAACCAATTTGCTAAGCGCGATTCATTA